>Ga0334887_1003694_pt1 | contig 14838 bp, 5 predicted proteins | sample GraSluR1_MG_10_FD_207217 | JGI IMG/M metagenome (GOLD analysis project Ga0334887, IMG submission 207217) | Sludge microbial communities from methane-producing bioreactor in Wageningen University, Netherlands - Granular Sludge_18_07-R1 | ecosystem: Engineered > Bioreactor > Anaerobic >...
GAAAACAGATTATCGCACAGGTGCATCTCCGGCGAACCCAATGGTAGTTCTTCGTACGCCTGATCGTCTATCTCGTGCATACGGTGGAACACCGCCGGGTCTCCCGACCAGGAGGACACGTCATCGCAACTGGTTGCGCGTCGAAATGTGCGGCACCATTCAACCACCTCCGGCTCCGACATCACAACACCAAGCTTGTCGCATAGAAGATCCACGTACTCGTAGCCGCAGGAGCAAATCTCGATGGGTGTCGTGGTCGGCTCAAACAACTCCGGATGCCACCCGAACATCAGATCGCCCGGCACCGGCCACCGCTTTTCGCCCGGCCTGCGCACCATCAGATGGTACGGCACCTCGTAAATCTCGGCGACATCATATGTCTGCCCGACCACCAACGGCCAATGCTCTAATCCCGGACCACGGTATATAAGCAGCATGGCTACTCCCTGTGATTCGTATGCAGCCGCTTGCCGGCGCAGGCCCCTGCGGCTGAGCTTGTTTCAGCACCTGGTGCCTCATGGCAGTGAGGCACGCGCGTCCAATTGAGACGCGGGCGGGCGCCCCTGTGCGCGTCTCGCTGCCCACGCCGTCCGCTTCGTGCAGGACATACTACTCGATCGGCTCCAGGCCGGCGGCGTAGACGTGCCGCGTCCACAAGGCCGGCGTTGTGACGTGTTACGTATAGAGTGATACCCACAGTTCGATGTCCAGGCTAACTAAGAGTCTCAGGAATCCACGTGGACAGCAACAGCCCTTCATGAAGAACGTGGGGTTATCCAGTTCTATGCCGATATCCAATACCGGACCGCGCCCCGCATCGGCATACGCGCGCAGATCCTCAGAGTACTTCGAAAGAAACCTTTCGATATTCTCGATCGCGTCTGCAAACGTCGCTGAGGACGTGACAGCGACATTGAATTTGTCAAGCTCCTTGCGTTTCTCCCTCGGAATGGCGATTCTGTGCCCGTCCTTCTTGAACGCCTCCTCGAGCTCCGGTACCCTCCGACCGAAGCGCAGCATCACGGACATGCCTTCTTTCATCGTCCAACTCCCGTTCTCAGAAAGGCGTTCGAGTCAAACAGCGCCATCAGAGCATAACCCACGGACTATGTCCAGAGCCGCTCTGTGCAAGCCGGGCCCGCGGCCCCACCGACCGCCGACCGAGCCCCTCTAACCGCTCACGGTTCCCCGCCGCCGAACGCCGGCCGGCGTTCTGGTTCGTCACAATGCCCCGTGCCACGACGACACAGCCGCGCGGCGACCTGCTACAGGCCTGCGTAGCCGAGCTGCATGCGCCGGAAGTCCTCCAGGTCCACGTCGCCGTCGCCGTTTTGGTCCGCGCACTGGCACTCGGCGGCGACGGGCAGTTCGGGACCGGTCAGGCAGTCGCCCAGCGCGAGGAAGTCGTCAAAGTCGATAACCCCGTCGCCGTCGCAATCGCCCAGCGGCGCGAGCAGCGTCAGGACGACGTTGTTCGACCCGTAGGTTACGCCAAACTGACTGGGCCCCAGCACTGCCTCGAACTCCCCGCTGCGGCTGCCGGCCGTGAGGATGGTGAACTGCTGGCCGACTGTCGGCACGAAGGTGCCGGGCAGCAGGATGTGCAGTTCGCCGGACAGGTTGGCCGCACCTGTCACAGCCAGGCGGTCGTAACCGCTGTCGACGGTGGGGCCGTCGATCTCGATCACCAGTGCCGCCAGGCTGGCCGGGCTGTAGCTGCCGCTGACGGTCAGCGTGCCGATGCTGCTGCCGGGGATTACGACGCCGCCGGCGGAGACGACCAGCGCGCCGTGGACGGTGCCGGCCCCGCCGAGCACGCCGGCCACGTTGAGCGTCCCGGCCGCCTGGAGCGTGCCATTGACGGTCGTCAGCGAATCCGCAGTAGCCTGGTAGCCGCCGTTGAGCTTCAGCACAGTGCCGGCCGGCACGTCTACGCAGCCGTGGTTGAGGATCGGCGGCTCGACATCGTTGGTACTGAGCGAACGAATGGTGTGATCCGGGCCGTTGGTCAGCACGACCCCGCTGCCGTTGATGTCGTTGTGGCCGCCGATGAGCAGTTCTCCACTGCCGGCCAGCGTGACGTCCCCATCCAGCCGCAAGGCCGTGCCGAAGCCGCCGCCCTGCACTTCCAGCGTCCCATCGTTGACGATCGTCCCACGAACGTAGCCGTTGCCCCAGCCGTTAGCGACTTGGGCGTAACCGGCAATGGTGACATCAGCCAGCAAGCCGTTGTAACCGAACTGGAGCCGTCCGCTGCCGGCAGAGTCGATCAAGCCACCGTCAAGCACGGCGCCGTTGATGATCGCCGCGGTCGAACCGTCCAGAGCCTGAACGAGGCCGCCGGCGTTGTCGAAGTAGCCGGTACTGAGCTGCAGCGTCCCGCCGTTGGAGGCCTGCATTACGCCGGTGTTGTAGTTGGTAGCCGTGTCGGTCAGGTCCACCGTGAGTACGCCGCCGTTGTCGTCGGCGTCGATCAGGCCCGCATTCGTAAGCGTCATCTGGTTGCTGCCGAGCGCGCGCGACCCACGAATCGTATGATCCGGGCCGTTGATCAGCCGATCGGTTGCCGCAGCGCCACGCACGTAGCTGGGACCACCGTTGCCGATATCCACTGCGCCGCTGCCGGCCAGCGTCACGTCGCCGCTGATCACGAGGGTGGTGTTATTGCCAGCGCTGCTCACTTCGATCACCCCATTGTTGGTAATCGTGCCCGCCACATAGCCCCAGCCGCCGGCGTTAGGCACGCGCAGCAGCCCCGTGTTCGTCGAATCGACCGCCACGCCGTTCTCACGCAGCTCGATCACGCCGTCGCCGGCCGTGGTCAACTCACCGTGGGTGACCGCCGCGCCGGCGATTTGCGTGACGGAGCCGTCCAGAGCCTGGATCAGGCCGTCCGTGTTGTCGAACGCGCCGGGGGCCAACCGCAGCGTCCCGCCGCCGGACGACTGCATGACACCCGTGTTGTAGCTCGTGGTCGTGTCGGTCATGTCAACGGTCAGGACGCCGCCGGCGTCGTCGGCGTCGACCAGACCTTCATTCGTGAACGCCATTTGGTTGTTGCCGAGCGTGCGCGACCCACGAATCGTATGATCCGGGCCGTTGGTAAGCCGGTCCGTCGCCGCGGCGCCACGCACGCAGTTGGGACCACCGTTGCCGATATCGAGTGCGCCGCTGCCGGCCAGCAGCACGTCACCGCTGATGATGAGCGTCGTGCCGAAGTGCGTACTGGTCAACTCGATCAGCCCTTGATTGGTGATGTTGCCGGCCAGGTAGCCCGAGCCGCCACCGTTGGGCACGCGCAGCCGGCCGGTGTTCAGAAGATCGGTAGCCAAACCGTTCTCGCGCAGCTCGATCACGCCGTCGCCCACGGTGGTTAGCTCGCCGTAAGTGACCGCCGCGCCGGCGATTTGCGTGATGGAGCCGTCCAGAGCCTGGATCAGGCCGTCCGTGTTGTCGAACGTGCCGGGCAGCAGACGCAGCGTCCCACCGCTAGAGGACTGCATCACGCTGGTGTTGTAGCTAACAAGCGTGTCCAGCGGGTTCACTTCGAGGGGGTAGCCCGCGTTGTCGGCGTCAATCAGACCCTCGTTCGTCAGCGCCAACTGATTGTTCCCGAGCCAGCGTGAGCCGCGAATGGTATGGCCGGGACCGTTGGTCAGACGGCAGTTCTCCGCGCCGGCGGAGACATGGTTGGGACCGCCCGCGAACATGACGAGCTCTCCACCGCCGGTCAGCAACACATCACGGAAGATGCGCAGGTGCGTGCCGAAGTGCGTGCTGGACAACTGGATCGTGCCGTCGTTGTTGATCATGCCGCCCAGCCCGCTGGCGTCCATGCCAAGTATTCCGTTGTTCAGGTCCAGCACATCGCCGGCATCCACCGTCAGATTGTCAATGCACGCCGTTATTCCGTCGGTGAGGTGCACGACCACGTTGCCGTAACTGCCGGCGTCAATGTGGACGGCGTAGTGCAGGGCGCCGGAATTGCGCGGCCAGGTCCTGGTGCTCCAGCAACCCGAGCAGTCCCAGTTGCCCTCGTCCGGCCTGCGCCAGACGGCCGTTACCTGCCGAATGCCCAACGGGGCGATCACGCCGGGCGCGTCGATGGTCCCATAAACGCGGTTCTCGACCACATCCACGCCGCCGCCGGCAACCGGGCTCCAGCCAACCCCGTCCCAGCGGTGCAGGCGCAGGCTGGCCTCGTTGACCAGGTACACGTCCGCGGCCGTGTAATAGACGTTAAGTTCAACCTGGCTGCCCGCGCCGAGTTCGGCCACGTTGACGTAGCGCCCAATGCTCTGCTGATCGGAAGCCGCCGGCGGGACTGAGCCTACGCCGGCCAAGCCGACCGTGCCAGTGAAGCTAAACGAAACCCTGGTGGCCCGCGCGCCCACCCGCAGGTCGCTCACCGAGCCACCACTCTCATCGCTGGCGCGGAAGTCGACCGTCGCGTTGTTGACCGTGAGGTTGCCGGTGACGACATGCGTGAGCGCGGAATCCAGCAGGATTCCCACATCGTTCTCCGTGCACGTGTTACCGCTGAGGTGACAGTTGCCAGCCGCCGCGGCGACATGAATACCCGCGTAGCCGGCCGTACTGGCCCCCGCCGCCCTCAGCCCGGTTATGCTCACATCATCGGCCACCACGTCAATCACGTGCGCGCCCGGGCTCACCGCCTGCACCAGCACTGTCCCAAACCCAGTCTGCCCGACAATCGCCAGCCCCTTGCTGACCACCACGTTCTCCACGTACGTGGCCGGCCCGACCTGGAGCGTGTGCCCGTCCAGCGTGTCACCGTCATCGATGGCCGCCTGGATCGACGCGAAGCTCTCGCCGCTGGCTACGTTGTAGACGAACGGCGTCTGCATCAACTCGTACGCGCCGTGTGGCTCTGCCAGTGGATACGGATCCGTGGCGCCGTCCACGTCAATGACGAATGGCTCGTCCAACACGCCGTCGCCGTCAGCATCGCTGCTGCTGTGCACACTCCAGTAGTTGCCCAGGTACCCCGTCTGCTCCAGCCCGTCGTAGGTATACGTCAGCGGGGCCGGGGAATGCCAAGTGCTGTTCGAGAGTGATATCGTCACCTGGTACAGGTCCAGGTTGACGAAACTGTTCAGGTAGAAATAGCTCTCATTGACGCCGTACACATCAATCCCGTCTTCCGAATCGGAAATCGTGTTGCCCACCACGACCAGCCCGACTGACTCGCGCAGCGTCAGGTTGCCGTACAGATTCGACGATATCGTATTGCTGGCAATCACCGTGTCGTCACTGTCATTGTCCAGGTATATGCCCATCATGTGGTCGTATATGGTATTGCCTACAATCCGGTTGCCGCGGGACGTCATCAGCCGGATTCCATGTCCGGAATCCGCAGCGGACGACAGGTCGTTACCACTGACCAAGTTGTCATTGCTGCCCGTCACTATGACGATGCTGTCGAACTCGTTGCCCGTGCACGTGTTGCCTTCAACCACGTTGTCGCAGGACCCGGGGCCACCCTCCGTCGCCCAGCCAAGCGTCATCCCATAGTAATTGCCCAGCAGCCGGTTGCCGCTGATTGTGCAGTGCGCCGCGGCGCGCAGGGCGATTCCGGCCTTGGCCCAGCCGGCGCCGGTGGCCGTGAAGCCGGTGAACTGCACCCCGTGCGCATAGATCGACACGACCGGTCGGTCGGTCGCGGCCGACTGAATGATCGTCACCTCCGGGCCGTCCTCCGCCTGGATTACCAGGCCGCTGCGATCCTGCTGACCACTCGTGGTGTCACCCGGCAGGGCCCAGTTGTCGATGAGCACGTTTTCGACATACGTGCCGGCGCGCACGAGGATCGTATCGCCCGCGCCTGCGGCAATAACCGCATCCTGAATGGTCGCATACGTCTCGTCCGGCCCTACTGTCAGTGTGGCCGCGTCAGCGGCCCGTGACAGTCCGACAACCACACAGAAGCACAATGCCGCCAGTACTTGACGCGCCTGCATGCCAACCTCCGAATCCGCGCGCTGCGCAATGTATATGTGATTTGCCTCTTCACCCGCCGGCGCGGTCAAGATCCAACACCACCGTGGCGCTGCCGCCACGTGGCACCGGCCACTATATGAATAGCGTGCTTCACCCATCGAGCGCCACGCGCCGGTTGAGGATCAGTATCGCACGCCACGCGCGACCAACCAAGGAATTGTGCCCCGGCCACCCCTTTCGCGCCCGTCGGCGCACGTCACATAATCATCGCTTGCAAGTAGAAAATAATGGGCCCAGGCGCGCGCTGGACCCGCTGTACGCACACCGCCGGGCCGTCGTGCTCGTGCTGCCCCGCCGTCCGCCCCTGCGGCGTCAGAAGCGGCGTGACCAAGTTCGGCTCGGTCACGACGAGCTATCGGACCTCCACATCTTTCCGGGGCCTGTTCATGCTGTCCGCCCCTTCGCATTGCGGCGTCCCAACTCCGCTCACTCATACAACAACCACCCAACTAACAAGCGTCACAATATGGCAGATACACAAGGCCCACCATACCTTGCTATCCATTCCAGCACCATAGCAAGCAGCTTCGCCATCACGCCAAGTCCCCCTGCTTAACAGACGCGCCAGTAAACCGATCAAGAGTGATCAGTACTCACCGCCGGAATAGGTCGCTTCACTGGGCCTCAGAAGAACCCCCATCGCGGAACCGACGTTTCACGTGAAACAAACACAAGCCAACTCAGATTGCTTCCCCCGGCCGCAAGAACACCCCCGCCTCATAGCCAACCGAATTCTGACCATCCTCAGTTCCCATAACCTTGCACTCCGCACTCGTCCGATGCTCAAGCTCCACGTATTGCGTAGCACCAAGCTCCCCCATCGCCCCTATCATCGCCGCAACCGCCCCCGCCCCACACGCACTTCGGTGAACCTCTGCCTCCCGAATGACACCAGCCGCATCCATCCCCCGAATCAACTCCACCAGCCGCCGATCATTCACATCCCGCGCCCACGCCACACCCTTCGCCCCGCGACCCGCCGGCTCAAAACCAAACGCCGGCCCATAATGCGTCAGATCCGTCGATCCCAGAAAACCCACCGCCCCCCGCTCCTCAACCGCCACACGCGCACACTCCCGCCCGATCCCCTCCGCCCACATCCCCGGCAAAACCATCATCGGAACAACCTTCACCCCCGGTAACACCATCTGCAACAGCGGAAGCTGAACCTCTATCGAGTGCTCCATCCGGTGCGCCCCCGCATCCACCTCCACGTCCCGACAACCAGCCAATCTGCCCGCCAGTTCCCCATCCACCTCCACCAAACCCAGCGGCGTCTCCCACGCCCCCCCGGGGTACAAACTCGCCCGGTTCGCCACCGGAACATGCACCGACCCGAAGATCACCACCACCTCCGGCCCGCAACCCGCCACCCCAACCACCCCCCGAGCCGCCGTCGCACCACTGTAGATCCAGCCGGCATGGGGAACTATCGCGCCAACCGCACTCTGCGCCGCCGCCCCGCTCAGTAACTCCTCAGCCATCGCCTCGCACGCAGATCGACTACCCGGATAGAAGCGCCCCGCACAAATTGCCTTGCGTATACCTGCCATCCCGCTCACTCCAGGAATTCCCGGGCGCCCAACCTCTCCGCCACCCGATCGAACTCCTGCAGACTGCGATACCTGATCACGATCCGGCCCGCATTCTTACCCCTGCCAGGCTTCACCTGCACCGCCAACCCCAGCGCACGCCCAAACGCCCGCTCAACGTCATCAAAATGCCTCGGCCGCTCCACCGTGCCACGCGCGCCGCCCTCCTCACGCACTCCGTCCGCCAACTTCGCCAGCGCCTCAACCTGCCGAACCGAAAGGTTACGCCGCACCGCCAGCCGCGCCAATGCCAACTGCGCCTGCCGATCCTCCACTCCGGCAATGGCACGCGCCTGGCCCATACCAAGCTCCCCCGCCCGAATCAGATCCTGTACAGGCGCATCTAACTTGAGCAGCCGCAGGTAGTTAGAGACACTCGGCCGGCTCTCTCCAACCCGCACCGCCAACTCATCAACCGATGCGCCAAAAGCGTCCAGATACTGTCGGTAGGCTTCCGCACGCTCCAGCGCGTTCAAGTCCTCACGTTGCAGGTTCTCAGTCAGCGCCAGCTCAACCGACTCCGCATCCGACGCTGCCCGTATGATCGCCGGAATCCGTTCCAGGCCGGCGAGCTGCGCCGCCCGCCAGCGCCGTTCCCCCGCCACAAGCTGATACTCCCCGTCCCCCGCAGGCCGCACCAGGACAGGCTGCAGCATTCCCTTCGAGCGTATCGAAGCCGCCAAACTCTCCACAGAGCGTTCGTCAAACTGCCTCCGCGGCTGATTCGGATTCCGCCGAATGCGATCAAGCGAGATGCTAGCCACACTCTGAGTTGCCGTCGGCAGACTCTCCTCGGGGGTCCGCGTCGCCGCCGGCCGCGGAGCTATCAAAGCGCTTAGCCCCTTTCCAAGCCTAGGTTGGTTCTTTGCCATTGCTGTCAGCCTCCTGCGTCCCGCGCAAGGTATGTCGTGGTACAGCCCAAGTCAACCACAAGCCGCTCGCCGCGACCCACCCCAACGCGCCGCCGCCAACACCAACCGCCTCCAAACGCTATCCAGCCCTACGTTTCACGTGAAACCGGCATTTTCTGCCGGATGCCCCACCGGCAATCAAGCCGCGCCTACAGCCGCCGCCCCAGACACGCCGATCGCCATTATCAGCCTGCACACCAGGGACGGTGTGCTTTGGCGACCCCACCGTCATGGGTCGAGCCGCAAATGCCCGGCTGCCTGACGGTGGGTGATATTGCCTGTAACGGAGCGTGGCACCGCCGGCGCGGCGTACCCGACTCCCCAAAAAAACGCTAGCAACGCCCGCGGCCAACGCCGCCCGCAGGCCACCAGACCTGACAAGAATAACTAGCCTATCTAGGACAACCCCCGCACGCCACGACGACTACACCCAATCACGCATCCCACCCGATACCCAGCCCACATATCCCGCGCACCCGCACGGCACCAGCCCTACGCCGCTACGCCGAAAACCCGCCCGCCAACCACCCCCACAAAGAAATCGAGCTGGAGGCCGATGGTTGCGGGCCCGGCCGGGAGGAGTGCCGCGCCGCACCAACCATCGGTCCAGCTCAACTATCGAGCTGAGCGCCAACGGCTACAGGCGCAGCCGGGAGGAGTGCTGCACCGCTCGAACCATCAGCCCAGCTCGCTTTGGCGCACGGCAGCGCTACCGGCGCCATCGATGCCAAGCAAACAATCAGAACGACACGCAAGGCCATTCCGATACACCATTAAGTTAACCGCCGGCGAACACCAAATCAACCCAATCTTGAATAAACCCATCCAGAAATGCACACACCACCAGGCAAAAGCCGCCACAGAGACCGCGCCGTCGCCTATCGCACCGACAGCCAGGAATAGCTCCGTAAACGCGTGCTTAGTGTCCCTATTTTACGCGCTACTGCCCATGTCACAACGGCGGCCGAAAAACGCAGCGCCTAGGGGGCTGACCCTGGTCGGCTGAAACACGCAGCGCCCCCGCCCTCCTGTCAGCCCGGAGACCCCCAGCGCCCTACATAGCCGCCCCATCCCAAACAGTATTCCCGTTGGGCTCTCGCCATCGACCCGCTACACTGGAGCAGGACTAATTCGATTACCCGAGTCCCTGACTCCGAGAGAGTCTGGAGGTGCTGCATGATCAATCGTCGCCTTGTCGCGGGGGCCCTGCTGTCGCTACTCATAGTCGGCTTGACCAGGCCGGCACAAAGCCAGAACAACGCAGTGCCGCCACCGACCGACGCGCCGGCCCTCTCGATCGTCACCTCCGATGGACAGACGGCCTTCAGCCTCGGCCACGCCCACCCGTTCCACAAGACCACCCGCGCCGTCTTGAACACACGCAGCGTCGCCGTTCCCAACACGCCGATACAAGTGCTACTATGGGACGAGGCCCTCAGCGCTGACGCGACTACCCCGTACTACGCGATTTCCCTGGACGGCCAAACGGTCGCAGCGGTGCGCGCCACGAACTACACGCTGAAGGTGCGACACGGCGATTTCGATCCCGCCCACGGTACGCCCCCGGTCGCCGCCAACTTGGCCGCGGATGCCAACACGCACCTGTATTACGTGCAGTTCGTCACCCAGCCGCTCAACGAATACCGGGCGGCCGTCCGCGAACTCGGCGGCACCGTTCACCACTTCATCGCCAATCATGCTCATATAGTCAGAATGACCCCCGACGTGCGCGATCGCGTGGCGGCGTTGCCCTTCGTGCGCCAGATCGGCCCCTGGCACCCGGCCTACCGCCTCGAGGAGTTCATGCGCGACAACCCTGACCGCGCGGCTGAGCTCTTCCCCCACCAGCGCTACAACATTCAGGTCTTCGAGCCCGGACCCGCCCAGAAGGAGATCGTCGCCCAACGTATCCAGGCCCTGGGCGGCATCATCAACATGCGCGACGCCGGCAAGTACCACTTGAGCGCCACCCTGACGCCCGAGCAGTTGTACCAGGTCGTCCGCTGGGACGAAGTCGCCTTCATCGACCGCTGGACGCCCTTCACGTCCGACATGGACATCGTGCGGGCCGTCGGCGGCGCTGACCAGATCGAGACGCTCGCCGGCTACACCGGGGTGGGCGTGCGCGGCGAGGTGCTCGACCTGGGCTTCAATCTCGGCCATGTCGACTTCGCTTCGCGCCCCCTGATCCTGCACACCGCGGCCGACGACCACTACCACGGCTCGGCCTGTATGGGCATCATCTTCGGCGACGGTACCGGTTCGCCAGCGGCGCGCGGCCTGTGTCCGGAAGGGCAGGGTATTGTGGCAGATTGGGACGTGGTCAGCACCGGAACGCCGCGCTACAACCACACCGGCGAGCTCGTGCAGCATCCCTACTACGCACTGTTCCAATCGGCCAGCGTGGGCAGTTCGCAGACCAGCGCCTACACCATCGAATCAGCCGACACCGATGCAATGCTGTTCGATTTCGATATTATCCACTGCCAGTCGCAAAGCAACATGGGCAGCACCGCGTCCAGGCCGCAGGCCTGGGCTAAGAACATCGTCTCGTGCGGGGCCGTCAAACACTTCAACACCGCCGATCTCAGCGACGACTGCTGGTGCAACGGCGCCAGCATTGGCCCCGCCTCTGATGGCCGCATCAAGCCGGACCTGTGCTTCTGGTACGACCACATTCATACCTGTAGCAGCGGCTCTTCCTCCGCCTACACCGACACCTTCGGCGGCACTAGCAGCGCCACCCCCTGCATTGCCGGACACTTCGGCCTCTTCTTCCAGATGTGGTCCGACGGCATCTTCGGCAATGAAGTCTACCCGCCGGGCAGCGGTCCCACGGGCCACGACGTCTTTGACAATCGCCCGCACATGACCACGGCCAAGGCTTTCATGATCAATACGGCCAGCCCGTATCCGTTCAGCGGCACTACGCACGACCTGACCCGCGTGCACCAGGGCTGGGGCCTCCCGGACGTCCTTTATCTCTGGGAGATGCGCGACAAGATCTCGTTCATCGACGAAACCGAGCTGCTCCAGAACATGGAGAGCGTCGAGTACAGCGCCTTCGTCGAGGAAGAGGTGCCCTCCTTCCGCACCACACTCGTGTATGCCGACCCGCCCGGCGTGCCCTCCTCTTCGCAACACCGCATCAACGACCTGACGCTCAAGGTGACCTCGCCGTCCGGGACGGTCTACTGGGGCAACAACGGCCTGCTGGCCGGCAACGTCTCAACGCCCGGCGGCTCCCCGAATACCGTCGATACCGTCGAGAACGTCTTCATAGCCGACCCCGAACCCGGCGTCTGGACCGTCACCATCATCGCCAGCGAAGTCAATCAGGATGGACACGTGGAAACCCCTGACGTCGAAGATGTCGACTTCGCCCTCGTTGTCAGCGGCGCCTTCCTCGCCACCTGCACCTCCGACGGCCGCGTCAAGCTGAACAAGAACCGGTACTCCTGTACGAGCGAAGTGGCCGTGCGCGTCCTTGACTGCGACCTGAATATTGACGACGAGACCATCGATACGGTTGTGGTCACCGTGTACTCCACGTCGGACCCATCCGGCGAACCCCTCCTCCTCACCGAAACCGCGCCCCAGACGGCCGACTTCCGCGGCACTATCTCCCTCAGCACAACGGACGCCCCCGGCATGGTGTGGGTCAGCGAGGGCGATGTTCTTACAGTCTTATACATCGACGCCGACGACGGCCTCGGCGGCACGGACGTTGAAGTCACCGATGACGCCATCATCGACTGCATTCCGCCCGTGATATCGGGCGTGCACGTCACCGATATCCAGCCACGCAGCGCGGTCGTCGCTTTCGACACCGACGAGCCGGCTACCGGAGCCGTGCACTACGGCCTGGCCTGCGACATGCTCAACCAGACCGCCACATTGCCGGGCTATACCAGCGACCACCTGCTCGGCCTGCCCAGCCTGCTGGACGGCAAAACCTACTACTATGTTGTCGAGGCAGTGGACCAGGCCGGCAACTCCATCATCGCAGACAACGGCGGCCTGTGTTTCTCGTTCACCACACCCAGCATTCCCAACTACTTCACTGAGCGCTTCAACTCCGGTAACGATCTGGATTACTTGAGCCTCAAGTTCACCCGCGCGCCGGTTATGGACTTCTACATGGCCTGCTGCGAGCCCATTGCCGCCCTGCCGACTGACCCCGCTACCGGTGTAATCCTGCCGGTCGCCACCGACGCGTTCACCGAGGTTACACTAACCGGTGGCGCGCACGTCTCGCTCTACGGCGTCAACTACACCAGCTTCTACGTCGGCAGCAATGGTTACATCACGTTCTCCGCCGGTGATACCCAATACAGCGAGTCACTTGAGAGTCATTTCGACCAGCCGCGCATTTCGGGTCTGTTCGATAATCTCGATCCCGCCGCCGGCGGCTCGGTGCGTTGCCAGCAATTCAGCGACCGCGTCGTCGTAACCTGGCTTGATGTCCCGGAGTATGGCACCAGCAACACCAATACCTTCCAGGTCGAGATGTTCTTCAACGGCAACATCATCATCAGCTACCTCGACATCAGTGCTGACGATGGCCTGGCCGGCCTTTCCCGCGGCCTCGGCGTGCCGGAGCTCTTCTATCCGACCGACCTCTCGGTCCTGCTGCCCTGTTCGCCGCTGTATATCCGGCTGCCCGAGTCCGCACCAGCCTTCATCGACCCCGGTGCAGCCGCTTCCATCCTCGTCATGATCGAAGAAGGCAGCCAATATGTCCTGCCCGACTCGCCCACGCTGCACTATCGCTACGAGGCCGGCAGTTTCCTGAGCGCGCCGCTGACGCCCCTCGGCGATGACCTTTACGAAGCCAGCCTGCCGCCGGCTTTCTGCCACCACGCACCAGAGTTCTACTTCTCCGCCATGGGACACCGCGGCAGCATCGTCAAGCTCCCGAAGAACGCGCCCACCACCGTCTTCTCGGCCACCGTGGCTACCGTGACAATGGTCCTGGCTGATAACTTCGAGACCGACCTGGGCTGGACGGTAGAGAATGATCCCAGCCTGACCGGCGGCGCCTGGGAGCGCGGCGTCCCAATCGACGACGGCGTGGACGGCGACCCCCTCCATGACTTCGACGGCTCCGGCCAGTGCTATCTCACTGAGAATGCCGAGGACAATTCCGATGTGGACTACGGCCCGACCTACCTCATATCGCCGGCCGTCAACCTCCACCATGCCGGCGATGCGCTGCTGGTCTTCGCCTGTTGGTGGTCGAATGATGATCAGGACGGCGACCCCTTGACCGTCGAAGTCTCGAACGATGACGGCGCGTCGTGGCAACTGGTGCAGGTGATCGCCAATGTCCCGCCCGGCTGGGTCGAACACGTGGTCCACCTGGCTGAGCACATCGAGCTCACCGCGCAGATGCGCGTGCGCTTCGGCGCCAGCGACGTGCCGAACGACTCGATCAATGAGGGCGGCATCGACGCGGTCAGGATCATTGACATCCGCTGCGCCGACGCGCTCGGCGACCTCAACTGCGATGGATTAGTCAATGCGTTCGATATCGATCCGTTCGTCCTGGCGCTGACTGACCCGGCCGGCTACGCCCTGGCGTTCCCGGCCTGTGACATCGCGCTGGCCGACATCAACGGCGACGGCCTGGTGAACGCGTTCGACATCGGGCCGTTTGTCGTCCTGCTGGCCGGCCGCTAGATCAACGCGGCGCGCCAAGCTCGCCGCGGCGGCAGGGAAGAACCTGTGCCACACGGGCGCCGCGCGGATTGGGCGGCGCGCGGGCAGTGTTTAGCCGGGTGTTGATTCGGCTGTTAGCAGCCGGACGGGTCTCGTGGGCGCGGTCGGCGAGACTTGGCTCGTCGCGTGTCGGCTTGGTCGGACACCATTGTGTACCGGGGCCGATAACACGGCGCTGCGGAGGCGTCCGGCTGCCCGGGGCCTCTGTATTCGGTTGTCAAAGATCCGCTCCGGTGCTGCGCTGAGTGACCGCGAGGATGCGATTCCGTTGCAGGCAGCCGCGGCCCGGTTCACAGCCGATGCGATTGGCGTCCTCTCAGCGCGGGGCATCAACGATGCCCGGTTCCTCGGTCGAGCGTTCCGGCGGGCCACCCCAGCGAAGTTCCAGCAAGGCAACGGGCGTGTCGAGATGCACGCCGATCCCTTGGTGGGATGCGCTGGCCGGCGCGGCGAGGCGTTCGGCGAGTAGCGCTGCGTCAATCGCACGTGTCACGGGACGGTCAGCTTGTCCGGCGCGGTTAGGCGCTGGGGCCGACGGGTTCGCCAAGGCGTTCCGGGCACTGCGTGAGCACTTGATATATGGCGCGTGAATG
>Ga0334887_1003698_pt1 | contig 14830 bp, 12 predicted proteins | sample GraSluR1_MG_10_FD_207217 | JGI IMG/M metagenome (GOLD analysis project Ga0334887, IMG submission 207217) | Sludge microbial communities from methane-producing bioreactor in Wageningen University, Netherlands - Granular Sludge_18_07-R1 | ecosystem: Engineered > Bioreactor > Anaerobic >...
CTCTGTGAGGGTGACGGACCCGTAGACGCCCGGCTCGCGCGTACCGAGCAGGTTGAGGTTGGGGCCGTGAATGATTGCGATGGATGCCATCTGGAAATGCCTCACTCTTTGATGATGGATTGGACGGCCCGTCGCACGATATCGCTGCCAGGGTCGTCGATGACGACGACGTCGCCGATCGCCCTCGGGATGACGAAGCGCAGGGTTTTGGCGCTGCGCTTTTTGTCGGTCGCCATGGCGGCCATAATCTGATCGACCGAGTAGCCCGCGAGGTAAACGGGCAGGTCGTGCCGCTCGATGACCGCGGTGATGCGCTCGACAAGCGCAGGCTCACAGCGCCCGAGGAGCAGCGAGAGCTTGGCGGCGGCGACCATGCCCAAGGCGACGCCTTCGCCGTGGCGGATCGAGTAGCCGCTGACCTGCTCGACGGCGTGGCCAAAGGTGTGGCCCAGGTTGAGGACGGCGCGGCGGCCTTGCTCGAACGGGTCTTCTTCCACGACGGCGATCTTGACGAGCACGGCGTTGGCGATAAGGTGCGCCATGCTGGTCGGGCCGTGCTCCTCTAGCTCTGCAAAGAGGTCCGGCGCGCCGATGATGCCGTGCTTGATGACTTCCGCCAAGCCGGAGCGAAACTCGGCCGCGGGCAGGGAGGCGAGCGTGTCAGGGTCGATGACGACGAGGTGCGGCTGCTTGAAGGCGCCGACGAGGTTCTTGCCCTGGGGCAGATCGACGCCGGTCTTGCCGCCGACGGAGGCGTCGACCATCGCCAGGAGCGAGGTCGGCGCCTGGACGAAGGGCACGCCGCGCAAATAAGTGGCGGCGGCAAAGCCTGCCATGTCGCCGGTGACGCCGCCGCCCAGCGCGATCACCGTGCTGCGCCGGTCCAGCCCGGCGGCGAGGAAACGGTCGTAAAGCGTGCTGATCACGTCGAGGCGTTTGTGCCGCTCGCCGTCGGGGATCGGGCAGAGGGCCGGTTCGTAGCCCACTGCGGTCAAGCTCGCCTCGACTGCGGCGTAATGGTTCTCGGCGATCGCGTCGTGCGTGACCACGGCGACGGGGCCGGGGCGCAGGCCGCGGTTGCGCAACAGGCTGCCGATTTGGCCGAGCAGGCCGCCGCCAATGCAGATGTCATACTCGCCGGTCGGGCTGGAGACGGGCAGGAGCGTCATGCCCGGCGCCTCCATCTCCGCGTCTAGGCTGTGGAGGATGCGCTCTACGATTTGGTCTGGCGTACGTGCGGTGGTGTCGATCTGGTGCGGAATGGCGGCATAGGCTTGGCGACGGGCGTGAAGCAGGGCGCGAATGCGGGCGCGCTTCTCGTCCGCATCGCCGGGCAGTAGCGGACGGTCGGTCATGCTCTCCAGGCGAGCGAGGATCTCGTCAACGGAAGCGGTGAGGCAGAGCAACACGCCGCTTTCGGCAAGAGCCTGTCGGCTGGCGGGATTAACTAGCGCGCCGCCGCCCGTGCTGACGACGATGCCCGTTTCGGCTGCCATGCGCTGGCATAGCTGGGCTTCGACGACGCGAAAGGCCGGTTCGCCCTCGTCTGCAAAGACCTGGCTGATCGGCTTGCCGAAGTGCGCCTCGATTGCCTCGTCCATGTCGACAAAGAGGCGACCGAGCCGTTCGGCGAGCAGGCGACCGATGGTCGTCTTGCCCGTACCCATGAAGCCGGTGATGATGATGTTTCGGTTTGCGGGAAAAGTTGTCATGGCGTATGCGTAGGGTGTCGTTCCGGATGCCCAAGGCGGGAGAGAACGCGCTCCATCAGTTCCGTAACGGGCCGGGAGGCGTCGACCGGCATATGCATGGCATCAGGAATTGGGTAGCGCCAGCAGCCGTCATAGGCGGCGAGCATGTTCTGCATATCCTGCCAACTGGCGATCTTGTGCGTTGAAGCGCTGGCGTCGCGCTCTTCCAGGCGTTGTTGCCAAAGACGCTCTTCCAGTTGCGTTTCGACGACGAGCACGCGTGCGCCGTACTGCTCGGCTATGGCTGTCGCCGTTGTAAACGCTATCGGATAGGTGAGGGGCGAGTCGACGATGACGCTGACGCCAAGCTGAAGCTGCCGGCCAGCCACGTTCCACATGGCTTTGTAGGAGAGCCGGTTGCTGTCGGGGCAGGACAGGATCACGTCCTTGATGTCATCCTTATCCACGAGTGGCCAGCGTAGGCGACGCGCTAGGGCATAGGCCAGTTCGCTCTTGCCGGTAGCCGGAAACCCCTTCATCAAGACAAGCCACACGGCTGAGGATTCATCCGACATGGTGCGACCGTCCGAATAGAGTGAAGTGCGCGGCGTTGACGTGTGCGGCCTGGTGCATGAGCACGGCGTTCATCAGTTCGATGGCGAGCCGCGACTCCAGCGTGACGCCGGCGCGTACGCCAACGCACGGGTCATGGCGACCCTTCTTGAGCAGGAAGTCGATCTCTTCCAGATTCTTACGCACGGATTGCTGCGGCTTGACAATTGTCGAAGTCGGTTTGAAGCCGACGCGACAGACGAGGGGCATGCCCGTGGTAATGCCGCCGATCAACCCGCCGTGGCTGTTGCTCTGATAACCGGACGCGCGGATCGGGTCGTTGTTTTCGCTGCCGCGGCGGGCGACGACGTCGTAGCCGTCACCGATTTCGCAGGACTGGACTGCGTTCAGCCCGCCCAGCGCGCCCATGAGCCGCACCTTGAGGCTTTGGTAGAGCGGCTCGCCCACCAGCGCGGGGACGTTGACGGCGACCACTTCGACGGCTGCGCCCAGGGAATCGCCCTCGATACGCGTCTGCTTGATTAACTGAGCGGCTTCGCTTGCGAACTCGGCGTCGAGCGAGTAGATCTCGGCGGCCTCGAGGTCACGGATGGCAGCGTCGGTCTGTTCGGCGGGAATAAGCTGCTCTCCGTAGGCGCGCGCCCACTCTGCCGCGACAGAGGCAAGCGTTCGTTTGGCGCGCAGCGGACCGACCTGGCAGATAGATGAGAGGATGACTGTGCCGAACTGCCTGGCAATAAAGGTGCGCGCCACGGACCCGCCGATCACGTCGGAGATGGTGGAGCGGTAGCTCGAACGGCCTCCGCCGCGCACATCTACGAATCCCTGTGATTTGTAGTGCTTTACCAGGTCTGTATGGCCGGGGCGCACCTCGCCTTGCGGGCCGGCGAACTGCGCGTAGTCTGCGGAGCGGGTGGCGGTGGAGAGAACGAGCGCGGCGATGGGTTCGCCGGTGGTGAAGCCGGTTTCGTAGCCGGCTGCTTGGGCGATCTCGCCGTCCACGGTGGTTGAGACCTGGGCGTCGCCAAGTAGGGAATCGTGCTCCGGATGATACAGCCCCGAGAGGATCACGACCTTGTCGCCTTCGCGGCGGGGGGTGCCGTGCCGGTTGCTGCCGGGCCGCCTGCGATCCAGGTATGCCTGGAGTAGCCTGCGCGACAGCTCCAGGCCAGGCGGGCAGCCGATTACGATTGTGGTAATGGCCGGTCCATGCGATTCGCCGGCGCCGGCGACCGCAAAGAGCGGTCCGCCAAGGATTTCCATCAGGGTTCTTTCGCTCCAACTGTTGTCGAATTCGCCGCGAGCGGCGCGAGTAGGAGTATACCCGACAATCGGCCAGTTGGCGAAACAAGGGGCGGATTCCAGGGGAGTCTGTTGGCTGCCCGAAGATGGCACGCGCGAGGCGCGGTCATCGGATCAATCGTTCGAGGATTGCGCTGCTTCGTCCCGAAAACAACGGATATTGGCGATGAAGGCGGCGACCGCGGCGTGATCCTTGACGCCGGGACTCGCTTCTACGCCGGAACTGACGTCGACGCCCCAGGGACGGACGGCTTCGAGCGCTGATGTGACATTGTCAGGCGTCAGCCCGCCCGCCAGCAGCATGCCCGGGATCCGCTGCACCATTGCCGCGGCCAACGACCAGTCAGCCAGGTGGCCTGTTCCGCCATATGCGGCGGAGGAGAAGGCGTCGACGAGCAGCGAAGGACCTGGCTGTAGGCCGAAAGCGGCAAATTGGAGCCATTGCTCCCAGTCGTCCGCCTGGGCTTGCGGGCGGATCGCCTTGTAGGAGCATCCCGCCAGCGCGCGCAGCGCATCGGGCGTTTCGTCGCCATGTAGCTGCGCGTAATCGAGGCCGGCGTATTGCATGATGCGCGCTACGGAATCAGGCGGCTCGTTGACGAAGACGCCCACCAACTTGGGCAAGGTCTGTTGCGAGGCCGGCTGCTCTGCCCAACGAACGCGCAGGCCGCGCACAATCCCGCGGACGCTGGCAGGCGAGACGTAGCGCGGCGAGCGTTCGTAGAGGATAAAACCAAGCAAGTCCGCGCCGGCGCAGGCGGCGAAGAGCGCATCCTCTAGATTGGTAATGCCGCAGATTTTGATGTGCGTGACCATCTGCTCGTGCATGTCTTGTCTAGGCATCAAATGTTCAGAGCGTCAGCATATTTATGTGGGTGATCTATGTGTCATTTCGGCTTGCCCGCGGCGACGAACTCCCTCACTTTGGCGGCGCGTTCGTGCTGGCGCAGCTTGCAGAAGGTCTCGCCGACGAGAATGGCGTCGCAGCCCATCTCGGCAAGACGCGCTACGTCCGCGGCGGTCTGTATGCCGCTTTCGGCGACGACGACCTTGTCGCCGGGGATCTGTTGGCGCAGGCGGGCAGTGGTCTCCAGGTCGACCTGGAAGGTGCGGAGGTTGCGGTTGTTGACGCCGATGACACGCGCGTCCGCGGCTAAGGCGCGCTGCAGCTCGGGTGCGTCGTGCACTTCAACTAGGGCCTCCATGCCCAGGCTGCGAGTCAGAGACAGCAGCCGCTTCACATCGTTGTCGCCGAGGACAGCCATGATGAGCAGCAACGCATCCGCCCCGGCCATGCGCGCTTCGTACACCTGGTACTCGTGATAGATGAAGTCCTTGCGCAGAATCGGAACGGCGCGGCCGTCGTCGCGTAGGCGCTCTTTGGCCGTGGTCAGGTAGGCAAGCTCGCCCTGGAAGAAGCGGCTGTCGGTCAGGCAGGAGATGGCCGCGACGCCCGCCTGGGCGTAAGCAGAGGCGATCAGCGGCGGGTCCCAGTCTCTGGCGATGAGGCCCTTGGAGGGGCTGGCGCGCTTGATCTCCGCGATCAGGCTGGCGCCCGGCGCGGCAGTGAGCGCGGCGGCGAAATCCAACGCGGGCGGCGTCAATTGGGCGAAGGCGCGCACCTGCTCCAGAGGCATAACCGCCATCTGCTTCGGGACTTCCTGCCGCTTATGGGACATGATCAGGTCTAGGACTTGGCCTTTGTGCTTGGCGATGTCTAGTTGAGAAGGTTTCACCAGGTTCTCCGCGTGTTGGGCGTCAGGCGTCACGTGTTAAGCGTCGGGCGTGTAACTGCGCGTTTTGGCGATGTAGCGGTCGAGACATTGCAGCGCAGCGCCTGAGTCTAGACTTTCGCGTGCCGTCTGCAATCCCGCTTGGAAGTCGCCTGTATCGAGGCTGAGGGCGGCGGCGGCGTTCAATAGCACCACGTCGCGCTTCGGACCGGCCAACTCGCCGGAGAGAAGGGCGCGGGCGATGGCCGCGTTCGTCTGGGCGTCGCCGCCCTGCAGGTCAGCTAACGTGGCGCGTGCGAAGCCGAGCTCGGCGGGGTCGAAGTCGAGTGTGGTCACCTCACCGTTGTGCAGGCGGGTGATGCGGCTTGTGCCGGTGGTGGTCAACTCATCCAGACCAGCGCCGGTCTCGTAATGGCCGTAGACGACGTAGGCGGCCTTGCTGCCCATATTCTGGAGCGTGTGCGCCATGAGTTCGGTCAACTCTTCGGCATAGACGCCGATCAGTTGGTGCGTGGTCGGCGCGGGGTTGGTGAGCGGACCGAGGATGTTGAAGATGGTGCGGGCGGCGATCTCGCGGCGCGGGCCGATGGCGTAGCGCATGGCCGGGTGATAGGCTGGCGCGAAGAGGAAGGCGATGCCGATCTCCTCTATGCACTCGGCGGCTTGGTCCGGCGTCAGGGGCAGCGCGGCGCCGAGCGCTTCGAGGACGTCGGCGCTGCCGGCGCGGCGATTGGAGCGATTGCCGTGTTTAGCCACGCGCATGCCCGCGCCCGCCAGCACGAAGGCCGTGATCGTGCTGATGTTGAACTTCTGCGTGCCGTCGCCGCCTGTGCCTACGACGTCGACGAGTGGCGCGTGGGCGAGTTTGGGCTTTACGGCGACGGCGCTGCGACGCATGGCCGCGGCGCAGCCGGTGATCTCCTCGACGGTTTCGCCCTTGATGCGCAGCGCGGCCAGGAAGGCGCCAATCTGAGCAGGGGTCGCCTCGCCCAGCATGATCTCCGACATGGCTGCGTCGGCCTGGGCCTCGGTGAGGTCTTGGCCCGAAAAGAGCAGGTGGATGGCCTCTTGGATGGCGGGTTGGCTCATGGTTGGCTGCCTCCTGGCGTTGTTGCTACAAGCCGGACTGCGTAGACTTTACTCGTCATGCGTTATCCGTCACGAGTTGCGCTCGATGCGCAGGAAATTGGCGAGAACGGACTTGCCGTGCTCGGTGAGAATGCTCTCCGGGTGGAATTGCACGCCGTAGATCGGCAGCGTCCGGTGCTGCAGGCCCATCAACTCGCCCTCTGCGGTGAATGCGGTCGCTTCCAGTTCATCCGGCAGCGGTTCGGCCACGATCAGGCTGTGGTAGCGCGTGGCGGTGAAAGGGCTGGGGATGTTCTTGAAGACGCCGACTGCCTTGTGATGGATAGGGCTGGTCTTGCCGTGCATGAGGCGCGGCGCGCGCACCACCTCGCCGCCGAAGACATGGCCGATGCACTGCTGGCCGAGGCAGACGCCGAGCAAGGGAATGCGCGGGCCCAACAGGCGGATCACGTCGTTGCTGATGCCGCTGTCCTCCTGCGGCGTCCCCGGTCCCGGGCTGATGATGATGTGTGACGGGTTGCTTTCGGCCAGGTCTTCGACGTCGATCTCGTCGTTGCGCCACACGCAGATGTCCTGGTCCGTGTACGCGCCGGGCACGCGCTCGCGCACGACCAGCTCGCCTAGGAATTGGACCAGGTTATAGGTGAAGCTGTCGTAATTGTCAATCACGGCGATCATGGCAATTCTCCTTGCAGGGCGAGTCAACTCGACATGAATCACGAGTCATGAGTCACGAATGACGGATGACTCACGACTCGTGACATCGCTAGGCGGACGCTTCCTTCTTGCGACGACGCTCGGCGGAGCGCGAAATCTTGTTCCACACACCGGAAAGACCCATTGCTTTCTTTACTTCGATGAGGGTCATGCGAGCCTCTTCGCGCGCGCGCATCGTGCCGTCGAAGAGCAGTTCGTCGACGAAACCGGTCTGCGCTTCGTAGAAGGCGCGCCGTTCGCGCATTGGGTCGAGGAAGTCGTTGAGCGCCTTGGCCAGCTTTTCCTTCACCTCGACATCGCCCACCCTTCCGGCGCGATAGCGGCTCTTGAGGTCATCGACCTCGGCGGCGTTGGGGTTGAACACATCGTGATAGATGAAGACGGGGTTGCCGTCGACCTCGCCGGGCACATCGGCTGTAACGCGGTTGGGGTCGGTATACATGCTCATCACGCGGCGGCGCACCGTGGCGGCGTCGTCGCTGAGGAAGATGGCGTTGTCCAGGCTCTTGCTCATCTTGGCTTGGCCGTCTGTGCCCACCAACGTGCCGCCGACGACATACGGTTCCGGCAGGGGGAAGACCTCGCCATAAGCGTTGTTAAAGCGGCGTGCGATCTGCCGGGTCAGTTCGACGTGGCTTTCGTTGTCCTTGCCGACAGGGACGAGATGGGCGCGCGGCAGAAGGATGTCGGCGGCCTGAAGAACCGGGTAGCCGAGAAGGTTGTAGGGGATCTGGTCCATGTGTGCGGCCGCGGCCATGTCCTTGATCGTGGGCAACTGCTGCAATCGTTCGACCGTGATCAGCCCGCTGATGAGAAGCTGCAATTCGTAGGTTTCGTGGATAGCGGACTGCAAGCAGAAGGTGACCCTGTTGGGGTCGATGCCGATGGCAAGATGATCCATGACGATGGTGCGCGCGTTGTCCGTAATGGCGAGTATGTCCTCTTTGTCCGGTTTTGTGGTGAGCATGTGCAGGTCAGCGACAAGGAAGAAGCACTCGTACTGTTCTTGCAGGGCGAGGCGATGCCGGTGGCTGCCGACAAAGTGGCCCAGGTGAAGCTTACCGGTGGGACGATCCCCCGTCAGGATGCGTTTGCGCGGTTCGTTTTGCGACATGATGCGGACTCCCGATTTCTAGCGTGATGAACGAACGTGAAAGATCAGTGCAGGCAATCGTGTGCTAGAGACCGGCCTCGGCCTGCTCGACTGCTACGGCTAAGGCGCGGGCTTTGTTAAGTGATTCATTATACTCATAAGTCGGGTCGCTGTCGGCAACGATGCCGCCGCCCGCCTGAAGATAGCAGGTCTTGCCCTGCATGACAATGGTGCGAATCGTGATGCAGGTGTCCATTGCGCCGTGGTAGTCGAAGTAGCCGACCGCGCCCGCATACGGCCCGCGGCGGTTGCCTTCTAGCTCTTCGATGATCTCCATGGCGCGCACCTTGGGCGCGCCGCTGACCGTGCCGGCTGGAAAGGTAGCGCGCAGCAGGCTGAACGCATCCTGGTCCGGACGCACTTCGCCGCGCACGTCGCTGACGATGTGCATGACGTGGCTGTAGCGCTCGACGGCCATCATGGTGGGCGTGGCGACGGAACCGTACGTGCAGACGCGACCGAGGTCGTTACGGCCCAGATCGACGAGCATCACATGCTCGGCGCGTTCTTTGGGGTCGGCCAGCAGGTCGTCAGCAAGCTGTCGGTCCTCTTCGGCGGTCTTGCCGCGCCAGCGCGTGCCGGCGATGGGATGCAAGTAGGCCATGCCGTCTTCGAGGCGGACGTGCATTTCGGGGCTGGAACCGATGATGCGAAGCGGTTCGCCTTCCACTCCGGCGACGCCGGCGAAGTCGAGGAAGTACATATAGGGCGACGGGTTGAGCATTCGCAGAGCGCGGTAGATGGTCAGCGGGTCGGCTTCGGTGTCGCGGCGCAGGCGCTGGCTGAGTACGACCTGGAAGATGTCTCCGGCGGCGATGTACTCTTTAGCCGCGCGTACATTGGCTTCGAACTGGTCTTGTGTGAGGTTGCTCTCCCAGCCATTGCCGCCGCGTCGCTCGCCGATCTCCGGCGGCTGCAGCGGCTTGCGCAGGTCGGACACGATCTTGTCGATACGGGCGATGGCGTCGGCGTAGGCGGCGCGCAGGTCGGCCTCGACGCGCATGTTGGCGATGACGGTGAGCTTGTGGCGTACATGGTCGAAGACGACCAGGTTATCGCTGAAGAGCAGGACCATGTCGGGCACGTCGATCTGCCGCTGCGCGGTGTCGGGCAGACGCTCCATGAAGCGCACGAGGTCGTAGCCGAAATAGCCAACTGCTCCGCCGGTGAGCCGCGGGAGGCCGGGCAGCGAGACCGACGTACGATCCGCCATCAACTCGCGCACGACGGCGAGCGGGTCGCCGCGGCGTTCTTCGAGGACGGCGCCGCCTGACGCGCCGATGACGGTGCGGTCTCCGTAGGCGGCGGCTGTCATCGGCGCATGGACGCCGATGAAGCTGTAACGGCCTAGTTGCTCGCCCTTTTCGACGGATTCGAGCAGGAAGCTTGGCCCCTCTTGACCGGCGCGCAGCTTGAGATAGACCGAAACCGGCGTCTCTAGATCAGCGGGCAGTTCCCGGTGAACGGCGATGAGATTGCCCGAACAGGACAACTCTTTCGCCTCGTCGAGAGATGGCTTGTAGATCGCTTTCATCTGCAACCTCCTATCGGTAATGCCGCAAACAGCCGGATGGTTAGGCAACTCTTCGCTCGTCATGCGTCACGATCATGGGCAAAACAAAAAGCCTCGCCCATACGCACATGCTGCTGTGCATAGGGACGAGGCCTGAAGTTCACCCCGCGGTGCCACCCTATTTAGCCTGTCTGCCAACCCCGGCGCCTACGCCGGATCGATGAAATGAAAAACCTTGCGTGAAACGCAAGGTCGGCAGCCAGTCTCACTCGGTCAGGAACGGGACAGTCGCTCCGATTCCTGTCGTCTGATAACGGGGACGCACCCGGAAGAGGCTACTAGGTCAGGCTGACCGTTCGACTTTCGGCTCCCCAGCCCATTCGCTTTCTGCGCCGCTGTCTCCTTCGCAGCAACCGGAGACTCTCTGAAGCCCGCTCTGAAAGGTACTAATCTGGTTCAACGCCTTTGGCTTATCAAGTTGTGGAGAACTATATCAGAATCGGTGAGAATGTCAAGCCCGAAAAATACGCAACAACGCGCTAGGCGAGAAGTGAGGGCGCAACTTGCTCAAGCAGCGCGGCGGTGATGACATTCGACCCGGCGATCTGGCGATAGAGCGTGGCGCTGGGACGCGGGCGTCTCTGTTGCGTGCGCGGGTCAAGCTCGAACAAGCCGAAGCGCAGGTTCCAGCCCTCGTCCCACTCGAAATTGTCGACGAGTGTCCAGTGGAAGTAGCCGCGCACGTCTGCGCCGGCGCGTATGGCTCGGTGCAGGCTCAGCAAATGGGCGAGCAGCCAGCGCGGCCGCTGGTCATCGTCGGCGTCGGGCAGGCCGTTTTCCAGCACGTAGATCGGCTTGCCGTAACGCCGCAAATCCATGCAGATGGCGCGAAGCCCGTCCGGGTCGTATTGGCTGTAGGGGCCGCGGCTGCCGCAGTCAGAAGTCTCGGCATTGTCCTTGAATTGTTCACGTCCGAAGAGCAGGCGCGGGTCGGGCGAGAAGCGCGTCCACAAGCGGCAGTAGTAGTTGACGCCCAGAAAGTCGCATGTGTTGCGCAGTAACGCATCACCGTGCCCAAAGCCTAGTGGCGGGTAGAGTGCGCCGTTTGTTGTCGCCTGGAGCCAGAGCTCGTCGAAGAGGTAGCGGCGCAACCACGCCGCAAAGCGGTCGCCGGGCGACGAGGCGCGCAGGGGTTGGACCATGCGCAACGCTTTGGCGCAGCCGACGTGCGCCGAAGGGCATAGGTCGTGGATGGCGTGGTAGGCCAGAGCATGGGCTTTGAGCAGATTACGGAAGACGCTCAGTGCCGCACGCGGTGATTGCTTGCGCGGAGGCCAGCGCCCGCGGATCCAACCCTGGCCCAGATAGACGAGCGGCTCGTTGAAGGTCAGCCAGTCGGCACACAAGTCGCCTAGAGCGCTGATGACGGCGTGCACATAGGGAAGCCATCTCTTCACGGCCGCGGACGACTCCCAGCCGCCGGCTTGCTCAAACCAGAGCGGATTGCTGAAGTGATGAAGTGCAACCCAAGGGGCAATGCCGCGTGCGTGCAGCGCGGCGAGCATTTGGCGGTAACGGTCTAGCGCGGCGGCGTCGAATCTCCCCGGCGCCGGCTCAACGCGGCTCCACTCGACGCTGAGGCGGCAGGCTGACAGGCGCAGCTCGGCCATGCGGTCGAAGTCCTGTTCGGCGTCGCGCCACCAATCGCAGGCCAGGCCGCTGCGCTGATCGCCGGTGATGGCGCCCGGCTGCTGCTCAAAGCGCCACCATTGGCTGTTGCGGTTGTCGCCTTCGACTTGGTAGGATGAAGATGCCGTCCCCCAGAGAAAGCCGTCGGGAAAGGCGGCAAGGATGGTCATGAAGCGAACAAGTCCGGCTGGTAGACCGTATCTGCGGCGCGGTCGCGCGGCAGGCGCTTCAATTCGACGCCCGCATCGTGGAGAAACTGGCGGCTGAAATCGTCCGGGTAGTTGCCGGCATAGACCACGCGGCGAATGCCGGCGTTTATGAGCATCTTGGCGCAGGTTAGGCACGGCTGGTGCGTGACATAGGCGGTGGCTCCCTGGATGCTTATGCCGTGCAGTGCAGCCTGGATGATGGCGTTCTGTTCGGCGTGCAGCGCTCGCACACAGTGACCATCGACGATGAGGTGGCCGACCTCGTCACAGTGGGGCAGGCCGGCGGGCGCGCCGTTATAGCCGGTTGTGAGAATCCTGCGGTCGCGCACCAGCACCGCGCCGACATGGGCGCGGTCGCACGTGCTGCGCTCAGCAACGGCAAAGGCGATATCCATGAAATAGTCATCCCAGTCGGGGCGATTTGCGGCCATGCGGTATGCCTCACTCGGCAATTGGTTCAGCGGGGGTTTGAAGCAGGCTAAGCTTTGCGTCGCCTGTATTGTTCAGCAGGTCGGCTATGATGCGGTCTGCGTCCTGTCGCGTCTCGGCCGCGATGAAGAGGGTTTCGGTGACGGTCCTCTCGCCGCGGAAACGGTTTTTGGCGGGCAGGGTTAGCGAGTATGCAACAGAGACAGCGGCGAGCGGCTTCCCGCCGAAACTGATATCGCCCGCCTCTACTTGCCGGATCTGCTCTGGCAAGACAAATGCGTACCACATGCCGGGTTCGTCTTCCGGCCAGTTCGCGATGTTCCATAGGCTGCGCTTGCGCACCAGCCCAAGCAGAGCGTGCTCGCCCGTGGCAAAGGTGCGGTAGAATGCGGGCGTAAAGGTAAAGCGCCGAAATCTCCCTTCCACGCTGAGCAGCCCTGTGACGTAAACGGGTATCTTGTCCTCCGGGGCGAGAGACGCCGCCGAGACATCCGTGCGGGATTTCGCCTGAAACTCGACGAAATCGCGGCGCCGCTGCACCGTCGCATACGTGATGTGTACGGCGGCCAACAGGAGGATAAGCGACGCGCCGGGCCAACGAGCCGGCAGGAGACCGGTGGCCCAGAACGCGGAAAGTGCAAGCAGGATTAGCGTGACGATTCGTGCAAGCGGCAGGCTGCCCATCTGAAACCGATCGAGGGCGAAGTAGGTTGCCCGTAAAGATCGCAGGGACGGATCGGGCAGAAACTCCGTCTGTGCGCGCTGTACGCGAGCCGGCGGGGTGTGGCTAGCGCCGAGATAAGCGGGACTCTCCCCGCGTCCGTTTGGGCTTGGCGTGGGTGTGACGTGCTTCACGAAAGAGCGCCTTCTGTCTTGGGTAAGACGCAGTGCGCCTCAGGCTAGGCCGGCGTGGGTACAGCGCCGCCGATGTCGAGTCCGGAATCGGCGCGCTTGTCGCTGCGTGCAGTCTCGCCGGGCTGATCCGAGGGTCTGATCTTTGGACCGCGCGGCTCCTCTTCCTTGGGGAAGGGGTTTTCGCCGCGCATCAGAGCGGCGAATTGCTCTGCGTCGAGCGTTTCGACGTCGAGCAATGATTGCGCAACCAACTCCACCTTGTCCCAATGTTCGGTGAGGAGTTGCCGACAGCGCTCGTGGGCTTCGTCGACGAAGCGACGTACTTCTTGGTCGATCTCTTGAGCCACTTTGTCGCTATAGTTGCGCCGCTCGGAGATTTCGCGCCCCAAGAATACGAGGTCTTCACGTTCGCCGTAGCGAATGGGGCCGAGGCGGTCGCTCATGCCCCATTGTGTTACCATCGAGCGGGTCATGGCGGTGACGCGTTCGAGGTCGTTGCTTGCTCCAGTCGTGACATCGCCGAAGCGGATCTCTTCCGCCACGCGGCCGCCGAGCAGCGCCACGAGCTGCTCACGAAACTTGTCCTTGGTCACGAGCTGGGTCTCTTCGTCGGGGAGACTGAGCGTGTAGCCGCCGGCCATGCCGCGCGGCACGATGGTTACCTTGTGGACCGGATCGTGGTTGGGCAGAACATGCATGGCGATGGCGTGGCCCGCTTCGTGGAAGGCGACAATCGCCTTCTCGCGCGGGGTGATGAGCCGGCTGCGACGCTCCGGCCCGGCGATCACACGCTCGATGGCTTCTTGAAACTCAGACATGCTGATCGAGCGGCGGTTACGTCGCGCGGCCAGGATGGCGGCCTCGTTGACCAGGTTTTCAATATCGGCCCCGGCAAAGCCCGGCGTCTGTTTGGCGATCACGTCCAGGTCGACATCAGCGGCGAGAGGCTTGCCGCGCACATGCACATCTAGGATGGCGCGCCGGCCTTTGACGTCGGGCGCGTCCATCGTCACGCGGCGGTCGAAGCGTCCGGGGCGCAACAACGCCGGGTCGAGGATGTCGGGCCGGTTGGTGGCGGCGATGAGGATGACATTGGTGTCCGTGCCGAAGCCGTCCATCTCAACCAGGATCTGGTTGAGCGTCTGCTCGCGCTCGTCATGCGATCCGCCCATGCCCGACCCGCGATGGCGGCCCACAGCGTCGATCTCGTCCACGAAAATGATGCAGGGCGCGTTCTTCTTGGCCTGCTCGAAGAGGTCGCGCACGCGGCTGGCGCCCACGCCCACGAACATCTCCACGAACTCGGAACCGGAGATGCTGAAGAAGGGCACGCCCGCCTCGCCGGAGATGGCTTTGGCCATCAGCGTCTTGCCCGTGCCGGGCGGGCCGACGAGCAGTACGCCTTTGGGGATGCGCGCGCCGAGCGCGGCAAACTTTTCCGGTTCTTTGAGGAATTCGACGACTTCTTGCAATTCTTGCTTGGCCTCGTCGTTGCCGGCCACGTCGACGAAGGTCACGGTTGGCCGGTCGCCGGTGAACATGCGGGCGCGGCTTTTACCGAAGCTGAAAGCCTGATTGCCGGCGCCTTGGGCTTGGCGCATGATGAAGAAGAAGAAGGCGCCCAGCAGTAGAATGGGCAGAAGGGCAAACAGAATGCCGCCCCAACTTTCCCAGAGGCGCGGCGGCTCGACATTGATGTCCACCTGCCGCAGATGTTCCGCTGTGACGCCGAGATTAGCGAGCGTCTCGATCAGGCCGGTATCTAGTTCTTTGCGAGATTGGAGCAGGGTTCCCGTACTGCGGTTGACGACGGTGAGTTTGTCGTCTTTGACTCGAATTTCGGCAACTCTGCCATCGCGCACCATCTCCGCTACATC
>Ga0334887_1003699_pt1 | contig 14829 bp, 10 predicted proteins | sample GraSluR1_MG_10_FD_207217 | JGI IMG/M metagenome (GOLD analysis project Ga0334887, IMG submission 207217) | Sludge microbial communities from methane-producing bioreactor in Wageningen University, Netherlands - Granular Sludge_18_07-R1 | ecosystem: Engineered > Bioreactor > Anaerobic >...
GCCGACAATGGATCGCCCATCCCAGTATTCAACTACACGTTCTTCCGTTTTTGGCTCAGATGATGGAATCAGAGTATACACCATGTGACGATATGATCTACGAAACAGCAACTCGCGCTCTAATAATTCCTGGACCATATCGGAATCTACAGGAACTGGATCGGTTTGAAGGATCAGTGAATCCAAAATGATCGCAAAAGACGGATTGGGGTTCAACCCGAGGTTGATCAATTCCTTTCCGGTACACCATCTTTGATTGCCAGAAATGGTCTGAGTTAGGCGATGTACCTTTCGGATATGAGTCAACCAAGATTGATAAGCTTTTGTTTTCATCCAAAAAGGATTGGTGGCCGTTTTGTCTGCGTACATAAATCTCACAAGCCGATGAAAGAAATCCTTCCCTTCCTTCATCAGGATTCTTTTGAGTACGGGTTCTGAGTTTACGGGAACCATGTGGTATTGAATCAGACGAAGGATTTCTTTTATTTCTGCTTTTGGTACTCGTAACCTTTTAGCGACTGACCGAGCGATTTCCGCAGATGCTTTTTCATGGCCAATATACCGATTGCGGTTTGTGGGACAAACACCCGCTTTTCCCACATCGTGAAGAAAAGCAGCCATTCGATCGACATAAACTTTTGGACAATTCTCGAGAACCCTCAGACTGTGTTCATAGACGGATTCTCCTCGATGATATCGATCCTGATGATAAAAGCGGAGTGAATTTCCCAATGCGGGGATCAATGTTTCGATCATATCAGAAGCCCCCATGATCCGAAGGGTATGAATTGCGTAGGGGGCTAGGATAATTTTCCGTAACTCTTTTTCAATTCGCTCCAAGGAAATCTCCCGCAATAGGGGGATTCTTTGCAACGCATGGCGTAAAGTCATGGAGTCCATATCAAAGCCCAATTGAGCGTGAAATCGAAATAATCGGAGAATCCGAAGTGGATCATCGTCGAAGTTTGAAGGACGAAATGTCCGCAAAACCCGATGGATTATATCTCGCTGGCCCCCTGTAGGGTCGATTGGATTATCCCAATCGATTCCTTGATGACTAACTGGACATGCAAGAGAATTGATCGTAAAGTCCCTCGCTTTGAGGTCTTCTTCTATTCCTTTCTTCCGAAAGGGGGTAATTTCAATATGGATATGATCAAATACTACAATAACAGTCTCTTGGTTTTTCGGGTTAAAGCATATCCCGGAAAACGCGCGGAGGACTTCTTCCTTGGTGCGCGGAGCCGATACATCGATCTCTGTTTGGCCGGAAAGAGAGATTGGATGCGTTTTCAAGTGTTTGGACGCAAAAAATGACCGGACAACCCCTCCTACGATATAGATTTCTCCTAATCGATCGCGAATTGAGGATAATGCATTCTGAAGGCTGCTGGAAACATTACTCCAACAATTCATGATCATCCTCCTTCATTACTCCCGATACTCCAGCTCATTCTGAATTATGAACTTTTTCTCAATCCATTTTTCTTTCACTTTTATAAAGATCTCAAGATGAACTTTTCTGTCAAACAGGTACTCGAGATCTTTTCTTGCTTCTACCCCAATCTGTTTTATTCGAGATCCCTGCTTCCCGATCAAGATTCCTTTTTGATTTTGGCGAAGGACGTATACTTCAGCGCGAATATGCAGAAGCCCATTCTCATTCTCTTGAAAATGCTCGATGATTACTCCACTGTTGTATGGGATTTCCTGTTCGGTATAATGAAAGATTTTCTCTCGAATCAGCTCAGCAGCCATAAACCGGGATGGCCGATCCACGATGATTTCGGGATCATATAAAGGACTAGTCCCGATAAGCCGTTCCTTTATCTTGTGCACCAAAGCCTCTACCCCATCCCCGTTGATTGCGGAGGTGCAATGAACAGTTCTGGGATAATAGGTGGTATTGATCTTTTGGATCAGTAATTCTTGCTGTTTGGGAGAAACTTGGTCCATTTTGTTTAGAACGCAATCAAACGATAACGGTTGGTTTTGAACCAAAGAATGAATGTTTTGGTCTTCTTTAGAAAAGGCGTGTAATCCATCAATGATCCATAGAATATCATCGCATTCTTCCAAAGCCATAGAGGCGGATTTGATCATGTACCTTCCCAAAGCATTGAGGGGTTTATGGAATCCTGGCGTATCTACAAACACAATTTGTGCTTCCGAGTCGGTATATACGCATCGAATCTTGTGCCAAGACGTTTGCGGTTTATTCGAAACGATGACCACTTTTTGCCCCATGATCCGGTTTACCAAGCTTGATTTCCCGGCATTGGGTCTGCCTATAAGAGCAACAACTCCATATTTCAAGCAATCCACCTCTCATGGAAAGAAACCCCCTCATATCGTGGAGGGGGATTTCGGGTTGGAGCAGGCGATGGGATTCGAACCCATGACCTCCGCCTTACCAAGGCGGCGCTCTACCGACTGTAGCTACGCCTGCTTCATAATCACGGGAGATATTGTATCATAGTTTCGGTCGGTCGTCAAGAGGAAAGAGGCAATAATCCAATATTTCACGAACTAGTTGGGTAAAGGTCATTCCAGCAGCATGAGCAGAAGCTGGGAGATCGCTTGTATCAGTCATCCCCGGAATCGCGTTAATTTCAAGAATGAAGAAGTCTTTATCCGTTAGAATTCCATCCAAACGGGCGAATCCTTGAATCTGAAAGAGCTCGAACACTTCGAGGCATAGACGAGTAATTTTTCTTTCCATGAATTTTCCGATTGATGCAGGGGCAATCAATTTCGCCATTCCCGGAGTGTATTTGCAGGGATAATCGTAAAACCGGTGCTTTGGGATAATCTCCAATATCGGTAGAATCCGTCCGTTCAGATAACTGATGCTTAATTCTCTGCCTTGTACGAACCGCTCGAATAGCATAATGGGATACTGGTCTTTAAGTAAGGTTTCATAAACGGCTAATTCTTTGGGATGATCAATAACGTAGGTATCCAAACTTGACCCTTCTTCTATGGGTTTTAATACGGCTGGAAAAGCCAAGTTCTTTAGAGCGTTCGTTTGTGCACCCAGTTCGAAAACGTCATACTCGGGTGTCAAAAATCGATGCTGGATCAGAAGTTGCTTGGTAAGCACCTTATTGAAGGTCATCGCGCAAGAATACGCCTTCGAGCCAGTGAATGGGATATTCCATTCCTTCAATATGCTTTGGATTTTTCCGTCTTCCCCAAAATGGCCATGTAAAGCAATGAAAGCTAAATCTGCCTCCTGAAGGCTTTCAAGCCATTTTTCTTCTTTACCCGGATCAACGGTCCAGGTTTGGATCCCAAGACTTTTGAGCGCTTCCGTGATTCTCTTGCCGCTTCGCAGGGAAATCTCTCGTTCTCGGGAAAACCCTCCTTCGACAACAGCGACGTTCATTCAGGGAGATCTCCAGAAAAAGCTTTTTTTTTGCATGCGGGACAATACAAATATTCTCCGTCTGCTTTATTGTATTTGTAGACAAGAGAACTTTTACAATCCGGACAAGAGTGCTCAGATGGTTCATTCCAAGAAATATAAGTGCACGAACCACCCGAATAATGATTGTCTTCGCAAACGAAAAAAGTTCTCCCCTTTTTGCTTTTCCGTTTAAACACTTTTTTTCCACATAAGGGGCAAGACCCGCGGCTTGTTTGATTAATCGTTTCGGTATACTTGCAGTCCGGATAGTTGCTGCATGCGATGAACTTTCCAAATCGCCCATTCCGTTCTACTAGGTCTGATTGACATTTGGGGCACTTTCTGCCAACTGACACTGGTTCGCTCGACTTCATTTCTTGGTGCGACTCAGGATCAAACTCAAAAGTCTCTCCATTAACAACCATTTTTGCATGATCGACCACAGAAAGGTTCTTCTTGCATTCCGAACAGTGCAAGTAAGGTCCATATCGTCCCACTTTGAGTACCATTTCTTGATCACATTCCGGGCACTTGATGTTGGTCTTTTGTTCCAGATGGAGCTTTCCTGTTGAAAGATGCTCTTGCTTCTCTTGAAGGTTGTGAGAAAACGGAACATAAAATTCTTCCAATACCTGTTTCCAGTCTCGATTTCCGTCCTCAATTGCGTCTAACTTGCGTTCTAAATCAGCTGTGAATCTTGTTTCCACAATTTCAGCGAAATTGTTCTCTAAAAAATCATTTACAAGGGCGCCGAGAAAACTTGGCCTGAGGGTCTTTGCTTCTCGAAGTACATACTTACGGTCGAACAGCGTTTTGACAATTGATGCGTATGTGCTGGGACGACCGATTCCTTCTTTTTCCAAGCGTTTCACGAGCGTTGCTTCGGAGAATCGTTTGGGCGGTTGAGTATAGTGTTGGGATGTTTCTAAGTCACCTAAAGAAATGGATTGCCCCTGGGTAAAGGGATGATCGATGGGTTTTTCAGTGGTGACAGCAGGATAAAAGAATTCAAACCCATCAAACAACCTCCGGTTTCCCGTTGCTTCCCATTGATATTTCCCCTTCCGATCCTTAATTACAATCTTTGTGGCTTCATAAATGGCTTCTGCGCTTTGCGAGGCCATAAACCGGTTCCAAATCAAAGAATACAGCTGGAAGAGGTTCTTGGATAGTTTGTTTTTTATCTGATCGGGACTTAGTTCTGGGTATGTGGGACGAATCGCTTCATGAGCGTCTTGAATATTTGTCGAGGCCCCTTTTTTGGAAAAATGAGTCCTTTGTTGATAGTACTTGCTTCCCAGGTGGGTTGTGATGTAGGTTTTTGCGGATTCCAAGGCTTCTTTTGATAATCTTGTGGAATCTGTCCGCATATAGGTAATGAAGGCAAGCTGATTTCCGTCAATTTCAACTCCTTCATACAATTGCTGAGCCAATTTCATAGTCCGATCAACTGAGAAACCGAGCTTGTTCGAAGCTTCCTGTTGCAATGTGCTGGTGATAAAAGGTGCCAAAGGCCTTTTTTTCACATCGTTTTTCTTGACTTCTGCTATGAAATATTCTTGGTTTCTGAGGTCCTTTTCGGTTTCTAAGGCCTTTTTTTCGTCTCGGATCGGGAATTTTTCTAGGCTCTTCTGATCAATACGGGTTAACCAAGCTTCAACAGAGTCAAAGACACCTCGGAACTTCCAGTATTCCTCTGGGATAAACTTTTGAATGCTTTCTTCCAATGCGCATATTAAACGAAGCGCCACAGATTGAACCCTTCCCGCGCTGAGTCTACCCGAATGCAAGACCCTCCATAACAAAGGGCTGATCTGGTATCCAACAAGCCGATCCAAAATCCTTCGGGTGAACTGAGCCTGGACTTTGGGATTCGACAAAGGTTTGGGGTGAAGGATTGCTTTTTGAATAGCGGTCTCGGTGATTTCGGAAAAAATGACCCGGTTGGGTCGTTCTGAGGGCAAATCAAGCACCTGGGCAATATGCCATGCGATAGCCTCTCCTTCCCGATCCATATCCGAAGCGAGCAAAACACTTTTGCCTTTTGCTTTGGATTTCAAATCTTTGATTACCTTTTCCTTCCCTTTGATTGTAACGAAACTGGGGGTATATCCTTGATCTATATTCACACCGAGCTCTTTAGAAGGTAGGTCCCGGATGTGTCCAACAGACGAAGCAACTTCATACTCTTTCCCCAAGTATTTCTGGATTGTTTTCGCTTTTGCTGGAGATTCAACGATTACCAAATGCTTCATATAATCCGGTCCACCTCTGTATTCATTTTGTCGAAGATTTCTTTGGAGGTACTTTCAAGGTAAATTCGAACAAGTGGTTCTGTCCCGGACGAGCGAGCCAAAACCCATGAATTGCTGTCTTCGGTTTGTAAGAGGTATCCATACCCATCCATCGTCCATTTTTCGGTGAACTCATAGCCAGCAAATCCTGGCATTTCTCGGAAGAAATCCATCAATTCCATCTTTTGTGCATTGGACTCGAGATGGAGATCTTTCCGGCTCGAAAAGAAAGTTCCAAAGGCTTTTTTAAGCTCTTGTCGAATTTGCGAAAGCGGTTTTTCTTCATAAGCGATCATTTCCAATGCCAGCAAACAAGCAATGATTCCGTCTTTTTCGGGAATATGATTCTGGATCGACAATCCCCCACTTTCTTCTCCACCCATAACCAAATGATCGGATATAATTCGTTCTCCGATGAATTTGAATCCAACAGGGGTAACTATGGTTTCTCCACCATATTCGGAAGCAACTTTATCAATCTGATGGCTTGTTGCGATGCTACGGGCTATGTTTCCTTTTAAGCCTTTGTTTTTGAACAAATGCCAAGCGACTAAGGCTAAGAACTCGTTCGGAGGAACGAAATCACCGTCTTCATCGCAAACCCCAAAGCGATCCGCATCGCCATCAACTGCAATTCCCAAATGGTGCCCTTTTTGGACCACCCGTCTTCCCAACTCCTCCATCCTTTTCGAGTCCGGTTCCGGACGATATCCCCCGAAATAGGGATCACGAAAATCATGAATCGCAATGAGCTCTTCTTTCGTACGCTCACCCAAAGCTTCTTTGACTAATACATCAAGGTAATTATTCCCTGCCCCATACATTAGATCCATTGTAACGCGAAGGTCGATTGATCGAATTCGTTCAAAATCAATCTTTTCACGAATCGCTTGAAAATATGGTTCTCTCGGGTCAAAGGATTCAAATAACCCTCTTCTCGACGCTTCAGGCAGTCGCTCCCTTTTTATGCTCTTCTTTCCATGGAACACTTTATCGATTTCCTTTTCGATCGCGCCAGTGATCTCCGGTAGGGCAGGCCCACCCGATTTTCCGTTGAATTTCATCCCGCTATAATGGGCCGGATTGTGTGATGCAGTTACATTTATCCCTCCATCCCAAGCATGGTTAAGGATTGAGTATGCAATAACGGGGGTTGGTGTTGGCATATCGCAAAGAAATACCTTGATTTCATTTCCGCAAAGGACTTCTGCGATCACTTTGGAAAAATCCTCTGCCATAAACCGAGAATCATAACCGATAACGATCTGAGGATGTTCCGTTTTCTTGACTACTTCGGAAATCGCTTGCGTGACAACGCGTACGTGTTCGAAGGTGAAATCGTCTGCAATTACTCCTCTCCAGCCGCTTGTTCCGAAAGAAACTTGGATTCGCTCCTCTTTTTTCATCCTTCCTTTCCTCCTCTCAGAAAGACTCTTCTACCTAGAACTTTGTTATACCCACTCCATCCATCTTCATGATTCATGGAGGATTCTGTCATTTTTTGCAGCGATTCTCGAAAGATCGCATATTTTGCGTCAAGGTGGTCGGCCATATGGATAATCAAAGCTTCATATGTCTTGGGTAACACAGGAGATCCCCATTCCATCTCGCCATGATGGGAGAGGATGATATGTTGCAACTGCGTAAGGGTTTGATCAGACCGCATCGGAAGGAGTCGGGCTTTTTCCTCGACAATAGCGCTTCCGATCATGATATGACCCAATAGCTCGCCTTCTGAAGATGTCTCGAATCCATAGGATCGAATTGAATACTCTTTCATTTTGCCTATATCGTGCAAAAGAGCCCCGGCCCTGAGCAAATCGATTTGTATCGGCTCCGAATAGGTTCGAGCGATGGCAAGCGATAACTCTAATACGCTCAAAGAGTGCTCAAGCAATCCCCCTTTATACGCATGATGAATGGAGATTGCAGCGGGAGATTCAGCAAAACTCGAAGCCATCTGGGGATCTTCTTCAAAGATTTTCCGCAAAAGGGTTCCCAAAAAGGGATCTTCCACCGCGCCAATCGCTTCGATTAATTGTTGATACATAGTGGTATAGTTCTTATCCGTGATCGGAATAAACCGAGAACTGTCATACTCTCCTTCGCTCAATAACTGCAAATCATCATGGGAAGGACCTAAGGTGAGTTGAGGTCTGCCATCGAAAAGAGACATTTTCCCATTCACGCGTACAACGCTACCCACTGGGATTCGTTCATCATTCTTTTTTGCGTGATTCCAATCAACGCCTCGTAGGGTTCCAGAAAGATCATTGAACGTGAGCAGCAAAAAAGGTTTTCCTTCTCTTGTTTCCTGCAAGCGTTTGCTGATAACTTTCAGCGTTGTATTAACGAGTTCGTCCGACCGGAGTTGGACGATGAGCTTCCCGTCTTTAGGGATATCATTCTGGTGTTTTTCCGCTTCCAGGTTTTCCATCTTTTGCCGGATCAAGTCCCCTAAATTCATATTTTCACCCTTTTCTTGATTTCCGATCTACTCTGCTTTTTCCTTGTATACTCTTGGAACACGTTTCGAGATGGAACACGTGACTTCGTAGTTGATGGTACGAATTTTCTGTGCAATTTCTTCTGCGGAGATCTCATCCTGTCCCATTTTTCCGATCAACACAACGGGGTCTCCCATTTTCGCCTGAGGGATATGCGATACGTCGATTATGATCTGATCCATACATACCCGGCCAATCACTGAACATCGCTGTCCATCCACCAACACTTGACTGTTATTGGACAACAAACGATTATATCCGTCTGCGTATCCGATTGGAACAGTCGCCGCCCTCATAGTCCGATTGCTGATAAATGTGTTTCCATAGCTCACGGGCGTTCCTGGTTTGATATCCTTGACAAAAGAAATCAAGCTATGCCAAGAGAGAACGGGCTGTAAGTCCGATCCGCGTTTTTCGTTCGAAGGATCCAACCCATAGGAGGCGATTCCACACCGAACTAGATCCCCAAGCGGAGTTCTCCGATGGAATCCCGCAGCGCTATTATCCATGTGGATGAATGGAATCTTATCTCTCCATTCTTCGAATAATTCAGAAAATCGGTCGTATTGCTTTTTTTGAAAGGGGTTTTCGGGCTGATCCGCAGTTGCGTAATGCGTAAATATCCCTTCAATCCGCACTCCTTTTTCCTGAAAAAGCAAACGCAAAAAACGATCCGTTTCTTCGGGAGATTGACCCAATCGACTCATTCCCGTGTCAACCTTAACATGAACAAAAAGCGGTTCAGGATTGAGGTAAGGTCTGATTCGCTCCCATTGTTCGAATGCATACAGGGTAATCCGAATCTTCTTCTCTTGGGCAAAAGGAATGCAGTCGGGCCGGGTGTAGTTCATCACAAGGACGGGTGTTGAAATGCCTCCATTCAGCAATTCCAAAGCTTCTTCAAAAAAAGCGACTCCAAAGAATGGGAATCCCATTTTTTGAACAAGCAAAGACAACGGTAAGGCTCCGTGTCCATATCCATCTGCTTTCACGATAGGCATGATCTTCGAAGGGGCACAATGGTTTTGGAAAAAGGATAAATTTCTTGCATATGCATCCAAATCAATAATCGCTTCTGTATGGTTTCTGTAATCAATCATCAAGAAATTCCTGCCTAGAGGATTGAAAGAAAGACACCCGCTGCAATTGCAGATCCGATTACCCCAGCTACATTTGGACCCATCGCGTGCATCAGGATGAAATTGGTTGGATCTTCTGATTGCGCAACTGATTGCGCAACACGAGCGGAAGCTGGAACAGCGGACACTCCAGCAGCCCCAATCAATGGATTGATTTTCTGTTTAAGGAATAGGTTCATAAACTTAGCAAAGAGGATACCGAATGCGGGGCCTAAAGAAAATGCAGCTGCTCCTAAGAAAAGGATAAATAAGCTTTGTGATGTCAGAAACACATCTGCTCTGGCTTTCGATCCGACGGCCAGACACAAAAAGATAATCGCGGGATCTGCGATAAACCGCGAAGCGGCTTCAGCCAAACGCTTTGTGTATCCATTTTCCTGCAGAAAGTTACCGAACATCAACATACCGATTAGAGGCAAAGCTTGTGGTACGAGAAAGCCAATAAGAATCGTTGTTGAAATAGAAAAGACGAGTTTTTCTGCCTTGCTCACTTTTCTTGGCATAGGCATTCTGATCTTTCGTTCGCTCTTAGTTGTCAACGCTTTCATGATGGGCGGCATCATGATCGGGATCAGAGCGATATAGGAATATGCAGCAATCGCGATGATTGCGAGCAAATCAGAGGCAAAAAGAGAGGCCACATAGATGGATGTCGGTCCATCCGCGCCTCCTATGATCGCGATCGCCGCAGCTTGACGAATATCAAAGCCAATGAAAGAGGAAACGGCAAAAGTGACAAAGATGCCAATTTGCGCTGCTCCTCCCAAAAAGACCGTAATTGGATTGGATAACAGAAAAGAAAAATCAGTCGCTACACCGATACCCAAAAAAATGAGTGGGGGAAGGATTCCAGTAGAAAGCCCTAGGTTAATATAATACATCAGACCACCCGGAATTCCATTCATTGGTTCATTGAAGACCCCGGTGTATTGAGCAGGAATATTGGCCAAAATGACGCCAAAAGCGATGGAAACGAGCAAAAGCGGTTCAGCGTGTTTATAAACGGCTAAATATAGCAATAGGCAAGCGATTCCGAGCATAACCAGATTTCCCCAGGTCAACCCAAGCAGAGCGGAATTTTCAAAGAAATCCAGAAACCCTTCCCAAATCACAAGACACCTCCATATTCCTTCTTCAACCAGCTTGATTGTATCATAAAACGGATGAATGACAACCCTCTTTCCTGAAAAAGCTTCCTTTGTCGGGATTTGGTATGGATTCATGGTATAATCGACTCAAATAATACAAGCAAGCAAGGAGGTATGTTTTTGAATTTAGAAACAGTTCATGAAGATGTCAATGTTCGAAAGGTGAAGACAACAGTACCTGCAAATGAAATTCGAAAGTCTTTGGAAACGGAAATGAAAAAAACGCAAAAAAATGCGCAGTTTGCGGGTTTTCGTAAAGGTAAGGTGCCTTTGCGTCTTCTTTTTCCTCCGGAACACGTGAAGGTATTGGAAGAAAAAACAGCTTGGGATTTGTTAGAAATCCATTTAGATGAGGAAAGAAAAACAGGATCGTTACAGGATTTAATCTATCCGCCTATTATCACTGAGGCTTCAAAAGCGGAGATGGGAGATTACAACTTTCAAATTACTTTGTTTGCTCAGCCCCAGATTCAGCTGCCGGAATTATCGAACATGATGATTCGCAGAGAGAAAATCCAGGAACATATGATCGATCAAGCTGTCGAAGAACGGGTAAAAGAACATAGGGAAGAGTACGCAATTCTACATCCTGTTGACAGACCCTGTCAATGGGGTGATCAGATTTCTCTTACCTATCAAGTCCATAATGCCGAAGGCCGAATGATCTTTGATTCTCCAGCAATCACGTACCGGATGGATATCGAAGATCATAACCCTTTGGTCCAAGCCGCTTTGGGGAAAGCAAAATCCGATCAGTTTTCCATTGAACGGTCTTTCGAAAAAGAAGGAACAGAGCGTGTATACAGTTATAATGTACAGATAAATGAAGTCCAACATCGAGAATATCTCCCCTTGGATGATTCCTTTCCAAAAGAGGTTGGTCTTGATTTTGAGAATCTTCATGAGATGAAAGAGGCATGGAGAAATGAGATACGAGATTCAGTGGAAGAACGATATCGAACATACTATCTTCCAAGAGCCTCTTTTGAGGAGCTGGTTCTTCAATCAGAAATGATTACTTCGGAAGAAGTTCCCATGACTATCGTCAAAGAAAGCATAGAAAAAATGACTCCTGAAGAAAAGTCTGCGTACATGAAAGAGTTAACCGTTGATGATGATGATTCATTCATTCAGAAGTTGAAGGATCAACTGATGCACTCTTGGAAACGAAAGTTCGTTGCCGAAGCATTTTCGAAAGCAAATGGACTTTCTATCCAAGAAGAAGAGGTAGATCAATTCTTGGATAATCGGGCTGCTATGATTGGGCTTAGTGGAAAGCAAATGAAAGAGTACTTGGTGAAAAGAAATGAGATGGGTCCTATCAGAGAAGAAGTCATTCAAATGAAAATTGGAACCTTCATGATCGATTTGGTCCAATGGGATGATTCAAAGACACAAGAAGAGCAAGAAACCCAACAAGAAGAGGCAGAGCCTTCCGAGAAGCCAACCGATAAGGTTCAGAAGGCTTCCAAAGACCTATGGCCGGATGATCGCGAACTGATCCAAGCCATTCGTGAAGATCTACAAGCCAAGCAAAGCGAAATCAAGGATACAACGGAGGAATCATGATGGAATTGATGCGCAAAAGAACGACAGAAAAAGATCTTACTGAAGAAACAATCGATCAACTCGTTCCCATTGTCATTGAGACAACGGGCCGATATGAACGCTCGTATGATATTTATTCTCGCTTACTTAAGGACCGAATTGTCTTTTTGGGCGATGAAGTCAATGACCATATTGCCAACCTGATCGTAGCCCAGCTTTTATTTCTTGAAGCGCAGGATCCAGATAAAGACATCAGCCTGTACATCAACAGTCCTGGAGGTTCCGTTTCTGCAGGTATGGCAATTTACGACACGATGGAATACATTAAATCTGACGTAGTAACGATTTGCGTAGGTCTAGCCGCTTCTATGGCGGCATTGCTTTTAATGGCGGGCCAATCCGGAAAAAGGAATATCCTCCCAAATTCAAGAGTGATGATCCATCAACCGTGGGGAGGGGCTCGCGGGAGCGCGAGTGATGTTGAGATCCAAATGAAAGAACTCCTGAAAACCAAAGAGCATATTAATAAACTCATATCTCTGCATACAGGTAGGCCCTTAGAAAAAGTGAAACAAGATACCGATCGCGATCGATGGTTAAGCGCTGATGAAGCAGTGGAATATGGGATCGTGGATAAGGTAATTCAGAAGAAAAAATAAGCGGATTGCTGCTCGAGGAGGCTGAGAACTAAATGAAACCAGAAAAAAAATGTTCATTCTGTGGGCGGTTGTCTACACAAGTCCAGCGATTGATTGCCGGGCCGAATGTATATATATGCAATGAATGTGTTGAACTCTTTTATGATACGTTGAAAGATGAGGATTCGATCCATTTTCGTGACTCCTCAGAAACGCTCCCAACTCCCCTGGATATAAAAACCGAGTTAGATAAGTATGTGGTTGGTCAAGAAAAGACGAAGAAGACAGTAGCTGTTGCTGTTTACAACCATTATAAACGAATCATGTTCAAAGAGAAAAAAGATGAAACGGAGATCGAGAAAACCAACATTATGATGATTGGTCCCACAGGTTCAGGGAAAACGCTGATCGCGAAGACACTCGCCCGTTTTTTGGATGTTCCTTTTGCTATTGCCGACGCGACAAGTATTACAGAGGCGGGATATGTCGGGGAAGATGTCGAGAATGTATTGCTTCGGTTAATTCAGGCTTCTAATTTTGATATTGAGCGGGCTGAACGAGGAATCATATACATTGATGAGATCGACAAGATCGCCAAAAAGGGACCCAATGTCTCCATCACGAGAGATGTTTCTGGTGAAGGGGTTCAACAAGCCCTGCTTAAGATTCTGGAAGGATGTGTCTCGAGTGTTCCCCCGCAAGGCGGCAGGAAGCATCCATACCAGGATTTTTTGAAAATCGACACCACAAATATCTTGTTCATAGCAGGAGGAGCTTTTGATGGTCTTGAGGAGATCATCAAGCATCGGACTCAAGATTCCACTATGGGTTTCGGATCAGATATAAAGTCAAAAAACCAAGAGAGAATTGGGCAAATCCTTTCAAAGGTGAATCCCGACGATATGGTACACTATGGATTGATTCCAGAGTTTATCGGCCGTTTTCCGCTTACAACCACTCTAGATGATTTGACCGAAGAGAACTTGGTAACCATCCTCACCGAGCCCAAAAACTCCATGATCAAACAATATCAAAAGCTATTGGAAATGGATGAAATCGATCTCGAGTTCACTCCAGAAGCGCTGCAATGTATCGCTCATTCTGCTCTTTCTAGAGGTACGGGAGCGAGAGCTTTAAAAAGCGTAGTGGAAGAAGTTATGCTGGATTTGATGTTTGAACTTCCTTCCATGCAAAACAGAAAACGGAATATAAAAAAAGTGATCATTACACCCGAACATGTACAGGGGCAAGAAGCCGCCCTTATCGTTCTTTCGGAGTCTGCGTGATTTTTATGAAGGCCCGAAGGATTTTCCGTAGACGATCCGTGGTGTACTTCTTTTTATTCATATTCACAGCGACTCTTTCTTTCCCATTTTCCGTAGTACTTCTGATTACAGGCGAAGTAGGTGGTAACGCAATCTATGAGATGATGGTTGCTGGCGCTGAAAAGGCAGCCCAAGAGAAAGGCTTTTCCCTTCGGGTTGTTGAAGGGGGATATAATGCAGCGCGGTGGGAGCCCTTGTTAACGAGTCTTTCGGCGAGCGGGATTTATGATGTTGTGATCACATTTACGGAAGGTATGCCGCACAGTGTTGAAAAGGTTGCCCGCGCCTTCCCTTCCCAAAAGGTAGTTCTTATAGACGGGATCGCTCCAAAAATGGATAACGTATTTTCTTTGGGATTTCGAGATGAAGAAATGGCTTTTTTGGCTGGTGTGTATGCGGCCCTGATGGTTCAATATCATAGGTGGAATTTTCCCGAACCGACTATAGGGCTGCTAGCGGGGGATATATATCCTGCTATGACGGAACGAATGAAACCTGCGTATGAATATGGAGCAAAAAGCGTTATTCCATCCATCCAGGTTCTTTTTTCTGTTGCGGGGAGTTGGGGCGATCCGAACAAAGGAAGAGATTTATCTCGCGCTCAATACGACCAAGGAGCTGCCATTATCTTCACGATAGCCGGTGGAACTGGAGTAGGAGCCATTCAAGCGGCCCAGGAAAAAGGCCGCTATATCATTGGCGTTGACTCCAATTATATTCATCATGCCCCAAACGCAATTTTGGCTTGTGCTCTTAAGCACGCAGATCGGGCAATGTACGATGTAATTGTACGAGCCTTTGAAGGGACACTGCCTTTTGGA
>Ga0334887_1003701_pt1 | contig 14828 bp, 14 predicted proteins | sample GraSluR1_MG_10_FD_207217 | JGI IMG/M metagenome (GOLD analysis project Ga0334887, IMG submission 207217) | Sludge microbial communities from methane-producing bioreactor in Wageningen University, Netherlands - Granular Sludge_18_07-R1 | ecosystem: Engineered > Bioreactor > Anaerobic >...
GGCCCCGAGCCCACCGGGTGCGTCGCCTCGTCCGCGGCACTGAACGTGGCGGGGCTCGCCTGCAAACCGGCCACCCCGGACAGGTACGTCAACAGCGCGGGATTCGGTTCGCTGAGGGTGATCCTCAGGGTATGGGCGTCGACGGCCTCGGCAGATGTCATCAACGCCAGATAGGACCGCAGGCTGGACGTCCCATCCCGGAAGCGAATCAGGTTCTGGGCCGCCACGTCGGCGGTGAACGGCGTCCCGTCGGTGAAGGTCACGTCATCCCGCAGCTTCAGGGTCAGCACCGTCTTGTCGTCGTTGTACGACCAACTCGTCGCCAGCCACGGCTCGATCCCCAGGTCCGGTGTCTCGTGCAGCAGCGAGTCATAGACCGCCTGGAGGTACGGCGCCTGATTCGCCCACGCCGCTGCGCTCGGGGCCAACGACGCCGGCACCACCGCATTCCCCAGGGTGAGGGTGCCGTCGCTCCCGCCGCCCCCACCGCTGTCCCCACCCGCCGGCGCACTGCACCCGGCGAGCGCCAGGGCGAACGCGAGCACGACACCCGACACCGCTGCCACCACAGCCCTCGTACGTACCACGGAGGTTTCCTTCCTTCGCCGCCGCCAAGCCGACGGATAGCCGCGCAACCCGACAAAAACCTACTGACTACTAGGTTTCCTAGACATTAGCTTTGCTTATCTCACGTGTCAACTCTGCGTCCAGGTCCACCCTGGGGGCCGCGGCAGGCTACTGTGCAGGGGATGAGGACAATGCACCGGGAGGGCCGGGGGCGCGGCCGGGTGCCCAGGCCACAGGAGGAGGCCGTCGATGCCCCCCGCACTGGCGCCCCGCCGCGTGGGGCGTACGCAAAGAGCGCCGGCCGCCGCCGCGAAATCCTCCGGGCGGCGGTCGAGGTCTTCTCCGAACATGGCTATCGGAAGGGTTCCCTGCGCGACGTCGCGGAGCGGGTCGGGATGACCCAGGCGGGCGTTCTGCACCACTATCCGTCCAAGGCCCACCTGCTCGAGGCGGTGCTGGCCTGGCGTGATCGGGAAACAACCATCAGGATGGGTGACCCACCGCCCGAGGGAGTCGACCACCTTCGGGCGACGGTCGACCTGGCTGCGTTCAACGCGACGACCCCGGAACTGGTCGAGCTCTACGCCGTCCTCGCGGCAGAGGCCACCGCTCCCGATCATCCCGCCCACGAGTACTTCATCGGTCACTACGCCCACGTTCTCGGGTCCCTCCGGACGGCCTTGCAGACCGCTGCCGCCGAGGGGGAACTGCGCCCGGGCATCGATCCGGACAGCACCGCCCGCGCCACCGTGGCGCTCATGGACGGTCTGCAACTGCAGTGGCTCCTCGACCGCGAGGCCGTCGACATGGCAGAAGAACTGCGACGCTACCTCCAGCCGCTGCTGACCGTCGCGCTCTGAACCCCTGTCACCACCAGACCACCTTCTCGCCTACCAGGTTTGCAGGATTAGGGTGGCTGCCGACATGCCCGTCCCATGATCGGAGCACCGATGCGCATCCTGTACATCGACGTCGACACCCTCCGGGCCGACCACACCGGGCCCTACGGGTACACCAGGCCGACCACACCGAACCTCGACCGGCTCGCCGAGCGTGGCGTCGTCTTCGACCACTACTACGCATCGGACTCGCCGTGTCTACCCTCCCGTACCGCGCTGACGAGTGGACAGTTCGGGATCACGAACGGCGTCGTCGGACACACCGGTGAGGCAGCCAGGTTCCGGCTCGACACCGGCCACGGGATCCCCGAGGAGCGACCATTGCTCGGCCAGCATCTCCAGCGGCACGGGTACTACACCGCGTCGATCTCGATGTTCGCCGAGCGACACCGCGCATACTTCTTTCTCGGCAACTTCCGCGAATCGATCCGGGCGACCGATCGGCTCACCGACGAGACCGCAGAGGAGATCCACGAGGTCGCCTTCGACTGGCTCCGCCGCCGAGGCACCGAGGATCATTGGTTCCTCCACCTGAACTACTGGGACCCACACACCGACTACCTGCAGAGTGCCGATTGGACGCAGCGGGCGGCCGAGTCGGGTCCGGCACCGGCATGGCCCGATCAGGAGACCATCTCCTCCCACCAGGAGATCTACGGCCCGCGGACCGCCGTCGACCTTCACTACGCCTTCGGGCCGCGCCGGTCCCCCGTACCGGACAACATGCCGGACGCCATTGCCGAGCGCACCGATTTCGAACACCTCATCAACGGGTACGACGGCGCCATCATGTATTGGGATCACCATTTCGGTCGCCTGCTGGACCTGCTCGACGAACTCGGCATCGCCGATGACACGGCCGTCATCGTCAGTGCCGACCACGGCGAGTCCTTCGGCGAACTCGGCTCGTACGCAGAACACGGCCTGGCGAACGAGGCCGTGCATCGACTGCCGCTGGTCGTGTCCTGGCCTGGCCTCACCGACCGGATCCCCGAACACGCCCGGCACAACGACGCCCTGCTGTACAACATCGACCTGGGCCCGACGCTTTGCGACTTGCTGGACATTGCCGCACCGAGCGGATGGCAGGGCGAGTCCTTCGCCACTGGGGTGCGCGGGGAGCCCCTGGTCTCGCGGGACTACCTCGTACTCGGGCAGGGCGCGCACACCTACCAACGGTCCGTCCGGACCCGCGACCACCTCTACACCTGCACCTACCATCCAGGAGCGTTCCGGGCGGAGGGCGAGCAACTGTTCGACATCACCGCGGATCCTCACCAGACCCGGGACCTCTCGGCAACCGAGCCGGAGTTGATGGACCGGATGCGCAGCCTCCTGGCGCAGTGGTGGACGTTCTACGCCGGCCGACCGGGCGCACTGCCCGACCCCATGCTGACGGCCCTGCAGGAGGGCCCGACCCTCTACACCGATCCCGAGGCGTACGCCGAGCACCTGCGTGCCACCGGACGCGCCCATCTCGCCGACGACCTGGAGCGGCTCCTGGCAACGGCGGCCGGGACCGTCCCGGTGTCGTGGCACCCGTCGACGCCGGGACGCCTTGGCATCGGCGCCTTCGCCGCCCCCGGGCAGCGGGCGCCGATTCATCCCGGCCCGGAACACCTTTCCTGACCGACCGCACCCGGGTGCCCAGGCCATCCGCACCCGGGGCAGCCGCACCCGAGGCAGCCGCACCCAAGGCCCAGGCCATCCGCACCCGGGGCCCAGGCCATCCGCACCCGAAGCCCAGACAAGCGGATTGCACGTGGTCTATCCCGAGCGATCCGCTTGCCTGAGTTGCGCCGGGTGCCCAGACAAGCGGATTGCACGCTGTCTACCCCGAGCAATCCGCTTGCCTGAGTTGCGCCGGGGTACCGCCGGGGTTCCCCACGCGCCTGGCGCGGGTCAGCCCTCAGCCCTGCACGTACATGCCTCCGGGCTTGTCCTCCAGGTTGATGATGACGTTCTTCGTCTGGCTGTACGCCCCGAGAATCGCCTTGTGGGTCTCGCGGCCGATGCCGGACTGCTTGTAGCCGCCGAAGGGCGCGCCGGCCGGGAACTGGTTGTAGGTGTTGACCCACACCCGGCCGGTCCGGATGCCACCCGCGACCCGCAGGGCCTTCTTGAGGTCACTGGTGAATACGCCGCCGCCCAACCCGTACACCGAGTCGTTGGCCAGCCGGATCGCCTCGTCCTCGTCGGAGAACGGGATGACCACGCCGACCGGGCCGAAGATTTCCTCCTGCGCGACCCGCATCTTGTTGTCCACGTCAGCCAGCAGGGTCGGCTCGAGGAAGGCGCCCTTGGCGTACGCCCCCTCGGTGAGCCGCTCACCGCCGACGGCAACCTTGGCGCCCTCGTTCTCACCGATCTTGACGTAGTCGAGGATCTTGGTGAGCTGCCTCTCGTTGACCTGAGCACCCATCTGGGTCTGCGGGTCGAGCGGGTCGCCGACGCGTACGGTCCGGAACTCGTCGATCATCCGGCCCATGAAGGTGTCGTAGAACGCCTTGTCCACGAAGATCCGCGAGCCGGCCGAGCAGACCTGGCCCTGGTTGAACAGGATGCCCAGCCCGACGCCCTCCAGCGCCAGGTCCATGTCGGCATCGGCGAAGAACACATTGGCGCTCTTGCCGCCCAGTTCCAGGGTGGAGGGGATGATCTTGTCGGCGGCGGCCAGGGCGACCTCGTGGCCGACCTCGGTGGAACCGGTGAAGGCGAGCTTGTCGACGTCGGCGTGCAGCAGGTACTCCCCGGACTTCGCGCCGGCGCCGGTGATGATGTTGAGCACGCCGGGCGGCAGGATCCCGGCCTCGTCGATCAGCCTGGCCAGTTCGAGGATCGACAGCGACGTCGAACTGGAGGGCTTGAAGAGGATGGTGTCACCGGCGGCCAGCGCCGGGGCCAGCTTCCATGCGCCCATCAGGAACGGGAAGTTCCACGGGACGATCTGGCCGACGACCCCCAGCGGTTCCCGGAGGATGAGGTTGAGCAGGTTGCCCGGCAGCACGTTGGCCGAGCCCTCGTCGCCGCGGATGACGCCGGCGAAATAGCGGAAGTGATCGATCGCCAACGGCAGATCGGCGCCGGTCGTCTCCCGGATCGGCTTGCCGTTGTCCATCGTCTCGACGGTGGCCAGGTAGTCGAGGTTCTCCTCGATCAGGTCGGCGATCCGCAGCAGGATCGCGGACCGCTGGGGGACGGAGGTCTGCGCCCAGGCCGGGAACGCCTTCCGGGCCGCCGCGGCGGCCGCATCGACGTCGTCCTTGGTGGCCTCGGCGATGTCGGCGAGTCTCTCGCCGGTGGCGGGGTTGGTGGAGGTCAGCGTCGCCTCATCGGAGGCCGGGCGCCACTGCCCGCCGATGTAGAGGTCGTAGACGCTGCGGGACAGCTTGACGGGTTGTGCCATGGCTCATTCCTCGCTGGATGAGCGGGTCCTCACGGCGGGGACCACGCCTGTTTCTCCATTCGACGGTAGGCGGGTCGAGCGGGATGAGGCAGGCGATGTGACGGACAAGACAGTCCCGGGTCCCGATGCCCGGAACGGGTACGGGATCGGAGATCTCACCGCAGCAACGCCGGGTTGAGCCTGCCGATCGCGCCGACCCGGTAGAGCCGCGCCGGAGGACATCACCGTCATCATGGGCCAGAACGGCCTGGTCGCCAATGTCGCGAAGTACCTCGACGGGCGACCGGTGATCGGGATCGACCCCGAGCCCGGGCGGAATGCCGGGGTGCTGATCACCCATGACGTACGTGACCTGGGCGACCTCGTGCGGGCAACCGACCAGGCCCAGGAACGGACCATGGTGCGGGCCGCCCTCGACGACGGCCAGCACCTGCTGCCGCCCTACCAGGTCTTCGTCGGGCACCGCGGCCACCCGACCGCCCGTTACGAGCTCGCCGCTGCCAGCAGCGGATGCAGGGGCCCTTGGAGCGCGAGACCACGGCGAGCGCGAGACCACGTCGAGCGATCGGTGGAAATTGCGTGGTCTCGCTGCTTGTCAATCTGGTGTGAACCGGTGGGTGGTGGGTTGGTCAGTTGGTGAGGAGCTGGGTGAGGGTGGGTGGGGTGTGGGTGTGGCCGTGTGAGGCGAGGTTGAGGGTGACGGTGTCGGGGGGATGGCGGACTTGTGGGGGGCGTCGGTAGCGTTCGGGGTGGGCTTGCCAGGCGGCGGTGAGGGTGGCTTGGCGGGCCCGGGCCACGGTGGTCCAGGTTCCGTGGTAGACCGAGGCCGGGGTGAAGCCGGCCAGGCCGGTGTGGTGGTGGCGCAGGTTGTAGTCCTCGACGAAGTCGGCGAACCATCCGGTGGCATGGTCGATATCGGAGAAGACGCCGGGCCAGGCCGGCCCGTATTTCACGGTCCGGAATAGCGACTCGGATTGTGCGTTGTCGTTGCTGACTCCTGGACGGATCAGCGACTGGACGATATTGTGATCGGTGAAGAGTTTCTTCATCATCCGGGACGTCATGACGGCTCCGTTGTCGGAATGAACGGTGCGGACCCGACCATTCTGGTCGATGATGACGGCCCGCATCAGATCGGTCGCCGTGTGGTGGTCCTCGCGGTCCTGAATGGTCCAGCCCTGGATCATCCGGGAGAACAGGTCGATGATCAGATACAACGCCCAGCGCACGCCTCGGAAGGCGCCCGGTAGCCAGGTGATGTCCCAGCACAGCACCTGACCGGGTCCGTCGGTGACCAGGACCGGGACCGGTCGTGGTCCGGTGGCGGTGCTGGCGGTCCGGCGCCGGCGAGGCCCGGTCGCCGCCATCGGGATCCCTTCGCGGCGGGCGATCCGTTGGTAGGTCGACAAGGAAGCGGTGGCCGTGCCGGCGTCCAGATCGGTGTAGTAGGTGTCGGCGACGCTGACGTGCGAGGTGTGCAGACGAGCCGTGATCCGGTCGCGTTCGGGGCCGGTCAGGGCTGCGGGGTGGGGCCGTTGGTCGTGTGGGACCGGGACGGGTACCCGGGGCCGGGGATGGGCCCGGTAGTGGTAGGCGCTTTTCGATAGTCCGATCAGCCGCAGTGATTGATTCAGCGACCAGCCGTTGTGACGGAGTGCGGCGATCAGGTCGTTCTCGACGGCCAGACCGGCCGCGAATGTTTCCTGCTCCTCGGGGGTCAGTCCGATTCGTCCTTGGGGGATCCGACGCCACGCTGTTGCATGGCGTCGATAGCTTTTCCCAGGGCATCAGCCGCCGCCCGCATCCGTTCCAGATCCGTCTCGGTGTCGGCGAGTTTCTGTTTCGCCGCGTCGAGCTCAGCGCGTAATCGGCGGATCTCGGCGACGTCGTCGGTGGTCATGGCCCCAGTCTGCCGGGGCACCAGCCCGGCCGCCAGGTCCCCGTCGGCCATCGCCATCCGCCACAGATACATCGCCGACGAGCTGAGCTGGTGCTCCCTCAGATAGTCGGCCTTCGAACCCCACGGGGTCGACACATAAGCCAACACATGCTCACGCTTCTGCTCCAGCGTGAACGTGCGGGCAGGGACAGAACGAACTGGCATCACATCTCCTGACAGGCGGTTCACAACCAGACTGCCAGCCAGGGCTTCCCCGGAATATCCACCGGTGCGGTTGACGGGTCCGGTCCCTCCCGTCCCACTGTCCGGCACACCTCCGCTGCCCCCATGCCCCGTGACCGCGCGCATCCGGTTCCCCTTATTCCTATTTGTTTCATAGTGTATTGACTTGACTTATGACGCCCTCCTAGCTTGAACCCCACCGCGGGCGGCGCCGGACTGCCCGCCCGGGAGGAGAGTCATGTCCATCAGCGTTGCCCCGCCGGGCACCAGCACGCCGGACACCGGGACACCGGATACCACGGCCGACGCGGCGCAGCCCACCAATCGGGACGAGTCGCCGGTCCGGGGCCGACGACGCAGCCTGGTGCCCCCACGCTGGGTCAGCCTCATCGCCGTCCTCGGGATCTGGCAGGCCGCCAGCAGCACCGGCGTCCTGCCCACCAACCTGCTCGCCTCGCCGATCACCATCGCGCAGACCGGAGCCCGCCTGATCGTCAGCGGCGAGCTCCTCGGCGCCGTCCAGGTCTCGTTGGGCCGGGTCGCCGTCGGGCTGGTGCTCGGCCTGCTCGCCGGCACCGTCCTCGGCCTGCTCACCGGCCTGTCCCGGTGGGGCGATGCGCTGGTCGACCCGCCGCTGCAGGCGCTGCGGACCCTGCCCCACCTCGGCCTGGTGCCGCTGTTCATCCTGTGGTTCGGGATCGGCGAGCTGCCGAAGGTGCTGCTCATCGCGCTGGGGGTGATGTTCCCCATCTACCTCAACCTGCACAGTGCCGTCCGTGGCGTCGACCGTGGGCTGCTTGAGGTCGCCCGGGTCAACGACGTCGGGCCCGGACGTACGCTGCGCGAGATCATCTTCCCCTCGGTGACCGCGCCGATGCTGGTCGCGCTGCGCCAGGCCCTGTCCATCGCCTGGCTGACGCTGATCGTCTCCGAACAGGTCAACGCCAGCTCCGGGCTGGGCTACATGATCAACAACGCCCGCGACTTCCTGCAGACCGACGTCATCGTCGTCGGTCTGGTGGTGTACGCGGCGCTGGGGCTGATCTCCGACGGCATCGTCCGGCTCATCGAGGCCCGCACCCTCGCCTGGCGGGCAGGGACGGTGCTCCGATGACGACCACATCCACGAGCACCGCCACCCCGGACACCGCCAACACGGAGACCTCCACCCCGGACACCACCGTCACCCCCGCGGTCTCGATCCGCTCGCTGACGCGCAGCTTCGGCGACCACGTCGTCCTCGACGGTCTCGACCTGACCATCCATCCGGGCGAGTTCGTGGCCCTGCTGGGGCGGTCCGGCTCGGGCAAGTCCACCCTGCTGCGGGTCGTCGCCGGTCTCGACGACGAGGCGACCGGCACCGTCGCGGTGGCCGGCCCGGCCTCGGTGGCGTTCCAGCAGCCCCGCCTGCTGCCCTGGCAGCGGGTGTGGCGCAACGTCACCTTCGGCCTTCCCCGCGCCGAGGCCACCCGGACCCGGGCCCAGGCCGCGCTGACCGAGCTCGACCTCGCCGACCTCGGCGACCGCTGGCCCGCCACCCTGTCCGGTGGCCAGGCACAACGCGTCTCGCTGTCCCGGGCGCTGGTCCGCGAGCCCAAACTGCTGCTCCTCGACGAGCCCTTCGGGGCGCTGGACGCGCTCACCCGGCTCACCCTGCACGACGTCCTGGAGGGGCTGTGGCGGCGGCACGGATTCGCCGTGCTGCTGGTCACCCACGACGTGGACGAGGCGGTCCGTCTCGCCGACCGGTTGCTCGTCCTCAAGGACGGCCGGATCCACGCCGACCGCGCCAACACCGCCCCCCGCCCGCACGACCGCGAGGCCACCGAACCCCTGCGCCGCCTCATCCTCAACGATCTCGGAGTAACCCAGCCATGACCCGTACGTCCCTGTCCCGGACCGCCCGCCTCGGCGTCCTCGCCGCCGTCCTGATGACCCTGCTGACCGCCTGCGCGGGCGCCCGGGCCACCACGACCGGGCCGGCGCCCGTGCCGGCGTCGGTGAGCGCCGACGAGCTGGCCGCGGTCACCCTCAAGATCGGCGACCAGAAGGCCGGTCTAGAGGCGCTGCTCAAGGCGGCCGGAGAGGACGACGCCCCGTACACCGTCGAGTGGTCGAACTTCACCTCCGGTCCGCCGCTGCTGGAGGCGGCCGCCGCGAACGCCATCGACGTCGGCACCGTGGGCAACACCCCGCCGATCTTCGCGGGAGCGGCGAAATCGCCGGTGACGGTGGTTTCGGCGAGCCGCTACAACGGGAAGGCCGACGCCATCCTCGTCCCGGCCGACTCCCCCGCCACGACGTTGGCCGACCTCAAGGGCAAGACCGTCGCGGTGGCGAAGGGCTCCTCGGCGCACGGCCACCTCTTGCTCGCCCTGCTCCAGGCCGGGCTGTCACCCGAGGACATCACCATCTCGTACGTCGCCCCGTCCGACGGGTACGCCGCACTGCAGAACGGCGCGGCCGACGCGTGGGTGGTGTGGGACCCGTACACCACCGCCGCCACCCATGAGATCAAGGCCCGGATCCTCGACGACGGCGAGGGGCTGACCAACGGGCTCGGCTTCCAGGTGGCCAGCAATGACTCGCTCGGCGACCCGGGCAAGAATGCCGCCATCTCCGACCTCGTCGTCCGCACGGCCCGGGCCTACCAGTGGGCCGAGCAGCACCCCGACGAGTGGGGCAAGGTCTACGCCGCCGAGACCGGGCTGTCGGAGGAGATCACCCAGGAGATGGCCCGGCGATCTCCCAAGCAGCCGATCCTGCTCGACGACACCGTCGTCGCCGACACCCAGAAACTCGCCGACGCCCTCGCCGAGAACGGCTTCATCCCGGCCGGGTTCGACTTCTCCACCATCGTCGACCGCCGCTACAACGACGCGGTCTCCACCGTCATCGGCCAGTAGGCCCGTCATCGGAAAGGCATGAGCATGTCCCTCACCTTGCATTGGTTCCTCACCACCGGCGGTGATCATCGACCCGTCGCCACCGGCACGGACGCCGGTCTGGCCAGCGGGCCGAACCTGCCCGGCGGGAAGTTCTCCCTGTACGGCGGCGACCCGGCCGCCCATCCGGGCTACCGCGCCCCCGACATCGACTACCTCATCCAGCAGGCCCGCGCCGCCGACCACCTCGGCTTCACCAGCGTCCTCACCCCGACCGGCACAAGCTGTGAGGACGCCTGGCTGACCGCCGCGGCACTGGCCCGCGAAACGACCCGGCTGAAGTTCCTCGTCGCGTTCCGGCCCGGCCTGACCTCGCCGACGCTGGCCGCGGCGATGGCCGCCACCCTGCAACGCCAGTCGCGCGGACGACTGCTGCTCAATGTGGTCACCGGCGACGACGTCGAGCAGGTCAGGTTCGGCGACTGGCTGCCCAAGGACGACCGGTACGCCCGAACCGACGAGTTCCTCGACGTTGTCAAGGGCATCTGGTCCGGCGAGCCGTACGACCACGAAGGCCGCTTCTACCACGTGCGGGGCGCCACCACCTTCGCCCCGCCGGACCCGATTCCGGGGATCTACTTCGGCGGGTCGAGCGCCGCGGCGCTGCCGGTCGCCGGCCGACACGCCGACGTCTATCTCACCTGGGGCGAGCCGCCGGCGCTGGCCAAGGAGAAGATCGACCGGGTCCGCGCCGAGGCCGCCAAGGCCGGGCGGGACATCCGGTTCGGGATTCGGTTCCATGTATTCACCCGGGACACCTCGGCCGAGGCGTGGGCCGAGACCCAGCGGTTCCTCGACGCGATCGACCCCGAGCTGATCCGCGCCACCCAGGCGAAGCTGAGGAAGATCACCTCGGAGGGTCAGCGGCGGATGCTCGCCCTGCACGGGGACAGCAAGGAGGACAACCTCGTCGTGCATCCCAATGTGTGGGCCGGCATCGGGCTGATCCGCGGCCACGCCGGGACGGCGCTGGTCGGCAGCCACGAGGAGGTCGCGGACCGGATCGAGGAATACCACGGCATCGGGATCGACGAGTTCGTCCTGTCCGGCTATCCGAACCTGGAGGAGGCGTACTGGTTCGGTGAGGGGGTGCTGCCGATCCTGCGCCGCCGCGGGTTGCTGGACGACACCCCGAACGGAGGGGCGGCCGGGGGCGTACCGGCCCCGGCACCGTACGACACCCGGGTCAGCGCCTGAGCGATGTCCGGCCGAATCCGCCGCGTCCCCGTAGTCTGAGGTGGTGAATGTCTCCGCGCGCACCGTCTACGCCATCCAGGCGATGCTGACGCTCGCCGCCTCGCCCGGTGACGCCCCGACCACGCTCGACACCATCGCCGCCGCCCAGGACCTGCCACGCAAGTTCCTCGAGGCGATCCTCGCCGACCTGCGCCGCGGCGGCCTGGTCACCAGTGTGCGTGGCGCGCGGGGCGGGTACATCCTGGCGCACGGCGCGGAGGACATCACCATCGGCGACGTCATGCGGGCCGTCGACGGGCCGCTGTGGGAGGTGCACGGGCTCCGCCCGCAGGACACCTCCTACAGCGGCCTGGCCCAGCACCTGCCGGTGGTGTGGGTGGCGATCCGGGCGAGCGTCCGCGACGTCGTCGACCGGACGTCGCTGGCCGAGGTGCTCAGCGGCGACCTGCCGGCACACGTACGGGCCCTGGCCGAGCAGCCCGACGCCTGGCACAACCGCTGAGGGCACCCTCGCCGACCCGCCTGTCGAGGTGGGCCCGACCGCTCACGCGAAACGGAACAGCGGCGGGAACACCACCACGACCACCATGGCCCACACCCCGAACACCGGCAGGTAGCGACACTGCCACATCTCCAGGTCGGAGAACGGCCGTCGACCGGTGAGGAAGCCGAGGTAGAGCTGCAGGGAACGGGCCAGGGTGACCAGCAGGACGACGTTCTCCCCGAGCGCGGCGAGCTTGTTGGGGCTGGCGCCGTACTCCCCGATCCGGCCGGCCATCGCGGCCAGTACGAGGACGTCCACGAGCAGCGTGGCGGCGACGAGGATCACCTGCATCCAGTCGTACGCGCGCGGCGGGCCCAGCGGGTCCCGGGCGGAGATCGCGAACAGCAGCAGCCCGAAGACCAGCGCCACCAGCAGGTCGAAGAAGATCAGCACCGTACGGTCCAGGTCGACGAACCGCCCGGTGAACAGGACCGTGCCGAGGAAGCTCAGGACGACCACCGTGCACAGCGGCGTGAAGACCGCGGTCAGCACCGGTGCCATGTTCTCCACGACGTTCTTCTTCGCCTCCACCAGCCAGCCGGCCACCACGACACCCGCACCGGCGCAGATCGGGATGATCCACTCGCTCACGGCGGTGGTGAGGTCCACCTCGATCATCGCGAAGATCGAGATCGTCAGACCGGCCAGCACGCCTCCGCCGAGCGCGATCAGCACGTAGTAGATGACCAGTTCGCCGGTGAAGCGGACGAAGTCCATCCGGTGCCGGACCGACCTCCAGTCCCGGCCCAGGTAGACCGCCCCGACCGCGAGCCACAGCGCGAGGAAGAGGTGGATCGCCAACAGCACCTCGGTGTGCCGGGGTTCCCGGAACGGATAGAGCCCGGCGGTGAGCAGACCGGCGGCCGCGACGGATCCGACCAGTGCCAGTGCCCCCGGGCGTACGGTCCGCCGCAGCCAGGCGTACCAGCCGGCGAGGACGAGGAAGCCGACCACCCCGACCAGCACGACCGGACGGAGATCGTCACTGCTCAGCCACAGGAACGGCAGCCGGATCGCCAGCCCGAGCCCGAGCCCGAACCCGAGTGCCCCGGCCAATCCGCGGAGGCCCTCCCCGGGGACGTCGGTGGCCCCGGCCAGGACCAACTGCTTCCACAGCCGCTCGGAATGGGCCTCGGCGAAGTCGCGGGCCAGAGCGTCCTGGCGGCCGAGCCGCTTGACGGCGACGAGGAAGGCCTCGTCGTCGGACAGGCCCCGCTGCGACAGGTCGTCGATCTGGTCGAGCAGGTGTGATTCCACTTCGGCGACGTCACCCGCGCTCACACCGGGCCGATCGGCCAGGTAGGCACGCCACTGGGCCAGTTGGTCGGCCAGGGCGGAGCCGTGCTCGGAGACCGTCACGTCACTGCCCTCCCGCGACCACGGGGGTGGTCGGGGGTTCGGGCCACACCGCGCGCAGGGCCTCCACCACCACGTCCCACTGCTTGCGGTGCTCGGCGACGGCGTCGTGGCCACGCTCGGTCAGGTGGTAGTACTTGCGGCGCCGGTTCGTCTCGGCGACCCCCCAGTGGGAGGAGACCAGCCCGTCGCGCTCCAGCCGGTGCAGCAGCGGATAGAGCAGGCCCTCGCTCCACTCCAGCTCGCCGCCGGACAGTTCGGCGACCCGCCGGATGATGGCGTAGCCGTAGTTGTCGCCCTCGGCGAGGATGCCGAGCACCATCGGGGTCGCCGACGCCGCGACCAGATCCTTGACCACGCGCATGCGGAGCGCCCCTCCCTGTTTCCCTGTCGATGACCCGTGTCTCGTCGATGCCTCAGGTCCGGGGCCGCTGATCCTGCGTCTCCGGGACCACGCCGGTCACCTTGACGTATTAGGCAAGTGGAAGCGTAGCAGAACGGCCACGCGGCACCCCGGAGGCGCGTCGTCCGTGGCCCGCGGCATCCGCCTGTGAATCGGTCCGCAGACGCACAGGCAATCCCGGGCGTGTCGGGGCAGTCCCTGGCATAATGCGGCCGCGGGCGCGGGGGAGCCCTGTGGGAAACCTGTGCACAACCCTCGTACGGCGCCACGCCGGGGCGTGCCGTAAGTGGCCCGGTCGCCCCCGGACGTGGTGCACTTGTCCACGTCACACCAAGCTCGCACCGGGGAACTTCGACATGAGCACCGACACCATCGACACGACACGACCCGCTTCAGAACCTGCACCCCCGGCCGGCGGTGGACTCACCGTGTTCGTGGTCGGTGCGCTGCTCGTCCTCCTCGGTGTCCTCGCCCTCATTGTGGGGGCCCTCACCAACGTCACACTGGCCCTGGCCATCGGGGCCTGCTCGGCCGTGACGGGCGCCTTCCTGCTGTCCTGCCGCGAGCTGCGGTAGCGGCGCGGGCCCTCGGCCCGCACGAGCCCTCGACCCGTACGGACCCGCAATCCGTACCGGTGGAAATTCCGTCGCTGACCACACAATTTCGACCGGTACGGGTCGAGGGGGGCGCGCGTTCGACCGGTACGGGTCGAGGTGGCAGGACCGGTACGGGTCGAGGTGGCAGGGGCGCGCGCCACAGCGGCGTACCGTCCGTGTCACTCGGCGTTCACCCTTCGGCCACCCGGATGCGCTTGTCTTCCTCCACACGTACGTCCGTGAAGGAGCCCAAGTGTCCACCACGCCCACCCGCAAGGTCGCAGCCGGCCTCAGCGTTCTCGCGCTGACGCTCGGATCGGGAGTGCTGCTGGGACTGCCCGCCGCAGCCGCCCCGGCCCCCGCCCAGTTCCACCGCCTGGCCACCCTGCCGGCGTACCTCAACAATGACGACCCCGCCGATCCGGCAGTGGCCGAGATCTCCACCATCACCGAGGACGGCAACACCGTCATCTCGACCGACTCGGCCGGCGAGCAGCTCGGGTTCTTCGACATCACCGACCCGGCCAACCCGAAGCCGGCCGGCAAGGTCGACCTCCCGGGCGAGCCGACCTCGGTGTACGCGACCGGCGACTACATCCTCGCGGTGGTCAACACCTCCGAGTCGTACGCCGACCCCTCCGGCGTGCTGATCGTGCTGGACGCGACCACCCGTACGGAGTTGGCGTCGGTCGATCTGGGTGGCCAGCCCGACTCGATCGACGTCAACCCGGACGGCACTCTGGCCGTCATCGCGATCGAGAACGAGCGTGACGAGGAGGTCAACGACGGCGAC
>Ga0334887_1003702_pt1 | contig 14824 bp, 12 predicted proteins | sample GraSluR1_MG_10_FD_207217 | JGI IMG/M metagenome (GOLD analysis project Ga0334887, IMG submission 207217) | Sludge microbial communities from methane-producing bioreactor in Wageningen University, Netherlands - Granular Sludge_18_07-R1 | ecosystem: Engineered > Bioreactor > Anaerobic >...
ATCTGCCATGCCTACGGCATTATTCATATTAGAGCGTGGCTGATGTGACATCCAGGTGCCCGTTTCCGCCAGGATGGTCATCTCTTTCGCGTCGATATGAACGCCATGGGCGATAATGGTTTTGTCACCCAAAATGCCTTCTTGATGCAAACGGTCTACAATCGGCATGCCGTACTTTGCTTTGGAATCATCTTCATCAACAAAATGTTCTGCTACATGCAAGTGGAAACCCATCTCGCCTGCATTTTCTTTGGCTTTTCGTAGCGTTTTTTCTGAGACGGTAAACGAGGCATGCAATCCAAACATAGACCGAATGCGGCCATTGGCGGGTTGATGCTGAACGATATGCTCATGAAATTGCCGGTTTTCTTCAATGCCTTCTTCGGCTTTTTCCTCGCCGTCGCGGTCAGAGACTTCATAACATAGTGAAGCCCGTAGACCTGACTTTTCGACGGCTTTCGCAATGGTTTGCAAAGAACCACTGATCGCATTGGCAGAAGCATGATGATCGAACACCGTTGTCGCGCCATGTTTTATAGCGTCCACCAGGCAGACTGCTGCCGAGAGACGGATGGTATCTTCATCCAGGGATCGGTCTAAAGGCCACCAGAGCTTATTGAGGATGTCGGGAAAATCCTTGGGAGCAGCGCGCGGGATAGCCATCCCGCGCGAAAAAACTCCGTAGAAATGAGTATGTGCACAGATATTGCCGGGCATGATGTACTGACCTTTGGCATCCAGCACCTCCTCCTCCTTGAATTTTTCAAGTAAAGCGGATTGTAGACCGATCTCCGTGATTTTGTCTGCTTGAATTCGGATAGCTTTTCCCGCGTGAAATGGCTGATTGTCATCACCGGAAATGATAATTCCATTAATAATTAACATAGGCACGTTCCTTTATCGGTGGGCTAAAAAAACCTAAAGCCATTAATTATTTATAATTCAATGGCCTATTCGTAAAGAATTTTAGCACGAAATGATACAATCAATTGAAATAGAAATTGAGGCAAAATGAACATACAACAATCACTTACCTTCGCACAAAAAAACACTGATCGGTTTTTTGAGGAATTGAACGCATTTATTGCTATCGAATCAGTATCTTCAGACCCTCAGCGCAGCCAGGACGTCAGAAAGGCGGCAGATTGGTTATCGAACAAATTGAAGTCATTGGGGTTGGATCATGTCACAATTTTTGATACCCCCTTGCATCCGGTCGTTTATGCGGAGAAAGTCTTTGACACAAGCGCACCTACCATTCTGGTGTATGGCCATTACGATGTGCAACCGGAGAGTCCTGTCGAACTCTGGAATACCCCACCGTTTGAGGCAACGGTGGTTGACAATCGTCTGGTTGGGCGTGGAGCGACAGATATGAAAGGCCAAATCATCGCTGGACTGGCAGCGATTGAGGCTTTATTGTTCGGCAAAGAAGAGCTGCCCTTCAATTTGAAGTTTATTTATGAGGGAGAAGAAGAGATCGGTTCTCCTTCGATTCGCGCTTTTTTAGAGGAACACAAAGAGTTACTGGCAGCTGATGTTGTTTTGAATTTAGACGCTGGCATGATCAACGTGGACACCCCATCGATTACCTATGCCTTGCGAGGATTGGCATATTTTGAACTACTGGTTAAAGGGCCGGCGCAGGACTTGCATTCAGGCATCTTCGGCGGTGTGGTCGATAATCCTGCCATTGTACTCAGCCAACTCCTTGCTGGGATGAAAGATGATCAGCACAGAATTACGTTGCCAGGTTTCTACGATGATGTGCGTCTTTTATCTGACAAAGAACGTGAAGAACTGGCGAGAGTTCCCCAAACAGCGGACACTTATCGATCACAAACAGGTGTTCCCCAATTGGCAGGCGAACAGGGGTATACCTGCATCGAGCAGAACACCGCCCGTCCCACGCTGGATGTGCATGGATTGCTCTCTGGATTCATCGGCGAAGGCGCAAAGACCGTCATTCCTGCCTGGGCGTTAGCCAAGATCTCCATGCGGTTGGTGCCTGACCAGGATCCAGCCAAAGTGGCTGACCAATTGAAGCAGTATTTATCTAAAAATGCACCTCTCACTGTGATCTGGGAGTTAAAAACCTTCACTGGCGGCTATCCGGCGTTTTGTGATCCTGACCAGCCAGCCAGCAAAGCATTACAAAACGCTTTTGAACTTACCTGGGGCAAAAGACCGGTTTTGAAACGAGAAGGAGCGAGTATTCCGATCGTTACAGAAATGAAAGAAATCCTGGGCGTTGATTCTGTGCTGAGTGGGTTCGCGTTGCCCGAGGACAATATGCACGCACCAAACGAAACCTTGAATTTGGAAGTTTGGCGTAAAGGAATCCTGACCATCATCCACTTTTTTGACCAATATAGCAAACAAATGGCGGACGCATGAAAGAAAAAGAATTAAAACTGCCAGCCTATGGCGGCCAGGCATTAATCGAAGGGGTGATGATGCGCGGAAAGCATGCCCTTGGGGTAGCCATGCGCGCTCCCGATGGCGAAATCGTCGTCAAGACAGAAAAACTGCCAGCGATTTACGCAAGTAATTTCCGCAAGGTGCCCTTTTTGAGAGGGAGCATTCTTTTGCTGGATGCAATGGGTTTGGGCATGCGTATCCTTACCGATTCGGCAAACCTGCAGACCGGAGATGATGAGAAAATTGAGGGCTATCAATTGGTGCTGACGGTGATGTTTTCGCTTGCGATTGCGATCTTGCTTTTCTTCGTCTTACCGACGGTGGTTGCCGAATTGATCAACCGATGGATTACGATGCAGCCCTGGGTATTGAACCTGGTTGAGGGAGTGATCCGACTAGTCTTCATCATTGCTTATGTATGGGGAGTAGGCTTGATTAAGGATATTCAACGGGTCTATTCCTACCATGGTGCGGAACACAAGACCATCAACGCTTTTGAGAATAACATCCCGTTGATTCCATCAGAGGTCAAGAAATGCAGCCGTGAGCATCCCAGATGCGGTACTTCCTTCATCCTTGCGGTTGCCGTGATCGCCATTATTGTTTTTACTTTTATCGGCCCGATGCCAGTATTATGGCGGATTCTCACACGGATAGTGCTGATACCTTTTATTGCAGGCATCGCCTACGAATACACCCGTTTTTTGGCAAACAATATGGATAACAAGATTGTTTATACCATCGCTAAGCCAAATCTGGCGTTGCAACAGTTAACCACACGCGAGCCTGATGAATCTATGATAGAAGTAGCGATTGCCGCCTTTAATGCCATGCTTGAAAAGGAGCAGAATGAACCAATCAACAGAACATCAGCCAAAGAAAGAGATCAAGTCTAATCTTTTCACTCTTACATTGGCTGTTTTATTTGGACTTGGTATTGGCGGGTTAATCATGATCTTAAACAAGCGCCCAAAATTGGAACCGATCCAGATATTGCCGACAACAACGCCAGTGCTGATGGCAGTGCATGTCTCGGGTGAGGTGCTAAAACCTGGTGTTGTTTACGTAGCTCGCGACACAAGGGTTGGCGAGGTAATAGATGAGGCTGGCGGCTTTTCTGTTGATGCCGATCAAAATTTGTTAAACCTGGCAGCCTACGTATATGATGGGCAACGGATTCACGTCTCGTCCCAAACAGAAGTCTCGTTACAGCCAATGCAAGACGAGGACGAAGCATTCAGTTACCCGATCAACATCAATCATTGCTCAATGGATGCCTTGATCAGCCTGCCTGGCATCGGCGAAACCAAAGCAGCAGCAATCATAAAATACCGGGAAGCCAATGGCGGATTTGACACGGTAGAAGACATATTGAATGTGTCGGGAATTGGTACTGCCATTTTTTCTGACATTAAAGAATTAATAACCGTGAAATAAATGCGGGTATACTAGAATCTAAACCATAGCGTATGATGGTTGGAGCGAACGATGGAAATTAAAGAAAAATTGGCAATTGCCCTCAAAAACGCCATGATTAGCAAAGATACCATATCCAAAAATACAATTCGAATGATTCTCGCCAACATAAAGAATGCAGAAATTGAGTCTCGGAAAGAACTGTCGTATCCTGAGATAATCAGTGTCTTGCACAAAGAGATCAAAATGCGCAAAGATACAATTCAGGATGCCAAAACCGCAAAGCGCGAAGACCTTATTGCCCAAGCCGATGCTGAACTATTGGTTATCCAAACCTTCTTGCCTGAGTCGATGACGCCAGAACAGCTCCGAGAACTAACCGCCGACATCATTCGTGAAACCCATGCAGAATCGATTAAGGACATGGGCAAAGTGATGCAAGCGTTGATACCACGGTTAGAAGGCAGGATAAGTAATGCAGAAGCCAGCGCTGTCGTGAAGGAGTTGCTTTCCTAAGCGAAATCATGGCATACAAAACCCAAATCAAAACACTGCAACAACAACCAAAGCTCGTGAAATGGCTGCGTGCTTTGTTGTACATTGTCTTTGTGCTGGGCCTTGTGGCGATCATGGTCTATCCGTACTATTTATCTGATGATGAACAGGAACAAATCATCGGGGATGTAAGCAACGCTGACATTCTTGCTCCTTATACACTGACCTATCAAAGTTCCATCTTAACTGACAACGCGCGCGAATTGGCTGCGAACCAGGTGGAACCAATTTACTTTGAGGTTGATCCGTCTATCGCCCGGCAACAGATCGAACGCCTCCAGATCGTCCTGAACTATATTGATCTGATTCGTCACGACACATTTGCATCGACGGAGGAAAAACTCTCCGACCTCGCTATTGTTCCTGAGCTTTCAATGACAACGGAATTGGCAGTAAGTCTTCTAAACCTTTCTGCAAATGAGTGGGAGTTGATGCAGCAAGAATCAATCATTGTTCTTGAACAGGTTATGCGCAATACCATTCGCAATGGTGACATAGAATCAGCAAGAGAACAAATACCCCGCCTGATCAGCTTTACCTTTACTGAGGAATCTACCCAAATAATAACTGAAATCGTGAGTCCGCTGGTTGTCGCAAATTCTCTTTTTAATGCCGAAGCAACTGAAACAGCCCGCCAAACAGCCCGCAGCCAGGTAGAACCAATCACCACCACCTATGTTTCAGGGCAAAGAATCATTGGGCGCGGCGAGATCATCACTCCTCTTATCTGGGAATCATTAGAACAATACAATCTGGTAGAGATCACTGACACAACCCGTGATTCGATTGCTGCCGTTGTGATTGCCGTTGTGATTGGCATCGGCTTTATCAGTTCTGTATCTTTTGACAAGAATAAACTGGGGAACAAGAAATTCCTGGGAACAGCTTTGTTGGTGCTGTTCTTTCTTCTGTATTTGTTCATGGCAAGATTCCTGATCCCAGGCCACACCATTATTCCCTACCTGTATCCGGTGGCTGGTTTTGGGCTTGCAATCAGTTTTATTTACTCAACAACGGTCGGCATTGTTACGAGTCTCTTCCTGGGACTTTTGATTGCCTTTGCTTTGCCAATAGATATGAGCCTGACCGCTTACTATTTCATTACGTCAGTGGTTGGGTTGTTTGTGTTGGGTGATGGAAGGCGGATAGCTAAATTTATTGAGTCATCTTTTGTGATTGGATTGGTTGGTTCTGCTGTGGTCATAGCCTATCGTCTGCCGTCACCGAATATGGATTGGGTAGGCATCATTTCTCTATCGCTCGCAGCCTTTGCCAATGGAATTTTCTCGTCGATATTGGCTCTGTTTTTCCGTTTCTTATTTGGTAAGGCCCTCGATATCATTACGCCGCTTGAACTGTTGGATCTTTCTCGCCCCGATCATCCATTGCTGCAACGCCTTCTTTCCTATGCACCTGGCAGTTACCAACACAGCCTGCAAGTATCCAACCTGGCAGAACAGGCAGCGCGCGTCATTGGGGCAGATGCGCTCTTGACCCGAGTTGGTGCATTATTTCATGATGTCGGTAAGGCGCAAAACCCGCAATATTTTATCGAGAACCAGGTGCCCGGCCAACCCAACCCGCATGAGGACCTCCCGCCACAAAAAAGTTCGAAAACTATTCAAGACCATGTAACCGAAGGCTTGCAGCTGGCAAAAAAATACAAACTGCCAAAACAAATTCAATCTTTTATTGCTGAACACCATGGCACCAGTGTCACCAATTACCAGTTTGTGCAAGCACTGAACCTATCTGATGACCCTGATGCCATCGATCCCAACGATTTTCAATATCCAGGGCCTGCACCTGCCTCGCGGGAAACTGCCCTGGTAATGCTTGCGGATAGTTGTGAGGCTCGCTCGCGGGCCGAATTGCCCGGCAATATTGATGAATTGCGTGCAATCATTGCTGACCAGATAGAGAAAGTAAGAGAATCGGGACAGTTAGATAATACGGAATTGACTCTGCGTGATCTTGCTGCAATCCGGGAAAGTTTTGTTAATACCCTGATTAACACGCAACACACGCGCATTAAATACCCAAAACGTGTCGAATCAACTGGTGAAGATGGAAAATGATAGTGCTGGGTAATGAAATATCTGCCAATGTGGACATCTCCCTACAGGATTTTGAGCCTGTGGTTGATACCGCCTTTGAACATTTCTCATTAGATCAAAACGGATATTCCATTGGCATAACCCTTACTGATGATCAGAGAATTCAACAGTTGAACAGTCAATATCGTGGTATTAACCGTCCCACAGATGTCCTGTCTTTCGAAGCAAATGAATTTGATCCCGATACGGAGACGACTTACCTGGGCGACATCATCATCTCGTATGAAACGGCGCAGCGGCAAGCTGAGCGCGCCCAACATACGTTGACGATCGAGATATTGATGCTTACCATTCATGGGCTGCTGCATATTATGGGCTTCGACCATCATGATGAAGCCAGCAAAAACGAGATGTGGCAAATACAAGCGGATCTGCTTTCTCAAGCTGGCGTATATCCAAAACAACTACCAGAAGATTAGTTGTCGAGGTATTCTTTCAGGCTGTGTTCAACTGCATAGGCAGCTGCTTCTGCACGGTTGCTTACCCCCAATTTCGAGAGGATGCTGCTGACATAATTTCTGACTGTGCCCTCACCGAGATAAAGGGTTTTAGCGATCTCGCGGTTGGTCTTTCCTTCTGATACCAATTGCAGAACATGCCTTTCTTGTTGGCTCAGATTGACAAAAGCAGCAGATTCCTCTTCTTTTACCGCCCGGCGAACTTCTTGAAAGACGCGTTGGGTCACCGCTGGATCAAGCGATCCTTCTCCACGGCTGACCGCTTTGAGCGAGCGGATCAAGTCATCACCTCCAATTTGCTTCAGCACATACCCAGAAGCACCCGCCCGAATGGCCGAAAACAACATTTCGTCCTCTGCGTAAGAAGTCAACATAATGATACGCATGTCAGGATGCGAAGCGATGATCTGTTCACACGCATCGATACCCGACATGCCAGGCAAGCGGATGTCCATCAGTACGATATCTGGTACAAGGAGATTGATTTTTTCAATGGCTTCTTTGGCGGTTCCTGCTTCGCCAATCACTTCAAATTCATCTTGATGGTTTAACAACGTTCTGAGCCCAAGGCGCACAACTTCATGGTCATCTACTAAGAAAATAGTTTTCTTTGGCAATTTTATCTCCAGATATGGATAACAATAAAGAATTTCAAATGAATTATACACACATTACCACTCATGGTGATCAATCAGACGAATATTTCCAAATCTGGTTCTCGGGAGACCATAGCCAGTTCTCGGATTCAGGAAGTAGGCTTACCTTCTGCCAACCGTTGATGATGCGCTCTACAGTTGATGACCAGGATTGGATACCGGAAGTAGAATCCAGGGCTTCGACATTACAAGCCCCAACGGCTGCCGCCATCGTTAGTGCTTGCTCTGCGCTCAATTCATGAAACAAAGAGGCAATGAAACCCGCGACAGTAGCATCCCCTGCTCCTGTCGTTCCCACAACCTCGACCTCAAAAACAGGTGTCCATAGTATTTTACCTGCCCAATCTGCCAATCCTTCAAACCAGGTACTGCCAAAATTGACCTGGTTAATAGATGAGCTTACGGCCAGCATTGCTCCCTGCTCACCCATCTTTAGGAGTACGATTTTTGCTCCATATCGCAACAATTTGTTAACTATGCGCAAAGCGGTCTTCTCTTTTGTGTCATTGTCGGCTAATTGAGCAAGTTTTGCCCGGAGATACTCTTCGGGTTCGAGCATAAAAAAAGCTTCTTCAAAGGAGGGTGTGTAGATATCTACAAGGGGGAGTACTGTTTTTAAGATTGTGTTCCAATCAACTCGGCCCATTTCTGAACTCGGGTCCGGCATGGTGGTGTCCATAGAGGTAGTCAAGCCCAAAGATTTTGCCTTTTGAAAGAGCGCCAGCATTTCTTCCCCGTTATGTTGATACATACGTTTCATCAACTGGGGATACCCGTAATGCAGAAGCACGGCTCCGGTCAAATGCTGCTCGTTGATGTCTTCTGCGGTAAACGTATCATTGACACCAGGATGATGCAAAAAAATGCGGTCAACACCAGGGGGATTAATAATGACGGTGTATGATGTGCCGCTATCGTCGGATTGGATTAATTGGCAGTTCTCATCTGCTACGACTGTGCCAACAATCCCGCGGGCGATCTCTCCAAAAGCATCATCGCCCACTTTTGCCACAATTCTGGTTGGTATACCAAGTTTGGTTAAACTGATGCCGGTGTTGGAGGCCGTTCCACCGGTTGCCAATTGTATCGTGCCAGTCTCGATCAATTGGCCGGGTGTAAACAATTGAAAAAATTCACCGGTAGGCACCTGATCCATAGCTGGCAGAATATCGACGCAAAAATGACCTGCCACTACAGCGGTTTTGCGACACTCCACATCAATACATGAGCTATAAGAACTTCTCATAATCGCCAACCAGCAGGAATTTAGGTTCTTCGTCCTCAATAATGTCAGGGAACCGGCCAATCGGTTCATAAAAGCAATTATCAAGATGATCATCATTGACCAAAGACACTTCGCCGATTAATACATCCCCCTGTTCTGCCCAGAAGGCATGGTAAATCCGAGGAGGTAATGACAAGCTTTCACCGGGCTGCAACTCTAACCGGTCACCCGAATGGAAAGTCCTTTGCATCCCATCAACGGATAACGAAAAATCCTCCTCCGAAAGTTTGTCATCGGCAGTAGCGGCATACAACTCAAAAACGAGTACGGCTCCATTACGGTTGATAATATCTTCCATCTTGTTCCAATGAAAGTGCATCGGGGTTTTTTGATGGTTACGGGCGATCATAATTTTTTCTGCATACATCTTGCCAGTTTGGTTATGCAAATTAGCAGGATGTCCGTTGCGGATGGTGAACAGCACCAGGCCGAATTGATCAAATTGCCCCCTGCCGAAGTCGGTGATATCCCAGCCTAATTGGTTGTTGAAAATTTCTTCACAGGCGTCTTTGTGTTCCCCCCATTGAGTCAACCCCCAATGTGCGAACGGCGGGAGATGAAACTGATATTGTTCAAGGGTGTCCAACGACTGTTGAACGATGCGATTGATTTCTGAGCGATACATAATTCCTCTTTCAATGAATCTTAAAATATGAAAACGTTGCCATATTTCACTTCGGCATTGTATAATCAAGGCAGCGGCATATTTGGTCTCCGCAACTTATCTTATTACTGAGAATTATATACGAATCATTCCCTACCTGGAGGTGAATAATGGCTTTTGAAAATTTTGGACCGGTGGGCGGTTTCCCCAAAGTCGGTATCCGTCCGACCATCGATGGGCGTCGTAAGGGCGTGCGGGAGTCATTGGAGCAGCAAACCATGCAAATGGCAGAGGCGGCTGCTCAATTAATCAGTGACTCACTACGTTACCCAAATGGCGAACCTGTTGAATGTGTGATTGCTTCCACCACCATTGGCGGCGCGACCGAAGCGGCTATTGTGGCGGAGCAGTTTCGTAAAGAAAATGTTGGTGTTTCCTTAACCGTCACCCCGGCATGGTGCTACGGTTCTGAGACGATGGACATGGACCCTTTGACCCCAAAAGCCATTTGGGGGTTCAACGGTACAGAACGGCCCGGTGCTGTGTACCTTGCCGCTGTTCTGGCAGCCCACAATCAAAAAGGCTTGCCAGCCTTTGGTATTTATGGACATGATGTGCAGGATGCTGGCGATAATTCTATACCGGAAGATGTCAAATCCAAATTGCTTCAGTTTGTCACAGCCGGCCTGGCAGTTGCATATATGCGTGGAAAATCCTATCTCTCTATTGGCAGTGTATCCATGGGCATTGGCGGCTCGATCATTGATCAATCGGTGTTTGAGGAATATCTTGGCATGCGCTGTGAAACTGTCGATATGACAGAGATTTATCGCAGAATCGAAGAAGATATCTATGATCCTCAAGAATACAAACTTGCCCTGCAATGGGTCAAGGACAATTGTATTGAAGGCAAAGACAACAATCCCCCAGAAAAGCAGGAAACCCGCCAACAAAAAGATAAAAACTGGGAATTCGTTACAAAAATGGTAATGATCGGGCGCGATCTGATGGTGGGCAATAAACGCCTGGCTGAACTTGACTGGGGTGAAGAAGCCCTTGGGCATAATGCCATTGCCGGTGGTTTCCAGGGGCAGCGCCAATGGACTGATCATTTTCCAAACGGTGACTTCATGGAAGCGATTCTCTGTTCCTCCTTTGACTGGAATGGGCCCCGCGCTCCTTTTGTGATGGCCACTGAAAATGACACATTGAACGCGATGAGCATGCTCTTCGCTTACCTGCTGACCAATCGCCCATCGATTTTTGCCGATGTGCGTACCTATTGGAGCCCTGAAGCGGTCAAGCGGGTAACCGGTTACCAACTGGAAGGCAAAGCCTCCAAAGGTTTCATCCATATGGTTAACTCAGGTGCCGCAAGCCTTGACGGCTCGGGCCAAATGAAAGATGAAAACGGCAATCCAGTGATGAAACCGTTCTGGGAAATTACCAATGATGACGTAACGCGCTGTCTCAACGCCACCCACTGGCGGCCAGCCACGCTGGAATATTTCCGCGGCGGTGGCTATTCTTCTAACTTCTTGTCGCAAGGTGGCATGCCATTGACGGCTATTCGTATCAATATCACCAAAGGGTTAGGGCCTGCTCTGCAGTTGGCGGAGGGATGGTCAATCGATCTGCCAGAGGATGTTGGCGCAACACTCGACCAACGAACCGATCCCACCTGGCCCACCACATGGTTCGTGCCCCGCACGACGGAACAGTCACCTTTTACGGATGTCTACTCGGTGATGGACAAATGGGGGGCCAATCACGCAGCCCTGGCCTTCGGGCATATTGGCGCCGACCTGATTACTTTGTGTGCAATGCTGCGTATCCCTGTCTATATGCACAATTTGCCTGATGATAAGATCTTCCGGCCCTCTGCCTGGAACGCATTCGGAACCAAGGATCTTGAAGGAGCAGATTTTCGCGCCTGTCAGAATTTCGGCCCATTATATGGGTGAGAATGAATAAAAAGAGGCTGTCCGGTTACTTTCGGGACAGCCTCTTTTTATTACCAGACCCGAACCAGTTCAGGGTTTTCATTTTGCTTGCGTCCCACTTTTGCCATCGGCGACCATTCATCGCCAATTTTTACCTGCACAACATCCGCTGTGTAATCAGTCACGGTGGGACCATGGTTGTCGAAGGTGGCTGAACCGACTGCATATATATCAACGGGGATATTGGTTTCTTCGAACCACCGGATCTTATCTTTGTTGAAGCCGCCGGAAACAATGATCTTTACTTCCCGCAAGTAAGTTTTTGCCAGAGGTATGTCATCCTGCTTCAAATCCCATTCCATCCAGGCATCATCCAAACCTTTGCGAACTGCCTGTACCAGGCGGGGATTTACGCCATAATCCTCTCGTTTTTCCCCGGTTGGTACCAATGATTTGTCAATGAGCGCTGAGCTTGTGTCCAGGCGCACCCCAAACAGTTTATAACGTTTTGCCTCTTCATCATTGCCACGTCGAACACACGCGATGTATTCGTGAAACAACGAATGGGCAACGTTTTTGGAAGCATTAACACAATCATTATCAAAATCAACCAAGGCAACGCGCGGAATGGCAGGATCTATGAATTTTGCAAAGGCCAATGTGGTTTTCACAGTATCACCGAGGAAACAGGCAATGGCGGCATGCGGAATTGTCCCTCCCCCAATGATACCCAACAAAGCACCCTGGGCATCTGTTGACACAACTAATTGTAAATCTTTTCCAAATTTTTCATTGTAAGTCTTTACAGCCGTACCATAAGCATAGCCATCTATGGTCTGGGTTTCGGGTAAATCATAGCGTGCAGGAAAGAAAAGCAACGGTTTTCCTTGTGTTGCAACCAATAATTCATACACATTGGTGGCAACGCGGCTGGCACGTGCTAAATAGCCCAAAGTTACTGTTTCATTGATCCCAAAATCGCGGTATTTGCCTCTCACCTTCAGAACAGGCACTACCGCAGACGGATCCCCTTGATAATCAACAAAGGAACCCTCTGGAACCGCCCACACTTCCAGGGCATCAGCCGTATCAATAAATTGGCCATTTTCCCAGTAGCCAGTGCAATTTTTCAGACAAGCCAGCGCAAAATTCAACCCACAAACGAGTGTCTGTCCGGGCCGCCTTGTAAACCATTGCATCTCAACCTGCGTATCAGAAACCTGATATCCACTGTCGGTCATCGGGTCAAGTGATGGAAACGAAGAATCACTCATCGATTCCAATATCGTCTGAATATTGAGAAAATAAGCATCGGTGAAGTATCCCGACCGGATAGCTTCTATATCCATGTGGAGAGTTGGTGCATAAAAATCCATGTTCATCTGGTTATTCATTTCTGTAATCGTTCACCAATTGTTTGTAAGTTGGGTAAGCGGTTTGCCATTCCTCAATATCTTGAGGTTGATAGGTGCTTAGTGTGCAGGAATTCGAGACGATTTCTTTGGCTCTGTCGATGGTTTCGACCTTTCCAAGGGCAATCAACTGGCCGAGAATATTGCCGAATGCGGTTGCCTCGACCGGGCCAGTGACCACTTTTCTTTTCAATGCATTGGCAGCACACTGGTTCAACAAGGTGTTTTGGCTGCCACCGCCAACTATGTTCAACTGTTGAATATGCTGGTCGGTGACCACTTCTAATGCGTCAAATTCTTCTTTGTACTTGAGTGCCAGGCTCTCCAATACACAACGGATAATGGAGCCTGGGTCTTGTGGCACAGGCTGATTGGTTAATGCGCAATACTGACGAACCTTATCGGGCATATTGCCGGGCTTTAGGAACTCCGGCCATTCGGTGTCAATGTATGCCTGGTGACCTGCCGCAGTGTTTGCCAGGTCTGTTAAGTCAGCATACGAATAATTATTCCCTTGTGATTGCCAGTAACGCTTACATTCCTGAACGATCCACAGGCCGGTAATATTCTTTAAAAACCGAATGGAACCATCAAAACCGCCTTCATTGGTGAAATTCATCGCCAACGATTGTTGATTGATGATAGGGTTGGGGGATTCTATACCTAACAACGACCAGGTTCCAGAGCTTAGATAAGCGCTTGGCACATGGCTTTTTGGTATGGATAGCACGGCGCTGGCGGTATCATGGCAGGCAGGCGCTACCACCTGGAGGTTGTAGGCACCTAGTTCTTGCGTTACATACGGAAGCAGGTTTCCTAAAATAGTGCCGGAAGAAACGATTTCAGGGAATATATCACCAGGGATGCCGATTTTCTCCATAAGCGAATAGGCCCAATTTTTACTGGTTGGGTCATAACATTGGGTAGTGGTGGCAATGGAAAACTCACTGACCCTTTTCCCTGTGAGCCAATAATTCAATAGATCGGGAATGGTAAGGAATGTTTTGGCATTCTGGATGGCAATCGGGTTGGTTTGTAAAAGAGACCTGAGCTGATACAGGGTGTTGATGGACATAAACTGAATGCCGGTTTGGAAGAATATTTTATCCTTTGGAACGATGGAGAAAACTTCTTCCATTACATGGTCTGTGCGGCTGTCACGATAATGATAGGGCAAGAAAGTCATATGCCCTTTGGCGTCAATCAACGCATGGTCCACCCCCCAGGTATCGATACCCAGGCTGATAAGACTTTCACCGTATTGTTTGTAAGCGAGCCGTATCCCCTTTTTCACTTCATTGAACAGGTAGAGGATATCCCAATGTAAACCATCCGGTAATCGAACCGATAAATTGGGAAATCGATGAACTTCCTGAATCTCGATGGTGTGGCCATCGAAAGCACCTACAATCGCCCGTCCGCTTTCTGCCCCTAAATCTAACGCCAGCACGTGTATCTTTTCCATATTTTCACTCCGTATTCAACCTATTGGTATCATCGACTTTAATTCTACCTTAACCGCTCTCCCGCACCTGAACATTAAAAAAACCTTGAAACAAGGTTTTAATGGGCTGAGTGGGAGTCGAACCCACACGATGTTTCCATCGTTAGATTTTAAGTCTAATGCGTCTGCCTGTTCCGCCATCAGCCCAATAGAGTTTAGTTTAACAGAACTTGGACGCTTGTCAAGCGGTTATAATTGTGTGAAAAAAAGGAGCACGACATGCAGGGAATTCAAATCTCAAAACCAGTGCAACAGGCAATGGCCATTGGACAGCCAGTGATGGCTTTAGAGACAGCAGTCCTAACACACGGATTGCCCTATCCCCGCAATATTCAATTATCACTTGACCTCGAAGCAACTGCGCGTGCAACAGGCGTAACCCCGGCAACCATCGGGATAATTCAGGGAACACCCAAAATTGGACTAACCCAACAAGAAATTGAACTCCTCGGG
>Ga0334887_1003704_pt1 | contig 14819 bp, 12 predicted proteins | sample GraSluR1_MG_10_FD_207217 | JGI IMG/M metagenome (GOLD analysis project Ga0334887, IMG submission 207217) | Sludge microbial communities from methane-producing bioreactor in Wageningen University, Netherlands - Granular Sludge_18_07-R1 | ecosystem: Engineered > Bioreactor > Anaerobic >...
CAAACCGTGGATCTGGATCGAGTACCATCGGTTGAGCTGCTGTGAGAACTGCTCAAATGCCTTTTGTCCTTTTTTCCAGGCCAAGGGAATTCGTTTCAAGATCGGATCAATCCACATCGAATCCGGCTGAGAAAAAACCGTCCGGGCTGTTTTCCCGATAAGGGCTGACTGTTCCAAACCGGTCAATCGCTCAAAAGCCCGATTGATCTCGAGAAACCGATAATCCACCGGATCGTCTTTGATGTCTGTAATCACTTCCTGATAACTGAAACCAAACGGAGCATGATCGATGAGCGTCTTATACTTGTGGTAATTCACAACACCCTCCTTTTCTCACCCAAACTCCGGCTCCCTTTTCATCAGTTCTGATTTGTCCAAGGATAGGAATACATTCACAACATCCGGATCGAATTGGGATCCCGAAGATTGGATGAGCTGCGCTTCGGCTTCATCCACAGAAAGAGGCGCTCGATAGGATCGCATGCTGGTCATGGCGTCGTAAGCGTCCGCAACGGCGATAATTCGAGACGCGAGAGGAATCTTATCTTTTTGGATTCCATCGAGATACCCTTCTCCATCATATCGCTCATGATGATATAGAACAAAATGACCGATCTCTTTTGTTTGGGGGGATGTATTCAGCACTTTTGCACCCCATACGGGATGCATCTTGATCAGTTCAAACTCTTCATCCGTTAGTTTGGAAGGTTTGTTTAGAATGTTTGTCGGAACCAGAAGCTTTCCAATATCATGAATCAATCCGGCCCAATAGACTTTCCGGATCCATTCTGGGTTCGAGTCGATCTTTTCCGCAATCATGGCGGAAAATCGAGCCACATTTTCTGAATGGCCTCGTGTGTAGAGATCGTACAGTTCCAAGATTTGGATCATCGATAGCAGCAGTTCTTTTTGAAACTTTCCTTGTTGAATCCGGATTTGCTCTTCGCGATCGAGAACCGCTTTTTCCGCTCGCCGCCTCTCGGTAATATCCTCCGCTGAACATACCGCAAAGGGAACGGATCCATCATCGGCAAAAACGGGGTTTTTGGTAATCGAAATGCATCGGAGTTCTCCGGAATTATGGGGGATCCATTCCTCTGAAGAAACAGGCCTTCCTAGGAATACTGTTTCATTTCCCTTCCATAAGGCTTCAATCTGTTGCTGGGGAAGTAAATCCTTCCTCTGTCTGTGGGCGATCTCCTCTTTCTGAACCCCGAGAAAGTCGGCATGTGCTACGTTCACGGTTCCATATGTCTCTGGATCGGTCAAATACCATACCTGAGGGCGCATGTGATCGAGCAGAATCCGTTGCTCTTCAGTTGCGGATTGCACCTTGGCTTCGGCCCATTTCAGTTTTTCTTCTGTGTCCAGCCGTTCGATCAAACGGTTCAAAACAGTTGGTAGATAATCAATTAACTCGAGATCTTTGATAAGATAGTCTACGGCTCCCATTTTCATCATCTGAACAGCAAGCCGTTCATCCCCTTGACCCGTCATCACAATAAATGGAATGGAGCATCCTGTATCGTTCATGCGTTGGATCATCTCAAGGCCGGTCATATCGGGCAAATATTGATCCAGGAGCAGGATGGTCCGATCTTCTGAATGGGTTAATGAGGCAATGTACTGGATTGCCTCATGCGCCATTGAAATCCCCACCGTTTGATAACCGTTTTTCTCCAAACGCCTACGGATGAGTTTTTGTAGTCCGATATCATCTTCCACAACAAGAACACACCTTCGGTTCGCTTTTGGAGCAGAGCAATTGTCAATCATTCATAAACACGCCTTTGCTTTTATGCTGCTGGTTCGGAGAAGGGGGTAGAGAGACGAAAAAGACGCTCCCTTCGCCCAGCTTTGATTCAACCCAAACTGCGCCATTGAGCCTTTCGATAATCTGGCGAACAATGGTCAGCCCCAGACCCTCGCCTTCGCTCCGTGATGGATCCAGTCGATGAAAGAGTTGGAAAATATTCTCTTGGTGTTCTTCGGCAATACCAATTCCGTTGTCCTCGACCGAATAGACACAGCGCGCTCCTTTGATCGCTCCTCGAATACGAATCAAACCCTGACGATCCGGATGCCGGTATTTCAAGGAATTGCTGATCAGATTGGTAAAGACATGGGTCAATTGGATCGAATCGCCCAAACACGGCGGGAGCTGATCAACCTGGATCTCGCCCCCGGATTCTTTCAGCGCGAAACCAATTCCCGAAATCACCCGGGTGAGGAGATCATTCATGTCCACTTCCGTTATATTGAGGGAAACACGCCCCGATCTCGACAATCTCAGTAACCCCTTCAATAACCCATCCATCTGCCGGGTGCTGTTTCGGATATGGGAAAGCGCTTCATGCACAGAAGGAAGCGCCTTTATAATTCGATTTCCAAGAGATTGATCGGATAGATCTAAATCATGCAAATCCTCGCTTAGCTCATCAACAAGAAATCCCAACTCTCTGCTGTACCCATCCACATTCACCAGGGGAGAACGGAGATCATGGGATGCCACATACACGATCTGCTCCAATTCTTTGTTCTTCTCCGCGATCAGTTGTTGAGACTTCTTGAGCGCGGTCACATCCGAACTGATCGTTGCAAAACGGGGTCCGCCCATGGATACCACAGAGGTCGATAAATGAAGGTGATAAAAAGGAGATATGGACTCCAGCCGCTCCGGTTTGCCTGACTCGACCACACGGGTATATTCTTCTAAATAAGGGGGAACAGACAGTTCAAAGATTTGGGAAGCCCGTTTGCCCTTGATCTTAGTTTCGGGAAGGTTCATGATCTGAGCAAAAGCCGAATTGCAGTCGATGACTCGATAGTCGATACCGATCCCTGATTCATCGCGAATCAATTCATATAAACCGACCATTTCGGTCATGGATGCATACAAGGTCCGCAGTTTTTCTTCATTCTCCCGGAGTTTTTTTTCTGCGTTCTTTCGGTCTGTGATATCCCGAGCGAACGAACAAGCCAAAAACTCTTGCTCTGTACCGAAGTAGTTGGTGCTCACTTCCACAGGAAAGATCGCACCATTTTTTGATCGATGCCGTGATTCGAAACTCATCGATCCCTTAACCCGCATTTCCTGTTTATGGGCTTCAAAAGCTTCTTTGGGAAAATCGGGATCAAGATCGAAGATTTCCATCTGCAGAAGATCCTCGCGCGTGTATCCGGACGAGGCGCACGCAGCATCGTTGACATAGACGATTTCCCCCTGGTCTCCTACCCAAATGACAATGTCTCGGGCTCGATCCATGGCGAACTGGGTCCGTTGAAGGGCTTCTTCCGATCGTTTGCGTTCTGTGATATCCCAATAGATCCCAACCAAACCCTGGGCTTCCCCTTCTTCATCCAAAAGCGGGGCTTTCACTACGTGAACATAAGTAGGTTCCCCCTCTAGTGGTTGATGGACTTCTTCGATCTCCATGGTTTTTTTTCCCCGCATGATTCTCAGGTCATCCGATCGATACTTTTTAGCCAAATCGAAGGGATGAATCTCAAAATCTGTCTTTCCAATGATTTGATCCAGCTTCAGGTTTTGATCCACACAGTACGGATGATTGGCAAAAGTGAACCGGCCTTGTTTGTCTTTGCTGAAGACCATTTGCGGCATGCTCTCCACTAGGGAACGGAAGAGGGTCTGGCTCTCGCGTAGGGCATCCTGAGCGTGTTTCTTTTCGGTAATGTCGCGTAGGGTGACCAACAAACACGGTATTCCTGCAACTTTGCTGGCCTTCATCCGGATTTCCGCCCAGAACAATCCTCCCTTTTTGTGCCTGCATTGCCACTCAACTCGTTGTTCCATTCCGGACAAGGCTTTCCGGGAATACTCGGCTGCTTCTTTCTGAGTATACGGATCATGACCTGAGCTGAGATCTTCAACCGTACATTGCATCAATTCTTCATGAGAATACCCGAACATTCCAAGCATCGGATCGTTTGCGTCCATAATCCTTCCTGTATCGGGAGCAATAATCACGATTCCTTCGTTTACCCCATTGAATATCTCTCGGTAGGTCGCCTCCGATAGAGCCAGAGCTTTCTCGGATCGAACACGTTCAGTAACATCCACAAAAAATCCATCCCACATAATGCTTCCATCCGGCATTAGTTCTGGAGTCGAACGACATTCCAACCAAACGGGTTCCTCTCCGTTCAAAACACGGAATACCAAATAAAACGGATGGAAAGAACGAGCTGATTCGTTCACAGCCGTCTGAAAATGCTCCAAATCTTCTGGGTGGATCCGGTTGAGAAAGAGCATTGCATCCTTCGATAGATCATCGGCCTCTATGCCGGCGACTTTTTTGACCGATTCATTAATATAAGGAAAGGAAATGGACCCATCGGCATCTTTCCGAAACTGATAGACCACCGCAGGGGAGTTTTCTGCAAGTTGTTTGTATTGCGCCTCACTCTGGCGAAGCCTTTTTTCGGCATGGTTTTTCTTGCGAAGATTCCGAATCAACAGACCCAATAGAATCATTTGCGCTGCTATGAGGATTCCCATGAACACAAAGAACAAGGTCGTGCGGGTTTGGAGCGTCATGTAGTCTGAAATATCTTCAATCACACCCAAACCACCCAGGATCGAGCCGGAATCATCTTTAATCGGCGCAAATAACACCCGAACCGGAGTCACTTTTTCGGCAGTGGTCGAATGATAGTATCCTTCATATCGCCCAAAACCTCCTGCCAGCGATTCTTGGATCGCTTTTACAATTTTTTGGTCCGGTAGTTGGAGGGTGTTTAATCCAATCAGCAGTTCTCGTGAAGATCCGATCAACCATACAAATTGCTCGTTCACTGACTTTATGGTTCCTTGGGCATCAAATAGAAAGAGTCCCAAAGGGGACTCGTCAAACAACAAACGAAAGTGTGTTTCATGTTCTCGCAAAATGCTCTCAGTAAGCCCTGCTTGGACTGGGGTACAGAAGACAATCATGATCCACACAACGAACACCTGAAAGATTCCTTTTTTTTGCCCCTGCATTGCGAGAAGGATCACCTCGATTCGCTGGAATCATCAATCGTCGGAACTTCGACAATGGATAAGAAAAGTCCCAGCTGTTGAATGGCATGAATAAAAGACTCGTATTCGACTGGTTTGGTGATGTAGTTGTTGCACCCGAGGGCATGGCAGTGTTCCACTTCTTTTGGATCATCGGTTGTTGTAACCATGATAACCGGAATTTTCCTGAGTTCAGGATCCAATTTGATCAAGCGCAATACCTCTGTTCCATCCAATTTAGGCAAACGAATATCCAATAAAAGAACATAGGCCCCATTGCCTTTTCGGCACGATCCTTTTCCTTTCTGAAACAAAAAATCCACAATCTCTTGTCCATTAGAAAAATGGAGCAGCGGATTATTGATCCCTGCTCGGATCAGGTTTTTGCGAATCAGGCCTGCATGGCCGGGATCATCTTCGGCCAGAAGGATTGTGACTTCTTTGACCATCCGTTATCGATCCTTTCGATCCCTCTTCGTTTGATTCATCGCACTTTGAGGGATAAGAAATCCATGAATCGTTGATCTTACCAAAATCATGCCTCTGGGTTGATGGTTTTTCTGTAATCGATTATACCATAACCCGTTATCTGTTCCGCATAGCCAAAGAATTGATCGGCTGTCTAAACCATTGTTTGCGTGTTTCCCATTGCATTGCAAAAGCATTCTATGATATAATCACCTCGAAAGGGAGTTGAGCGATATGATTCCGGATCGATGGAACAAACGCAAAATGAATCCGACTTCTGTTCAGGTGATTATGATGTGGAGCTATCCCCGGGGCATTTCAAAGGGATAGTTCGTTTATCTTTGCGAAAAGGTCAAGGGGGGGGTTTAGAAGAACCCCCTCTTTTTTTAATCCTGGCTTTTATCAGTCGATGAACATGGAATGAGAATGGGAAAAGGAAGGGGTGCTGATGGGGAATGAACTGATCGTTCAAAAGTTTGGCGGGACTTCTGTTGCGGATGCATCTTGTCTGAGAAGCGCGGCGCAGCGCATTGCACAGACAAAAGACAAAGGCTATCAGGTGGTGGTGGTTGTATCAGCACCGGCGGGAATGACTCAATCATTAATTCAAAAAGCGCGCGAAATCGATCCTCAGCCCGATTCAAGGGAATTGGACATGATTCTCGCTACAGGAGAGCAGTTGTCTATTTCTTTGCTGGCCATGAGTTTGCAGTCTATGGGGTATCAGGCAGTATCCTTGACTGGAGCGCAAATTGGCATCATCACAGACGGATGGCATACCCATGCGCGCATCCGGAATATTCGGACCGATAAGGTCCTGAGCGATTTGAATCAGGGGAAAATACCGATTGTTGCTGGATTTCAGGGGATTACTGAAGAAAACGAAATCACAACACTGGGACGCGGCGGATCGGACATTACGGCAACAGCCCTTGGATGCGCACTGAACGCTCGGGAAGTTGAAATATATACGGATGTAGAAGGCATATGCACAGCGGACCCACGAATTGTTCCCAACGCTCGGAAGATTTCCGAGGTAACCTACGAAGAGATGTTGGAGATGACGGGATCAGGCGCGAAAGTGTTGCACTCCAGGTGCGTGGAATTGGCCGCCAAAAAGAAGATCCCGATCCATCTCCGTTCTTCGTTCGTTCCTCTGGAGGGAACTTGGGTACGGGAAGGAGATAAAAAAATGGAATCAGTTTTGGTACGAGGCATCGCTCATTCGGTTCGGGAAGGAAAGATTACCCTTCGGGGGCTTGATGGAGATCCAGAAACGATCGCTCTTCTCTTTGAACAGATTGCGAAAGAACAGATCAACATAGATATTGTGGTACAGGACTTTGATCTGTCGGGACGGATGAATGTATCGTTTCTGGTCCAACGCGATGATTTGGATCTGGCGTATGCCATATGCCAAACCTTTGCCCAAACGGATCCTCAGATTGCTTTGCGGGTCAATCGGAATTTGGGGAAAGTGACTGTGATCGGAATTGGCATGCGATCTCACGCAGGAGTGGCGGCGAAAGTCTTTCGGACCCTTTCCGATGCGCGAATACCAATTGATATGGTATCATGCTCTGAAATCAAGATATCTTGTGTGATCGATGAGGAAAAAGTTTCATTGGCAGTTTCCGCTCTCCATAAAGCATTCATCGATGATGAACAACACCTTTTGCTTATCGATAAACAACCGGTAGGAGAAGCGAGCGCATCGGATCGGACTGGAGGGGTGGACCATATATGAAAACCCTTCGTTCCATCGATGAGATCAATGATCGGATTCGCAAGAGAGAAGCCGTTGTATGTACAGCGGAAGAAGTGATCGGGCTCCGAGAAGAGCATGGCCTTCAAGAAGCAGCCAAGATGGTGGATGTAGTAACCACCGCCACATTCGGACCCATGTGTTCCAGCGGCGCGTTTCTCAATTTCGGCCACTCGGACCCCCCCATTCGAATGGAACAGACCGATCTCAATGGCGTGGAGGCGTATTCGGGTATTGCTGCGGTCGATGCTTATATAGGAGCGACTCAACCTTCGAAAGACCGGGGCATTCAGTATGGAGGAGCTCATGTGATCCGTGATCTGATTGCGGGCAAGTCAGTCCATCTCAAAGCCTCCTCATCCGGAACAGACTGTTATCCCGCAAAACATATCGAAACTTCGATTTCCTTGGAAACCCTAAACGAAGCGTATCTCTTCAACCCCAGAAATGCGTATCAAAACTATGCCGCTGCAACAAACTCCTCGGAAAAACTTCTTTATACCTATATGGGAAAACTACTGCCCAGGTATGCCAATATCCGGTACTCCACATGTGGTTGTCTAAGCCCGCTTCTCAACGACCCTGATCTGAGGACCATCGGAATTGGAACCAGGATCTTCTTGGCTGGCGGAATCGGATATGTGGCATGGGAAGGAACGCAGTTTTTTACCGGAAGAGAGCGAAACGAAAAGGGAATCCCAATTGGTCCAGCCGCTTCTTTGGCGTTGATTGGAACGATGAAGCAAATGACGAAAGAGTTTATCCAACCGGCCACCCTTCCAAGATATGGGGTGACATTATGCGTCGGAGTGGGAATCCCCATTCCCATTTTGGACGAAGAGATCATGCGTAATGTCTGTATAAAAGATGAAGAGATTCATACGATTGTATTGGATTACAGCCATCCAGGGAAGAACCGGCCCGTAGTCGCAAAAGCTTCTTACGCCCAGTTGAGATCAGGATCGATGGAAATCCATGGCACCGTTGCGAGGACCCACCCGATGTCCAGTATGACTAAGGCCAGGAGAATCGCTTCTTTACTCAAAGAACGGATTCACCAATCTCAATTCTTCCTTACAAAACCCGTTGCGTCTTTTCCTGCCCACCCAGAGATCCGTGGGTTGCCGACGGATTCTTGATCGGTATGTCAGAAGAATCACCACAGCTACACGAACCGATGAATCTTACCCACTTGGTACCAACCGTGAGCCGGCTCACGGATTTGCGGATGAAATTCCGGTTGATTGCTCGATCCGATTCACCGGACGATGTTCCTGAATCAGCTGGAACAGAAAAGCGCGGTCATATTCCGCCCCTGAAAAGGGAACCTTTTTTTCCAAACATCCCAAGTTTAAAAGGGTTTCTCCAAAGGTTTGAATGGAGTATGGGACCCCTGCCGCTTCCAAAATGGTAATCCCAATATCCAAAAATGAAGGGGCCAATTGAGTTTCCAAATAAGATTCCCGCTCAGGAGTCAGGATAAACAAAGGGACAAATTCGAAATATTTGTAGTCATACACAATCCCCGATGATGAATATTCTTCCGCTTCGATCGCGGCTGTGTGATCCCCAAACAGGAAGATATACGTATCGGGGAAGCGGTCCGAAATCTCATGGATCAATCGCTCCAAATAATGGTCCAAATAGGCGAAAGAATTGAAGTAATTATAGACCAAGGGGTTGGCAAAGGCAGCTGCATTCAAAGGCAGGTAATGATCTTCGATAAAGCCAAAGGGAGCGTGTGTCGTCATGGTGATGCAATAGTACAAAAAGGGGTCTTGTTCCTGGACCATCATCTCCATCATAGCCTCAAAGACTTCATGATCCAACGCACCCCATATCCTGGGTTCCAACCCCAGTTCTTCGTACCCGAAGAACCACTCAAATCCTTTGCGAGGGTAGGTCTCATCCCTCCGGTAGAAGGAACTCCGATTTCCATGGAATGCTTTTGTCCGAAACCCTGCATCATGAAAGGCATGAATGAACGAGTTTTGAAAATCATAGCCTTCCATTTGCGAAGTAGGAAAGGAATCAAGGGGTTCAAACCCGTTGAAAACCGCTATCTCACAGTCCGATGATCCTCCGGCTTTGTGATAACTCAAAACATAGGGATAGTAGATGCTGCTTGTTCGCAATCTGTTCAAAAAAGGAGTAATTTCTACCCCCTCATGAACCAACCCAACCAAATTAGCATCAAGACTCTCCACTTGGATCACCACAATGCTATGCTTCTGTTTCGGATAAAAGCGATTCTCAAGCAATTCGCCATACACAATCTGTTCTTGAACGCGATATCTGAAATTGGCTTTGAATAGATCCATGAGGTTCAACCCAAGTGATCCATATTTCATTACGATTTCATTATCAGAAACATGATTCGACTGCATCTTATGATAGAAAGAGTTTCCTGATACAAAACCTGTCGTTTCAACTAAAAAAAAGATAAAAACAGATAAATATAAATAATACTTAAGTTTCTTCGTAATATTTATTATTTTGCTGATCTTTCTATACTTCATAACAAAAAATAGAAAAAAAGGAAGATCCAAAAAAGCGATTACCATAATCGGAGAAAATGGAATTGCAAAAACTCGAATCGCTTCAACGCCTTCGCTTCTTAGTTCTAACGACATAAATATATGTATGTGTCTTTTAAAATATATAAAATGAGTAACTATCAACAAAAGAAATAATACTTGAATAATATATATAAATATAAATACTATCCTTATTTTTATCATAAATATATAATAATAAAATATATAAATAAAAGAAAAAGATATTATTAGTTTTACTATAAATTCTATGGAAGCATAATCGTTATAAGTAGTAAACATGGACAGAACGATTACTTTTGTGACATTGAGTATGATGAAAAGGATATATATGTTCACGAATCTTCTTTCATTGACCATGCGCGCCAACCCCATCCCCTTTTTCTTGACCCAAGCGTATGATCACCGGAATGATCCCGTCTTTCCCCCAATCACCGCCCATTGGCTTTCCTTCGGACCCACGATCTTTTCCTTGCGTGTATCCTATCACACCTTTTTCAAAAAATCAAGTAGATAGGGGTCATGCAATACGCTTCATAGCAGGGGCCATTATTCAGAATCCATCAATCCCTACCCCTTGCACTTTGGCTTTGGGTATGTTATAATCGCATCGTTTTGGAGAGATGGCCGAGCGGTCGAAGGCGCACGCCTGGAGAGCGTGTGACGGTAACCCCGTCCGTGGGTTCAAATCCCACTCTCTCCGCCAAGAAGGTCTGCTCGGCAGACCTTTTTTTGTTCTTGCAATCGAGCCAAACATGGAAGAATTGATGGAAGGGTATGGTATAATTGGTCATATCTCAAACCGAAAGGAGGAGTTGCGATGGATCGATACGTATGCACTGTATGCGGTTATGTCTATGATCCGGAAGTAGGGGACCCTGATAATGGTGTGCAGGCGGGCACAGCATTCGCCGATATTCCCGATGATTGGGTATGTCCTCTGTGTGGCGCTTCAAAGGAGGATTTTGAGAAGGAGTAACGTTAGGAAGGGGGTATATGCATGACAAAAAAAGGACAAGTGTATAAGTGCGAAATTTGTGGAAATATTGTTCAGATCCTGCATGAAGGAGCCGGCGAATTGGTTTGTTGCGGTGCGCCAATGATCCTGATGCCCGAACAAACCGCGGATTTATCCAAAGAGAAACATGTACCCGTTGTGGAACAGACAGACAAGGGCATTACGGTTATCGTTGGATCGACCCCGCACCCCATGGAAGAAAAGCACTGGATCGAGTGGATCGAAGTGATCACCACTTGTGGAAAAACCTGCAGGGCTTATTTGCAACCAGGGCAAGCCCCCGAAGCGTTTTTCAATGTCGAAATGAAGTATGTGCAAGCCGTACGGGAGTATTGCAATATCCATGGTCTTTGGGTCAACAACCCGTAAGGCCTGATTCGACGAAACCCAATCAAACAAGGCGCATGCAAAGACGTGCGCCTTTTTTGGAGGATGTCCTTTGACTGCCTATAATGCAACGGGAAATACTTTTTTGATTTTGTGGGAAGAAGACTTGCCGTGGGTTCGATCCAAAGCGCAATTTGTCAAAGAACGTGTGGGAAATTTGGATGGGCTGATCTTCGCGCGGAACGCGCCATCCGGATTCTCCATGGATTATTTCAATCGGGATGGGAGCTCGGCGCCTATGTGCGGAAATGGCGCCCGCGTCTTCGTCCGCTTCCTTTTTGACCAACGGCTGGTTTCAGCCGGACAGACCGTTCCTTTTCAAACCGGTTCTGGCCCGCTCGAGGGTAGGGTATTGCATGACGAGCGGATCCAAGTCCAAATGCCAACGGCCATTGTTCATGGACCTCTCATTGTTCAAAACCTGAATGGATTGGCGATAACCGTCGGTGTCCCCCATTTTGTCGTGGAACAGGAAGAGATCGAAGATATCGATGTCGAAGAAATCGGATCTTCGGTTTGTCGCGATCCTTCTTTTCCGCAAGGAAGCAATGTGAGTTTTTTTCGAAAAACCGGTCCAAAGAGTCTAGCGGTTCGGACCTTTGAACGGGGGGTGGAACGAGAGACGGGGGCATGTGGAACGGGGGTATGCGCTTGTGTGTGGTCGGCCTATTCTTTCTCTGTGCCCAATGCATCATCAAAGTCAGCTATTGACGAGGAATTTTCAGTAACCGTTCGTGGCGGTTTGCTGTGGGTTCGATTGCGGGAACACCGATTGCATTTGGCGGGCTACGTGGAACCGCTCGCAGATCAGGCTATCGATCCGAATCGCCGGTTCTCATTCTCAACAAGGGAGGAGCCTTGTAGCAAGCAAAAAAAAGACCTTTGAGAGTACCCCAAAGGTCTTTTTCAGGAGTCGATCGCTTGACAAGAAACCCGATCTATGCTACAATACACGCGTTGGCTGGGTGTGTAGCTCAGTGGGAGAGCGCTTCCTTCACACGGAAGAGGTCACAGGTTCAAGTCCTGTCACACCCACCATTTTCTTGGATCCCTTACTTTCGTTCACCCGCCAAAACCTCTTGATGATTCAACCGCTCGATGTGATCATACGAATTCAAATCCATCAACCCATGTCCGCTCAGGTTGAAAACAATCACCTTTTCCTCTCGATTCTTCGCACACTTCTTGGCGTGCACAATTGCGGATTGGATGGCATGGGATGACTCGGGCGCTGGAATGATCCCTTCGCACATGGTAAAGATCTTAGCTGCAGTCAAGATATCAGTTTGGTCGTACGCTTCGGCCTCCACCAGACCTTCTTTGACCAATCGGCTTACGATCGGGGAAGCCCCGTGGTACCTCAATCCCCCCGCATGGATGGGAGGAGGTATAAACTCACTACCCAACGTGTACATGCGCAACATGGGCGTGAGGTGCTCAGTGTCTCCATAATCATACCGGTATTCCCCTTGTGTCAGAGTAGGGCACGCATTGGGTTCGACCGCGATAATCTGGAGCCGATCTTTTTCAATCCGGTCCGGAATGAAAGGAAAGGCGAATCCACCAAAGTTTGAACCGCCCCCCACGCAAGCAATCAAAATGTCAGGTTGTTCTTCAATGATTGATAATTGAACCCGTGTTTCTTGGCCAATGATTGTCTGATGCAACAAGACATGATCCAGCACGCTTCCCAAAGCATAATTGGCGTCTTTGCTGTTCATCGCAATCTCAACTGCTTCGCTGATCGCAATCCCAAGAGATCCCGGACTGTCGGGGGCTTGACTCAGAATATGACGTCCCGATTGGGTTTCAGGACTGGGGCTCGGAATAACGCTTCCTCCAAAAAGCTCGATCATCTTTCTCCGCAATGGTTTGGAATCATAACTGGTCCGAACCATATAAGCGCGGACTTCCATCCCAAATTTTTGACCGGCATACGCCAGCGCGCTTCCCCATTGGCCAGCTCCTGTTTCGGTCACAAGCTTCTGCACGCCCTCCCGCGCGTTGAAAAAAGCCTGGGCAAGGGCCGTGTTCACTTTATGGCTTCCCGCTGGGCTGATGCTCTCATTTTTGAAGTATATCCGAGCTGGTGTGTCCAGATACTCCTCCAGACCCGATGCCCGGATCAGAGGTGTCGGACGGTAGACCACATATTCCCGAAAGACCTCTTCGGGAATCGGAATCTCCCTGTTTATGGATACTTCCTGTTCCAAAAGCCCCATCGGGAAGATCCTGGACAGTTTTTCCGGACCCATGGGTTGTTGTGTTTCCGGATCCATAGGGGGATCCATCGCAAAGGGCAAATCCGCTTTCACATTGTACCAGGACGTAGGCATCTGCTCCACTGATAAACACACTCGTTCTTTCTTCCTCATACCAATCCCTCCTCATATTGAAAATATTCAACGCCAAAAAACCTGAAAAAACAGGAAAATCTCAAAAAAAGGGGGGGAACTCTTCAGCCTTCCTGAGTTCCCCCCGCTTGGATATCTTTTTACAATTGCATCTTACAATCGATGCATGCAAAGAGAAACCCCCGCGGGGCTTCCCCACCACCACACTTTATGATCAATAACGAACGTGCTTGGCAATTCAGGCAAATGACTCATCCGAATCCCTCTTTCCAATAGTTGCTGGATTATATCACAAAGCCATTCGGGAATGCAAGTCAGATTCCCGGTTGTTTTTTTCTCGTATGTGGTATAATTTTCTCGAACCCGAGACACTTTCGCTCGAACATACGAAGGGTCTGAAAGAGGATAAGCGTGGCGGAAATCCAATCGATCGGCCTATTCGGAGGCGCATTCAATCCTATTCATATTGGTCATCTCATTCAATCGCAAATCGCTTTTGAACAGTTGAACATTCAAAAAATGCTCATTGTCCCTTCGGGCATTCCTCCATGGAAAAGGACCGATTCGATGATGGCTCCCTTTGACCTTCGATTTCAATGGGCGCGCAGAACCTATGAAGGATTGAACGGATTCGAAGTGTGGGATTTTGAAGGCAAAGAGTCTTCCCGAACTTCCTTCACCGTCTACACCATCCAAGAAGTATACCGCCTTTATGGAAGGTATCCCACGGTAATTCTCGGCCAAGATGCGTATGATGCCCTTGATCGATGGCATCAATCGGATTTTATCATCAATCACTGCTCCATCGCCGTTTTGAATCGCGACAAATTCGCCAGGCAAAAAAAAGATCCCATAGAAGGGAAGACCCTTTTTTTGAATACACCAATGATTGAGGTATCTTCCAGCCAGGTCCGTGAGCGGGCCCGCTCCGGTCGTTCCCTTCGAGGCTGGGTGCCCCAGACTATCGAATCAGACGTTGAACGATGGTATCAATCAACCCTGTGACCTTCATACCGCGCTCTGCAAATCAATGACCTACGGCTTGCTGAATATAGGAGGATGAAAATGGATATCAATTGCGATCTTGGCGAAGGGTATGGGGTCTGGCAACCGATCCCAGACAAAACGCTGATGAAATGGATCACGACGGCCAATATCGCCGCAGGGTTCCATGCGTCCGATCCCAATACAATGCATCGAACCGTTTCCTTTGCTGTGGAAGCGGGGGTCCAGATTTGCGTTCATCCGGGAT
>Ga0334887_1003720_pt1 | contig 14759 bp, 10 predicted proteins | sample GraSluR1_MG_10_FD_207217 | JGI IMG/M metagenome (GOLD analysis project Ga0334887, IMG submission 207217) | Sludge microbial communities from methane-producing bioreactor in Wageningen University, Netherlands - Granular Sludge_18_07-R1 | ecosystem: Engineered > Bioreactor > Anaerobic >...
TCATTTTGAGCCGGGCCGCTCCCTCCGCCGCGGTCATTTCCCCCCTTATCACCCTGTCCATAACCATCGCTTTTTTCGCTTCCTGGATGCTCAAGAAAATATCTCTCCTCATTCCACCATTCTGACATGGGGAGTGACATTTTCCCTGTCCCGTTTAGGGGTGACATTATCACTGTCCCGTCACAAAAAGATTTTTTGGGGGTTGACAACGATGCATGAAAAAAATAGAATTGCATTCCATGCTCGAAATGCGTGGTGTATGCAATAAAGTGGTGCAGGAGTATGTTGCCACGGTGCATTTGCAGTGAAAAGGAGAATGCGTCATGAAGGACGTACGAAAAAGAATGTTACTGGCGGATTTGGGAATGTTCGGAGCCGCTCTTTTGTGGGGAACCGGTTTCGTGGCCATGAAGGCCGCGGTGGATGGAATTCCTCCCTTTTTTCTGGTGGGCATACGATTTCTCATAAGCGCTCTCTGCCTCTCGCCGTTTTTGCTCTTCCGTTCCTGGAAGAAGCAGGATCTCCGGGGAGGGTTGGTGGTAGGTGCTTTTCTCTTTCTCGGATTTTTCTTCCAGACCACGGGATTGCAGTACACTACTTCGAGTAAGCAGGCCTTTTTCACCGCCACCTACGTGGTGTTTACCCCTCTGCTCGTATGGGGGCTCCGGAGAATCTTTCCGGGGCTGCGGGTCTTTCTCGCCGCAGGGCTCTGTTTCTGCGGGGTAAGCCTTCTGAGTTTCGGAGGCTCCCTCCTCGGCGGCATGAACAGCGGCGATTGGCTCAGCCTGGTAGGAGCTCTTTTCTTTGCGGGGCACCTCATTGCCATCGAGCACTACGCTCCCCGGCAGGATGTGATTCTTCTCGTCTTTTTCCAGGTTCTCGTGGCGGGATTGATCAGTATCTGCTGCGCGGGACTCTTCGAGGTATGGCCCGAAACCATCCCTCTCTCCGCCTGGGCGGGGCTGGGATATGCGGTGGTGTTCAGCACCCTGGTGGCCTTTCTGCTCCAGAACTGGGGGCAGAAGTATACCCCTTCCAGCCATGCGGCGCTTATTCTGGGGCTGGAATCCCTTTTCGGAGCCATCGCCGGAGTGGTGCTCCTGCACGAGGCCTTTACGCTTCCCATGATCTTCGGAGGAGTTCTGATTCTTGGCGGAGTCTTTGTCTGCGAGCTTGGCCCCGTGAGCGTGCCCGTGGGAAAAGTGAATTCCCGGTCCTGACGCGTCGTTTTTTCAACCCCCTTTCCGGCGGGAAGAGCCGGGGGATTGAACGAATGGAGGAGAATGCCCGTGGGAACGGATGTACGTAAAAAAATGCTGGTGGCGGACGTGGTGCTTTTTTTCGTGGCCTTTCTCTGGGGAACCAGCTTCGTGGCCATGAAGGGAGCCGTGGCGGGTATACCCCCCTTTTATCTGGTGGGTATGCGTTTTCTCGGAGGATCTCTCTGTCTCGCTCCGTTTCTTTGCTTTCTGCCCTGGAATAAAAGAGATTTCAAGGCGGGAGTAGTTCTGGGGAGCTTCATATTTCTCGGATTTTTCCTGCAAACCCTGGGCCTTCAATATACTACTGCGGGAAAACAGGCCTTTTTTACCGCCATCTACGTGGTGCTGGTGCCTCTTCTCGTGTGGATATGGCGCCGGATCTTTCCGGGGGTGCGGATCTTTCTCGCAGCGTTTCTCTGTTTTGCCGGAGTGGCACTCCTGGGCTACCAGGGAAGTCTCTGGGGAGGTATGAATCAGGGAGATTGGCTGAGCCTCGCCGGGGCGGTCTTCTTTGCGGCCCACCTCATCGGCATAGAGCATTACGTGGCGAAGCACCACGTGATCGTGTTGGTGTTCTTCCAGATTTTCGTGGCGGGGAGCGTCAACATGGTTTGTGCTCTTCTTTTCGAGGCCTGGCCCGAGAACGTGCCGGCCTTCGCCTGGATGAGCCTGGGATATGCCATCCTCTTCTGTACGGTGATCACTTTTCTCATTCAGAATTGGGCCCAGCGGTATACTCCCTCTACCCATGCGGCGATTCTTCTCAGCCTGGAATCTCTCTTCGGAGCTCTGGTAGGAGTGGTGGTGTTGCACGAGGTTTTTACCCTTCCCATGATTTTCGGAGGGCTCTGCATCTTCGGGGGCGTGCTGCTCTGTGAGATCGGGCCGATATTGAAGCTTCCCAAAAGGGCCCGTTCCCGTACGTGACTGCGCCATGCGGGAAAAGTCCCATACAATAGTGATGCAAAGAGCCCCGGAAGAAACGCTTCCGGGGCTCTTTTGCATGGTTTTTTCGGAGAAAGGCGGAGATGAATATCCGGGAGCTAAGCGGGGTTTTCCTCCGGTTCCGGTGATGCCAGAGGGAGAACCTCCAGGGCCCGCATCTCTTTCCGGAGCAGCCAGAGGGTTACCAGGGCGGAGAGGCCGTCCGCCAGGGGAAAGGTGCTCAATGCCCCGGTGATGCCGAAGAACCGCGGCAGAGTAATCATAAGAGGAAGCACGAAAAGCACCTGCCGGGAGAGCGAAAGAATCATGGCGGGCAGTGCCTTGCCCAGGGCCTGAAAGACCGTGGCTCCGATAACCTGAAAGCCCACGAGCCAGATTCCCAGGCTTATCAGACGCATTACCCGTATGCCCGTTTCCACCAGCAGAGGGTCCGGAGAGAAGAACTCCATGATCTGGGCGGGGAAGCTCTGCAAGAGTACGAAGGCGGTGCAGGAAAATGCCGTGGCTACCAAACTCGCCAGGCGGATGGTGGCGCGGCTGCGATGGAACTGCCCCGCTCCGAAGTTGAATCCCACGATGGGCTGAGCTCCCTGGGAGATGCCGAAGATGGGCATGAAGATGAGGGCGAAGAGCCGCTGTACCACCCCGGAGGCCGCCACGAAAAGGTGCCCTCCGTAGAGAAAGATGGTGGTGTTCGAGATGGCCCCCACCATTCCTATTGCTCCCATGCGGAGAAAGTCCGAGAAGCCGATGGCAAGAATCTCCCCCATCATGGCTTTGCGGGGAATCAGATTCTTCCAGGAGAATTCCAGACAGCTTCGGTGGCGCAGAAAGAACCAGCTGAAGAGCCAGAGGGCGGAACACCCCTGACCGATGATGGTAGCCAGGGCGGCTCCCCGGATCCCCAGAGAGAGGTTGAAGATGAAGTGCCAGTCCAGCACCACGTTTACCAGAGCCCCTAAAATCATGGTCATCATGGCGGTCTTGGCCTCGCCCTCCGCCCGAACCACGTTGTTGGAGCTCATGGCGAAGATATTCAGAGGCACCCCCAGGAGCAGGGTTTGCAGGTAGGTCACCGCATAAGGAAGAATAGGATCCCGGGCACCGAAAAAGTAGACGATCTGATGCAGAAAGGTTCCCACCACCAGGGGGATGCTTATGCTGGCGCAGAGAATGAGAAAGAGCACGTTCCCGAAGGCTCTTTCCGCCCGGTTATGATTTTCCGCCCCCAGGGCCCGGGAGATCACCGAAGCTCCTCCCACTCCGATCATGAAGGCCACAGCTCCCATGAGCATGGTGATGGGAAAGATGATGGTGATGCTTCCCAGGGCGGCGGTGCCCACTCCCCGGCCGATGAAGATGGCATCCACCACCTGGTAGGAGGCCATGACGATCATGCCCACCATGGCGGGGAGGGAGAGCCGGGCGAGAAGAGGCCCTATGGGATCCTCCCCCAGAAAGGCCCGGCTCTTTCGGGGTTGTTTTTCATGAGAGGGGGTCATGCTGTACCTCGTCTCCGGATTGCAGATTTCGGCCTCCCCGTATAATGAGGAGATCCCCCGAAGCGAGGCCTTCCAGAATCTGAATATTTTCCCCCTGCTGGATGCCCGGGGTGACATCTTGCCGGAAGGCTTTTCCCTCCCGCACCGTGAAGACCCAGAAGGTTTCATTTGTTCCCATCACCGCATCGGCGGGCACCATAAGAGGGTTTTCCAAGCGATGTTCCACGAAAAAGACCTGGGCGAACATGCCGGGCTTGAGCATATGCCCCGTGGCGGCGTTGTCCACGTACACCTCCACCCGGGTGGTTCGGGTGGAGGTATCCACAAAGGGGCTGATAAACCGGACGGAGCCTTCGAAAGTATGATTTTCCAAGCCTCTTACCGAGAGTTTTGCGGGCATGCCCGGAGTGATCCTGGGAACCCGGCTTTCCGGAGCCCGGATAGCTGCCTTGAGGGTGTCCGTATCCGCCAGGCGCGCCGCCGGAGTGCTGGGGGTGATCATATTTCCCGGAGCAAGATCGTAATCCTCCAGAATGACCCCATCGAAGGGAGCTTTCAGGGTGTACTCCGACAGGTCCACCTTCAGCGCCTCCAGCTCTGCCCGAAGCTGCCGGAGTTGAGCCTGGGCGAGATCCACCTGGGCCTTGGCGGTGCGGTAGAGGGTTTTTTTGCTGTCCAGCTGCTGCTGGGTGGCGTACCCCTCTTTAAAGAGCCGCTCGTAACGGCTCTGTTCCATGGATGCGTTCTCCAATTCCGCCTGGGCCTGGGCCAGCTGGGCGTTTCCCACAAGTACCTGGGCCTGGGCGGAACGTATCTTGGCGTCCTTTTCCCGATGATCCAGCCGGGCAATTATCTCTCCCCGGCGGACGTATTCTCCCTTGTGTTTGAAAAGTTCCTCAAGCCGTCCGGAAACCTTGGCGTAGAGAACGACCTCTTCCTTGGCCTCCAGAGTGGAGCTTTCCTCAAAACCCTGTTCCACCAGGGGAACGGGCTCTACCCGGAGTATCTCCACCCGGGCGGGAGTGCCTTCGGCGGCGGGGCTTCCCAAGAGAAGGGCTATTCCCAGAAAGAGCAGCCCCGGAACGAGACAAAGAGTGCGGTGGTTTCGGATGGTATGGCGGTGTGAAGACATTACTTGCTTCCCCCTTCGAGAAGAGTGGCGACAGACGTTCTGCCGAGCGTCCCCTGGGCTTTTTCCAGGGCTACTATGGCCATGGCATGATCCTTGATGGCGGTGCTGTGTTCCTTTTCCGCCAGGGTAAAGGCGGTTTGAGCATCCAGCACGTCCAGCTGGGTGCTCACGCCCTCCCGGTAGCCCACCTGGGCGAGGCGCAGGGATTCCCGGGCGAGTTCAAGATTCTTTTTCGTGGATACCACCGCTTCCTCCGTGCTGGTAAGGTTCAGAAAGGCATGGGCGATCTCCTTTTTGATGTTTTCCTCCTGTTGGGCTACTCCGAGCTCCTGTTGCTGCAGGGTGGCCCTTTCCTGAAGGGCCTTTCCCAGGGCCTCGTTGCCGTCGAAAAGAGGAACGGAGATCTGAATTCCCGCACTCCAGGTGTCTTCCTCGTTGTCGTAGTTGCTGGAAGGGTCGTCGTAGTTGTACTTCCCGTAGATACTCACGGAGGGTAGAGATTCGCTTCTTTCGATGGTTACCTGCTGCCGCTGGACTTTCACCTCCGAAAGAGCCTTCTTGAGATCCGGCCGCTCTTCCAGAGCTGTTTCGAGAAAACGCTCGGGGTCTCCCCGAAAGGGAGTGTATTCCAGGGATCCCTGGACATCATATTCTCCCTTCTGGGGAAGCCGCAGGAGGGTGAGCAGGTTGATCTTGGCGGATTCCATCTGGTTTTTCGCCGCGATAAGCTCGGTATTCCGGGCGCTCTCCTGCTGTTCCGCCCGAATGACTTCGAAATTCGTGGCGATGCCGAGAACCCGTTTCCGTTCGGTCTCCCGAAGATGTTCCCGGGCATACGCCAGGCCGTCCTGGGCGGTCTGTACGTTGGCCTTTCCGAGGAGCACCTCGTAATAGGTATCCAGTACCAGATAGAATACTTCCTGGGTGGTGAGTTCGATTCCCTGGTTCGCCACCTCCCGGAAATATATGGCCTGATCTTTTTTGGCCCGGTTCTTTCCCCCCCGGTAGAGGGTCTGGGTGATGGTGAGGCTTCCTCCGGAATATTCTTTATCTCCCGTGCCGTTCAGGGCGTTGTTCTGCTGCATGTAGCTCCCGGAGAGATCCAGCCGGGGAAGATATCCCGACTGGCCTTCCAGATCCTTTCCCCGGGCCCGGAGAAGTTCCTCCCGGGAACTTTGGATATCCAGATTCCGCTCCCGGGCAAGGTCGAGGATGGAGGTGAGGTTCAGTATCTCTTCCGCACTTGCCCGATGTCCCCAGAGCCAGAAGGTGCAGAAAAGGCTGAAGACGAGAAAGAACAGCAGAGATTTGACGATACGAGGCATAATTATTTTCCTCCTGCGAGATTTTTCGATGTTACGGGTTTGAGAGCTTCCAAAGACTGCTCCCGAACCCTTTTTTTACGTATCCGGAACATCCGGAGAGCCCGGAAGAACTTGGCCATACGCTCCCGGGTGTTGTCGATGATGATGTACACCGCGGGAATAACCAGCAGGGTGAGCAGCGTGGAGGAGAGCATGCCGCCGATAACCGCTATGGCCATGGGCTGCCGGATTTCACCGCCTTCGCTCAGCCCCAGGGCCAGGGGTATCTGGGCGATCATGGTGGAGCAGGCGGTCATCAGGATGGGTCGAAGCCTTCGGGGGGCGGCCTTCAGCATGGCTTGCAGCGGGTTCGCTCCCTTGGCGCTCTCCTGTTTGGCGAAATCCACCAGAATGATGGCGTTGTTCACCACGATGCCGATGAGCAGAATGATGCCCATGAGACTCATGACGCTTACGTCCTGTCCCGCTATCATCATCAGCCCGAAGGCTCCCGCAGTGGTGAGAGGCAGAGAGAACATCACCATGAGGGGATAGATGAAGGATTCGAACTGAATGGCCATGACCATGTACACCAGAACGATGGAAGCGCCGATGGCGCTGAGAAGGGTAGCGAAAGCCTCCCGTTCGTGTCTGCTCGATCCCGTTTGCAGCAGGCTCATGCTGCCGTCCTCCGGAGCGTTCCGGGCAAAGGCCTCTTCCACGAGTATGGTTCCCTCCCCGGTGGAAATTCCCCGGACGTTGGCCTCCACATCGAGGCTCCGCTGGCGGTTGTACCGGGTGATTACGTTGGGGGCCGCGGTTTTTTCCAGGGATACCACATCCGCCAGGCGGATCAGGTTTCCTTCATGGGTGGGAATGATAAGCTTTTCGATGTCCTCCAAGGAGCCCCGGGCATCTTTTTCCGCCTGAAGCTGGATGTCGTACCGGTATCCTCCGTCCTTGAAGACCCCCGCCTTGATGCCTCCGAAGTAGGCCTGAATTTCCGTGGAAAGATTCCGGATGCTTACTCCGAGATCGTCCGCGAGCTCTCGGTTGATGGAGGCGATGACCCGGGGGTTTTCGAGCTGGATGGAGGTGTTGATATCCACCAGCCGTTCATCCGCCGCAAGATCCTTCTTCAGAACCTCTCCCAGGGCGGCGAGCTCTTCGGTGGAACTGCCCACCAGGGTGACGGTGACATCCGCTCCCCAGGTGCTCATGGTGATGGTCACGTCTTTATAGGCTGCGAACTGCTGTCGGAAGTCGTTCATGATAGCCGCCGCTCCGGGGCGTCTGTTTCGCGGCACGAGAACCACCGACACGTCCCCCTTGTTGACTTCCTGTCCCGTTCCCATACCTACCGTGCCGTAGGTATATGCCACGTGAGGATTGCTGCGGATGGCCGCATCGAGCTCCCGGAAAATCCGTTCCGACTCTCCCAGAGAAGAGCCTGAGGGAAGCTCGAAGTTTACCGTGAACTCGCCGTTGTCTTCCGTGGGAAAGAAGGTGCTTCCCAGCTGGGAGGCGAAGAAGAGCCCCAGAACGAAGACTCCTCCCGCGAAGATCAGGGTAAGAAAACGGTGGCGCACCGCCTTGCCCAGAAGCCAGGCGTATCCTCTCTCCAGGAGTCCCAGGGGAATATCCATGACTCGGCCGAACCATCCCCGATTTGCCCGCAGAAGCCGGGAGCAGAGGTAGGGAGTGAGGGTAAGGGAGAGGATGAGAGACATGAGAATGGTGATGGCCACGGTCATGCCGAAGTCGTAGAAGAAACGCCCGATAATGCCCTCCATGAAGGTCACCGGAAGAAAGACCGCCAGGGTGGTGGCGGCTCCGCCGAGAACCGAGAAGCCCACTTCGGCAGTTCCCAGAGAGGCGGCGGGTAGAGGTTTCTCTCCCGCTTCGAGGTGGTGGTGAATATTTTCCAGCACCACCGTGGTGCCGTCCACCACCATGCCCACCGCCAGGGAGAGCCCCATCATGGTGAGATTGTTGATGGTAATTCCCAGGGATCGGAGGATCAGCATGCTTCCCAGAAGGCAGACCGGAATGGTGACCACCGTGACGAACATGGCCCTGAGGGTATTCAGGAAGAGCAGCATGATGAGGGATGTAAGACCTACCGCTACCAGGATGTCCGATTGTACGCCTTCCATGGAGCGGCGGATGAAGAGCGATTCGTCTCCCACAATTTCTATGCGGATGTTTGCGGGAGTCCGGCTTTGCAAGTCTTCCAGCCGTTGGCGCAGAATCTCCGCAGTGGACACCTCGTTGGCGCCTCGCTGTTTCTTTACCTGTACCAGAATGGCGGGTTCTCCGTTATAGGTGGCGAAGCTTCGAAGCTCTTCGAAACCGTCTTCCACCCGGGCCACGTCACGAAGGCGCACGACGGTGCCGTTTCGGTTTGCCAGGGGGAGCATGGCCAGGGATTCCACGGAATCATACTCTCCCTCCACCCGGATGCCGAACTCCGTGGTGCTGGTCTCCAGCCTTCCTGCAGGAAGCTCCACGTGTTTTGCCTGAACCGCAGCGAGTACCTCCGTGGCGGTAAGATTGCGGGCCTCCAGCAGGTCTGCATCCAGCCATATCCGAATCTGCCGCTCCCGGAACCCCGCAAGATCCACCATGCCCACTCCGGGCACGGTCTGGATCTGCTGTTTCAAAATCTTATCCACGAAAAAGGCTTTTTCTCTTTCCTCCGCATTTCCCAGTACTGCCAGGGTGAGCACCGGAGAATCCATGGGAGAATATTTCTGCACCGTGGGAGTGTCCGCCTCGTCGGGAAGGTTCGCCTGGGCGATGTTCACCTTGTCCCGTACGTCTGCGGCGGCTCCGTCGAGATCCCGGCCCAGCTCGAACTCCACCACCGTAATGGCCCGGCCTTCGTAGCTATAGGAGGTGATATTCTCGATCCCCGAGATGCTGTTGATCTCCTCTTCGATGATGTCGGTAACGTCGTTGTCCATTACCGCCGGGCTCGCTCCCTCCATGGTGGTAACCACCACCACGATGGGGAACTCCACGTCGGGCATACGGGCCATGTTCATCTGGCCGAGGGAGATTACTCCAAAAAGAAGCAGGGCTATCATGCCGATAAGTACCGTCACGGGACGGCGTAAAGCGGTATCGGTTATTTTCATAATTGAAGGGCCTCCTTGTTCGTGCGAATCAGACCGTTAAGGTGTAATTGCTTAAAAGTGCCTATGATATCCTCTTCGGAAATAGTGTCGAAGGGAACGTTGTGATACGGTTCTCCCTGTTCTGCCAGAAGCTTGGAAAGAAGGAAGAAGCTGTGTTGAAAAAGACAGGCGGTTACCATGGGGTGGAGGGGATAAAAGGAGCCGTCCTCGATGCCGTTCTCGATGGTTTCACGTATAATTTCCAGAAAAAGGTGCCAGGGGCTGCAATGCATATGTGCGTGGAGATACTTCCTGGCCTCGGGATCGTTCATATGGGCATCCACGAAACAGGCGGTGATTTTTCGATTTTTATCCAGGTGATCGATCATGGCCCGGAAAAGCGCCTCCAGCTTTTCTGCCGGAGAGAATGAGGAGCGCCGGACTTCTTGAAGTTGGGCCATAAGATCTTTGGCCGGGGGTTCTCCCACGAAAACCAGCATATCCAGTTTGCCCTCGAAATAATTGTAGAGAGTTCCCTTGGAAACCCCTGCGGCTTTGGCGATTTTCGACATGGTGGTACCTTGCCAGCCGTTTTCCCGAATCACCTTTATGGCGGCCTCTCGTATGGTTTCCCGCATCATCTCTTCCACAAGAGCTTTTTTCTGTTCCCGGATAGTGCTCATGGAATTCCCTCCTCACAGCATGAAAGACAGCAGCATAACTCGCGGGTCTTCAAAATGACCAATTGGTCATTTTATAGACCTTTCGGTTTTTGTCAAGGGGATAAAAGCTTTCATGTGCCAGAAGTTTTGAGTTTCCCCATGTCGTATCCGCGAGGCGAAACAAGCCTGAAAGGAAAGGAATTTTACGGCAGAAGGTCGTAGAAAAGGAGAAGAGTTATATAAATAAAACTTACGAGACAGTAAGTTACAGCGAAGCGTTTTCTTTGTCAAGGGGCATAATGCCCAAGGCAGATAAAGCCGGAAAAATCCGGGGAGTGAGAATTATCCCGCAGAAAAGCCTCCGGAGGCTCATGATAAAGGTTTTTTGATGGTGAAGCGTTTCCCTGGGTGCTTTATATGTGTTTTTCGTTGCTATGCCGCAAGCTTTCGGAAGCGAAAAAGAGGCTCCCCTCCTCCGTACGGAGGAGGGGAGCCTGAGAGTCCTTCGTTATCTTTCCTTCGAAAGGCTTTAGAAATGTAGCGTCACCGTAAGAGGAATGGCAACATCTTCCTCGGGGTTTTCCAGCACCAGCTTCACCAGGGTTCCTCCGGGAGCTGTCACGTGCAGGGGGCGTCGGCCTCCTGCCAGGAGAAGCTGTTCCAGGGGAATCCGTGCCCGGGGAACCGCCATGTCTCCCACATAGAGAAGAAGAACCGCCTTGCCTTGGTAGGGGCTGTCCGCATCCACCTGCAGGGCTTTGAAGAGGTGATATCCTTCCAGGCGCTCTTCGTAAAGCACCTGTCGGGGAGAGCCTCCGGGAGTTCCCGCATAGAGGGCGAGGGGGCCGGTCCGGGAATCTTCGGCTCCGGGAAGGCCTTCGGCCTCCTCACATTGCGGCATGGGTGTCCTGGGGAGGATCATGGCGTCCATGGTTCCTCCGGTGGGGGCGGCCATTTTCATGAAGTTAGCTCGTCCCTGGGTGGCCGGAGGAACCGCATAGAGCGGCTGAGGGGCTCCGGCGGCAAAGGAGTTGTCCCATCCCGCGGGAAGGGCGTTCCCCACGAAGACCGGGGTGGTACTTCCCACGGAGGTGTCCTGCCGTACCGCCACGAAGGCGGTGACTTCGCAGGGAATGCCGTAGAAGAGAGATTCCCGCACGAGCAGGGGTTCCAACGCCTCTTTTCTTGTAATCTGGGCATTTTCCTGATAGATGGCCTGTTCCGCCACTTCCTCCGCCTCCAAGGAATATCCCATATCGGAAAGTCGGGCGGCCAGCTCCTTTTGAGAATAGTTTCCGGAATAGAGTTGCTCCAGCCGATTCAGCACCAGGGCTCCGTAGAGAGCCTTGAGAGCGTTCCCTTCTCCGGGAGCCACTTTGCGCACCCGGGCTTCCAGGGGAGCTTCCAGGCCCTTGCCCTCCAGGGAATAGGAGATGTTCTCCAGATTCGAACCTTCCATGCGCCCTACGATCCACCGGGCCCGCTGCTGGGGAAGATCTCCCAACAGGAGAGAGGCCACCTGTTTCTTCTCGAAGGGAACCCTGGATCCCTGAGGAAGCGTGAGATGTTTTCCCTCCCCCTTTTCCAGGTGAATTTTCAGCGTGGCTTCCGTCAGGACAGGGCTTCCCCATTCCTCCAGAACCTCTTCCAGGGCGGTGGCGATATCCGTTTCTTCGGGAGAGCTGGTGAGGAACCGGGCGATGCCCTTTCCCTTCCGGGCAATCTCCCTGGCAAGATAATCGTTGGGAGCCGCATCGATGCAGAGAATGCTGATTTTGCGTCCTTCCTTCCTTTTGGCTTCCCGTTCCACCATGCGGAGAATGCGCCCGTCATCGGTTACCTGGGCATCGGTGATCACCAGCACGTGCTGGGAGTAGAGCCCCTCCTCGGGCCGGGAGGTATGGATGGCCTGTTCCAAAGCCACTCCGAGATTGGTGCCTCCGTCATCTTTGTTGCGGGTAAGATAATCCACCGCTTGGGTGATATTTTCCCGGGTCGCCGGGAGAGGCCGGGAGGCAAACCAGGAGGTGGTGGAGTGAAAGAGTCCCAGGGAGAAGCGATCCTTGGGAGAAAGACCGTTCAGAAAGGAAATCACTGCCCAGTCCGCAGCCTCCCACTTGGCGCCGCTCATGGACCCCGAGTGATCCACCAGCAGAATCACCTCCCGGGGAATTCGAGGATGCTCCTCAAGAGCTTCCAGGGAAGCGGGAGTGAGAAGCCCGAAAAACCACGTATCCTTGCCTCCCTCGGGGGTGTATTCGTATATCTGCAGCTGGGCGGGGCCCTTCTCCCCGGCATTTTGGGGAACCCAGGTGACGACGAAATCCCGATCGGGAATCTCCGCCCCCTTGGAAAGGGTTACGTGGGAAGCATCCCCCTCTCCTCGGGGGGTAAGGATGCTGTGGGTGGGGCTTTCGATACGGCAGGGATCTTCAAAGGTAAGGTTCAGGGAAAATCGGTGTCCCGGATCCCGGTACACCGCCAGGGGATTGCCCTGGGCGTGGGAGCTGCCCAGCTCATCCTGCCGCACGAACCGGGGGGCCGTGGTAAGGGGTATGCGGAGGGACCACCCCGCCTTCTCGGGTTCTCCCATCTGGACGTAGGTGGTTTCCACCGTAACTTCTTCGTCCGGGCGGATTCCCTGTACTGCCAGGGTGAAGACGTTGGGGCTCTCCCGGGTGAGGAGCACCGCCTGTTTTCCCTGCTGTTTAGCCTCTTCGTACTCCTTCTCCGCCTTCTGCCGCTCCTTCAGCTCCGTAACGATGGTAACGTCTCCGAACCGGACGGAACAGGATGTCACCGCCGCATCCCCCGGAAGCGGAAAGCGGTAAAGGGCCTCCACGGGGTCCGGATGGTCTTTCTTGGTAAAGCTGTATCGGTGGGTCACGGTGAGAAATCCGAGGGGCCCGGTGACGGAGCCCGTTACGTCCGTCTTCCGAAGAGGAACGAACCTCCCCCATGAGGGAGGAGAACCTTCTTCGTCGGGAATGGAGATAATTTCCATCACCGCCACTCCTCCCGAGGCGGCGTTGTCGAACCGCTCCGAAGCGAACTCCGAAGCCTCTCCCCGGAAAGGAAGAAGCAGTATTCCCAGGCTCAAAAGGGAAAAAAGCGCAAGATGCGTGGAATGCAACATGCTAAACACCTCCTGTGTAATTTGAATTGATCCGAGCATAGCACGGGGCTTTTCAAAGGGTGTCACGAAAGGGGCTTGGAAGTGTCATGGGAATGTCACGGAATCGAAATTTTTCTTGAAGATCGTGGAAAAGGGAGAAAGGCCCCGAAAGAATCCGGAGCCTTCGTAGTTTGTGAAATGCCCTCCATACTGCCACAGGTGGAAGGGATGGAAAGCCTTACCGCCACCGTTGGAGTGTAGGGAGCAGAGCTTCCATATGTTTCCGGGCAGCTTCCTTGGGCATGATCTTGTGCTCCGTCATGATGTTCACGCAGAGATCGATCATATCTTCCAGGGTGGCGGAGGGGTTGGTGAAGGCTCCGTTTTTGAAGCAGTAGATGCAGTACTCTTCGGATATGCTTCCGTCTTCAAAGGTTCCGAAAAGCTTCGCTTCTTCCATGGGCATGCCGCAACTCTGGCAGAGAGGGGCAGTTTTCATAATTCCTCACGTCCCTTCTTTGTATGATGGGGTACCGAAGACTTTGCTTCGGATATGAATTAACCACGGGTGTGCGAAGGTCTTCTTTCCGCAATGATACATCCTTTCGAGGATTCTGTCTTCTCCGGAAATTCCGAATGTGAGCCCGAAAGTGGTAAAATTCATAGATTTTTCAAGGGTTTGCTTTTCAAAAAGAGGAGGTTTTCCATCTTTTTCCAGTTTTTTCTGGTCCAGGAGAGACTCCGGTCCGTCTCTCAGGCTTCTTTTTCCGAAGAACTTCTTTCGGAATCCCCAAGGTTGGCTTCGGCAACGCCGTTGGCGCCGTTTTTCCGGGTGCAGAGATCGTAAAGAATGGGAAGCAGCAACAGAGTAAGTGCTCCCGAGACCAGAATGCCCCCCACCGAAACGATGCCCACACCGTTGCGCAGTTCCGCCCCGATTCCCCGGCCCAGGGCGAGGGGCATCATTCCGAGAATGGCCGCCAGGGTGATCATCACGATGGGGCGGAACTGCTCGCAGGTGGCGCTGATCATGGCCTTGTGCCGGGGTATGCCTTCCGCCCTATGCTGATTGGCCTGATCCACGATGAGAATGGCGTTGTTCACCACGATGCCTATCATCATGACCACTCCCATGATTTCGAAAATTCCAAGGCTTCCTCCGGTGAGAACCAGGGCCCAGACGGTTCCCAGAAGGGACAGGGGAATGGTCACCAGAATGAGGGCGGGCTGCAGCCAGGATTCGAGAATGGCCGCCAGAGTGAGGATTACCAGAACCAGAGCGATGACTCCCGCCTCTGCCAAAGCTTCCTGGGCTTCTTCCATAACTTCGAAGATTCCCGCAAATCGGTAGCCGTACCCCGGAGGAAAATCGCCCTCTTCTTCGATGAGCCTGCGAATCTCTCCCGCCGCGGTTCCCAGAGGAAGATCCGGAGCGAGATTGGCGAGCACCTTGGTGATGCGCTGCTTATCCACCCGGGTGATCTGAACCGGAGCGAGGTCTTCCTCCAGAGTGCTCACTCCCCGGAGAATCATGGATTTTCCGGGTTCTCCGGGAATCTGGAAGGCTCCTATCTGTTCCTTTCCCCCCTGCTCCTCCAGCTTTACCACCATGTCGTAGTTGCGGGCTCCTTCCTTGTAGGTTCCCGCCTTGAGCCCCTCCAGATTGGCTCGAAGAAGCAGGCCCAGATCGGAGCCTCCCATACGGATATCCGAAAGCA
>Ga0334887_1003731_pt1 | contig 14731 bp, 12 predicted proteins | sample GraSluR1_MG_10_FD_207217 | JGI IMG/M metagenome (GOLD analysis project Ga0334887, IMG submission 207217) | Sludge microbial communities from methane-producing bioreactor in Wageningen University, Netherlands - Granular Sludge_18_07-R1 | ecosystem: Engineered > Bioreactor > Anaerobic >...
AAATCCCTCCCCGCCAGCAGGGAGGGACTGGAGTCTGCTCCCCCTTGCTCCGTTTACGGGGAAAGGGGGCCGGGGGGATAGGGGTAAACCAGGCCAAACCGCGCACTCATTTCCGCCGTGCTGCACTAGCACTATTGCGTTTCGCTCAGCGTGCGGCTGAAGCGCGATCCCTTGCCTTCAGCGATGTTCACCCTAATTCCGACGGACGCTGCTCCCCCCGGCGCAAGAAGGCGCAATCGCCGCCTATGAAGAGGCCCGGCAGGCGCAGTAGCGGTTTTCTTTAACCTGTTGTGTGGCCGCAACGGAAAGGGATACAATCCTATAAGACAGGGAGAACTGAAGCATGAAAATCACCTATGACCGCGAGACGGACACGCTCACCATTATCTTTGCCGAGACCCCCGTGGCGGAAAGCGACGAAGACAAGCCAGGGGTGATTCTGGATTACGATGCGTCCGGCAATCTGGTATCGCTGGAAATCCTCGACGCCTCACAGCGAGTCACCTCACCGGCCCGGATAGAGTATCAGGTCGCCCCATGCCCGCCTGACCCGCAGGATACAGGGCCAGTAAGGCGGGCACAGCATCTTTGCCGTTGTACCAGCCTATGGCAGACTTCTTGCCTATAGGATGTCAGGAGGTGTAGCGTGAATGTCTCCATTGCGGACAGGGTGATCGAACAACTGAAATCCTTGCCCCAGGAAGCTCAGTGGCGCGTGCTGGAATTCGCGCGCGCGCTGGCTCTTTCCACTCCTCGTGGTGTGCCTGGTCAACAGTTACTTCGCTTTGCAGGCACAGTGCCACCTGACGATGTAGAAGCAATGAGAGCGGCCATCGAACAGCATTGTGAACGAGTGGATGCGGATGAATGGTAAATACCTGCTGGATACCAATATCATCATCGCCTTGTTCGCAAATGAAGTGTCTGTACAAGAAAGGCTGGTTGAGGCTGACGAGGTCTTTGTCCCTGCGATAGTAATCGGCGAGCTGTATTTTGGAGCACACAAGTCAACGCGGCTGAGGGAGAATCTGGCCACAGTTGACGAATTTGCAGCCAGCGTTGTTGTCCTGGGATGCGACAGCGGAATAGCTCGCAGATATGGCGAGATCAAGCATCAACTGCATTTGAAAGGACGCCCGTTACCTGAGAACGACATCTGGATTGCAGCGACGGCGATACAGCACGACCTGAAAGTTGTTACTCGTGATACCCATTTCGAGCAAATTGAGGGATTGGAGACGGTATTCTGGTAGGTCGGTTGGCTGCGGCTCAAGCGCAAGCCGCCAGCCCACCCCCTCTGCGCCCATCGAACCCCTCGTCCGGCAGCCTGGCTGCGTCCTGCTGATCCCCATTGCCGCTCCTGCCGTCCGCGCGGCCTTGTGCGCTCTTTCATGCGGCGTTATCATCCCCCCATCGAGAGCGGCGCGTGGGTGCCGCCACGCATCAGCCTGGGGAGATCATGGACGACCAACACGCCTGGAAGCGCACGCTGCACGTCCTGGCGTTCGTACAATTCGTCTCCGCGGTGGGTATGTCGAGCATCTTCACGTTCCTGCCGCTGTACGTGGAGGAATTAGGCTCCACCACCGGCCTGGGCATCGAGCTGATGGCCGGTCTCGTTTTCTCGGCGCAGGCCTTCGCCATGATGCTGGCCGCGCCCATCTGGGGCGCGCTGGCCGACCGGCACGGGCGCAAGATGATGGTGCTGCGCGCAACCTGGGGCGGCGCGCTTATCATCCTGCTGATGGGCTTCGTCACTTCGGCGGAGCAGTTGGTCGTCCTGCGCACCATCCAGGGGCTGGTCACAGGAGTGTTCTCCGCGCTGACCGCGCTGGTCGCGGCCAGCGTCCCGCGCGAGCGCATGGGCTATGCGCTCGGCCTGTTGCAGGTCGGGCTGTGGGGTGGCATCTCGGCGGGGCCGCTGTTCGGCGGGTACGTCGCCGATACCTTCAGCTTCCGCGCGTCGTTCGTTGCCACCGCCGCGCTGCTGGCTCTGGCTGGCGGGCTAGCCTGGTGGGGCGTCCATGAGCACTTCGAGCCGGTTCCGCGCCCTGCGGGTGGGCATAATGGCTTCCTGGCGGCCTGGGCACATGTGTTCAGCGTGCAGGCGGTGCGCCTGACTTTCCTGGCGCGACTCCTGACCACGCTATCCCGCACGATGATCGAGCCGTTCACCGCCCTGTTCGTCCTGGAGTTGACGGGGGGCGAAGGCCAGACAGCCACCATCACCGGGGTGCTGCTGGCCCTTTCGGGGGCAGCGGGGACAGTCGGTGCGATCTACCTGGGGCAGCTTGGCGACCGCCTGGGTCACCGCCGTCTCCTGGTCACCATTGCCATCATCGCCGGGCTGTTCTACATCCCGCTGGGACTGGTCACGTCCGTCTGGCAGATGGCCATTCTCTTCACGGCAACGGGCGCAGCGGCGGGCGGGCTACTGCCCACGCTCAGCGCGCTGCTTGCCACGCACACCGATCCAGGCGAGGAAGGGGCTGTCTACGGGCTGGAAGCGGCGATCATCTCCGCCGGGCGCGCCGCCGCGCCGATGATCGGCGCGGGGCTGGCCATGATGCTTGGCCTGCGCAGCATCTACGTCACCGGGGGCCTCGTCTTCCTGGCGATGGCTTTCGTAGTAGGGCGCTGGCTGCCAGCAACACCGGCCCCTACCCCGCGCCCGTCTTCGCGCGCTGTGTGAGGGGGTGGTTGGTGGTTGGTGGTTGGTTTTTGGTTATTGGTTATTGGTGGTCAGTGATCAGTTTTCGGTGATCAGTGACTCGCAGATTTGAGGTAAACGAACCGCTCGTCGCAGTCTCAGAGACCATTTAAGAGGTTGTTTTCCCCCCACCCCAAACCCCTCCCCCACAAGGAGGGAGGAGCTTTGAGTGCACGCTTTTCTCCCTTCCCCCCTCGTGGGGGGAGGGCTGGGGATGGGGGGCAATGGCAGGTGCACGACTCCTCAAACAGTCTCTCAATGAACCCACACGGCCTACCGGTGCCCGCAAACCGATCACCAACAACCAATAACTAACAACCAATAACCATGAACCAACAACCGAACACCAAACACCGACGACTGATCACTGACGACTGATCACTAACCACCAACGGGCAGCGTGTTGATGCGCAGCCGCCGCCAGGCGAGCGCGGCCAGCGTCAGGTTGGCGGCGGCGATGCTGATCCCCCCCGCCAGTGCCGCCCCCTCGATGCTCCACAGGGGGATAAGCAGCGCGTTGAGCGCGACGTGCAGCGCTACACCCAGCCCCGTCGTCAGCGTAGTCGCGCGCTCGTGTCCGGTCATCAGCAGCAGCGGGCCGACCGGCCCGGTCGCCGCATTGACAAGCTGGCCCAGGCTGAAGATAGACAGCGCCGTCCGCGCGATGCGGTACTCCGCCCCAAACAGCCCCAGGAAGAACGTCCCGGCGATGATATACAGCAGCGTGACCGGTAGCGCCGCGCCGAGCGCCAGCCGCGTGCTGCCTGTCACCGCGCGCTGCAGCTCACGGCGCTGGCCCGCCGCGTGCAGGCTGGCGATGTGCGGAGCCAGGGCCACGCCGACCGAGATCAGCGGCAGCGTGATCAGCATGGTCAGGCGTTGCGTCACAGTGTAATAGGCGACCGCCTCGGCGCTGTCCAGCGCGCCGAGCATCAGCGAGTCCACCTGCACGTTGAGCACGATCAGACCCTGCGTCAGCGCGAAGGGGATGGCGCTGGACAGCCAGGCCCGCCCCTCGCTGACGGGTGCGGCGGCGCGTACCGCCGGGGGCAATGCCCCGCGCAATTGCCACGCGCTGAACGCCAGCGCGAGCAGTGTCGCTGTTACGAAGAGAGCCATCGCCACCTGAGCGGAGGCAACCGCGCGCCCGACAAGATAGGCAATGCTCACCGCCACCAGAAACAGCGCCGGCTGGAGCACCTGGTCCGGCACCTGGCCGAGCACGACATGGCGCAGCCCTTGCATGGCCGATTGCTGGATGAGAGTCACGGCGCGGGGCGGCAACACCAGCAGGGCCACCGCCAGCGTGATCAGCGCGGCCCGCGATAGGCCCGCCTGTTCCGCGTTGAGCAAGGCCGGTCGCCCGGTCAGCGTGTAGGTGAGCCACGCTGCCGCCAGTCCCAGCACGACCAGCCCCGCCGAGAGGATCAGCGCCCAGCGTGTGGCGAAGCGCAGCAGGCCGCGCATGGCCGGCCACGCGCCTGCCGTCAGATAGGTCGAGAGGTCGCGGATCAGCAGGCGGTCGAAGCCAGCGGTCGCGGGGATGATCAGCAGCAGAATCCACGCCTGGGCGAAGTTGAAGACGCCGTAATGCCCCGCGCCAAGCAGCCGCGCCAGCACCAGGCTGGTGACGAACTTGAGGGCCATGTTGGTCAGGCGCAGCACGAACGTGCCGCCCGTGCCGCGAATCAGACGTGCTTTGGTCGTCCGCCCGGTGAGCACCTGGGCAGCGCCCGCCCGCAGCGAGCGATCAGGCCGACCGTTCAATGATTCGCCCATCCTTCATCTGCACATTCGCCCGCGTAGGGGCGCTGCTCTGCTGCGCCTGGCAATTCACGGACAGGTCGCCAGAGAGTCTCCCCCGCGCGCTCAGTGATACCCTGAACGAGGGCGCTTGGCAACCGGCCCGGCTGCCCTCAGGGTCAGACTTCCGAAGTCTGTGAGACTTCGGAAGTCTGGTCTACTCGCCAACCCCGCGCTGCGCCTGGCTGCGCTATAATAGGCAGTCCAACCGCCGGCCGTTCACTCCCGCGAGGCCCCCCATGTCTGACCTATTCGATTACGGTCGCCAGCAGCAGCAGCGCCTGACCGGGCCGCTGGCCCAGCGTATGCGCCCGCGAACGCTCGAAGAGTTCGTCGGGCAGGATCACATCATCGGGCCGGGGCGGTTGTTGCGCCGCGCCATCGAAGCCGACCAGCTCACGTCCATCATTCTGTGGGGGCCGCCCGGCACCGGCAAGACGACGCTGGCCAACATCATCGCCAACCGCACGCGCCGCCACTTCAGCCGCCTGAACGCGGTCACCTCCGGCGTCAAGGAGCTACGCGAGCTGATCGCCGCCGCCCAGGAGCGGCTGGGCATGTACGGCCAGGGCACCGTCCTGTTCATTGACGAGATTCACCGCTGGAACAAGGCTCAGCAGGACGGCCTGCTGCCCTATGTTGAGGACGGGACGGTGGTACTGATCGGCTCCACGACGGAAAACCCCTTCTTCTCGCTGGTCAACCCGCTGCTCAGCCGCAGCCGCGTCTTCCAACTGGTGCCGCTGCGCGAAGATGAGATCATCACCATTCTGAACTACGCCCTGGAAGACGCCGAACGCGGGCTGGGCCGCCTGCCCATCCGCCTGACCGACGAGGCGGCGCAACACCTGGCGCGCGTGGCGGGCGGCGACGCGCGCAGCGCGCTCAACGCGCTGGAACTCGCCGCCAAGACGACTCCCCCCGGCCCTGGCGGGGCGATCCTGGTGGACCTGGAAGTGGCCGAGGAGAGCATCCAGCGGCGAGCCGTGCGCTACGACAAGAGCGGCGACGAGCACTACGACACGATCAGCGCCTTCATCAAGAGCGTGCGCGGCTCCGACCCCGACGCCGCGTTGTACTGGATGGCCAAGATGTTGCTGGCGGGCGAAGACCCGCGCTTTGTGCTGCGGCGGATGTTCATCCTGGCCAGCGAAGACATCGGCCTGGCCGACCCGCAGGCGCTGGTCGTCGTCGCGGCGGCGGCGCAGGCTTTCGAATGGGTGGGGATGCCAGAGGGACACTACTTCCTGGCGCACGCCTGCCTCTACCTGGCGACCGCGCCCAAGAGCAACAGCGCCGGCGCGATCTGGAAGGCGCTCAGTCACATCGAGCAGCAGGGGCCGGGTGACGTTCCGCCCTACCTGCGCGACAAGTCGGACACGTTCTACGGCGAGACGCGCGAGCAGTACCAGCGCACGATGGCCGAGTCCGCCGGAGAGCACGGGGCGTACAAGTACCCGCACGACTACCCCGGCGGCTGGGTCGCCCAGCACTACCTGCCGCTGGATATGGCCCCGCCCGGCTGGTACCAGCCCAAAGACATCGGCTACGAGCGCACCGTCCGCGAGCGGCTGGCGAGCCTGGGCGTCCCCCCGGACGATGCGCCCTGAGCGGCGGCGGGCAGCCGGTTGGCCGTAGGGGAGCAGTCCAGGCGGCGGGGGATTTCCGTCACCCATGTGGAGACGTTTTCCTCTATCCTGAACTGTGCGTATCGCAGTTCAGTGACATGAGGAAACCAGTACCATGAACATCATCATCCGTCTGTTCGTTGTGATCGCCCTGCTGCTGGCCGCGACACCCGCACTGGCGCAGGACAGCACGCATACCGTCTCCTTCGACGGCTTCCGCTTCAGCTTCGATGATGCCGTCGCCAGCCGCATCACGATCCAGCACTATCCGGGCGACGCCCCGGAGATCAGGCCGGGCGGGGCGGACGCCCCGCACCTGCAATTCGAGCTATCGCACGTCTCGCGCGACCCAATGCCCGAAGCGCCGCCGCCCGTCATCGGCAGCGTGCGCGTCTACGAGATCGCTGGCATGGCCGCCTATAAGGGCTACCCGGAGCGGGTCGAGGAACTCAAGGCGCTGCTGGCTGAGCGCCCCGACCTGACCCCATACATGGCCGTCGTCGAGAATCTCACCGAGAACACGCTGCCCTTCCTGCCCATCCTACCGGCGGGGCAGCTCATCCGCGCCCGCGCCCAGTACGTGGACACGCCCGCCGTCAGCGGCATCAGCTACATCGTCGTCTACCGCCAGGACGTGGCCCCACTGCTCAGCCGCGACTTCTTCTGGACATTCCAGGGCCTCAGCGCCGATGGCAGCCGCTACGTGACCGCCACGCTGCAGGTGAGCACGCCCCTGTTCCCGGACGAAGTGCCCACCGATTTCGACTGGGCCAACTGGACGCAAGAACAGTGGATTGCCAGCTTCAACGAAGGGATCGCCACCCTCAACGCGGCCGGCCCGTCCGACTTCAGCCCATCGCTGGACAGCCTCGACGCACTGGTGAGCACGTTCGCCTTCGGCGAGTAACCAGCGCGCTGACCGTCCCTGAGGATCAACGTAACAGACGCCCTGCGGGGCGTCTGTTCGTTCCTGTCCACGTAGCCCGGCGCTCCTTGACGCGGACACCACGCACGAGCCGTAGGGGTGCTGCTCTGCTGCATCGTGTAGGGGCGGGCTTGTAAACCCGCCCCTACGAACCTCGTATGTGCCGCCTACAGGAGCGCGATCAGCCGCTCGCCCCAGCCGTCCGGCGCGCTGCGCGCGATGACCAGATCGGTCGCGCTGTGCCAGGCCATGAAGTCACGCATGGCCGCCGCGACATCGCCGATCAGCGCGTCGTCCGGCGCGACGCCCGGCTCCAGGTGCAGCGCCTCCAGGCGCAACCGCCTAGTCTTGCGGTCGAGCTTGGGGTCGAAGCGACCCACCAGCCGGTCGCGGTGCAGGATCGGCAGGCAGAAGTAGCCCCAGATGCGCTGGGGCGCGCGCTTGTACGCTTCGAGCACGTGGGTGAAGCCCCAAAGCTGCGCGTCGCGCCCTTTGCCCCAGAAGAGGCTGTCGAACGGGCTGAGAAAGGTCGTCCGCGCCGGGACGATGGCCCCATCCGCCGCCTGTTCCACCAGCAATAGATCGTCGCGGTGCACCAGGAACTCCGCCGCACCCCCGTTAACTGTCTCCACCGTCACCTCGACCAGCACGCCCGCCTTGCGCAGGGCAGCCAGGGCGGGAGCGGCGTCGCCGCGCTTCATATAGGCGTAGTCGGCGATCTGCCCTGGCCTGGCAATGCCCAGAGCACGCGCCGCACGCGCCAGCACGTGGCGGTGAGTTTCCTCGGCGGTCGGCGGCGTGGTATCCACCCAGCCGGGCAGCACGCGCTCGCGCAGGTCGTAGACGCGCTGGAAGTTGACCCGATCAGCGATCATCACTTCGCCGGTGTCGTAGAGATATTCCAGGGCGCGCTTGGCCGGCTTCCAGTCCCACCAGGACTCGCGGCGCGGCCCGTCGTGCTCAAAATCAGAGGCGCGCAGCGCCCCCTCCGCCAGCAGGCGGGCGCGCACTCCCTCGATGACCTGGCGATTCTCCGGCTGCTCGGCCCATTGCGGCCACCAGCCGCCGCCGTTCTGGTAGTGGCGCACTGTCTCCAGCCGGTAGCGGTACTCGCTGAGCGGGATGATGGACGCCGCGTGGTACCAGTACTCGAACAGGCGGCGCTGGGAGGGATCGTAGATCAGGCGGTCGAAGTCGGCGGGGTCGTAGGCCCCCAGCCGGCTCCACAGCACCAGGTATTGGCTGCGCCGGACGACGTGCAGCGTGTCAATCTGCACGCAGACCAGCCGGGCAACCGTCTCGTAGAGCGCGTCCAGCGTCGGCGGCGGCTCGGCCCCGTCCGGCGCAGTGAGTCCCTGGGCGTGCAGCGCCAGCGCGCGGGCGGCGCTGAGAGGAAGCGTCTGTAAAAGTGGCTTGGTCATCGGCATCACCTCGGCGAAGGCATACGGAGGTCGGACGTTGGCACACACAGAATAGCACAGGCGTTCTATTTCTGTCAAATGCCCGCCTCATCGCTCACCCAGGGTGCGTGCAAAGGTTGTCAGTGACTCGCTTGACAGCCAGCAAGGTGAGGTCGCGTAGGGGCGTAGTGCGAACGCCCCCATGCACCAACCTAGAGGCCGTTTGAGAGGTATCTTGACCCCCTCCCTGACCCTTCCCCCGCAAGCGAGGGAAGGGAGAAAGGACTGCTCTGGAAGTCCCTCCCCGCCTGCGGGGAGGGATTGAGGGTGGGGGTTGCAGACCTTTTCAAACGGCCTCTTAAGCCTGGCTGCGCACGCCTCTCCCCCTCAATCCCCCTCTCCAGCAGAGCTAGAGAGGGGGACTTTGACCGCCAGCGGGCACGGCTTCCCCCTCCCTGGCTTGGCCGGGGAGGGGGCGTTCCGCCCATACCGCGCGCTCAGAAGCCTTAAGGTGGTGCACATGGGGGCGCAGCAAAGCAACGCCCTACCTGACAGGTTTTGCACGCACCCCCTCGTCCAGGGTGTCGTTCACGATGGGGCGCGCATTTTGGGAACTGCAGAGCCGGCCAAACAGACTTCCGAAGCCTCCGAAGACTTCGGAAGTCTCCCCTGATCTCTTCTCTGCGCTCTCTGCGCCTTGCGGTGGGGTTCTAGCCCAGAAATGGCCTGCATCACGCGCGGCTTGTGGCCCAAACGCGCCGCGTCCGTTAAGATCGCCGGCGAGATACCCGCACTGCCACACGCAGGGAGAGTGCATGAATACGCGACCGGCCTGGGGCGTTCTGTTCGTCGGCGCGCTGATCGTGACCGCGCTGCTGGCCTCACCGCTCTGGCTCGACCAGTTCGCCGACTACATCCGCGAGCAGGAAGCAGTTTCGCCCTTCCCCGATGCCTTCTACCAGTTGCCCAGCCAGGCGCAGGACATGTACGCCCAGCTTTACGAGCGCAGCCCGCAAATGGCCATTGACCTGGTGGCTGCCCGGCTGGCCGAGCCACTCGATGTCCAAGAGCCGAACCTGCCCGCCATTGACCCGAACCCGTCGCTGGTGCGCGAGCTATTGACGGGCAACTTCGTCCGCCTCGATTCCATGCGCGGGGCGCAGGGCACAGCCAGCCTCTACCAGCTTTCGGACGGGCGGATGGTGGTGCGCCTGCAAAACCTTGACGCGCTCAACGGGCCGGATATGCACGTGTTGCTCAGCGCCTACCCGCGCCCGGCAACCAAAGAGGAACTGAACCAGGTGCCGCAGTACGAGATTGACCTGGGGCCGCTCAAAGGCAACCAGGGCAACCAGAACTACATCATCGAGAATCCGGCGTTCAACGTGGAAAACTACAGCGAGGGCAGCGTTGTGCTATACTCGACGCGCTACGAGCTGGTCTTCAGCTTCGCGCCGCTGAGCGCGCCGCAGCCGATTCCTGGCTCGTAGCGTCGGGGCGGTAGGGGCGCTGCTCTGTGTCACCCGACGTAGGGTTATGCTACGAAATCCGGCCATAGGGTTTTACCACCTGCCGGTGACGACAGCCGGAACTGCCCATCCACCTCGTCTCGGGGCGTGGCGACACAGGCGCTCATGTTCGCGTCAGACCCGCTGGGCAGCGCCGGGGACGACTGACGCTGGCTCGTCAGGCACCCGCTGGACGGTTCCCGTCCCGTGTCGGGTTGGTATAACCCTGCGGCGTGTCTTGTTGGTATAACCCTACAGCGGGTGACACTCTGCCGCGCCCGGCGGGGGCGTATGGCAATACGCCCCTACGGAGCACCGGCGATCCCCCGTAGGAGTGCCGCTCTGCTGCGCCCGCCACAAGCGAGGTTCTATGGCCGAACAGTCTCCCTTCCAAGTTCCCCCCTATAGCCGGCTGTCCGCCGTCTACGACCGCGCCGGTCTGTCTGCCTATGCGCGCCAGCAGGTGCCGCGCTACCTGGCGCTGGCCCAGTCATTGGACTGGGCGGGGCGGCGCGTGCTCGACCTGGGCTGCGGCACCGGCGTGAGCGCCTGGCTGCTCGCCCGCCAGGGAATGCGCGTCTTCGGGCTGGACGCCAGCGCGGAGATGCTGGCCCAGGCCACCGCCCAGGGCCAGGCGTTCGCCGAGGACGGCGAGGCAGTCGCGGATGTCTACGAAATGCCCGCCTTCCTGCAGATGGACATCCGCCACCTGGAAGCGCCCGCCGGGCCGGTAGACCTGGTTCTGGCTGCGGGGGGAGTGCTCAACGCCATGCCCAGCCTGCGCGACCTGGAACAGGTCTTCGTGCGCGTGCACGACGCGCTGGAGGATGGCAAGCTGTTCATCTTTGACATGCACACCCTCTGGGGGCTTGCCGCCAGCGCCGCGCAGAGCGACCGTGTGATCTTCGATAACGGCAGCGACCTGCTGCTCATCGCCCGCAGCCACTTCAGCTACGAGACGCAGCGCCGCACCGTCCACTACACGATCTTCGCCCAGCAGGGCAATCTCACCTGGGGCCGCGCCGACGAAGTGCACGTCGAGCGCGGCTATCCGGTGCAGGGCGTCGTAGCCCTGCTGGAACGCACCGGCTTCGCTGTGCTCGCCGTGCTCAGCGCAGACCTGGAGCCTTTGGACGCCCAGGAGGATAGCGAGCGCGTCGTCTTCGTCGCTGCGCGGCGGCCCCGCGCCTGAGACTGCGCCGGTAGGGGCGTATGGCCATACACCCTATGCGCGTCAAGTGAAGGCTTCTGGGCGCGTGGTACGGGAGGAACGCCCCTCCCCCTGGCCCCCTCCCTGGCTTGGCCAGGGAGGGGGGAAACGCCCCAACCAGCGGTCAAAGTCCCCCTCCCCAGCTCTGCTGGAGAGAGGGATTCAGGGGGTGAGGCGGCTTAGCTCTCCGAAGACATGCCGGACAACTCGGCGATCCCCAGCGGCGCGTAGTGCTGGCCCACAACCGCCTGACCCTCTTCGCTCTGCATCCACGCAAACCAATCGCGGTAGACGCCAGTCTCCGCCGGAGGCTGCGGCCCAACAACCAGCAGCGGCGTGCGCAGCGGGTACTCGCCGCTCCCAACGGTCTGCGGCGTGGGCGCAGCCGCTTGGTCGTCGCTGGTGAGGGCCACCGGCACCGCGCGGACGCGCCCATCTACAAAAGCCATGCTCACGTAGCCGATGGCACCGGGATCGCCCGCCACCAGGTCCACCACGCGGGCGCTGGAGAGGGCCAGCCGGGCGGCTGGTGTGGTGGGCTGCCCGCCCATCACCAGCGCGTCGAAGGCCAGGCGGGTGTCGGCCCCGGCTTCGCGGCTGATGACAGTCACGGGCGCGTTCGGGCCGCCCAGGGCTGCCCACGAGGTGATGCGGCCCTGGAAGATGCGGCGCAGGTCGTCTACCGTCAGGGCCGGCACGGTGTTGGCCGGATGGACCACCAGGGCGATCCCATCCTGGCCCAACGGCGCGGCCCACAGCCCGGCGTCTGGCGGCAGGTAGGTGGTCAGCGCGAAAGGCGCATCACCGGAGCGCAGCCACTCATAAACCGCCTGCCAGTCGGCCTCCACGCTGTCCACCGCGATCACGGTTCCCAGAGGCGCGTAGGCCTGAACGAGATCGCGCAGCAGCGGGGCTGTCGCCGTCGTCGTCAGGATGCGCACGCTGAAGACTTGCGGCGTGAGCGTCGGGTCGGCGACAGAGGCACGACAACTTGCCAGCGCCAGGCTCAAGATGACGATGGTGCGTTTGGCCCGCTTCAACTCCTCCCCCCCTCAATTGAAGAGGGCAACCAGCAGGCTGAGCACGCCGAACACCGCACAGTACGCTGCGAACCCGTACAACCGTCGCTGTTGAAGCAGGCGCAAAAGCCCCCAGATACACACGTACCCGACCACTGCTGCCGCCACAAAGCCGACGACGAGCGGCCCGATCAGCGCCTGGCCGATGTGGGTCGCCCCTGTGATCGCGTCGAATCCCTGCTTGGCCCCTGCCCCCAGAATAATCGGCGTGGCCAGCAAAAAGCTGAAACGCGCCGCCACAGGTCGTGGCAGCCCGCGCATGATGCCCGCCGCGATGGTGCTACCAGAGCGTGAGATTCCGGGGAGGATGGCCAGCGCCTGAGCCGTCCCCACGACCAGCGCATCGCGCGTGGTCAGGTCTTCCAGCCCGCGCCTGGCGGCCCGCGCCCGCTCGCTGAGAACCAGCACCAGGGCCGTCACCAGCAGGAACGCCGCCACCAGGCTCGGCTCGGAAAAGGCCGACTCAAACACGTCTTCGAGCAGGGCACCCGCCGCTGCCGCTGGCACCGTTCCCAGCAGGATCAGCAGCAAGAGCCGTGTGTCTGGGTCTTGAACAGTACGGGAACGCAGCGCGTGTGCGCCGGCGCGCAAGAGCGCCAGCCAGTCGCGCCAGAAATAAATCAGCACCGCCACCAGTGTGCCCAGGTGTACAGCCACGTCGAAAATGAGCGGAGGCTCAGGCCAGTTGAACCACCAGGGCACCAGCACAAGATGGCCGGAGCTTGAAATAGGCAGGAATTCGGTAGCTCCTTGCAGGATGCCCAGCACCAGAGCTTTGAGCAGATCCACAAGCGATCCTTTCGGTTGCAGCGCAGCCGCCGCGCGCCTCGTCACCTGGACCAGGCGTGCCGGGCGCGTGCTCGCCAGAAAATCGCGGCGGCGCACATGACGCGCAGCCAAGAGGGAGGTTGCTCGCGTCTTCTACGCTACCTAGCCGACGGGGAGCGGGGTCCGCCTCGCTCCTTTCTGAGACCCAACTGGCTGGTAGCTCGCCAGAAACGCGCTGGCGTAGTCCGCGAAGGTGCCGTCCAGAATGGCGGCGCGCATCTCACGCATGAGCGTGAGCAACACATGCAGGTTGTGGATGCTGAGTAGCTGGTGCCCCAGGATTTCCGAGGCTTTGACCAGGTGCCGGACATAGGCGCGCGAGAAGTGGGTGCAGGTGTAGCAGGTGCAGCCTTCTTCGAGCGGGCGCGGATCGTCGGCGTATTGCAGGTTGCGCATGTTGAGGCGGCCCGTGCGCGTCAGGGCCGCGCCGTTGCGCGCCACGCGCGTGGGCAGCACGCAATCGAAGACGTCCACCCCGCGCGCCACGCCTTCCACCAGGTCTTCGGGGCTGCCCACGCCCATCAGGTAGCGCGGCTTGTCGGCGGGCAGCAGGGGCACCGTCTGGGCGAGCGTGTCGTACATATCGGCTTTGCTCTCGCCAACCGCCAGCCCACCGATGGCGTAGCCCGACAGGTCGAGGCTGGTCACGAAGCGCGCCGACTCTTCGCGCAACTCCATGAAGATGCCGCCTTGCACAATGCCGAAAAGCGCCTGCCGCGCCGGGTCGCCGCTGCGCGCGTGCTCTTCGGCGCAGCGCGCCAGCCAGCGGTGCGTGCGCTCGACAGCAGCGCGCACCATAGTCCGGTCGTCCGGCACGGGGCACTGGTCGAAGGCCATGATGATGTCGGAGCCGAGGTTGTGCTGAATCTGGATCGCCACTTCGGGGGTGAAGCGGTGCAGCGATCCATCCAGATGATCGCGGAAAGTCACCCCGTCGCCGTCAATCTGGCTCAGATCGGCCAGGCTGAAGACCTGGAAGCCGCCCGAATCGGTGAGGATGGGGCCGTCCCAGCCCATGAAGGCGTGCAGCCCGCCCAGGTCGCGGATCAGCGCGTCGCCGGGGCGCAGGTGGAGATGGTAGGTGTTGGCCAGGATCAGCGACGCGCCCAACTCGCGCAGGTCGCGCGGGGCGACCGCCTTGACGGTCGCCTGCGTGCCGACCGGGGCGAACACCGGCGTGAGGATCGGGCCGTGCGGTGTATCGAAGACACCCGCCCGCGCCATGCCCTCAGCCGCTTCGAGCGTAAAACGAAAGGTCATCGCCACCCTGGTTGCGGGACGATCCTGTGAGTATTTATCGTCCCCTGACAGAGGTCTGTAGCCGAAATGTCGGGCACCATTATAGCAGGGACATCCAATTTGGCGAATTCGCCTGAGCGGGGAGAGCGGGCGCGGGCAAGACCTGTCAGGGAGGGGCGCAGGCGCTCCGACGCCAGACTTCCGAAGTTTCGGAAACTTCGGAAGTCTTCTTTTGCTCCCCTCCCCCCACTTCCCGGGTCCACGAACAAGTTGTTGGGCGATTGCCAGAACGCCCCTATCCCCCGGCCCCTTCCCCCAGCCGAGCTAGGGGAAGGGGAGAGCCGCCCGCCAGATCGTCCCCCCTCTAGCTTCGCTGGAGGGGGGATTGAGGGGGGAGGCGT
>Ga0334887_1003732_pt1 | contig 14728 bp, 19 predicted proteins | sample GraSluR1_MG_10_FD_207217 | JGI IMG/M metagenome (GOLD analysis project Ga0334887, IMG submission 207217) | Sludge microbial communities from methane-producing bioreactor in Wageningen University, Netherlands - Granular Sludge_18_07-R1 | ecosystem: Engineered > Bioreactor > Anaerobic >...
TTTCGTGACCAGAATACCACTATACCGTCTGAAATAGAAAAAGCAGTAGCTGTTTGCCAGGAGAACTTTGTCATGATTGGCCTGACCGGATACAAAACATCCGCAGCGCAGTTTTGCCCAAATATAATTTCTCCTTTGCGTAATACGACACTTACCGGGCAGTTTGTAAGCTGGTTTAACAGCTCAATCTGCGCAAAAACCATATTGGTTAGTCTATTGTGCCGGCGCAAGGCATCACTGGATTTAAGAACAAATTCCTGAATATTCATAAATACCCCCTGAAATACAAAAAGCAGCCTGTATACAGGCCACAGAATTTTTAAACCTATGACTTCATTGACAAATATTTTCCAGCATGCTATTAAGGGAGAAAAAATTTGAAAGAAGATCAGTCTGAGGTATTTTCTGTGAGATATAGTGAAAAATGTCGAAGAATAAATAGCTACTTTTGTAGGAAATAGAGTTATAATAATGGTAAATGATGGGGGAGATATTGTGGAAAAATTGATTCGTACTCTTTTCGTCATAGGGTTTATAGTTATAATGGTACTGATAATGAATCACTATTTATTCTCGGATAGTGTTACTCATGATATGAAAGCAACAATAGAGGAAATCGAGGGCAATGAGGCTATTGTAAAAATTAATTCTGAAACTGAACCCGAACCCACATATTATGCCACTGCCTATAATTGCAATGATTGGGATCTGGCAAAAGTAGGGGATGGAGTATTTATCAAGATTTACGATAAAGGTATGTTTCCTAAGATGCTTGATTCTATAACAACACTAGGCCAGGGACAGCAGGAAAAGGTTGAAATTGTTTCGCTTGATATTGGGTTTTTTGAAAAGTGGAGAAGGAAGGATTGACAATATGTAGGTCCAAAAGACTTAATTGAACCGCCAAACGGCAACTCCATTGTATATTTTAACATAATTTACCGTGGTAAGTATCTCCATTTACTTAAAAAAAGACCTGTTTTCAGGTATTCACTGAAAGCAGGTCTTTATGATTTTTACCGGTGTACTGCTTTTGAAGTACACTCACTGTTAAGGTACAACTTGCTGTTCCATATGGCTGTAAGCGGTGAATGGAAAGGGATACCGTGCAGCCTGAACAAGTATTCATCCCCATTAACCGAGCTGGACCAGTTGGTATCGTCAAAATTGGGATAATTTAATTGCGCGGCAAAGACACCTTCCGGATCAGCCAGGTTTTTATCAAGGTCAACATCCCAACGTCCAACAATTTCCCGTTTAACTGTATTGCCTTCTGCATCAATTTCGGTTACATAGCTTATATCGGCCGGAGTAACTGCAGCTGTAGAAGCACCTGCCAGTGAAGCAGCATCACAGGCCGTGTGAAGCTGTGTTCGTATGGCAAACATTTTTACCAGTTCCACCCGGTAGGTCCCTATTACAATAAGCAGGGACAAAAGTAAAACCAGGGCTACTGTAATAAAGCCGTCTTGGTTATTTAAGTCAGAGGTTTTCAAGCTATGGTACCTCCTTCTTAAAAAATCCGCTGGCCGGTATGTCCATCACATACTCTGAACCGGCATTACGACCCATGGGATTATTAAAGCTATTCCAATTGGCTGCCGGTTCTGCCTCTGCAGGTCTTCCCAAGAGCTTCCCAATCCAGGGAATTGAAACAGGCGCATGAATAACCACCGTCCCCCGGCAGTAAGTATTATCAGGGCCATAATCTATTTCGCTGAACTGGACATCAAGATTAGGATTATAATAAAGCGGTTTGGTATTCAAGAACGGATCTATATTCTGGGTGGCCACCTGGCGGCTCTGAGTAATTACTGCATTAATATCCGGGTTTGTGGGTGAATTTATCGCATAATAGCGCGCTGCTTCATGAGCTGCCTGCAGTCCCGTTTGCTTAACAAACACCTGCTGTATCTGGATGATTGGAATAAACAAAATCGCCAGTAAAAGCGGCATTATTAATACAAACTGAATAACAGTAAAACCATGCTCCCGCCCTATTCCGGAGCAGTTGATGTTACAAAAGTACCGGTATTGGCAACGGAAGTATTGACAACACCTCTGTAACCAGTATAGGCAGCTCCTACCAGGGTTAAGCAAACACCCAGAATAGCTATACCCTGTACCACAGTAAAGCCCCTGTTTTTCCGCAAGCGCATAAAAAAACTCTGTTTTTCTTTTCTCCTTTCTTTGCTAGGCTGATTGTTCTTCATATACTTTCCTCCCATCCTTTATTTCATAAAATCCATTGTTGACAAATATACCGGCCCGGCCAGAATCAACCCGGCAGCCAGGGTCAATACAACCGCCATAACCACAGCCAGTTCGGTTACCAGCCGGTTGGTTTTAACCCGGAACCGGTATCTGCGCTCTTCCAGAAACATTTTATTGACTGTTTCCAGATGTTTGGTAATCGGTGTACCGAGTAATTTAGCATCTTCAAACAACATGGCCAGATCCAAAGCTTCATCGATATCCAGCCGGTTAACAAAATGATCGTAAAAAACTTCATATAATGGAGCATTGGTATCAATTGCATGAACAATCATGCCAAACTCCTGAGCAAGTTTTCCCTCGTCCTGTGCTGCTTGACGTATTGCTACTTCTTCCGGATCAGTAATCCCGGACGAAACCACCTCCTTTAATTCCAAAACAGACCATGAAACTAATTGAAGAGCTATTTCTTCCCTGGCCTTTTTAGCCTCGGTAAACAGCGATCCCCACCAAATAGCCAAAAAAATAAGGGGGACTCCAATAGTCATCCAAACCCCCAAGCCGGTCATACTGCTGACCAATTCCCCGATAAGAAACCCGGCAGCAACAATTATGACGGACAAACCCATAAAGAATTCTGAACTCATATTTTTGTTGGCCAGACGCAAGCTTGTGTCCAATCCTTTAGCATCATACCAGGAAGGTAAACGCTGAATAAGCTGGCGGCCAAACGCTGATATTACCCTGAAATATGTTCCGCGTTTGGCACGTATCAGAGCTTCGTCCAGGGGGGAACGGTTCCAATAGGCCCAAACCGTACATAAACATAAAAAAGCCGTCAGGCAGGCCAGAACAAAAAATACTGCGCTGATATTATCACCCCATTCCTAAGCCTTTCCCGGAACCTATCCCCTGCCTGGACAATTCCTTCACGCGATAATGAACATACCAGGTGCCAATTAATAAAACTATTACTCCAATCACTAATGGTACCCAGTATTTACTTAAGAGTGATGCTCCTATCCCGGCGTCGCTGTAGAAAAAGCAGGTCAAGCCAATCAATATAATGAACACCATATTATGTTCATTAGTAAGCTGCCCGGTTTCTACCCTCACCTCCCTTTGGTGTTTTTGCTCTTCACGCAAGCCTTCAATAAGGTTTTCAAACACCTCTATGGCGTTTTCTCCGCCTCCTCGCTCTGAAAGATTGCGAACTACCTTGGCAAATGGTATAAGCTGTGGAAGGCGGTATTTATCCGCAGCTATTAAAACGGCATCCCCGGCCATATCTCCCAGCTCAATGCGATCGGAAATATACCGAAACACTTCACCGGCCTCTAAATATGATTTTCTCTTTAATGCTTCCGCTACCCGGAGAAAACAATTCTGAATGGGATTGGTCTGGTTAAACTGGGCAAATAGTTTTAATACCCGAAGATATTGACGGTCAAAGTTCCTGAAAAAACGTTTTTTAATCCAGCGGGATATAAGCCAGGGAGTAGCAAAAAAACCAATCAGGGCAGTAATCGGAACTGCATAAAAGGGCGGCAGAGGAAGAAAGACACTTATAAGGGCACCGATTATAAAGCCAATAGCTCCAGTTTGGAAAAAGTCTTCAGTATCCAGGCCTTTCCACGGTGTTTGCTTGTTTTTGCTTTTATCTCTAGTTTTGGGTTTTAAGGCTTCATCCAGAGGTGAATAACTAATCCTGCCATATATAGCAATAAGCCCTGCCAGAACTGTAATTGTCAATAAAACCGGCAGGATATAAATCATCCATTGCAGACTCATTTAACACCCCCCTTTTTAGCGGGGAGCAGTTCAAAGTCGATAACAAACCCTACCTTAGCTTCTTCCAGTACTCTGGCCTCAGCTTTATCCAGACTTACCACCACACCCTTTTCATTTACCGCTAATATTTCAACCGGTTCAATACAGGCTTTTTCATTGGGAGGGGATTCTTTATCTATAATTTTGATACGTACACTGTTTCCCGGTTTTACTGCTCCGGCAACCGTTGTATTGATTGTGTTCGGAACTGATACGGCTACATAACCGGCTTTTAACCGAGCTATCGGCCCGACGGCAGCTTGCAGCATGCTTTCTCTCAGAACGGTTCCTGCGGGAATAAAGCCTCTCGCAGATTTACCCTTTAATTGCTCGGCACTGCGAATCGTATCACTGTACAGACTGCCTATCTGCATCTCACCAACTCCAACATTAATAGGAACGGATAGCTCATCATCCAAATTAATGTCCACACGAGCAACTGCCACTTCAACATTCCCCCCGATGCTACGCATATAATTCCAGAAGCCGATGCCAAAAATTAATGCCAGAATCAAGAATACCGGGAATACCACTTTCCAGTTGGATAGCAATCCCGGCTGGCCGCCATTATTATTCATCTTGTGCCCCCCTTTTACTTCTTAAAAATTGCCTTATCTAAAACAACCGGGTTATCTTTATCCCAGGCCAGTTTTTCCATCACCTTTTGCGGTTCATAACCGGTAGCTGCAAGATCCCCTTTCTCATTCCTTATAAATATCTGTTTGATGTCTGTTGTTTTGCTTGATTTGTTGAAGCTTATTTCCGCTATTTCTTTAAACCGGCGTTGAGGGCCGCATTTATCCAAAACACAGATTAAATCCACGCTGTCACCGATCATGTAATGCGGATTATATTCTTTATTAAAGTCTTTATTCTGCATCAACATACCTGGCAGCCTGGCATTTACAGCATCGTATGCATTTTGGGCATGGTAGCATAACATGCCGCGGTGACCGGAATGCATCATGAGCAGCATGTACAAAACTTCCCCGCCGCGCGCTTCGCTCATAAGAATGGTTTCTCCCATGCTGGTTAGAACAATTTCACCGAAAATGTGCTGATAGGTAATGGCCCCCTTCCCTTCAATATTGGCCGGCCGACATACCATAACCCGAACCGTTTCATCGTCAACCGGGCACTCACGTACTCCTTCAATAAGGATAGGAAAATCAAATTCATCCATATATTTAACTGCCGATGCAATATTTGTGGTCTTGCCTGTTCCGCGCGGACCAACAAAAGCTACCGAAATTGGTCCACTGTAACTCGCTTTGAGAAGTTCTGCCGCTGCCGGTGATAAACTGCCCTGGGATACTAAAGCAGGAATATCTGGAACTACCGGAAATAAACGAATAGCCAGAGTATATTCCTGGCTTCTGCTTGAAAATACCGGGGGCAGTACCGCTGTTACCCGCATACCTCCTACGGAAAAAATAGCATAAGGTGTCGTTTCATCCAGTTTCGCTCTTCCAGCCATACAAAGGCTTAATATCAGCATCCGCAATCTTGTTGGAGAACGGAATTTAACATAATTGCCGCTCTTTTTGTACCAGTGCCATACCCCATTTTGCTGGTAGGCAATACGCCTGGAATTTATGCAAACGATATCCGACAGGCCGGGAAGGGAACGCAGTTCCTCCAATACTCCCCAGCCCAGCAATTCATCCTCGATCTGTTTGCGTATATCCTGTATATTGGCATATGACATCCCCGGCCAGGTATCCCGTATATTCTTTTCCAGCCGGTTCAGGATCTCATCGGGATCTGTTTCCTCCTGTCGCGAGTCAATAATTGTACGCCTGGCTTTTTCCAGCAATGGATCCAGTTTTTCTTCCAACTGCCGGGACACCATTTCCCGTTTTCTAAGCTCAATAAGACTGGCCATCTACATATTCTCCTTTGCTGTTTTTAAATCTGCTTTTAATCTTGCGATACCAGGCCTGCATTCTGTTCTCAGTCTGCAGGCTGCTTAAAAGGCCGCCCGGGTAAAGCTTTTCAATAACCTTTTTCATCTCCCGGGTATAGGCCGTATTATCTACAGGGAAAAAGGGGGTATATCCTTTCTGCCGGACATTGGACATTATCACCATATCCAGCGGCAATTCTGCAATACAGGTAATTCCCACATTTTGAGCAGGTGTAAACTTCGCAAAGTTCTTTTGATTACACTTGCCCTGGCCATAACGGTGATCATTAATTACTTTGTTATAAACAAAACTCATTTTGTTCTTATGGCTGGCAATAACCGGGAAGGTGTCATTTATAAATTTCTTAAGGGTAGCCATTTCACTGATAGACGGTTCGCAGATAAGAAAAATATGGTCTGCTATGTCCAAAGTCAGCAACTGGGCATTTCCCAGATTATTACCTACATCAACGACGATAAGGTCAAAATAGCGTTTTAATACACTGAAGATATCCGGAACCAAGTTGGTATCTTCATCAAAAGCTTCTTTATCAGCCATATTGGAAATGGCCGACATGAAATATATGTTTTCCCTGACTTCAAAGAGGAACTTTAAGACATTCTCTTCATTAACACGGCGATCTTTAAACCAACTGCGCCAGGCAATCATGCCGGGCAGGTTTTCCGGCGGCGGAATATATCCCAGATACATCAGCACATCACTAACATCACGGCTGGTATCAGTATCCAGGATGCATATGCGAGCTGTGGTAAGGTAATTGATGCTCTGGACTAACGAATCCAGAAAAGTCGACTTACCCACCCCTCCCTTCCAGCTATATATTCCTACTGTCTCCCTGGGAACGGTAACTACTTTTTTACGGTTCTCACTTACCACGCTTTTCATCCGGAAGGTAGTTTCTTCAGCTATGTACTCTTCAGCAAGGGGTTTGGAAAGCGGAATATTACGGAAGTGACGCCATACTCCTTCCATCTCATTGCCTTCCTGCACGATACAGGCTTTTAAACTGGTCCACTTATCCCACTCATTTGCCATATCCCTGACTGAAACAAAAGGAACTACACTCACACTATGCCGCATAATCGTGGTTAACAGGGATCTGTTTTCTTCCGGATCGAAGCCAAGTAAAAGGGCATGGTAGGGGCCGCTGCGTTCAAAACTTTCAAGAGTTGATTGCGGCTCAAATGCTGCGTAAGCAATATCAATATTGGCATACTCTTCTGCCGTTTCTTTTATCCGGTTTACGAATTTATCCGAACCGGCTACAAACATCCTCAGCATTTTTGCTTCCCCTTTCTATGAACCGGGCCAGCTGCCCTATGGCTTTTTCTATCTTCTCGCTTTTGGTGTTAGCTGCCTGCTGTCCGGCCAGGGCAGCTGAACAGCCCTGAAAATCATCCTCTATACAAATAACCGGGCAGCCTAATATTTGCTCAACCATTTCAGATGGAACTGCATTTCTGCAGCGGTTGTAAACAGCTATATCAACATCTTGCCAGGCTTTGGCCGTTGGACGAATACATTGCACTACATCAGCATCCACAACACCGACAAGTACATCAAATAACTCCTCTGAAGCTATTCTGAAACCTGTTGGTGCATCCACAATTACCCGTTGATTTTTAAGCCTGCCTAATGCCTCCAAATTCCCCTGGAAAACCTGTTCGAGATGATAATGAGCATTGGGTACAGGACACAAATCCAATAGCATGGCATCTAAATTATAGTGAAGATAGTGATAAGCAAGGGCAGCTGCCAGGGTGGTTTTTCCGGTACCGCCTTTTTCACTTACAAAACCAATTACTTTAGGTTTCCTTTCGCTCATGCTTGCCCCTATTACGGTTTTAAATTTATCTCGTTCAAGCGGTCCCGGCGGCAGGAAGAAAATATGCTCGGGTGCTACACCTCGTTTCCGGGCAGCTTCTGCAAAGGCATGGGATTCACTTGAATAAGGTCCGGCAATAACAATTGTTTGTTCAGGCTTGAGAATTGTCATTGGATCGTTGGTGCCCCCGGATGAGGATAAATAAAAAACCAGGGAGCAATCAGCTTGTTCAGGTTCTTCTATCCGGCATCCCAGGATGGATGCTATCATGTCTGCGGCTTCCGGGTTTAGATTGATTGATACCCGCATGACTTTTACCTCCTCAAAAATCCGAATAAGGATTTTTTCTTTGCTTTAACTTCTCCCCCGAGCATACGGATGAAAGCCTCTCCGGCAGCCGACCCCGGGATTTGTACAAATGCCTTGCCGGTTTTCTCGCTCACCTTATTGCTTTCTATGCATTCAGGAATAACATGGAACGATGTAAAACCTGTTTTACTGGCTACTTCGGACGGCTTGTAATATCCGCTGGGAGTTACCCGGTTTATAAGCAGTTCAGACTTGGCCACCAGATGCGGAAATACTTTAATAAAGGTTTCCATGAATTCAACCAGCATACTTTCGCTCTGGTTGGCAATCAGGTATATCTTGTCGGCCATCTCCAAACCCGCTAGTGCCAAGTACGGATTAACCCCATAATCCAGGACTACAATTTCAAATTCTTCAGCAGCCTTCTGGATTAGCCTGGAAATCTCTGATTCATTAACAACTAATCCAGGGTCATTGCCCCAGGGTATGAAATATAAGCCGGAAGAATGACGTACTGTGCCCAATCTGTCAAATGAATGCCAGTTCTCTACTGAAGGACCGTTACGTCCTTTAAGATGAAGTATGGCAGCAGCATTGCCTTTCGCGATGTCAAGGTCTATTAAACAGGTTTTTTTGCCCTGACTCGCGTAATATGCGGCTGCATTTATTCCGGTGGTACTTTTTCCCACACCGCCTTTGGTTGATTTAGAGGCAATAATTGTTCCCCTCAACCCTGCCGGACGCAATGTTATTTGTTCTTCCGTTTTTGGTTCAACGGTATTAGCTTCCTGCTTCTGAATTGCCGGGAATGATTGTTCCATATCAAGTGAAGCAGTTTCAGTTTTATCGTAATTTAAGACTGCTTCAGGTTCAGGATTAAAAGAGATATCAAACAGCGCAACATTCTTATGAGCTATTTCTTCTCTCGCTTTTTCAATAGTAACGATTTTCCCTCCCTGTTTAAGCGCCGTGTTAATCTGGTTTAAATTACAAATGTCTTCTACGAGAACCAGGGCTCCGGAACTGACATTATCCATATATTGAGGTATACAGATTATTGAAATATCGGAGGGTATTTCCCCGAGCATAGACTGAATATTTGAACTGCCTAAAAACAATCAACTTCCCCCTTCCATAATTACTGCACCCAGGCGGAGCAGTTCCTCGCGCCATCGGCCTGAATCAATGACATACACTGTTTTTTTCTTTGTTATTAGGTTCTCGATAAATTCAATGAATCGGATTTGATCCAGCTCATCTAAAGCACCCAGCAGCTCAGTTTGGGTAAATAAATTGACACCATTGATTTTCAATGGCCTGGCATCTATTCCTAATCGCCAGTCAGCTTTCCAAAGCTCAGCCTCATTAATTTCCAAAGCTCTGCTGAATTCTCCGGAAGAATCGACCAGGTATTTATTTTTCAAAAGCTTTAAAGGTTGATTTTCACATGGTGAGAGAATAATTAAGCGATCACGGAATGTTTTATTCATATTAATTTGATACTGGGAAGAATCAGGCTGCAATTCCTTCAGTAAAGAATTAATCTCCTCAACAGTACTAATATCTCGATGCCAAACATAAACAGGAATATCTGTTTCCAATGGCGGCCCGCTTAAATCCCATATAATGATCTTAGGATTATCATTAATCACTTTATTTGCAGCTGAAAAAGCAGTGGTAGCCAAGATAAAGGGAATACCCGATAATGCCTCCAAAGTCGCCCGGGTCTGCGTAACCAAAAGTACCTTATTATTAATATTTTCTTTCTGAATCGCCTCTGCTCTCCTGGCAATCTGTTTCAGCATTTATCTCCCCTCCTAACCCAGATACCTGATAACCTTTTTTCTTCCCGTCATTTTATGAACCATATGCAATTCCCCAAAAGGATTTTTCTGTATCAACCAATTATTAGAATTCAGACGGTACTTTTCAATTAACACTCGTTGCCTGCGATTCGGTTTTTTCCAACTGGCCATATTCACTCCCCCCTGTAAAAATGTGCAAAAAACACCCCGAAGAGTGTAACCACCTCCATTAAAACAGCCCCACACCGGCCAATGACCGATATGGGGCTAATTAAAAGGATGTATAACTATTTTATGTTTGCTTTCAAGAATTTTTTACGCATCGTTTACAAGAATGCCTAAGTTTCCCAATTACCAACTTGCTAACTGTCGTTACTGGCAATTGTTCAATAAATATTTCTTCACCAGATATTGTTTTTCCTAAATAAATACGGGTATCCTGGTTTCGTTTACTATTGTTAATGCTTTGTTTTTTCATTTTTAACCATCCTTTCATAAATATAATTACTGCCCATTCACCGATACCCAGGCTATGGAGTTGTTTACAGTATTACGGTTTCCGCCGTGTCCGCGCCGGTAGTTTCCGTCACCTGCCGGAACACAGGCTGCCCCCTGTGAATCTCCTTCCCAGTAAGATTCGGATTGTGACTGGTCTATCCTCTCAATGGACAGACACCTGGCATCTTTCCACTGCTGGGACTTCAAATGCCCCTGGTCATCATAAGTAACCGGCTGCATTATGTGGGCAGCATTTATCCTGCGGAGCTTTGACCTTATAAAATCACGACAGTAACCGGTCTCCATGCTCAAAGTGGTTACGGTTACTTCAACAAAAGGCCGGTATTTTATCCGTTCTTTTAAGTCTTCTTCTATTTCTTTATCAATTTTATATTTATCCCGGAAATTCTTAACAGTCTGATTTGTACAGCCCATTATTTCCCCTATTTCCCGGTTACTAAGACCCTGAACCACATAGTGAGTAATTAATGTAAGGTCTGCTTCTTTTAGTATAGTATCTTTCTCACAGTTCTCACGGGCTCCCCCGTAGCCAGCACCAGGGGGAAGTTTATTTTTTTTCCGAAAACGCTTTAACGTTTTTGATGAACAATTAAAAATAGCAGCTATTTCTTCATCAGATTTTCCCTGGATTATACTTTGCACCACCAAGCGCAAATCAAGAGACTTAATCGGTCTCCCTTTCCCGGTGTTACGATTTTTGTCCACTTGCTCCTTTTGAATTGCCCTCTTCCCTGGACACACGAATCCCATTGGCACTAACCTCCCCTGTTACCGCCTGAATAGGCTATTAAGTTTCGTCAATTTATGATATTATGGAATATACTCCCAAATTAATTAAGCATTTAGTCCCGAGTAAGACAGGTGATCTTCACCAAAATAATAACTTCTTCTTAACTACCATAGGATTATCGGATTATCTAGCCCGCTGCTAGTTTACCTTTAAGGGGGCATGGTATGTGTTTACCGGAAAACTCGTTGACATCATAATTAACTTGGGCTGCGGTCTTATTGTTATGGTTATTTCTTTCGCTGTTGGGAAATGGTTTGCTTCTACAAAAAGACCGGATGAACAGCCAATTATATCTATTGATAATCGCTTAATTGAAAAACATAATCACGAACATTATCATAATTATTATCAATTACCCTCCCAGCAACAGGCTATATCTACAGAGACCCGAAGTAACAGCGATACAGCGTTTTCATTAATAATTTTTTGTTTTGCAACTATTTTGATTTCGGCTGTTTTATACGCCAAATACGGTCAGTTCATATTTTATATAGGATATCTATTTTCATTATTGTTTTTATGTATCAATTTCTCAATGATCTGGTTTTCGACTAAAAACCAATACTATTCTTTCTTAGAGCCCCAACTTAGGGGGTTAATTATCGTTTTAACCGTTTTGTGGCTTTTGCTATTTGCTGTTTTCTTATCTGGTACTTACCCGTTTTATATGCCAAGTGGAGTTCCAGAACTGATGACCCGATTGAAACCATTACCTTTTATCCAGGCTCTAAAAACAGTATCTGAATATGGTCTAAAACCAGAAGTATATTTTCTCGCTTATCAAGCAATAGGTCTAATTACAGCGCTTTTGTCACTTCTATTTTTATTAGGTCTTCAAGTGCTTTGCTTAAAAAGCTGGGGTTCTGGATATATAATGACCAAATCAGGTAAAGCACTTAATTTTATCTCTGGCTTATGGAATAGAAATGGTCAATGGACTAGTTTTGTTATATTTTTGTTTTTCCTTGTGCCTAGTTTTTTGCTGTTAAGCGGAATCTTTTATCACTCCCTATCTGGTTAACACAGGCATATGTAACACAATAATGCTGTTATAATCCAGGGAATCATAAACCATAACGTCAGGGTCAGTACATTTACAAATAGATAATAAAACGTTTTACACTTTACATCTGAAAGGAATGATTGCAAATTCGACGCTATTGGGAAAAAATAGGATAAAGATAATATTATAGGTGGAATAAAAACCATACCAAATAAAAAACCAGCTATAAATGAAGCATAAGGAAGTAATTTGTATAAGGGATTGAGTAAAAAAAGCAATGATATGGTTATAGTAAAATAGATAGTGCCTGAAATTAGGATAGCGCTCCAAATTCGCAATCTGAATGATTTTTCAATTATAATCCCAACAATCCCCAGAAAAGAAACCATAACCCCCATCATGAGAAGCGCATAAGTTTGAGCGACAAAACCCTCGGCACCGTGGTATTGGCAAAAGGCAGTTATGGATTCATATACAGTATGAACCGGTAGCCATAACGAGCCTCTTGATGCTAACAATAGCATCAAACACAAAATCCAAATATAGACAATAACTGCAAAACGCATTAAACAATTATTTATAGAATTATCGGTACTGCTTACTAAACTCATGCTCTAACCCCCTTTTGAGCAAACTAATAATACTCTTTTTCTAAGCAGTATCATTAATGCTCATAGAATCGCTGGTGGGAGACAGCTTATCATCCAGGAGTTCGGATACCCGAACACCCAGAGCTCTAGCTATTTTTTCTAGTACTTGATATCCTGGATTAACCTTTATGTGATTTTCAAGTTCACATAAATATGCTGGAGTTATTTCTGCAGATCTTGCTAGATTTGTTTGGCTAATTCCTTTACTTTCTCGTAATGTCTTTATTTTTAGCAAGGCTTCCATCTCCTTGTAGTTAATATTTTAGCCATTAGCTAACTTATTGTCAATAATATTTTAGCCATTAGCTAATATGTTTTTTTGATGGGCATACTGCTATTTGATAAAATTAGCTAGCAGCCTGTGTGAATATTAACCAACAAAAACCCATTAATAACTACTTGAAAGCTGCATAAAAGCAGGAATATACCGGGGTTATGGCGAAAATAACAATATGGGAAAGAAGAAAAAATTTAGAGAATATCAACCTGATCAAATAATGTTGTTCCCGCCATCTGTTCATGACTGGCTGCCTAATAATCATCTGGCTCATTTTATAAACGAGGTGGTGTCTCATATCGATCTTTCAGCCATTTATGATGATTATTCAGAGCTTACCGGTCAACCGCCATATGATCCGACCATGATGGTCAAGATATTGATTTACGCCCAAGCCAAAGGGATTAATTCCTCGCGTAAAATTGAACAAGCATTGTATGAAGATATTGGATTTCGTTTTCTTTCTTGTAACCAACAACCAAATTTCTGGACAATTTCAGAATTTCGGCGGCGACATCGTTTGGTACTTGAAAACCTCTTATGCGAAAGCGTACGTTTGGCCGATGAGGCCGGTCTTGTCAAGATGAACCAAGTAGCCGTGGATGGTACTAAGATTAAAGCGAACGCTTCCAAACACAGTGCTATGAGTTACGGTTATATGGTGAAAGAAGAAGAACGCTTAAAAAAATCCATTCAAGATTATCTGGATCAATTAGAAGTCAATGACCGTGATGATGACGATAAATACGGCAATTGCTCCGGCTGGGAACTTCCCGAAGACTTATCCACTACTCAAAAACGTCTCGAAGCTATTAAGAAGGCTAAAGCCGTTATAGAGGAAGAAGCTATCACCAAAGCCAAGGAAAAGCAAGAACAAAATAAAGACAATGCCAAAAAACAAGGAAAAGAGTACAAGCCACGGAAAGACCCGGAACAAGCAAAACCAGAGAACAAAAACCAATATAATTTCACCGATTCAGAATCCAGGATTATGAAAAACTCGGACAAAGCTTTTATTCAAGCTTACAATGCTCAAGCTACTGTCGATGTAGATAGTCACATTATTCTGGCTGCGGATGTAACGGATAATGCATCAGATCGTAAGCAACTAAAACCACAAGTGGAACAGGTTAAACAAAACACCAAACGCAAACCCGGAATATGCTCTGCCGATGCTGGATATTATAGTGAATCTAATCTCGAATATCTGGAGTTAGAAAAGATTAATGCCCTCATTCCACCAGATAAGATAAAGCACAGGGAATGGCGAAACAGAAATCGTTATTATGGCCGAATATCCAAAAACGCCAGTCGCGCTTATCGCATGCGACGAAAACTAAGAACGAAACAAGGCCGCGCCTTGTACAAAAACAGGATGACATCGATTGAGCCAGTATTTGGTTTTATCAAAGAACAGTTGCACCTACGACAGTTTTTACACCGGGGCATTGATAAAGTGCGCTCTATTTGGCGATTTACCTGCGGAGTTCACAACCTGTTGAAGCTCTACCGGGCAGGTATTCACTTCCAAACGGTATAATTAGAGCTCAATTGGATAAATGTGCTTAAATGTTTGAG
>Ga0334887_1003738_pt1 | contig 14695 bp, 8 predicted proteins | sample GraSluR1_MG_10_FD_207217 | JGI IMG/M metagenome (GOLD analysis project Ga0334887, IMG submission 207217) | Sludge microbial communities from methane-producing bioreactor in Wageningen University, Netherlands - Granular Sludge_18_07-R1 | ecosystem: Engineered > Bioreactor > Anaerobic >...
CGAATGGAGGGGTATGCCATTGTTCTAAGGGATCGACTGGCTGAACATCATAATGGCCATAAATAAGCAGCACAGGTTGATTTGGATAGGGGCAATGTTCAGCAAAAACTACCGGTGCTCCCGAGGTGTGAAGGATTCGAGACTGTAACCCGATATTCTGACAATATTGAACCAACCATTGTGCGGCATGATGGAGATCATCTTTATGGTCGGGATTGGCGCTGATAGTTGGCATGCGGAGAAGCTCAAAAAAATGATCGAGAACAGACTGACGATTTTCTTCAATAGTTTGATGGATTGCTGATAAGTTCATTTTTTATCCCCTTTCGGTTGGTGTATATGCTATTAATGCTTTTATTGTAGCAGATATTAAATGTGAAAAGACACGGACTTGTATCTTAAGAAGACTGAGGGGGCAAGGAGCATCCTATACGACGTGGCAATCTCATTGAGCCATTCTTTCATCCTGAGGAGGGTGGCGTTTTTTACCGAACATGGTGAGCATCTCATTTATTCCATTTCCACAATTCCACACATAATAAAAGATGATTCAAGAGATTGCCACGACCTCAAAAAATGAGGCCTCGCAATGACGACTCAAAGTTCCTTCTCCCTTGATGGGAGAAGGTGAGGATGAGGGTAAAAACCAAGATTCGGCATGCCATGGCATGTCGCTACGTTAATCGAACGCAATTTATTGCGCTCCTCCAATTTTTAATTCTTTGGTAGGAGCTTGATTGATCATACCCGTGTATTTTCAGGATAGACCTTCATGCTGCTTTCGCAGCACCAGATGAATATGAAAATAAGTTGCCCCCTCACCCTGGCCCTCTCCCACCGAGGGGCGAGGGAAAAAAGAACAAAAGAATTCAGAGTTCCTTCTCCCTGGATGGGAGAAGGTGAGGATGAGGGTGAAAGCCCTGGATGAGATTCTGGTGAGTTATTTAATATGAGTTACCTTTAAAAATCATTCCGGTATTTTCAGGATAGACCTTCATGCCACATTGTGGCACCAGTTGATGATGAAAATACTTACCCATGAATCGCTTCCCCCTTTATCAAAGGGAGCTAGGCGGATTTGAGTTTTTTCCTGCTCGGTCATTGCGAGGAGCGTCCTAGGCGACGTGGCAATCTCATTTAGTATTTTTTTTATAATGATGAAAAGATGAGATCCTCACGGCTTCTAAATACGAAGCCTCAGGATGACGGACTAAAGAATTTATTTGTTGTTATTTTCAGGATAGAATATGGTTATCTATTAAAGTGACCTAGTTTAAAAGAAGGCATTTTACCTTAATAAAATCCGAGAAAAGATAAAATGTGGTATTAAAGGTGGCATTAAAGATGAGTAAAGATAACGCTTTGGTTCTAGGTATCGACTGTGGTACTCAAGGTATACGATGTTTAGTTTCAGACCTTGAGGGAAATATTATTGCTGATGCTCAAGAAAAAATTCTTTCTTCAAATAAGTTCGGCGATCGGTTTGAACAAGATCCCAATGAATGGTGGTCAAAAACCCAAATTTGTATTCAAAAAACCCTTTTCGATTTAGAAAAAAATGGATACTCTCCATCTGATATACATTGTTTGTCTATTGATTCAACCTCTGGAACCATCATACCCATTGGTGAAAATAATCATCCTCTTGGTCCCGCTATTATGTATAATGACAGCCGGGCAAAAGAGGATTCCATTTATATCAACCATGTTGCTAAAGATTTTACAGAAAAAATAGGTTATCAATTTGGTCCTTCTTTCGCTCTGTGTAAAGTGTTTTGGCTTAAAAATCATCTCCCTCAAATATATGATAAAACAAAAGTGTTTTTACATGCTGGTGATTTTTTGCAGATGAAATTAACCGACCTCATCTTATCGGATATTTCCAATTCACTTAAAATGGGTTTTGATCTTTTGGAAATGAAATGGCCATGCTTTATCCAGGATCAATTGGGAATCGACATCCAAAAACTTCCTTCAGTAATAAAAACCGGAGAAAAATCTGGAGTTATTTCCAAATCAATTGCCAAAAAATTCCATCTTTCAACTTCTTTAAATGTTATAGCAGGTGCAACTGATGGAACAGCCTCTTTTTTTGCATCAGGAGCAAGGCTACCGGGCGATATTTCAAGTACAATTGGTACAACTTTAGTAATTCGAGGCATCTCCGAGAATTTGATCAAAGATATCAAAGGAAGAATTTATTGTCATCTTCATCCAGCTGGCTACTGGTTACCCGGTGGTGCCAGTAATACTGGTGGTGAGTGCTTACAAAAATTTTTCCCCAATGAAAATTTGAAAGAGTGGGACAACCAGGTATTAAAAATGGCTGTCCCCACCTCATTAATTCTGTATCCATTGACAAGAAAAGGGGAGCGGCTTCCTTTTGCATCACCCGAGGCTGAGTTTTTCCAAAACCGGAAAGAATCGAGTCGGCTCGAGTTTTATACTGCTTGTCTTGAAGGAGTAGGATATATAGAAAAATTTAGTTATCAGGTATTAGAAAAGTTAGGGTCTTCATCGATCCAAAGAATTTATTCTTCAGGAAGCGGTTCAAACAGCCCTATTTGGTGCCAAATTCGGTCCAACATCTTATCAAAACCAATATTTCTGCCGAAAACAACTGAATCCGCGATGGGTGCCTGCATTATAGCTGCCTCTCATTTATTTGGAGGGTTATCTCTTGCTTGTGAAAAAATGGTGAAAATAAATAAGATTTATGAGCCTATAAAATCAATATCTTCTCAATACCAAGAAAAATACCATCAATTTCTTGATGAATGCCAAAAAAGAGGATATGTCCATTAATATTATGACCAGGCTCTTATTTAATTAAAAATCTGCTCGCCATTAATAAAGGTAGCATGGCAATTCAATTCGTCATCAAAAATTGCAATATCGGCATTTTTATTGATTTCAAGGCTTCCTATTTGGTGATCCATCCCAATAAGTTGAGCTGGAATAAAGCTCCCAATTTTAGCTAATCGTGGATGAGAAATTTGAAAATGTGCTCGTAAATTGGCAAGGCAATGGTTGAGGGGAGAGGTACTGCCGGCTAAACTCATGGTTGATTTCATTCGAGCTATTCCATTCTCAACTATCATCAATTCCCCACCAAATTCATATTCACCATCCTTAAAGCCAGTTGGTCTAACCGCATCGCTTACCGCTATAAAGTGATCTTCGTCTTTACATTTGAAGGCGATTTTAATGATATCCGGATGAACGTGAATCATATCAGCAATGAGTTCAACAGTAATATCATCAAAACCAAGGGCAAAAGAAAGTAAATTAGGCTTTCGGTGATTCAGTGGATCCATACCGTTAAATAAATGAGTTACTAAGCGTGCTCCTTTCCGATAAGCCAAATTACAGGTTTCCTGATCGGCTTGACTGTGCCCTAAAGATACACAAACACCTTGTTTACTTAAAAATTCTATGAGCTCTAAACTCCCTGGAAGTTCTGGGGCCAAGGTAACTCTTTTAATCAAACCAGGATCGATATTTAAAAATTCTTCCATCTCTAAAGGATCTGGCATTCTTAGGTTTTTTAGATTATGTGCACCTCTTCGTCCTTCAGACAAATATGGTCCCTCTAAATGGATACCCAAAATTTGAGCAGCAGTGATATGATCTTTTTTAAATATTGAGACTGTTTTAATGGCTTTTTTTAGACGGGAGTAGCTTTCAGAGACTGTTGTAGCTAAAAAACCTGTCACACCACAGGTTGCAAAATGTTTGGCAATTTCTTCTAAGCCATTGGAATCGCCATCGGTAGCATCTTGGCCTAAGGCACCATGGAGATGAAGGTCAATCAAACCAGGATAAATATATTTACCTGAAAAATCATATTTGGTATCAACTTCTGGCTCTGGTTCTTTTAATTCAATTATCCTTGCGATTCGATTATCTTCAATGAGGAGGGTTGAATTTTCAATTACCAGTTGAGGGGTAACAATATTCCCAAAAATACTAATTCGACTCATTTTCAAATCATCCTTTTTTCTTTCTTAAAATTCAATTCCAAAGTTTTCAAGAGAAAATATTGTCAAAATTGAAAATACCTTATTTTAAAGCCTGATTGGGATATCAAAACTTTCTTATATAATATGATATATTAATGCTAATCATCACTAAATTTTTTCTAATTTTCATTTTTTTGGATCTTAACTAGCAATAGTACAGCTTAGTCCTCGTTTATAGGGTTTTTATCTTCTTTTATTACTGAGTTTTTGCCAAATTTTATCAAGGTATTTCCAACTAAATAAAGGAAAAACAGCCATAAAGGTATTGAATAATCGTTATCATTTAAATTGTTACTATATAATTATACCTATTACTCTTACTGGTATTATACTTTTAGGAGTTACTCATAATATTCAACCGGATACACCATTAAAAATATAATGGGTCTGTATGATGAAGTGTAATCCAATCCATTTCTTTCTTAATTATAATCAAAAATGATAACCAGGGAGGAAGATAAGTTTTGGCGTACTCAATTGGAATAGATTTAGGAGGAACTAAAATAGCTGGAGTATTAGTAAATGAACAACTGGATATTCTTGCCTACGAAAAAATACCAGTAGAACCAAAGAGACGGGTAGAAAAAGTCTTAAACGATATTGTTTCTTTAACACAATTACTTCAGAAAAAATTGAAAAACCAGAATGAGTTAGTTGGAATGGGAATTGCTTGTCCAGGATTGGTTGATATAGACCATGGCATTATGGTTTATTCAGAAAATCTCAACTGGCGAAACGTTCCGGTAGTTCAGATCCTTTCTGAGAAACTCAATCACCCGTTTTACTTAGAACATGATGTCCGGAGCGGTGCCATCGCTGAAGTATTTTTCGGAGCCGGGAAAGAATACCAGAATTTGGTCTATGTAAGTGTTGGTACTGGAATTTCTGGAACATTAATCTGGGAAAGGCAATTCATTCGTGGCGCAAGAGGCATTTCAGCCGAATTAGGCCACATTATTGTTGAACCTGGTGGGCCTCTTTGTCGATGCGGCAATGCCGGCTGTCTCGAGGCTCTCTCTTCGGGAAGTGCCATGGAAAGAGAAGCTTATCATTTGACTAAAAAACCGGTGAGCGGTGCTACCATTATGCAAAAAGCTCAGGAAAATATTTCCCCTTTTACCAATATCGTTCATCAAGCTGCTTATTATTTTGGAATTGGTTTGGCAAATATTGCTCAAATCTTTGACCCAGAAGCCATCATTTTAGGAGGTGGGGTTTCCGAGTCTGGTGATTTCTGGCTCAAGCTTGTTGAATCTTATTATGTTAAACATCAATTTTGGTCGTTTTCTCTTCCTGATTTGAAACTTGGGGCTTTCAAAGGAAAAGCGAGTGTTATGGGAGCAGCTGGGCTCCCATTTCTGAAAAAGGAGGGCTTACTTTGACCAAAAAAGAAAGAGTCAATCATGCTATCCATCACCGAAGAAGCGATCGTCTTCCTCACCAAATCGATTTTACCTGGAGAATGAAAAAAGAATTTCTCAGCCATTTTCAAATCCAGGAGAAAGAGCTACCAGAGCTTTTAGGAAACCATTTTCTCTATATTGATACCCATAAAAAAGTAAAATTAGACGAAGAAAAGGGGACTGATTATGATGTTTTTGGAGTTGGGTGGGATCTTGTTAAATCGGAAGGGTATCTCCCTTGTTTTCATCCGTTAACTGATTGGAATAACTTTCATTCCTTTCAATTCCCCGATCCCCAGAATCCAATTCTATATCAGGATTTCTTTCCCCTTCAGGATGGGCAGAAAAAAGAATACTTTATTCTCTCAACTCAGGGTTGGGTTCTTATGGAAAGAGCCTGGCTATTGAGAGGTTTTGAGAATTTCATGATTGACCTTATTGATAATCGAACCGAATTAGAAAGACTTTTGGATCTCATCACTGATTACCAAATTGAGGTTCTTCGTCATTTGATCCAACTGGGCGTAGATGGAATCTATACTGGGGATGATTATGGAACTCAACGGGGTTTATTGATTGCCCGAAAAACCTGGCAAGACCTTCTTAAACCAAGGTTGAGAAGAATTTGGGATGTCGCCAAAAAAGAGGGGATACCGGTTTTCCATCACTCCTGTGGAAATGTCTTGGATATTTTGGATGATATGGTTGAAATTGGACTCAACGTTCTTATACCAGTCCAGCCACAAGCCATGGATATTCAACTTCTTCAGAACCGTTTTGGCGATCATCTCACTTTTATGGGAGGGATAAGTACCCAAAAAACCTTACCTTTTGGTACCCCTACCGACGTTCAATCGGAAGTAAGAAAATGTATTGAAGTTTTAGGGTCAAAAAATAATTATGTAATTTCAGCTTCTCACGAAATTGGATCGGATTGCCCAATGAATAATTTAATCGCTTTCTTTCATGAAATGAAAAAAACCAATGAGAGTGATATCCCATTACTGGAAAAATTATAAAAACTGATAGATCCTCATGCTAATAAGGTTGCGTAGTATTAGATGAGTATGAAAATCCAAGATTCGACATGCCATGGCATGTCGCTACAATAATTATAGAATGGGCATAATACATTGTGCCTCTCCAATTTTAATTCTTTGGCAGGGGCTTGATTTATCATGCCCGTGGATTTTCAGGATAGACTTACATACCACTTTGGTGGCACCAGTTGAGGATGAAAATGAGTTACCCCCCTCACCCTGACCCTCTCCCACCAAGGGGCGAGGGAAAAATTCCCCTTTAGCAAAGGGGGTTAGGGGGATTTGAATTTTTAACTGTTCCGTCAATCAGACTGTGTCACAATCCCTTTCATACACCAAGAAGAGCTTGAAAGTGGAGGATACATTCTATTTATCTTCAGTTTTTTGGTTATCTATTCCCAATATAACTGTAAAATATTAACCTAAGTGGTGGTAAATATTTACAAAATAATCATGACATAGCCTGAATGACGAGTCAGAGTTCCTTCTCCCTTGATGGGAGAAGGTGAGGGTGAAAGTCCAAAATGAGATCCTGGTTCATTGCTCTAAAAAAATGACTTTAAAAATATTCGGTTTATTCAGGATAGAGGGTGAAGCAGAATTATTAAATAAATTGTTAAGCTTTCACCCTCTATGGTGAGTAATTATTTGTTCATTGCTTTTTGTTTTCGCTGATAAAGTAAATCCTCAATAGTATCGATATCCTCGTGAGGAAGTGTCCAATCTCCCGCTAAAGCTGTTTCAGCTATTTGATCCGGACGTCGAGCTCCCACAATTGCTGAGGTTACTTCAGGACGCCTCAAAACCCAAGCAATTGCCAATTGCGCAAGAGTTTTATTATGTTTTTTAGCTATTGGAATCAGTTGATTAACGAATTCGAGATTATAGCTAACCAATGGCTCATTAAACTCGAGATCGTTTCTTCGGTGATCGTCAGTCGGAAAACGTGATATCCGTTCCCGAGTCATTTTGCCGGTCAGTAATCCTTTTTGCATTGGACTATAAACAACAACGCCAATAGAATTTTGGCTACAGTAGGGGAGGGTGTTTTCTTCTACATCTCTTTTCAGCATACTGTAAGGAGGTTGCAGCGAAGCAACTGGATAAATTGATTGGGCTCGTTTCATTTGGGATATATTAAAATTCGATACCCCAATATATCTCACTTTCCCTTCCTTTACCAATTGAGCCATTGTTTCCCAACCTTCCTCGATATCTTCATCGGGGATCGGCCAGTGAATTTGATAGAGATCAATGGTATCGATTTCTAATCTCCTCAAACTTGCTTCAACCTCAGCTTTAATGCTTTCTCTTTTAAGTCGGTTAGAAATATTTTTCATTTCATCCCATACTAAACCACATTTTGTTGCTATGATTGGTTTTTTGGGAAAATCCTTGATAGCTTTCCCAACAATCTCTTCTGAATGACCAAGACCATAAATTGCAGCGGTATCAATCCAATTTATCCCGAGATCCAAAGCATTCTTTATGGCTTTAATAGACTCAGAGTCATCTTGAGGGCCCCAGGCGTGTCTCCATCCTCCACCACCAATTGCCCAAGATCCAAATCCAATCACCGTTAGTTCGAGATCGGTTTTCCCTAATCGACGAGTCCTCATAATGACCTACCTCCTGATATTAATTTATTTTATAAGAATTTCTTGATCAGTTGTTTGATGTTCATTATTGTATGTTTTCTTTATCCCATTTATAGTCCGAAAACCTAAGCGAATGTCAGCAGCTTTTAATATTGATTCTAACAATTCAGCATATGATATTCCAGCCAATTTTGCCATTTTAGCTAAATGCCCGTCCCAACACCAACCAGGGTTAGGGTTCACTTCTAATAGTCGCGGATTCCCTTGATCATCCAAACGCCAATCAAAACGAACATAATCTCGACATTCCAGTCTCTCAAAAAGTTTCAACGAACTTCCTATGATAAATTTCTTAGTCTCTTCAGGTATTTTAGCTTTAATTGACTTAATTTTCCAATAGGGCGAGCCAGGAAGCCACTTTGCTTCGTATCCACAAATTTTTGGTAATTCCGCCGGTAGTTCTGAGTAATCTTCTTCCAACAATGGAAGTACCATATACGATTCGGGGGAATTTCCAATAATTCCCAGGCTAAGATCTGAACCAGTTATAAATTCTTCAACTAAAATTGGTTTATCATAACCAAATTGGCTACGGATATCGGATATAGCATTCATCAATTCTTCAATTTTATAAGCAACACTTTTTTGAGTGATTCCAAAACTGGCATCACCAAAATTTGGCTTTACTATGACTGGAAAATTTATCATGAGATCAAATATGGTGTCTTCCGGTTTAATAAAATAGGCTTTTGGAACCGGAATGTTCATTTCCCGAGCCATTCCTCTTACCAATGATTTATCATAACAATAGGCTAAACACTGAGGTCCGGATCCGGTATACGGAATTCCCATCATTTCTAAGAAAGATGGGATATGCAATTCCTTTCGAGGATCATTGTTAAAACCCTCATCACACAAGTTAAAAACCAAGTCAATTTTCCCCTTTTGGGAAATGAGATCATTTATCAATTTTTGATGATTATCCAAATAAATAAAGCTATATTCTCTTAATTCTTTTAAAGCAGATTTTAATTGATCTATGGTATAAAAATCATCATCATCAAAAACTGAGGATGGTTTTAAAATGTCAGGCTTTCCTGGATCACCGAATACAACAGCAACTCGTCGAATGCTTGGTGGCAGCTTTTTTTTAATTGTAGTCCATGGTTTTTTTACTCGAGAACTGACGATAATTCTTTGTTGCATCATGCCTAAATCTTGGTTTCTTTGGGAATGTGATAATAACTTTCCATGAAAAACAACATTATTATAACCAGTATTTTTTAGGAGTTGGCCAAGTTCATCTTCTGTATAGAGTCTTTCTCCATAAAATTGGTCAACTATGACTCCTCGATCCACATGATTGACTATTTCTCGAGATATCAGTCGATGTCCATCAGCCGAAAGGGATCGTTCTCGACAAACAAAATATTTTTTGTCAATCCATTCCCATGACCGGGGCTCATAATGGGCAGCTAAAAACTCACCATCGGCGACATCAATTAACAATCGTCCCCAAGGCTTCAAAACCCGGAAAATTTCTTTTAATATTTTCATATCATCTTGAACAGTTTCAAAATATCCAAAACTATTACCTAATATAAGAACCACATCAAAAAAATCGCTTGAATAGGGAAGTTTTCTCGCATCTCCTTCTCGAAACTGGATACATAAACCTTCTTTTTTTGTCTGAATTTTAGCTTTCTGTATTAAGTAATGAGAACGGTCTAACGCATAGATATTTCTCACGTTTCGTCGTGCCAGCTCTATAGAGTGCCTTCCCTGACCACAACAAAGATCTAATATTTTGTCATCGGGAGATAGTGAAACAGCTTCGGTAAATAAATCAACCTCTTTGCGGGTTATTTCCTTGTCTTCGACAATATCGGCATCGGTTTTTAAATAAATTGAATTAAATATTCTTCGCCACCAATCAGGGTAAACGTGCTCCTCTAAATTCACAACCGGTCCTAAAGATTTTTTCATTTTACTCCCACCTTTTTTCCGGATTAAAGGGGGAGTCCCTTTTGATGACTCTTCATTCATAAATAATAGACCCTCCTCACAAATCATAAATTTTTATTTAAAATTTTATTAAAAACCATTTCTTATGATCCAAAAGAAAAAAGAATAAATCGCTCATAACCATTTCTTTTTTTTAAAGAAAAATATCATAATCAGCGCTATTCCTCCCATGGCGAACAAGGTGATTGGATATCCCCATTTCCAATACAATTCAGGCATAAAACGAAAATTCATACCATAGATTCCTGCAATAAAAGAAAGGGGCATAAAAATGGTAGCAATCATGGTTAGAACTTTCATCACCTCATTTAAACGATTATTGATACTCGAGAGGTAAATATCGATCATGCTGGAAATTAATTCTCGATCAGTTTCAATGGTATCGATAAGTTGAGTAATATGGTCATAGATGTCCCGTAAATACACAACGGTGGCTTTTTCAATAAAAGGAAACTCACGTCTTTCTAAAGAACCAATCACTTCCCGCATGGGCCAAATAGAGGTTCGAAAATATATCATATTCCTTTTTAGAAAATGAATCCTCGGTAAAATTTTTGAAGAAGAATGATCAACCAGTTCATCTTCTAATTCTTCTAATTGATCCCCAATTTGTTCCACCATAAGAAAATAATTATCGACGATCGCATCCAGCAGAGCATAAATCAAATAATCGGCTCCTGCTTTTCTCAACCGACCTTTACCGAGACGAATGCGATTCCTTATTTCTTCGAAAACATCTCCTTTTTTTTCTTCCTGAAAAGAGATAACAAATTTGTCTCCTAATATAAGACTGACCTGTTCTGAGATGATTTCATCTAACTGACTCTGGCTATATACCATTTTTACAACAATATAGAGATAATTTTCATAATCTTCGACTTTTGGGCGTTGGGTAGTATCGAGAATATCTTCTAAAACGAGATGGTGAATGCCAAATATCGATCCTATTTTGGATAATATATTTTCCTGACAGATACCATCAACATTAATCCAGGTTATCGACTGACTGTCTCTCAAATTGATTACATCATCGATAAACTCAGTTTGTATCTCTTGATATTGATTATCGTTATATTTAAATATATGAAATAACTTTCTTTCTTTATCATTTGAATCAACATGATCTTCATCATCTTGTAGAAAATTACCGAACTCATTCTTCTTGCTATCGGTATTGGTCATAGATATTTCTCCGTAATATTAATGAAATTTTATGAATCATATTACCACTTTCTTAAATATTATCTATTTGATTTTTTATTGGTCATAAGTCTTTTTGAGAAGGAATTCATAGCAAGCGAAGGTTTCAACAAATAAAATTCTTATTTTTAGAAGCATAAATCATTATATCTTTTCGTTATTTTTAATAGCAATAAAAAATTTTTATTTGCTCTTATATGCCCCTCCATAAGTTAAATTGCATTCAGTCTAAGCCCTCATGCTCCTTTAAAGCACCAGATGAATATGAAAAATCAAGAATTCGACATGCCATGGCATGTCGCTACATTAAAAGAAAGGGCGTAATAAATTGCGCCCCTACATTTTATATTCTTTGGTAGGGGCTTGATTTACCATGCCTGTGGGTTTTCAGGATAGACCCTCATGTCGCTCTTGGCAGCACCAGATGAGGATGAAAATACCTATCTAAATCCGTCATTGCGAGGAGCGTCTTGTGCGACGTGGCAATCTCTACCATCCACTTAGTCATTCTGAGGAGTCCGGTGTTTTTGCCGGACGACGTAAGAATCTCATCATTTAAAGTATTTATGAAGAAAAAACTTAAAAGATGAGATCCTCACGCCCTCGAAAAGCGAGGGCTCAGGATGACCGATTAAAGGCACACCCCCCTTTATCCCCCCTCAATGGGGGAATTTATAAGATGGTATTTTCTGGATAGACCCTCATGATGTCTAGAAGAACTAGGTAAGGATGAAAATAGGTATCCCCCTCACCCTGACCCTCTCCCACGAAGGGGCGAGGGAAAAAAATTATATCATTCCTTCTCCCTTGATGGGAGAAGGTGAGGATGAGGGTGGATTTTTAAACTGCTCACAGTTCACGCTTCACGGTTCACGGTATTTTCAGGATAGAATGGTAGCTTTAATTGTTCTCCTTGAAGAAATTTACTACATCTTAATTGGGAAAACATTATTCTTAAAAACAGTTAATTTTCTGAATAGGTTTTCGTCCGGCCCATCCAGTCAAGACGATTTACTTTGCCAAAACAATCTTTAAAAATTTTATAATAAAGATATTCTTCCCGAGAATGCAGTTTCCATCCATTCGGGAGAATACGCTCTTTTTCATATTCTGATGCTGTAATTTTCTCTTCCGCATAGGAAGCTAAAATTTCATTGACTCCAGCTCCCTCCCAAAATTTGGCTTTCTTTCTATGAAGAACTCGATTTGGGAGTTCATTTTCCAATGCGCATCGCAAAATCCACTTCTCTTCTTGATTCTTTATTTTATACTGAGGAGGGATACTTAAAGCGAAACTGACAACATCGGGGTGAAGAAAGGGTACATAGGCTACAATACCAAAGGCAGAAGCACAACGATCTACCCTCTGCAAAGCTGTATTGTGAAGACGAAGCATGATATCCCTTAATTCATCGGGCAACTTTTCAGTGGGAATTGATTTTAAATAATCATAACCGGCAAACAATTCATCCCCACCTTCACCGGAAAAAACCGCAGGGACATATTCAGCCGCTAAGCGGGCAACTAAATAATTGGTTGCACTTGATCGAACCAATAACGGATCAAAGGATTCCAAATGATAGATAACCTCTGGTAATATTGCTATTAAATCTTGTTGGGTAACAACCATTTCGTGGTGAATGGAACCGATATGTTCCGCAACCTCACGAGCATACAAAAGGTCTGGAGCTGTAGCTATCCCTGCGGCAAAAGTATGAAATGTTTTTATATCATGGCGGGCAATAGCTGATATGGCACTGGAATCTAAACCACCCGATAACAAAGATCCAATTTCCTGAGTAGATATGCAGTTTTGAACCGCTTCCGATAATATTTTATAAAGCTTATGGGCTATCTGGTTGGGGTCGTCTTTTAAGGCTGATTGTTGTGGTAATTTCACTTGGTAAACCAAGTCTTTTCCATTAAATACATATCCAGGTAAAAGCTCATTGATTTCCGGTACAATTTTTAACAAAGGCTTTACCTCTGAAGCGAACATTAAAACCTCATTATCTTTCCAACCATAGTAGAGTGGTGCAATTCCAAGGAAGTCACGAGTTAGAAAGATATTTTCCTTGCCTAGGATTATTTTCGCTAAACGACCATCGCCACCCTGATCTTCATAAATTATTTTATTTTTCTCCGATCGCAAGGGAGGTGCCTGGGTATCAGTCCATACCATTCCGAGAGAACAATGATCATCTTGGAAAAGTGTCTTCCCTGATTGACCTCGATAAGCAATTTCTGGTAAAAGTTTTTCAATCAGAGAGATTTGATTTCCTTGACATATTCCGACAATACCTGCCATATTTTTCCTCCATTCTCATAATTTTTAATTAGTGGGCGTTTCTCCCTCTTCTTCAGTGTCTTGTTTTTCACGAACTGCTCCTGGTCCCTCATCAGAAAATACCTTCACCCGCTCTTCTAATGACATTCCTAAAGAATTATAAAACTTTGATTTTGCAACATTATAATCAAATACCGCTTGTAAATAGGCGTTTTCTGTTTGATATGCTTCATTTCGAGCATCGATAAGTTCAATACTGGTAATAACCCCTGCATCATATCGCGCTTCAGCAATTTTCAGGTACTCATTAGCGCGGATTAAGCTTTTTTCCTGGAGCGGGACAGCCCGTTCAGCAGTATTGAATGCCTCAAAGATTTGCTTCAGTTCAATTTGTATATTATTTTTAATATTTTCAAGATTAGCCAATGAAATCTGTAATCCAACTTGAGATAACTGCTGGTTGATAACTGGTGTGTAATCATTGGTATTAACCTGAACCTCTTTGGTTTTTAGGATCACTTCGTCCTCGGCTTTTTTAATTTCAAGACGATGCTCCAAGGCATATTCAATGCTTTTTTCCAAATCGATTTTTGAGGGATTAAAAACCAATTCGCTCGCTAATTCTACAGGAGCGTTTAAATCTTTTCCCAAAAGTTGATTCAAATTCATTTTGGCTACTTGTAAATTGCTTTCCGCATTTAAAAGGTCTGATTGGGCTTTTGATAATTCATATTCCGCCGAGATCACATCAATCTGGGCAACCATTCCTAATGAATATTTAGCTTTTACATTTTCTAATTGTTTTTGAGAACGACTAATATTTTCTTGAGCTAAAACTACTGACCGTTGGAGTTTGAGAATATTGTAATAAGCTTCTTCGACCACCTGGATTTGATTGGAACGAGTAATTTCATAATTCCGCTGGGCAACTAATAATGCAGTTTCATTAGAAAGTTCACTCAAAATAGAAGGAGCTAGAAGCAAATCCGCTTTCGTTTTTTTATAATTTAATTCGTTCTGTTGTAAATCAAATTGTGCTTTTTTCATTTCGTTTCCGTTTTCTAATGCAATATTGACTGCTTCAGAAAGGGTAAGTGGTGGATTATTTGTTTCTTCAGCA
>Ga0334887_1003745_pt1 | contig 14657 bp, 15 predicted proteins | sample GraSluR1_MG_10_FD_207217 | JGI IMG/M metagenome (GOLD analysis project Ga0334887, IMG submission 207217) | Sludge microbial communities from methane-producing bioreactor in Wageningen University, Netherlands - Granular Sludge_18_07-R1 | ecosystem: Engineered > Bioreactor > Anaerobic >...
ACGAAGACATCGCGGCGGGCCGTCTGACCCCTTGGAAAGAGGCAAGACGACGTCTTGAGGCGTTGCCGTGACGTGGGAGGTTGTTATCTCCAAAAGCACGGAGAAAACGCTTGCATCTTTACCCAAATCTCTGAGTCCCCGTGGCGACGCCTACAAGTAAAGCCCCCTACGGGGGCTTTTTTCATAACGCTGCTGGGTGTGGAGAAGACGAAGGATGCGCTCTTTTCGGAGTAGGAACCAGAGAAGATGGCTGAACCGGTTTTCGGATAGGCGCTTTTTTGAAAAACGGCTGGCGGAGAAGATTGAAAAATGCACCGTCGAGCGTTGCTGCCGGAATAGGAGAGTCTTGCCTATGAAAAGAGAACAGAAGGAATCATGCCAGTATTTGCAAATAGAGCTTCTCGCGGAGGTCTCGCTGCTTGAAGCGTTCTTCGTGTCCTTTTCGTACGCGCCCCACGCGCACGATACGTTTGCCGTCGGGCAGACCTTGTCCGGATTTCAGGACTTCGTATGTCGCGGAAAAAAACACAGGGGCTTCCCGGGAACTCTTATCACCATCAATCCGGATGAAGTGCACGACGGCCATTCCGGGTTGGAAACGGGTTTCGCCTATCGAATGCTGTATATCCCCGCAGCGACCATCTTCCGCTCCTCTGCGGCGGATATGATCAAGCAGGGCCTCGTTGACGATCTAGGAGTGAATCGCGACGTCGAAGGAGTAGGGGACCGGAAGGTCGTCGAGTTCGTGTACAATGTGGTTTCATCGGCGTCGGGTATTCTTTCAAGCAAGAAAAAGCCCCTCCGGAGAGGGGCATCATGTTTCTATTTCAAGGACTCGGACAAGATCTTCAGAAATCTTGCCCATCCTCCTGTAGCCAACAAGAGGCCAAAACCGGCGATCACGAATATCAAGGATGCCACTATTCCCTGCAAAACCCCGTACCAAAATCCGGGGTTCTTGTGACTTCGAAGAAAGTCTTCCTCAAGACGGCGTTTTTGTTCTTCGAGCACCTGATCCACTTCCTGTTGCTTCTGTTCCACCTTTTGCCATTCTTCAGCGAGCGCCTGGCGTTCTCCGGACATCGCCTCGTCGATGAACTGTTGCGCGAGCGACTGCGCGTGGTTCTTGTACAGAGCTATCTGTCTGTCCGAACGAGAAATCGCAAGGAACGGCTCCAAGTCTTTTTCCGGAACATGATCAAGTCCTTTTTCCTGCTTTATCTGTGCAATGACATCCAGCTTATGAGCCTTGTACAGCGAGTACGCTATTTGTCCAAAGATGTCTTCCTCGCTACTCACAAGCCTTTCGTAGATATCATTAAAACCTTTACGCCCCATGGCTTCCTTTTACTCCACCGACTGCCCTGTAGGCGGCACGAAACGCCCTGTCTATCTCTTCGGCGGTTTTTTCGGTGCAAATATGGGGTACCCGATCACTGGACACTGTCATCCTAGCTCCGGTTCTGACTCGCTCCGCAGCCGCCAGTACAGCATCCCTGCTAAAAAGGCGTCTTTTCAGCATGTTCATCCCCTCCCTTATCGCATATTCTACAGGGATCAGGGTTCGCCTTCAAGCAAAACATTGAAGTCGAGCCTTTGTAAAAATACCTGCGGGGCTTTTGATTCAGCGGACTCCTCTGCGGCGGATATGATCAAGCAGGGCTTCGTTGACGATCATGGAGTGGATCGCGACGTCGAAGGAGTAGGGGACCGGAAGGTCGTCGAGTTCGCGCACGATGCTGTAGAGGACTTGATCGGTCAGGTTCTCGCCTCCCTGGAGCGCAAGGTCGATGTCCGACCCGCTTCTATAGTTGCCTTTGGCTCGCGATCCGTAGAGTATGACGCGCTCGACTTCCGGATGGCGGGCGAAGACGGCGGCGATCATCGCTATGGTTTCTTCCGGGAGGCCGTACCGTTCGTTCATGACGGGGCGGTTTCTTTGAAGCGCTCCATCGCGGCGCGGAAGCGTTTGAATTCGCCGAAGTAGCTCTCCAGGATTCTGGCGGAGATTCTGGAGGGCGTGGCTTCGTCGTAGGTGTGCGAAGTAAGGTTGCGGCTGACGATCATGTCCATCCAGACGTCGCCGTCGTTGACGAGGGCGTTCCGGAAGGCTTCGCGCGTGGTGTCCTTCGAGCCGTAGAGGTCCCGGGTTCCCCTGCTTTCTCCGTTTCTCCGACATTCCCCCCGTTACGAACGTAACGTCATCGTTACTCATCTGTTACATATTTCCGTAACAGTCGTTACGCACGCCTCCTATACTGTGCGTGTCGGTCGGGGATGGTCCCCGGCACACCAAGACGAAAATTCAAGGAGGCTATTCGGTATGAAGAAATTCGCGGCAGTTCTGGCGGCATGTGCGGTCCTCTCCATTTCAAGCGCGGCGTTCGCTAGCAATACGATCGTTATGAACGGTTCCACCACGGTGCTCCCCATCGCCCAGGCGGCGGCGGAGAAGTACATGGCGGCAAACAGCGACGTCAAGATCAGCGTTTCCGGCGGCGGCAGCGGCAACGGCATCAAGGCGATCATCGACGGCACGACCGACATCGCCAACTCCTCGCGCTTCATCAAGACGGACGAAGTGAAGGCGGCGGTGGAGAAGGGAACCTACCCGGTGCCTTTCGCGGTGGCCATGGACGCGCTTCTTCCCATCGTGCACCCGAATAACCCCGTGAGCGACCTGAGCATCGAGCAGCTTCGCGACATCTACGCCGGCAAGATCACCAACTGGAAAGACGTCGGCGGCGAGGACAATGCGATCGCGGTTGTCGGCCGCGACACCAGCTCGGGTACGTACGAGACGTGGCAGGAGATCATCATGAAGAAGGAACGGGTTTCCCAGCGCGCGCTCGTGGTCGCCTCCTCCGGCGCCATGCTCACCACCGTGGCCAAGAACAAGTACGCGATCGGCTACGACGGCATCGGCTACATCAACAACACCGTGAAGCCCCTGATGGTCGGCGGCAAGAAGGGTTCCGCGGAGACGGCGCTCGACGGCACCTACCCCATCGCCCGCTTCCTCTACATGTTCACGAAGGGCTGGCCCACGGGTGGAATCATGAAGTTCATCAACTTCGTCCTGAGCGACGACGGACAGAAGATAGTGGCCGAAACCGGATTCGTTCCCCTGAGAGTGCTGAAATAACACGAAGACTCCTCCTGATCTCCCCCTGGCTCTCCCCCTCCCTCTGTTCCGGGAGGGGGCTTTTATCTGGACCCCCTGCGGGCGAAGAATCCGAAGAACGAAAGAGGTTTTTTCATGAAAGACAAGCTTCCGGGAATTGTAATCAAGGGAATGTCGAGCGCGGGGATCTTCATCATGATCTTCATCCTCTATTTCCTGTTCAGAGAGGGGCTTCCCGTGCTGAAAGCGGTCACGCTGAGGGATCTGTTTTTCGGCGATCTGTGGTATCCGGCGGAGACTCCTCCGGTGCTGGGGATGTTTCCCCTCATCGTGGGAACGCTTGCGGTGACGGCGGCCTCCTCGCTGCTGGCGCTTCCGTTCAGTCTGCTGATCGCGATCTTCGTCTCCGAGGTGGCCCCCAGGCCGGTACGCGAGCTGCTGAAGCCGGTGCTTGAGCTGCTGGGTTTCTTCCCCTCCATCGTGCTTGGATTCATCGGAATGGTGGTGTTGGCGCCCTGGCTGCAGGAGACGTTCGATATGCTCTCGGGGCTGAATCTGCTGAACGCTTCGGTGTTGCTCGGGGTGCTGACGGTGCCGATCGTGAGTTCGCTCGCGGAAGAGGCGTTGAGTTCCGTTCCGGGCGACCTGCGCGACGCCTCCTACGCGCTGGGCGCGACCCGGTTCGAGACGACGCGGAAGGTCGTCGTCCCTTCGGCGCTCCCCGGTATTTTGAGCGCGTCGTTGCTCGGGGTGATGCGCGCGCTGGGGGAGACGATGGTGGTGCTGATGGCGGCGGGCGGCGCGGCGATCATTCCGCTCTCGATTTTCGACCCGGTCCGCCCGTTGACCTCCACCATCGCGGCGGAGATGGGGGAGACTCCGGTAGGGTCGGCGCACTACGCGGCGCTCTTCTTCGGCGGAATCATTCTGCTGCTGATGACGCTCGGGATCAATCTTCTCTCCGCGTGGATCGAGAAGAAGGGAAAGTTGGTGCAATAGATGGACGGACGCAGATTTGCCGACCTGATGATGACGATCTTTTCCTGGGTCGCCGCGCTGCTGCTGACCGGAATGGTGGTCGCGATCATCGGCTTCGTCGTGGTGCGGGGGTACAGCGTGCTCTCCCTGGACTTTCTGATCGAGCCTCCGCGCGACAGCATGACGCGCGGAGGAATCATGACGCCCCTGGTGGGGACGCTCCAGCTCGTCGGTACGGCGATGTTTTTCGCGATTCCCGTGGGCGTGGCGACCGGGCTCTACTTCGCGGAGTACGCCGGCGACGACATGTTCACGTCGATTCTGCGGCTGGCGATTCGCTCGCTCGCGGGCGTGCCGTCGGTGGTGTTCGGGCTTTTCGGTCTGTCGCTCTTCGTGATTCTGCTGGGCTTCGGCCCGAGCCTGCTGGCCGCGGCGCTCACGCTCGCCTGTCTGACGCTGCCGCTGATGGTGACGGCGTCGGAGCAGGCGTTCCTGGCGGTGCCGAAAGACTACCGGGACGCTTCGTACGCCCTCGGCGCTTCGAAGTGACAGACCATCCGCAAGGTGGTGCTGCCCGCGGCGGCGCCGACGGTGATCACGGGGATCATCCTGAGCGTCGGCAGGGTGGCGGGGGAGACGGCGCCCATCATGTTCACCGGCGCTGCCTTCTTCGCGCCTCATATCGCGCGCAGCCTCTTCTCCGAGGTGATGGCGCTGCCGTACCACATCTACGTCCTTGCCACGGCGGGGACGTTCATCGAAGAAACCCGGCCGATTCAATACGGCACGGTGCTCGTGCTGCTGCTGTTGGTTTTGGGCATCTGTTCCGGAGGCATCTACATGCGTTCCCGTCTCCGCAGGCTGATGCGGCGATAGGGGTGGAGGGAATATAATGGAAAAAATATTGGTGAGTTCGCGCGGCGTGAATCTGTTTTACGATTCGGCGCGCGTGCTGAAGGATATCACGTTCGATATAATGGAAAAGCAGGTCACGGCGCTCATCGGACCGTCCGGATGCGGCAAGAGCAGCTTTTTGCGCTGCATCAACCGGATGAACGACTTCATTCCGAGCGCGCGGGTGGAGGGAGAGATTCTGGTCGGCGGTTCGGACATCTACGCGGGCGGCGTGGACGTGATCGCGCTCCGCCGGAACGTGGGAATGGTCTTCCAGAAGCCGAACCCCTTCCCGATGTCGATCTACGACAACGTGGCGTACGGCCCTCGCCTGCATGGAATCAAGCAGAAGGACAGGCTGGACGACATCGTGAAGCAGAGTCTCGTCGGCGCGGCGCTCTGGGACGAGGTGAAGGACAAGCTGAAGACTCCGGGTACCGGGCTCTCCGGCGGGCAGCAGCAGCGTTTGTGCATCGCGCGGGCGATCGCGACGGAGCCGGAGATTCTGTTGATGGACGAGCCGACGAGCGCGCTCGACCCGATGGCGACGGCCCGTATCGAAGAGCTGGTCCGCGAGCTGAAAAAGCGGTACACTGTGGTTATCGTGACGCACAACATGCAGCAGGCCGCCCGTATTTCGGACCGCACCGCTTTCTTCCTGATGGGCGACCTCGTCGAGTACGATGCGACGCCCAAGATGTTCACGTCGCCGGAGGACAAACGGACGGAGGACTACATCACGGGGCGGTTCGGCTAGGAAGGCCGGGAGAGAGGAGACGATGATCATGGAGCCTGTGATTACACGGAAACAGCTTGAGGCGGACTTGACGGAGCTGAAGCGGATGGTCCTCCGCCTCGGCAAGATGGCCGAGGAGTCCATCAGCAAGGCGATCTGGGCGCTGAAGAATCAGGATGCGGAGCTCGCCAGAATGGTGTTGGCGAAGGACGACGACATCGACGACCTCGCCGAAGCGCTGGACAACGCCTGCATGCACTTCGCCGCGCGCTTCCAGCCTTTGGGCGAGGATCTGCGGGCGGTGACCTCCATCATGCACATGGCGGTGGACCTGGAGCGCATCGGCGACTACGGCGGCAACATCGCGAAGGTGGCGGTGGAGCTTGCGGACAAGGAGCTTATCAAACCTCTGATCGACATTCCGCGGATGCTCGACGTCCTTTCCGCGATGATGTCGAAGGCTTTGGTGGCGTTCGACACCAACAACGCGGAGATGGCGAAGGAGGTCTTCGCCATGGACGACCTTATGGACGATCTGGAGAAGCAGATAATGAGAGAGCTGCTTCTCCTGATGATGGAGCGACCGCAGCGCATCGAGCAGGCGACGCAGCTCCTCAACGTGGCGCGGACGCTGGAGCGCGGCGGCGACCACGTGACGAACGTCGCCGAACGGGTGATCTACATTCTTACCGGGAAGACCGTGAAGGCCTCCGCGTTCCGACGACCGCGCCCCGCGACTCCTTACGCCCATAAAGAACACGAGGAGCGGTGAGGGACGTGCCGGAAGCCCGTATTCTCATTGTGGAGGACGAGGACGCGATCATGGAGATCGTCTCCCAGGCGCTGCGGCGTCACGGCTACGAAACGGCTTCGGCCTCGGACGGCGACGCGGCGCTGGAAAAAATCTTCTCTCTTCGCCCCGACTTGGTGATCCTCGACTTGATGCTGCCGAAGATGGACGGTTGGGAAGTCTGCCGCCGGATGAAGGCGGAGCCGGAGACCGAGCGGATTCCCATTCTGATGCTCACCGCGCGCCGCGACGAGCGGGACGTGGTGGAGGGGCTGGAGCTGGGAGCCGACGACTACATGAAAAAGCCGTTTTCGCTCGCGGAGCTGACGGCGCGCGTGAAGGCGCTGCTGCGGCGCACGGGGGAGCGGCGGGAGAGTCGTATCGTTGAAAACGGCGATCTTCGCATCGAGCTCGACGACGAAACCGCGCTGCTGCGCGGGACGCCGCTCGATCTGAGCCCGACGGAGTTTCGTCTTTTGGAAGCGCTGGCGCGGAAGATGGGGCGGACCGCCTCCCGCGAGGAGCTGCTGTCGAAGATATGGAGCTTCTACGGCGGCGACACGCGAACCGTGGACGTGCATATCTCCCGTCTGCGGAAGAAGCTGGACGACGGGAAGTCTCCGGCGTTGGCGATCAACTCCCTTCGCGGGAGAGGGTATCGCCTGGTATGGGAGTGATGTCCATGTTCACGTTGAAGAAGAAGATTGTCGCGGTGATCTCGCTGGCGGTGATGCTGGCGTTCGGCATCAGCTGGCTGCTGCTGTACGGGGTGGTGCGGAACGGCATCGTCCGCCAGAGCACGCTGGAGCTTTCGCAGCAGACGGCGCTTCTCGCGGCGTCGCTGAAAGAAGGCGGTATGGAGCGTTTTTCCGCGAATGTGAAGAAGTGGGAGGATATTCTCCGCGGACGGATCACGCTGATCGGCGCGAACGGCGTGGTGCTCGCCGACACGGAGCGGAGCCCCGAGGCGATGGAAAACCACTTGACCAGGCCGGAGGTGAAGGAAGCCCTTGCTTCGGGCGAGGGCTCCGCGCTGCGCTACAGCGCGACGACGAATATATACTATCTTTACTTCGCCCGCAGGGTGGAGACCGAAGGGCGCGTCGCGGTGCTCAGGGCGGCGTACCCGCTGGAGTTTCTGTCGGAGGCTTTCGCGGAGACGAGGAACAAGTTCATTCTGTACCTCTTCGTCGCGGTGGTGTTGATCCTTGCTTTCGGCACGTGGCTTGCACGGCTGTTTTTCCGTCCGCTCGACCGGATCGTGGAGTTCGCGGGGAAGATCGCGCAGGGGGAGGCGGTCCGTTTTCCGATCATGGCGGAGCCCGAGCTGCAACGTCTTTCCAGCGCGCTCGACGGGATGTCCGCCCGTCTGCGCGGGGCGATGACCGAGCTTCGCACGGAGCGCGAGGATCTTTCGCGCATCGTGACGGCGTTGCCGGTGGGCGTGGTCCTGCTGGACGAGGAGCGGAGGGTCCGGTACCTGAACGACGTGGGGAAGCGGCTTCTCTGCGTGAAGGAGGAGGCGCCGCACGGCGTTCCCGTGGAGCGGATTCTTCCTTCCGGTGATATGTACCCCCTTGTGGAGGCCGCGATGAACGGGGAAGAGGACTGCCTGACGCTCGATCTTCCGGAGCTGGACAAGCGGTATCTTCGTATCTGTTCGCGCCGGACGTCGAGCGGGGTGCTGCTGGTCATCTCCGATCTTACGGAGGAGTACCGTCTGGAGCAGTCGAGGCGGGATTTCATCGCCGACGCGGGGCATGAGCTCCAGACGCCGCTGGCGAGCATCAGACTGGCCGCCGAATTCCTCAAGGAGGGGCCGAAGCGGAGCGAAGAGGACGAGACGTGCCTTTCGACCATCATCGCGCAACAGGAGCGGATGACCCGGCTCGTCGACGATCTGCTGCTGCTGTCGCGGATGGAGTCGGAGCCGCCGCTGCATGCGGAAGAGGAAACGGACTTGTGCAGACTTCTGTCCGCCGTGGTGGAGGAAAACCGGAGCCATCCTCTCGCGGGGCGCATCGTGGTCGAGGAGGAGTATGAATGCGAGGCCCCCGCCGTGGTGCGGAGCGAGGACGTCTTCCGCGCGTTGAACAATATCGTGGAGAACGCGGTGAAGTACGTCCATGAGAAGTTCGGCGACGAGGAGGGCGGCAGAATTCTGGTGTCGGTTCGCCCGGAGAAGCTCTTCTGGAGCGTTCGGGTGGAGGATAACGGACCGGGCATTTCATCCGAGACCGCCGGCGTTCTCTTCCAGCGTTTCCGCAGGGGCGACAGCCACCGGGCGCGCGGAAAGTGGGGCAAGGGCGGCTACGGGCTCGGCCTGGCGATCGCGCGGAAGATCGTGCTCGACGCGGGAGGAGATATTCTGCTTCACCCGTCCGACGAAGGCGCCGTCTTCGAGGTGCTGCTGCCGAGAAAAGACTGATCCGCGGCGAGAGAGGAACGCAGGGCGGAAGAGCTCCTCAACGGGCTCTTCCGCCCTTTTTCATTCGTCGAATTCGAAGCGGTTTTCTCTGAAGAGCGCCGTGCATGCGCGCACGGCGTCGGGGTCGTACTTCGTTCCGATGCCGTTTTCGATCTCCTGGAGCGCGGCGTCTATCCCGAGCGCCGGGCGGTAGGGGCGGTAGGAGGAGATGGCCTCCACGACGTCGGCGACGGCGATGACCTTCGCTTCCAACAGGATGTCGCCGCCGTCGAGCCCTTTCGGGTATCCCGTGCCGTCGATCCGCTCGTGATGCTGCGCGATCATCCGGCCGACCGGCCACGGAAAGGCGATCGGGGCGACGATCCCTTCGCCGACGGCCGGATGCTCCTGGATGAGCGAGAACTCGAGCGGGGTGATTTTCCCCGGCTTGCTGAGAATCTCGGAGGGGATCTTGATCTTTCCTATGTCGTGGATTCGCGCGGCCATGTGGATGCCGCGAAGCTGCTGGGGGTCGAGGCGCAGCTCGTTCCCGAGGGCGAGGGCGAGAGAGGCGCAGCGGATTTGGTGTCCCGCCGTGTAGGGATCTTTTGTCTCCACGGTGTTCGCCAAAACGGAGATGGTCTGGTCGAGGGTCAGGGCGAGGCGATGCGCGCTCTCCTTGAGTTCCCGCGTCCGCAGTTCGACCAGCTCTTCGAGCCCGTCCATCTTCGTCTTCAGCGCCGACTCGGACTCCTTGACGCGGAGCATCGCGCGCACCTGCGCGACCAGCTCCTCCTCCTCGATGGGTTTGGAGAGGAACGCGTCCGCGCCGACCTTCAGTCCTGCGGTGCGGTTCGCCGCGGTGTTTTCGGCCGCCGTCAGGAGGATCACGGGAATGGATGCCGTATCCGGATCGGCCTTGAGGCGCATCGTCGTTTCATAACCGTCCATTCCCGGCATGAGAATGTCGAGCAGAATCGTGTCGGGGCGCTGTTCCTTCGCGATGCGGATTCCTTCTTCGCCCGAGAGCGCCTGTAACAGGACGCATTCCGGAAGGAGCATCTTCATCATGGCCCGAAGCACCACGAGATTGTCGGCTTTATCGTCGATCGCAAGTATCCTGTTCACCTTTCAGTTCCCTCCCCGAGGCTCTCTTTTTCGCAGGAGGCGCTGCCTGCGAGATCATCTTCCAGATTTTCCGTACCATGTCTTCGGGATCGACGTCCCCCTTGAGTGCAAGAAAGCGGATTCCGTTTTCATTGAGAAACTTCGCGTCCTCGTGCGTGAGCACCTTGGCGGTGAGGACGAGGATCGGAATGTCGTGCTTCCGTCTGCGCAGTTCTTTCAGAAATTCGAAGCCGTCCATGTCGGGCATTATGAGGTCGAGGACGATGCCGTCGGGAGCGTCCGTCTCCATCGAGTCGAGCGACTCCCTCCCTCCGGGGAAGGTGGAAATCCGGAAGCCCTCCGGCTCCAGCATCCGTCGGATGTGCATCGCCGCAACGGGGTTGTCCTCGACGACATGAAGATGGAGTTTGCGGCGGCGGGCGGCGAAGTCGGCGGACGTTTCCGCTTCGGAGCCGGACGGCTGCGCGCCGCCGGGCAGTACGGGCGATAACGGAATGCGCAGCGTAAAGGCGGTTCCGCTTCCCGGCCTGCTGGCCACCGAAATTTTGATGCCGAGGATCTCGGCGTATTTCTTCGCGATGGCGAGTCCGAGCCCGGTTCCCTCGAATTTACGCGCCATCGACCCGTCGCTCTGGCGGAATTCGTCGAAGATGAACGGCAGTTCGTCCGCTTCGATGCCTATGCCCGTGTCCTCGATGGCGACGAGAACGGCGTTGCCGTCGACGGTCGCGCAGAAGCGCACGCCGCCCGTCTCGGTGAACTTCACCGCGTTGCCCGCTATGTTGATGATGATGCGTCGCAGCTTTTCCTCGTCGGTGACCACGGCGGGGAGGTCTTGCGGGAAGTCGCAGTCTATCGAGATCCCCTTTTCCCGGGCGAGCGGGCGCATACTCTCCGCCGTTTCCAGGAGCAGTCGGCCGGCTTGGGTCTCTTTCAGGCGCAGGTCTTCGCGTCCGGCTTCTATCTTCGAAAGATCAAGAATGCCGTTGATGAGCGCGAGGAGGTTCTTTCCGTTGCGCTCGATGATGTCGAGGTACTCCCGCTCCTCGTCCGTAAGGTGTTCTTCGCCCTCCGCGCGCAGCACCCTGGAAAGCGCCAATATGGAATTCAGCGGCGTTCTGAGTTCGTGGCTCATATTGGAGAGGAATTCGGTTTTCAGCCTGCTGGCTTCCTCGGATTTCCTTCTTTGGACGTTCAGTTCGGCGTTTTGTTTTTCGAGTTCGCGAGCCTGGTACTCCAGTTCCTCCGACTGCGCCGCAAGTTCCTGGTTGGCCGCCTGGAGATTCTGGACAAGCTCGCGCTCCCTCTCTCCGGCGAGGAGGTTCGCCATTACGGCGTTCAGTCCCTCCCGGACTATCGAGAACGCGTGTTTGACCTCCTCCGGGAAGGGGGTCAGCGAGCCGATGGCGAAGAGGGCGATCGCTTCCTCCCGTACCGTGATGGGGAGGGTGAGCAGCTGAGCGGGGAGGAGCCGGCCGGCGATGGTGTGAAAGGCGGGCGAACGTGCCGGAGGAATGTCGAGGAGAAGCACCTCGTTCGCCAGGACCGGCGCGCCGAACTGCCCTTCCAAGGAGGAAGGGGCGACGGATTTTACGGTGTCCGGAGGAAGCCCGACGGACGCTATCAGGTCGAGCGTGCCGGGCTCCGCTTCGTTGCGGATGTAGAACGCCGCCATGCAGGAGTTGCTTTCTTCCATGACGAGCCTGATGAAGTTCCATGCCAGGTCGTCTTTCGTCCGGGAGATTGCGGCGACGTTCATGATGTCGCTCATCGCCTCCTGGACGCGCATTCGTGAACGAAGCAGCTCGGACATGGAGACGAGGGCGGAGGAGAGGATGGCGAGTTCGTCCTTTCTCTTCGGCGCGGCGGCGCTTTCGATTTCGTTTTTCAGCTGTTCGAGCGCGCCGCTGAGGAGGGGAGTCTTTCGGTCGGAGGAGCCGCCCGAAGAAGCTCCTCGTCCGGAGTGCAGGAAGGAGCCCGCCTCGGAGAAGCGGCGTATGGCGCGCGTCATCCCGCGCAAGGGGGCGACCATCTTGAGGATGCTGAACGTGATGAGGGCGAGAATGGCGGCGAGGATCGCCGCGGAGAGCAACAAGATCCTGCGCATTACGGAGTTTTCGGTGGCGGCTGTATTCGCCTTGAAGGAGTCGAAGAACTCTTTGCGTGTTTCCTCGCTCTTTCGCCGCATGTGCTCAAGGTGCGCGGTGCTGAGCACGAGCTCGACGGAGCCGATCTTCTCCCCTTCGCGCACGATATCGGATGTGAACACACGGGAGTCGTTCCCGCCGTTCTTCGAACCGATCATCATCTCGCCCGCGGCGATGGAGCCGTCTTCCTTGTATATGACCGCTGCGAGGATGTCGGGCACGGTGAGCATTCCGGCTGCGTAGTCGGACAACGTCTTGTAGTTGTAGTCCCACAGAGGAGGGAGCGCGATCCAGGCGAGGTAGCCCGCCATGGCCTTCCCGTAGGCTTGGGCGGTCTGCTCGTTGTTCCGTGCTTTGTTCCGTGTGTCTTCGTCGAGAATTCGGTCGGCGGTCGACTCCATAGCGCGTGAGAGTTCGTCAACGCCCCTTCGGGCGAGAAACGCCAGGGCTCCTCCAAGGACGAGCATGCTCAGGATTATATAAAGAGCGAGTCGCGTGACGATGCTTCTGGACATACAGCACTCCTCCTGTCGGGTTGCGGAAAAAGGCGGGAGTTGCCCTTGTCTTTCGGAATACGTCGATAAGCGCCGGTTTCGGAACTAGAGAGTATTGTACAGCAGGGAACCGTTCATTGAAAGTTTTTTCTTCACTATGCGCGTCGCGGGCGCGCGGGAAACCCGCAGGGGAAAAAAAGAGTTGACAGCGCGGCTCGTGTATCGTACCTTAGTGGTGTTTCATCCAAAGAATCGTTATTTTGGCAGGTGGAATTATTATGGAGAAGATGAACGGCGCACTGGTACAAGATCCTGCGGAGACGGAGGGGAACGACGTCGGCGTTCGCATTTTTTCGGACGACGACACTGAAGGCGTACAGCGGGAATCGGGAGCCTCCATCAGGGTGCTTGACCGCGCGGTTTCCGTGCTGGGCTTCATGGCGGAGCAGAAACGGCAGGTCGGCATCACGGAGATAGCCGAGGCGACGCATCTTTCGAAAGCGACGGTGCACCGGATTCTTTCGACGCTCCGCGACTACTCCGTCGTCTTGAAGGACGAGTCGGGAAGGTACCAGATGGGGCCTTCCGTCCTCTATTGGGCGGACGCGTACCGGAAACACTCCGGGCTGGCCGAACTTGCGCGCCCGTATCTGCACACGCTGTGGGAGAGCGCCCGTGAAACGGTGCATCTCTTCGTCTACGAGGCCGGCGAGGCGTACTACATCGACAAGCTCGACAGCCCGCACCCCGTTGGAATGCGTTCCCGCATCGGCGCGCGACGGGATCTTTACAGCACGTCCGGGGGCCGGGCGATCCTCTCCTTCCTTCCCGAGGCGGAGCTGAAAGCGTATCTCGACAAGACGGAGCTGCGTCCCAGAACGAAGAGGACCATCACGGACAGGAAGATTTTGGAGGAGTTTCTCGCCGCGTGCCGCAAGCGGGGCTTCTGCGAGGAGGTGGAGGAAAACGAGGAGGGCATTCGCTGCGTAGGGGCCGCCGTGCTCGATCTGCGGGGCTACCCGGTGGGCGCCGTCAGCGTGAGCGCCCCGGCCTACCGTTTCGACGACAAGGCCTCTTTGGCGATGGGGGAGCGAATCCGGGAGACGGCATCGGCGATCTCCCGCGAGCTGGGATACAGGGGGTAAAACTCATGGAACGGGTAGACGCTCTTGTAGGACGCCTGGAACGATGGATGCTGATTCTTCTTCTGTCGGCGATGGTGGTGCTGGGACTCCTCCAGATCATCAGCCGGTTCGTCATCAAGGCGCCGATCACGTGGTCGGAAGCCCTTCTTATGTACATGTTCGTCTGGTTCAGTTTCATCGGCGCCAGCCTCGCCGTAAAAGAGCTGGCGCACTTCGAGGTCGAGATTTTCATGATCCGTCTGCCGCTGCCGCTGCAGAAGACGATCGCCGTCGCCGTGTACGGCTTGATCTTCGCCTTCGCCGTCTTCATGGTGTGGAAGGGGGTTTTCCTGGTGAAGCTCAACCAGAGACAGCTCATGGCGATGATGCCCTTTACGATGAGCGTCCCCTACGCGATTCTGCCGCTGAGCGGCGCGTGCATGGCGTTGCATTCGCTGAAGCATATCGTCGGCCTCGTCGGCCGTCATTCTTCGAAGTGGAGGGATTGACATGGCCGCCACTATTTTCGCGGTTTTCACGCTGCTGCTCGTCATCCGTATGCCGGTCTCCTTTTCACTGGCCATTTCGGCGGCCGTGGCCCTCGTCTTCGCGGGGAGCATGGACCCGCTCATCGTCGTTCAGCGAATGTACACCTCGGTGGAGTCGTTCTCCCTGATCGCCATCCCGTTTTTCATCCTCTCCGGAGGGTTCATGGAGCACGGCGGGATCTCGCGCCGCCTGATCTCCTTTTCGTCGAGTCTCGTCGGACACATAAAGGGCGGACTCTCCATGATCAGCATCGTGGCGGCCATGTTCTTCGCCGGAATCTCCGGCT
>Ga0334887_1003753_pt1 | contig 14630 bp, 9 predicted proteins | sample GraSluR1_MG_10_FD_207217 | JGI IMG/M metagenome (GOLD analysis project Ga0334887, IMG submission 207217) | Sludge microbial communities from methane-producing bioreactor in Wageningen University, Netherlands - Granular Sludge_18_07-R1 | ecosystem: Engineered > Bioreactor > Anaerobic >...
CGGCCTCCTCTGCGGAACAGATGTTCGGTAACGTGAACACCTTTCAACAGAGGCCAGGCCGATTCATGCTTAACAGGCAAAGAAAATGCTCAGGTCACTTCCTCTCGGCAAAATGGCAAAAGTGGAGAAGCACGCTTGCCGGAAACTCACGGTCCTGGTCAGGATCCGCCCTCATGCGGCCAGCCAGAGTGGGCGTCAATAGATCAGAAAGCCATTTCATTTCAGAGCGCCGGTGACATACAACTGGCCCAAAAGAATGCCACCCCAGAGGCACCCAAACCAAAACCCGAACTTTGCTGATTCATACTCGCCCACGAATAGCGCTTTCAACGCTACGAACCAGGCACTGAACGTCAGCAGCAACAGGAAAACTACAGCGCACCCGCCTCTGAGCATCATACCACGCTGTCTGCGCATTACGACGGAACCTCTCTGCATTCGAAGGTGGCTCGACCGCGAATCGAGAAAACAATTCTCTGATCTACAGACATGCGCCAATGTCCATGACTGCGAGATAACTAAGCAGGACCTAGCTTGCTGATCAGGGTTGGGCGACGTCGGCCTTGCGAAGTTCACCCACGTTGTTGACGCACCACTTCCCGCGTGGATATCCGTTTTCGTCTTGGTCCGGTACCGAGCCAATGGCCTCCTCTGCGGTAATAAAGGTTCCCAAAATCTTTGCGGTTTGACGGGGATTCATGACCTCCCACAGTGTCCATTTCCCGGTCTCATCCGGGTCCTCTTCCGCGATATAACCCCCAGAAGGGATACTTTTGAACGCTGTCTTGGCCGTGATATCAAAGAATTTCATACGCCTTATCTCACCTGTCCGCTCATAGCCCATATTGACATAGCTTCTCCATGGTATGTCTCCTTCCTCTAATACCGGCGGCCCCTCGTTAATGCGGGTCTGGCTGCGCGCCCAGTGGCAATGCCCATCTCGAGGGCGTTAGGAAGTCGATACCCCCCTCCCGCCAAGGCCTTTCCAGGCCCGGACTGGGGCCTCTGGGGCGAGTAGCGGCCAGGGAAGGTGACTTTCGAGGCCTGAATCAGGCCGCCACGACCCGTGTCTTGCCGGGCTTCGCCTCCTGACAGGTGGGCTTGATCACGATCTCGACATCCAGCCCGAGGGCATTGAGGAAGCGGAACAGCCTGTCCGTGGAGAACCCTTCCAGGCGGCCGCGGATGAGAGCCGAAATCTTGGGCTGGTCCACCCCAAGAAGAGCGGCTGCTTGGGCCTGGCTGAGCTTGCGCGCCGCGATCACCTCGCAGATTCGCGCGGCGATCCCGGACTTTGCCAAGGCCTCGTCGGCGTCTGCAAGCCCCAGGTCGGCGAAGACATTACCAGTGGCCTGAGTGATGGGGGTCTCTTCATTCATGGTCTGACTCGACTTCCTGCACCCAACGCGAGTGGTGCTCCTCCGCGCGCTTCATCGAGGACCCCGGCGCCACCGAACCCCTTCAAGGGCCTGGCGTCGACGTGCTTGCCGCCATCCTGCGCCTGTCGGAGTGCGAAGCCGACCACTCGCTTGACCCCGGCAGGGAAACCCCTCAAATCGTCAAGCGTCGAACCCACCCAGAAGAGCGGCCTGCCGCACGTGCCCACGACTGGATTATGCCATTTCTAGCCTGGCCCAACAAGAAGGCCGACGAGTTGACCCGCCCAACGCGTGAATCCGCCACCTACCGTGGCATTCGGCCGCCAGACTGTTGAGGCCCACCCACACCTGGGTGTGGGCGGGAAGGGGCCGTCTGCGTCGTCAGGCGCACCTCTGCGGTGCTCACGTAGTTTCCCACTACGCTCCGCTCCTCAGAACGCACGCCTTCCTTGCATCCAGACCCGCCTCGACGCCCTCGGCTCTCACGCCAGGCGGCGGATTCAGGACCGATTCCGGCCAGACCTGCGCCGGGGCCTCTCTGGCTGGTCAGCAAGTGAAGCGACCAGGGCCCGGGAATCAGGCGGGCTCCCAGTCCTCCCACCCCGGCGGAACCTGGGATTCCCCACGTTGTGCTTCGGGGGAGACGGGCCGGGCCGCGCGGCAGGGGGCACGCGACGGCGGGCGCCGTGGCGTGGCACGTCAACGCACCCGCCGGCGAAGTCGAAATCCTGCAAACTTCTCAGGAATCTCCTGCGAAACATGACGGAGAACAGGCTGGCGGGGGTGGATCGCGTCGGCCCTCAGGCCCCGCCTCCGGCGGCCTCCACCAGCACCCGGCTGCGACCGCTGCCCTGGGGCTCGACCCGGACCCGGGCTCCCAGCCGCTCGGCCAGGCCCGAGACGTGCGAGATGATGCCGACCTGGCGCCCTCCGGCCTGCAAGGACTCCAGGCAGGACAGGGCCACCTCCAGGGTCTCGGAGTCCAGGCTGCCGAAGCCCTCGTCGATGAAGAGCGAGTCGATGCGGGCCCTCTCGGCGGCCATGGCCGACAGGCCCAGGGCCAGGGCCAGCGAGACCAGGAAGCTCTCGCCTCCCGAGAGGCTCTGCACGCTGCGCACCGCGTCGCCCATGTCCAGGTCCACCACCTGGATCGCCAGGTGCTCTTCGGCCACCCGGCTGGAGGCCTCGCGGGGCGGGGGGACGCGCTCCAGGCGATAGCGGGGCGCCAGGTCCGCCAGGTTGGCGTTGGCCTCGGCCAGCAGGGCCTCCAGGGTCAGGCTCTGGGCGAAGACCCGGAAGCGCTTGCCGTCGGCCGAGCCGATCACCTCGCGCAGGCCCTCCCAGACGCGCCAGCGCTCCCGGCGCTCCTCCAGCCTCCGGGCCACGGCTTCGCTCTGGCGCCGGTTGGCGGCATCCTGCTCCAGGGCGCTCTGGGCCCGGGCCAGCTTGAGCTGGGCCTCGGACTGGGCCTGCCGGGCCGCCTGGAGTCCCTGTTCGGACTCCGCGGCCGCGCGCGCGGGCCGCCCCTGAGACTCGTGATGCTCCAGGGCGCGGGTGCGCTCTTGGAGGACGGTCCCGAGATCCCGCCGGCGGGACTCTAGGGATTCCAGTTGCACACGCACCTTCTCCGCCCAGTCGGCTCCTCGCCCCAGGCGCCGGCGCAGCTCGGCCTCCTCCAGGCCTGCCTGGGCCAGGGCCCCTTCCAGGGCCTCCCGAGTTTTCCGGGCCAGGACCTCGCGTCGGGAGGCCTCCTCCCGACAGGCCTGCAGGTGCCCTTCGGCCTGGGCCAGCAGGGCGGCGGCCTCGGAGTCGCCTCGGCGGGCCTCTTCGCAGGCCCGTGCGGCGGCTTCCAAGGCCTCTCGCAGATGCTGCTCGACCCGGTCGACGGCTTCTCCGGCCAGGAACCGGGCCCGCTCGCCTTCCAGGTGGGCCTTCTCCTCCAGGAGGAGGCGCAGGGACTCCTCCTTCTCGGTGAGGGCCAGGGTCTCGGCCTCCAGGCGGGCCTGGAGCGCCGCGAGCTCGGGCGCGAGTCGGGTCAACTCCTGCCCGGCCGCCTCGCGCTCCTCCTGGAACCGGTTCCACTCCGAGACCCTCTGCTGGCAGCGGTCGGCAAAAGCCTGGGGATGACGGCGCAGCGAGTCCTCCCAGCCGGGAACCCCGGCGAAGGGCACGCGGAGTTCCTTGAGCGCCGCCTCCCTCCCCCGGGCGGCCTCGTCCTGACGGCGGGCCGAGGCCTGGGTCAGCTCAATGGCCTCGCGGGCCGCCTTCTCAGCCGCCTGGACCCGGTCTGAGGCCTCCTCGAGTCCCTTCTGCCGCGTCTCCACCGCTGCGGCGGCCTCCTGGGCGGCCTGATCCAGACGAAGCGCCTCCTGCTCGAGCCGGCGCACCGCCTCGCGCTGCTCTTCGAGCTGGGCCAAGGGCCCTGAGAGGCAATCGGGAGCCAGGGGCGGCAGGTCGGGGTCGGCCTCTGCGGCCTGGGCCCAGGCTGCCTCCTGGATTTCGGCCTCGCGCCCGAACTGCTCGGCCTGGCGCAGGTGGTCGGCAGCCGCGCGCTGCCAGATCTCGGAGCGCGTGTGGGCCTGGGCCAGGGCTGCGGTCAGCTCCTGGACCTGTCGCTCCAGATCGGCGACCCGCTCCTGCTGGGCACAAAGCGCTCCCGAGGTCGGGGCCTGCTCGTCCGCGAAGGGGTGCGCGGTGGCCCCGCACAGGGGGCAGGGCTCGCCCGGTCGCAGGGTGGCGCGTCGGTCCTGAAGGTCCAGGCTGGCATGCAGCCCCTCCAGGGCCCGCCGGGCCTCCTCCAGACGGGCCTGGAGCGTGGCCAGTTCCGCCTGGCGATTGGCCTCGCGCTCGGCCTGGGCGGCTTCGGCCAGGCGGGTCTGGGCCTCGGCCCGGGCCTGGGCCTCCGCCTGCCGGGCCCGCCCGGCCTCCTCGGCGATCCGGGCCAGGCCGCGCAGGCGCTCCAGGCGACGTTCGAGCTCCTCGCGCCGGCGGGTCAGCTCCTCGGGAGCCAGGGCCCGGCGGCTGGCCGCGACCTTTCCGGAAGCCTCTCGGGCCTCGCGCAGGGCCTCGGAGGCATGCACGCGCGCCTTCTCGGCCTCACCGAGCGCGGCCTGGGCCCGCTCGGCGGCCTCGGCGAGAGTGGGACGCCGGGACTCCTCGAAGGCCCAGGCCTCGTCCGCCTCGCGAAAGCGCTGGACGGCGTACTTCCAGCGATCCCACTGGCGGACCAGCTCGGTGAGGTTCTCCTTCTCATTGAGCCACTGCAAGGCCCGCTCCTGGCGGGAGCGCGCCTCCGCAGCCTCCGTCTGGAGCGCGACCTGGCGCTGAAGCCGGGCCGCCTGGGACTCGCGCGCCCCCAGGACCTGGGCGCGGAGGGGCTCCAGGCGTGAGGCCAGGTCGCCCAGGCGCAGGTCCAACTGGCGAGCCTTCTGGAGCTCGGGCTCCAGGCGCACGCGCTCCTCCTCGGCATGCGTCCGGGCCTGCTCCCGGGCGGCCAGCGCGGCCCTGGCCTGCAGACAGACCTGCTCGCGCGAGGCTCGGACCTGCTCGGCCGCGCGCAGGGCCTCCAGAGCCTGCGTCTGCCCCTCGAGCGCCTGGTCCGACTCGCGCAGCACGCCCTTCAGCGGCTCCACCGCCTGCAACCCGGCCAGCTCCTGGCGCAAGGGAGCGGCCGCCTCCCAGGCCTCCCGGGCCTGACCTGCCTCCCGGGCGGCCTGCTCCCGAGCCTCGAGGAGTTCAGCCAGCCGACGGTGCCACCCAACCTCGGCTTCGGCCTGGCGCAGCGAGTCGCTGGCTGCCTGGAGTTCGGCCTGGCCGCTGGCCAGCCCGGCCTGCAGCGCCGCGAGCTCCTCCTCCCCCAGCAGGCGCACCGCGCCGAGTTCGGCCTCCAGGCGGGCCAGCTCGGCCTTCTCCTGGGCCGAGCGCTCGTGGGCGGCCCGGGAGAGGCGCGAGTAGAGGTCGGTGCCGGTCATCTTCTCGAGCAGCTCGGCCCGCTCGTCGCCCGACGCCTTCAGGAAGGCGGCGAAGTCCCCCTGGGCCAGCAGCACCGAGCGGCGAAACTGGGGGAAGGTCAGGCCCAGGCGCCGGGAGATCTCGGCCAAGGTCTCGGTGCGCCGATGGTCCCCCAGGGGCTCTGCGGAGGGCAGGGCCAGCAGGGTCACCACCGGATCCTGGATCTTCCCGGAGGCCTTGCCGTAGGCCCGGCGCACCTCCCAGCGGGCCCGGTAGCGCCCGCCATCCAGGCCCACGAAGTCCACCTCGGCATGGGCCTGGCCGGCCCCCCGGCGCACCAGCGAGCAGGCATCGTGGGCGCCCAGCCGCGAGGCGTCCTCCTCCCGGCCGATGCGAGGGCCTCGCGAACCGTCCAGGCGCGGCGTGCAGCCGAAGAGCGCCAGGCACAGGGCGTCCAGCAAGGTGCTCTTGCCGGCCCCGGTGGGACCGGTGATGGCGAAGAGGCCCGCCCCCTTCAGGCCCACCTCCAGGTCGACCTCGAAGTCTCCCTGCAGGCTGGCCAGGTTCGAGCCGCGGACGGCGAGGATCCTCATTCGGGTTCTCCCTGGACGGATTCGAGAAGCTCGTGGAAGGCGGCCAGCAGCTCCGCCGGCGGCTCGCCCTGGTGGCTGCGCTCGTAGCAGCGGCGGAAGACCTCGTCGGGCTGCAGTTCGGAGAGCGAGCGCTGGGGTTGGGCCTCCACCAGGTCCGCGCCCGAGCCGGTATAGGAGACCCCCAGGCGGATCAGGCGGGGGGCCCGGCCTTCCAGGGCCTCCTCGATCTGCTGCTGGGCCTCGGGCTGGGGGCGCTCCAGGCGGAGCAGGACCTCCAGGAGGGGGCGCCGGACTTCGGGAATCCCGTCGGCCGGGGGCAGACCGCGGATCAGCTCCAGGACCTGCTCCAGGGCTTGCGGTCCCTGCTCGGGAAGACGCATCAGCTCCCGGCTCCGAGGCACCTCCAGGGCCTGCAGATCGGCCAGCCCCCCCTCCTCCAGGTCCACCAGCAGCACGTGCTGGCGCTGGCGGGCCTCGTCCATCGACAAGGGGATCGGCGAGCCCGAGTAGCGCACCTGGTCGCGCCCGCCCACCCGCTGGGCCCGGTGCAGGTGCCCCAGGGCGACGTAGGCCACGGTCTCGGGGAAGAGGTCCGCGGGCAGGGCCAGTTGGTTGCCGACCTGCACGCGGCGCTCGCTGAGCTCCGAGACCTGCCCGCCCACCATGTAGCAGTGCCCCATGGCCAGCAGGGCCTCGCCGGGTCCGGCGCGGCGCGCGCACTCCCCCAGCACCTCGTCGTAGATCCGCCGGGTGGCGGGAATGACCGGGTCGGAATCCCCCGGGGCGCCGCGCAGGTCCGAGGGTCTCAGGAAGGGGATCGCGGCCAGCCGGGCTCGGACCTGCCCGTCGCGCCCCGGCAGGGGAACCACCAGGCGCTCCAGGTCCAGGGCCTCGCGCCCCAGGCGGGGCAGTCCCCCCACCACGTGGACCCGCATGGCGCGCAGCAGGGTCTCGGGGGCCTCCAGGCGGGAGGCCGAGTCGTGGTTCCCGGCGATGACCACCACGGTCAGCTCGGGCAGACGCCGGTGCAGCTCGGCCAGGAAGGAATACCAGGCCTTCTGGGCCGAGGCCGGAGGATTCGAGGTGTGGAAGACGTCGCCCGCCACCACCAGGGCATCGACCTCGCGCGCCTCCAGGGTCTGCAGGAGCCAGTCCAGGAAGCACGCGTGCTCGAAGTCGCGCGGGTCCTCCCGAAGCGTGTGCCCCAGGTGCCAGTCGGCGGTGTGCAGGAGCCTCAGGCGCCTGGCCATGTGGAAGAACCTCCCTGAAGAGAGCCGGCCTGGACCCGACCGGTCGCCTGCGAGCCGGATGGGACCGGCCCGAATGGATCGGGCCGGGAATACCGCGACCGTCGTGGGCGGTCGCCTGCGGTCCACCGGAGCGACTCGAGAGAGAGTCTTCGCAGGGGATTCGGGAATCCTGCAACGGGGGATGCCTGGCATGGCCTTGCGCAACCAGGACCTGGACGAGCCGTTCGCCCAGGCGGCAATCGCCGTCGGCGGCGTGGGGCGGGGAGTCAGGCGGGGGGGACCACGGGGAATCCGTCAAGCTCTCCGAGGGTCCGCCGGAGCGCCGCCAAGAAGTTGCCCAGGCGCCATGGTTCCCGCCATGCCGGGTTTTGTCGAGCACGCGTCGGAGCCCGGCCCCGCACCCGAGGGGTGAAGAGGGCTCGCCGAAACTTCGTCCCGTCCAGGCCGCGCCTGGGGAGCGCCGGCGTAGGAGGCCGGCGGGCGCTGGGGTGGTGGGGGCCGAGAGGCGCCTTATCAGTCCAGGGCCAGGGCGATTCGCAGGCCGGCATCGACCTGCAGGATGACCTCGGGCGGAAGCTGTCCCCAGCGGCGGAGGGGGTTCCCGTTGGCGTCCATGAGGCGTCGCTTGTCCAGGACCCGCACCTGGGTGCAGGAGATCCGGGAGGGCTTCGAGACCCCTGCGACGGGCGGCAGGACCAGGACCTCCGTCGGGTAGACCTTGCCGCCCCTGTGTTCGGTCAAGGGGACCACCATGACGCAGGGGGAATGGCGATTGTCGATGTCATTGCTGACGATCACCACGGGTCGGGTCTTGCGCATCTCGGACCCCTCGGTGGGGTCCAGGCGGGCCGTATAGACCTCGCCCCGCAGGACCAGGGGCACCCGGCTCATCGGGGTTCCCAGGCTTCCTGCTCGGCCGGGAAGAAATCGTGGGCCAGGTCCCGGTCCTCCTGGTAGCGCACCCGGCAGCGCTCGATCATGTCCTGCTCCCTGGCACGCTTCTCGTCCGCTTCCAGTTTCTCGTGGCAGGCCTGGGCGATGAAGGCGCTCAGGTTCCTGGTGCTGGCCTTCAGCCTGCCGACCAGCTCGCGGGGAAGGGTGATGGTCTTTTTCACGAACCCTGAATCCACGCCGACACCTCCGTCTCTACCCCCAATGATACCACCCTGAGCACCACGGGAGCCAGGGGATTGTGCCCGGGGCCTGGTGCGCGCCTGCGACTCCTCCTCCTCGCCCTCGTAGTCCAGTTTGCCTTCGCCGGGGCCGTCATCCTCGCCGGCCTTCTCGGCCTTGCGCCCTCGGCGGCGCTCCTCGGCCAGGCGCAACTCGCGCACCCGGTCGGGGTGCTGGCGCTCGAAGTCTTCTCGGTACAGGTCGGAGCCTGGCTCGTCCAGCCGGGGTCTTCCCCACGGGGAATCCGTCAACCCCTTCGAGGGTCCGCCGGAGCGCCGCTACTCCAGCCCCTCTCGGACCCGCTTCTGCGCCTTCTTCAGGTCGAACTTCTTCGGGTCGAACTTCCCGATCCACTCCCGCCAGTGGGCCTTGTCCGGGTGCCGGGGCGTGGAGAGGGCCTCGATCATGTTGAAGTAGCCGGGGATGCCCCCGCAGTCCTCGGGCGGACAGGCGCCTGCGCCGGCCAGGAGGTCGATCTCCGGCGTGTGGTCGGTCGGTTTCAGGCGCTTCTCCAGGATCACGTCGTGAATCCAGTCGTCGCCGAAGTCGTAATGGTAGACGAGCTTGCTGCGCACGCGGGGAAGGACCTCGCGCAGCTCGACCTCGTCGTCGGGCAGATCGCCCTCGTCGGGGCCGTAGCGTTCCTTCTTCACGATGAAGCCGTACAGGTGGCGGTCCTCCCAGCCCATGGCGTCCTGGATGACCTCGTGCAGGTCTTCGAGGGTGCAGTCCGAGGGGAGGACCACGGTGCGCTGCACCTCGGTGCCCCGGAGCTCGACCCGAAGCTGGAACAGGTCGGCGCTCCCGCTCCGCTGGCGACTCGGGGTTCCGAAGGGCACGGGCCACTCGACGCGGACCCCCGGCGGCAGGGGGGAATCCGAGAAGTAGGCGCGGACCGTCTGGGAAGCACGAGTCAAGAATTCCATCTCCTCCAGCGTGCAGAACCGATTCTCGTCGGTCACCGTCAGCGCCAGGGGGACCAGACCACCGCCAGCGAGTCTGGCCTTCAGCTTCCGGGCTTCGGCGGCGAGGGTGGGCGTCGCGTCAGCCTGGCTGTAAGTCAGGGAGAGGCAGGTCTCTCCCGTCAACTCGCCGCCTGTGGCGAAGAACTGCTCCGCGGCCGCCTCCCCCATGAAGACGGCGATCCCCTCCTCGATGCCGGCGCAGCCCATCACGGAGATCAGCACGGTGCGCTCGGCCAGCCCCTCGATGCGGAGCAGCTCGGAGTCGTCGGTGAAGAACCACGGCTGCTCGGCGTGCAGGAGGCCGGCCTCGCGGTAGAAGGCGCTGACGATCCGCTTCTTCTCTGGAAGCGGGCCCTCCAGCATCTCGAGGTAGCCCGGGCCACGATTCGGGCCCGTCCGCTGGTGGAAGGAGCGGAAGGCGTCGTCCAGCCCCGCGTTCTTGCGGGCCGCGGACACGGGGATGCCCAGCGGTTCGAGGGCGCCGGCCAGGGGGGCCACGGCTTCCGGATCCAGAACGCGGACTTCGGCCGGCAGGCCGGGCACGCATCCGGGAACGGGCGTCGCCGCGGCACTTGCGAAGGAACTGGCGAACGCCTCGGCAGCTTCGGCCGGCGAGAGCACCAGTTCGAAGCTGCGGATCATTCCCTGGTCATCTGCCCAGAGAACCAGGTCGGGGCTTCCTTGGCCCAGGATTTCGACCTCGCTGGGCCGGCGGTCGGCGAACCACACCTGGCCCAGGCGGGGGAGCTTGCGGAGCGACTTCAGGTCCATCGGTTCACCTCGAGGCGGGGTTGAGGGTCTTCGGGTTCCCGCCCGAGCGAGTCGGTCCTGCCGAAAAGGGGGTTCTGCCGGGGACGGCCTGGCTGACCGGACAACGCGCGGACGGCGTGGGAGAGCGGCCGGGGACGGCCTGGCTGACCGGACAACGCGCGGACGGCGTGGGAGAGCGGCCGGGGACGGCCTGGCTGACCGGACAACCTGTGGACGGCGAGGGAGAGCGGCCGGGGACGGCCTGGCTGACCGGACAACAGGCGGACGGCGTGGCGACCGACGCGGTCTTCACACAGGCCCCTAGTTTGAAGGCTCGGGGGCTCCCTCCCTCCCCGTTCCGGGCACCAGGCCCTGTTCCAAGAGGAAATTTCCGATATCGGTGGCCTGCATGACGGTGCCGGGCACGTTGGGATGATTGGAGTCCTGCATGTAGTCGGCGATGTTGGGGATCTCCCGCCAGGTTCGGTTGAGGTCCACAATCGGGACGTCGGCAATGTAGGCCAGGTCCGGAATCATCACACCCGACGGCCCCAGCAGGGCCTGCAGCTCATCCCAGCTCAGCGGAGCCTGCCGCTCGCGCTGCACCTGGCGTACCCGGTCACGCAGGCGGACGAAGTCCGGCCCGAAATCCAGGGGAAAAACGGGCGAGTCCCGCTCGTAGTAAGAGTATTGGACCAACTGAAAGCCGCGCCTCCTGGACTCTTGGAAGAACCACCAGAAGAGTCGGTTGTTCAGGGGAGTCTGCAACTTCTGGTCCAGTTGGCTGGAGACCTCGAACCCGTCAGAACCGTTCGGTGCGTTCCTGTCCGATCGGTCCACCTCTTGCGGATCGAGCAGCCAGTAGTGGCCCTGGCCGGGCTGGAGCAGATAGTCCCTGGCCAGGCGGCTGTCCAGCATCTGTCGCGAGGTCAAATACAGCGTGCTCCCAAAGGCAGCCTGGCGCAGGCTGCCGAGCAGCCCCCGCTGGGCGGGCAGGGGTTCGGCTTCGGCGTTCACCAGGAACGGCTCGAAGCGCCCGAAGCTCGCGATCACCAGATCCGGCTGGAATTCATCCGCCACCTCTTCCAGGACCATCCGACCTTGGATCGCCGAATAGCCGTACACGGCGCCGTTCAGGACCCGGACCAGGACTCCCGGGCAGCGCTTGCGGAGGTAGGCCTGCAGGAGGAAGGGATAGGTCTCCTTCTCGGCCAGGTTGTCGCCGGCGGAGACGGAATTCCCCAAACACAAGATGCGGAACTCGTTGGCCGACTTCTTGGGATGGACCTCCAGACCCCTCAGACCATGCGAGTTGACCGTGAAGTTCGGATGACTGGTGTCTCGGTTGAAAGTCCAGAAACGGATGGCGTGCGGAGCCATGTACGGCACGCAACGGTGCGGCCAGAGGGCGATTCCCGTGACCAGTTCCGCTTGAACAAGGAGACCCAGGCCAAGCAGAACCTGGCCCAGCAAGACGACCCGCGGGCGAGGCTTCCAGGCTGAAGGCACGAGCAACGGGAGCAGCTCCAGCAGCATCAGCCCCGCCACCAGCCAGACTCCAAGCTCCAGCAGCAGCAATTCCAGGCCCGGCAGCATGGCCTGAGGAGGGAAGGAACCACCGCCATGCCCTGCATGGTTGCCAACCAGTCCGCTCGACCATCCGATGGATCGGCTGCGATGACTGTGCAGACAGACCAGCCCCGTCAGCATCAGGCCCAACAGGCATGCGTTGGTCTTGCTCACCATGGATCGTCCCGCGCCCGGCCGATTGCATTGTGAGCAAAACATCTCGCAGAAAGTCTCACGCGCCTGCTGGATCTGTCAAGGGCCCTTGGATGCCCCGCGCATCGCGCGGGTGCACCACATCGAGCGGCAAGGCGACCGAGGGGTTTCCGTCTGGGTTCCTAGGCCTGGCCTGATGGTAGGCCCGCGATTCCAGAAGGATTTCCAGCGACCAGCCATGAGGAACAGCGTGGAGGGCCACGTCTCGGCCAGGACCGTCGGTCATCAGGCGACTCGGCCGGGGACGGCCCGGCTGACCGGACAACGTGTGGACGGCGAGGGAGAGCGGCCGGGGACGCCCGTCGAACCCCTCAACGCCGCCAGTTGAAGTCGAGCGCCCACGGGTATGCCGAAAGCCATCTCGCCCACGAAGGCCGACTGCCGGTTGCGGCCATCCCCATGACTCGAGCCTTCAGGCACGAGCGGATTGTTAAATCTTTGTGACGGGACATCCTGAGGGCAAGAATCCGCATTGAAGGATGTCGATGGAAATTCGGCCCGCAAGACCCCCTGAAAGGGCCTGGAAGGGCATGCTCCGGTGCCGGACGAGATTTGTCTCGTCGAGGCCTCCAAAAAGGCCGCAAATCATCGCCTGAGAATCGCGCAAACCCCTGCGGCGCAGGCGATTGCGCGATCGCCAGATTGGACCAGGCCGGCCCATCCACGGTAGAATGAGGTATGGAGAACCCGGCGTTCCCGGCCAATCCCAGCCTCCGCCCTGAGGTCCTCGCCCTTCTCGAGGATTCCCCCCGAGGCTTTCGGCCCTCCCGGGCCCGGCAGGTCGCCCTGATGCAGGAAGCATTGACGGAACTCGCCCGCTTCGGGCCCCTCCTCGAATTGCGGCTGGGGCAGGTGCTCGCCCCCATGATCCGGGGAGGTCACAAGCACCTGGGTTACGTCACGCCCGCGGTGTTCTGTCGCGAGGAGTTGGGAATCTCGGCGACCGCCGCCTGGGACTCGGTGCGCCTGGCCGAGGGGCTGCTGCGACGGCCGATCCTGCGGCAGGCCTTCCTGGAAGAGGGGCTTCCCCGGACCCACGCCCTGGAGCTGCTGCGCCTGGACGAAGCAGGCGACGCGGAATGGGCGGCACGGGCCGCCAGCCTCCCGGTGCAGGAGCTGCGCCGGGCCCTGAAGCCACTGCGTTCTTCGATGGCGGGTGAAGAGAAGGAGCGGTCCCGGGTCCGGACCTTCGACCTGGAAGCCGAGCCCTACGCCACCTGGCTTGCCGCGGTGGAGCTGGCCCGGCGCCGCGAGGGTCGCGACCTGGATCTTGCCCATGTGCTGGAGCAGATCCTGGCCGAGTTCGCGGCGGCCCGGCCGATTGAGGCCGCGGCAGAGGGCAGCCTGACGGCTGACCCCAGCCTGCAGGCCCCCTACGCGCAGCCAGGGATTCCGACGGCCCACCTGCTGCGGAGCCTGGAGGACGACGGCGGACCATCGCTCCTGGCCGGTCTGCCCTCGAAGCAGGGGGCCGGACCTGAAGCGGCCGAGGATCCTGGTGCCCCGGCTCCGCCTCCCTTCCAGCGCGATCCCAGGTTTCCGGCCACGGCGCCTCCCTCGACGCCCGACTCAAGCGGCGGGGAGGCCGACTCAGGCGGCGCGGCGCCTCAAGCCGAGGGGGCACAGGCAGGGCCGGATGGCGCCGAAGCCGGGGCAGGCCGAGCGAACCCAGACAACGCGCAAGTCCCCCCGGCCTCGGAACTCCCCTGTCTCTTGCGCGAAGCGCTTCCCCGCAGCCCCCGCAAGCTGACCCGTCTGGCCCGCAGGCTATTGGCCTCGCGAGAGCGCCTGGAACTGCAGCGCGGTCGGATCCTGCGCCGGGTCCAGGAGGGAAGGCTGTACCGCGAGGCAGGGTTCCGCTCCTTCCGCGCCTGGCTGGAGAGCCGAGGGATCGCCGCCAGTACCGCCTTCCAGGCCACCGCCCGGGACCAGCGCCTGGAGAAACACGGCGTGCTGCGCCAAGCGCTTTGTGAAGGCCGTCTGTCGCCCACCAAGGTCGACCTGCTCTTGCGATTGCCCCGGCGGGCGGATGCCGAGAACTGGGTGGCCTACGCCGAAGAGCACACCTGCCGTCGCCTGGAGGACGCGGTGGAGGCCGCCCTGGTCCTGGCGACCCGCTTCCCTGTCACATGGAATCTTCGTTTGGGCACCGCCCCGGGGGACGGGGAGACCCTGGAGGAGTTCCGTCAGCAGGCCGGCCTGCAGGGCTTCGAAGCGACCCTCGAAGACCTGGCCCACGCCTTCCAGCAGGCGGACTCCAGCCGGAGCACGCCGGAAGGAGTCCAGACATCCGCAGCGCTCCCGCCGGCGCCCGCCCCAGACTTCTCCCCCGGCGAGACCGCCCCGAAGGAAGAGGCTGCCGGCGGCTCGAGGTCCCTGGCGGCGGCCTCCCAGGGCGGCGACGGGATCCAGGCCAGGACGGAGATTCCGGGCACCTCAAGCGAAGCGGCCAGCCAACCGGCTCTCGAAGCGTTCGAGAGCGTCGAGTCCCCGCCCACCCTCCGCCTGCGCCTGATCCTGCCGGAATCCCTGGACCAGTTGCTGCAGGCTGCGGAGGCCCGGTTGCGACGGGACGCCGATGAGGCCCTCACCCCCGAGGAGTGCCTGTATGTGCTGTGCCTGGTCTTCCTGCGCCCGGCGGGGCTTGAAAACTCCGGCCACCTGAATCCGCTGCCTGGCGTGAGAACCGAGGGCGTCGAGGCGGGTCTGGATGCAAGGAAGGCGTGCATCGAGGAGCGGAGCGTAGTTGGAAACTACGTGAGCACCGCAGAGGTGCGCCTGACGACG
>Ga0334887_1003783_pt1 | contig 14523 bp, 12 predicted proteins | sample GraSluR1_MG_10_FD_207217 | JGI IMG/M metagenome (GOLD analysis project Ga0334887, IMG submission 207217) | Sludge microbial communities from methane-producing bioreactor in Wageningen University, Netherlands - Granular Sludge_18_07-R1 | ecosystem: Engineered > Bioreactor > Anaerobic >...
TGAAGCCAATATCCCTTTGGAATACAGAAGAATTCCAATTATTACTGATAGCGACACAGAAACTGGAGATAGCCAAGAAGACTTAGAGTGGACTACCAACCATTTAGTAAATGCTGGGCAAACTGATATGTATAATTTAATAAGCCCCTTTTTGTTTGAAGATAGTGATGGAAAACTGACTTTAATCTGTGTTAACCAAGTTTCAAGATATTCGCAAAGAATTGACCATGAATTACAGCATATGGTTGAAATTCATGATTATCTTCTAGATTTGCTATACTCTCAATATGCCAGTTCTCTTCATCCAGAACATGTTAAAAGAGTAACAGGACACCTACTGGGAGGTACTTCAGTAGCTTCAGGAACTTTTCGAGAATCTGTAGCTTCGGAGATTTTAATGAATGAATTAGTTCCTCACTACACAGATGAAGAAAATCGTCTACTTCCTGAGGGCAAGATCATCAGACCTGGCTTTATTGATACTCCAGAGGAATAGGGTTAAAATACTTTATATATTAGCTTTAATACAGTCAGCTAAAGATCTTTTTGTAAGCCCAATAATTAAAATCTAGTTCATGCCAAAATCCCCTGAAAATATTTTAAATAAAAAAATAAATCGCAGAGATTTTATTAAACTAGGAGGAATAGTAAGCTTGGGAGGATTACTAGCAGCCTGCAGGCCAGGAATAATCGAAGCCGATTCTAAACCTGGATATTTAGACAAAGACCAACCACCAACCATGCCTGCCAAAACAGCAACTGTTGAACCCAGTCCCACTGCTAGTAACACACCAGAACCTACACCCACAGCTACCCAAACACCAGAACCTACACCCACAGCTACAGAAGTACCAGTAGAAATAGAACCTATCCTAGAAGGTAGGCCCACTAGTCCTGAAGAAGTGTTTGATTTTTCTCCATTCCGAGAAGTTTTAAATGACACTACCAGTGATGGTAAGCTTGAGTTTTTTATGGCAGTCAATGATAGGCAGACCAGACCCAATGGAGAGTTATATTTTCCCTTGCAGGTTAAACCTGAGTACTGGGTTGACCAACTTGATGAAGAGGGTAATCCAGTTTTAGATGAAGAAGGTAACCCAGTCCAAGAAGTTAACAATCAAGTCTTGGCTGATTTGCTTAGAAAATGGGGAGTGAGAATCCAAAGAGATACCAATGAGTTTGGTTCTGATAATCGCCGAGGACTTAAGCCAGAAGTATTAACCCTAACTGTAGTTAATGGCAACCTTTTAAAAGAAGAGATTGACAAAAGAGTGGAGAGACCAGGGCGTGACAACTTGGTAAACAATATTGGCATAATAGAACAAGTAGAAGCTTCTTTTGGTAGCCATGATGAAAATGGTGAACCTCTGCTAAACAGCCAGGGAGAACCTATCAGAACCATAGATAGAATGGTGTTGCTGGTTAGTGGGGCAGAGTCAACTGTGGCTGGCCCTGAAGCCAATATCCCTTTGGAATACAGAAGAATTCCAATTATTACTGATAGCGACACAGAAACTGGAGATAGCCAAGAAGACTTAGAGTGGACTACCAACCATTTAGTAAATGCTGGGCAAACTGATGCATATCTTTTATCAAGCCCCTTTTTGTTTGAAGATAGTGATGGAAAGCTAACTTTGGCTTGCATCAATCAATCAACTCCTTATTCGCGAAGAATTGAACATGAATTACAATATATGGTTGAAATTCATCGTTATTTTCTAGATTTGCTATACTCTCAATATGCCAGTTCTCTTCATCCAGAACATGTTAAAAGAGTAACAGGACACCTACTGGGAGGTACTTCAGTGGCATGGGGCTCCTCAGTAGATACTGAATCTGACAATATTATAAGAAATGAATTAATTTCTTACTACACAGATGAAGAAAATCGTCTACTTCCTGAGGGCAGGATCATCAGACCTGGCTTTATTGATACTCCAGAGGAATAGGGTTAAAATAACTCTTGCTAGTTTAGAATTTTTTCTTCATAATGAAATTCATGCTTGAGGGCAAAAAAAAATCAATATTATGGCTAGGATTGGCTTTACTAATACTCCTTGCCCTGGGATACTTTTGGTATCGCTTTCTATCTGTGGCCAGACTAGATTCAGAATTAGCCTGGCAGCCACCACAAGTCAATCCACCCAAAATAGAATTTGTCCTTAACCACCCAGAACTAGAACTAGTTAATCCAGACAGTCAAGATCAAGCCTTTCAGGTTTTATTTAGAACTATTGGTTATGAAGATCAGTGGCATTTCTTTTATTTGCCGCAATATCTGCAGGCTCATGATGCTCTAGATCCTAGTTTAATCACCTTTAATATTCGCCACATTGAGGAGCATGACACTGTTCGCCATGGAGCTCTATATCTTTCCTCTTTAGATGCTAACAGGCGACCTACTAATGGCTTTCGGTGTCAAACCAACCCAGACAAACAAACTCTTAACTGTGATATTTATCTTGGCTCCGCTTTTTTTGAACCAACAGACTTGCAAAGAGCCCAAGATTATTTAATTAACTATACAACTAGAATTTTAATCATCTTATCCAAACAAACTATTGAAGGAGAAGAATATGCAAACCTGCTGCAAAAACTTCATCAACAATTACAAAATCAGTCACTGCAGCCAGTCGTGTTGCAAAAAAAGCTTCAGTCTAGTTCTTTTAACCGTAACTTAATTAGTTTGCTAAATTCACTAATCCACCCATCACAAGTTCTAGCCCAAAATTATTACTGCGAGGGTTATCTAGAGTGCAGAGTGGAACAAGACTTATGCCGATGTCCAAATGGGAGTATCTGTGATTATGGGACTTGGTGCATCGAAGATTCTGTTATGTGCACCAACTGCGGCCCAGAATGTACCGGTCCTTGGGAAATTGCTGATGGTAATTATTGTAGAAACGTCCAACCCGAAGGTGGTCACGGCTGCCCTCAAGCCATGCAGGGAACCTGTGAAAGCCACTCTGGCGTTTACTGTGCCACCAGAAGTAACTGTTATCCTGCAGAATCAGATCCTGGACCAGGAGATCCTGGCCAACCAGCACCCACCCCAACTCCTGTCCCACCAGGAGTACCAACCCCAACTCCAACCCCTCAACCACCCCATGATGGTAACTGCTCAGGTTGCCCGTGGTGGCAACAAAACTATAATAATGGAGCATGGTGCACTGACCAATCAACCTGCCACAACAGTGGTATGTGCAATGTTCACTGGTCATTTACTTCTGGACCTAGCAATCCAGATGGATATTGTGGCTGGAGTGAAGGACAGCCCGATCAAGGTAGATGTTATGGCTGTACAGGTTCCCCACCACCTCCCCCAGCACCAACAGCTACCCCGACACCCACTCCCACACCTACCCCTGTCCCAAAAACATGTGAGGTTTACGTTAATAATGCTCGCTCAGCCAATATTACTCAAACAGAATCAGTATCAATTACCTTCTCAGGCAATCCTTCATCTGGAGGAGAACTAAGACTGTTTATTGAAGCAATAGATGGGGGAGAAGTTAATGGCATTATTTATAATGGCCAGGAAAAGACAGCTTATGGTTCATCAAATGCTACTGGTTATCGTTATTATGAGTTAGATAATCGTAATACTGACGGCCCACACATAGCCACCTTATTAGTATCTGCAGGAGAATATTTTTTACACTGTGATAGTGGGGCTACTGTCCCCGCAAGATGTTCTGGAAATCCTTTTTGTAATTATGAAACCAATCTTAGTTTCTGCCATTCTTTTATCGGAGGAGACTTGTGCGGTAGTATTCCCTGCTGCGGTAGTGAGCCCTGTACAAACTGGGTATCTTGCTCTGACTATGATACAGCCTACTTATCTGTATCAGGCCATGAAGCCTGGTTCCAAGGCATTGGGGGTCATATCATCACTTTGGGCTTAGGCAGAATTAATTCTTACATTCCTTATTCTGAATGTCTAGATGCCGACAATTGCAGGCCAGCCCTAATTACTCACGATGAGCTTGATAGTCCCGGATTTCCAATTACAGCTGGAGGTTTGATTAATACTTATTTCGATGCCACTGATCAAACAGAATTTATTCATATTGATAGCGAGCGCTCACAATCAGTTAATGCTCATGCGATAGATACTAACTTAAGAATGACCACACAGGGCTATGATTATTTTTATAACAAATTTGGCTCTCTTCATGAGGAAAATATACTTACTAGCAATAACAAACCAAATGATCTTTCAACCGAAGAATTAAATGTCTTTTTTACTGATGGGAACTTAGTTATAAATGAAACCAGTAACTGGCTAATTCAAAATGATGAGCAAGTGGTGGTTTTTGTTCAGGGCAATTTGACTATTGAAGCTGAAAGCCCAAATACCAAAATTATTGGCGTTGTGCCAGGTGGTTATCTAGCCTTTATTGTTCAAGGCGATATTGCAGTTAGTGATAGCGTTGGTCATCCAGTTGATACAAACTCAAGCCCAACCGCTTTTGCCGTTCCTTTTGGTCTTTCTCCTACGGAATCTAACTTAGAAGGAATTTTTGTAGCTGATGGCAGGCTTATTATTGAAAGCAATGATGATCCAGATAGTCCTGATCATAAATTTATCGGAGCAGGCAACTTTATTGGATGGGGTGGGGTAGACCTACAGCGTACTTTTGAAGATAATGCTTTTGGTATGTCCTGGCATAGCTATAATCCTACTGAAAGCTTTATTTACCGACCTGATTTGCTGATTAACACTCCCCAGGAAATGAAAGACTATATTAGAGAGTGGAGAGAAGTGGCGCCCCAGCAGTTGTAGTTCAAAACATTGAGTAAAAAATCAGTTTGTTTATTTATCAACATATGAAGCCCTCCTCACAATCGTCTGCTCATTTTGGGTTTACCCTCATTGAGGTTTTAGTGATGACAAGCTTAGCTGTGATTATCATGCTCAGCGCTGTGATCTTGCTGATGACCTTTTTACTTAATCAAACCCGCATCACTCAAAGACAAAAAATTAGAACTGAAGGCGACAATGCTCTTAAACAAATGGTGCAGGTACTGCGGGAAGCCAAAGAGGTGGAAAACTGTGACGGAGAAGAGAAAAATGAGATTGTCTACCAAGATGTTTACGATCTTGAGGGAGAATTTACCATCGCCACTGACGAAGAAAACATCCCCAGAATTAGCCGGATCAATCATTTAGGAGAAACAGTTTATCTAACTAGCGAAGATTTACAGGCAACTAATTTTAACGCCATCTGCACTTATAACGAAAATGAGGACAATTATTTTATTAGATTTAATTTTGATTTAGAGAACATAAAGGCGCCCAGATTCACTGACGAACCCCTTAGTCAAACTTTTGAGGCTAGTGTCAGTTTGAGAAACTAATAAATTCGCAAATTAGTATTAGTAATAGATATGAGCTCATTTCTGAGGGGTTTCACCCCGAGCGCGTTTTGTCTTGCTTTGCAAGAACAAAGCCTGCTCCCCTGTCGCTTACGGGGTATTAAAACCCGTAAGCTCCACTAGGGGGAACCCCCTAGAACCCCCATTCTGATTTGTTCCTCCTGCTAAGCTGAACAAGTTAGAGGTATTTAATCAGAATTAATTAGGTCTTAACTGCAATCTTGAAGAAACTGAAGAGACTCGTGTCGGCTCATTTTGGTCAAGCAACCAAGACACTTCAATCTCAATGTCTATTAAATCTTCCGATAAACTCATGCTGGCTGTTCGCTGAAAACCCACAGCAATGCCCTCAACCTCAATGTCATAATAACAATTTGCTTCAGGTTCAATATGATCTTCTAATGACTGACTAATCTCATTTAAACAAATAGTATTCTCTGCTTCAGACAATAGGAGATATAAACGATTAAAACCTAATTTGCTTCTTTCTTGACGAAAAAAATCGCTGCCAGCCTGCGCCAAGTCTGTAGCTGTAACCTTAGTTCGGGCTTGAGTATCAGATTGAATGGTGTAACTCAAAAGCATGGCTAGACCTATCAAAACTGTACTTAAAACAGCTGTGGCTAACAAAACCTCAATTAAACTAAAGCCTGATTTTTTTTGATAAATCATAATTGTTAAATTTTAAAAAATTAATTACTCAAATGCTGTCCCCTCATCTACACAAATCCATTCTCCATCATGACAATAAGGCTCTTTGCCAATTCCACAGTTTGGTTGGTCTAAAAGGTTACATGCTAGAGGTTCTGTAGTGGGGAAGGGAGTTGGCAACGGTGTTGATGTCGGAACCGGTGTATTAGTAGGAGTTACCGTAGGAGTGCTAGTCGGAGCATCGGTGGGAATTTCTTCTGGCGTTGGTGTTGCTGCTATAGTCACTTCTGGTAAATCCAACTGTTTGACTGCTCCTGAATGATCAATCTCAACACTGCCAGCATCAACTCCACCCCTGTGAAAGATAACCAGTGTTGAATCTGTTTGCGTCCATTCTATATCCCCATAAATTAATCCTGATACAGGTCTAGCATAAATTATCTGGGTGCCTGAGAATTCAACACCCCCAGGTAAATCAAAAACGCGTGCTGACTCGCCGTCTTCTGAGCCTTGGCATAATGGAGCAATTTCAATTTGGCTTCCTATAAACTCTATTTGGTAAGCCCTTAGGACAACACAATCCCTTAATTTACCACTTCTTGCAGAATTTTGGGCATCAGCTACTGCTTGTCTCACCACTTCCTGAGCTTGCACTAGTTTTTGGTGTTCATTAAAACGAATATAGTTAGCAATAGCTAAACCAACTAATAATAAAACTACACTAGTAGCAACTAAAATTTCAATTAAGGTAAAGCCATGCTTTTTCATATTATGATTTTAGGGTAAAGACACTCTATGAGAAACAGTAGCTCCAGATTCTTCTAGCGTCGCTTCCAAATATCGGTCTGTGGGGTTATATGTGTAATAAAAAGAGCCCGGATCTTCAAAAGTATCTTCCTGCATTAAATATCCCTCTGCTTTTAAATTACCAACCATAAGAGTAAAATCATCTCCGCCCGGATAAGTTCCCTGATCAGATCGGTACATAATCATGGCTTGGCGTACAGTTTCCAAATCTGCTTTGCGCTTAGCATTTCTGCTATTTATTGAGGCTCTATGATAACTCACCACACCAATGGTAGTCAGCAAAATAATAATAGTGGCTGCCACTAACAATTCAATTAAGGTAAAGCCTAAAGATTTATGGTTTATTTTCATAAAATTACTGTAAATTGGTAAGACAATAAAAATCACCGTCACTTTCTATAGTACAGTCTTCATCACTGGCATTACCGCCACCAGTTTCTAGCTCTGCACAAACACAGTAAGTGTTTGCCTCATCATCATAACTGCAAGCATATTCAGTTTCCTCTCTTGGATCTAGTGGTGTACCTCCTGGAAAAATGTCAGTGTCTTCTTTCATAGCAGAACATTCAGCATATCCATTATATTCTGCATAATACTGCTCAAAGCCACTTTGTAATGCCTTAATATCAGCTCTGCGTTTAGCATCTCGTCCCTTTCGCTGAGCTGTAGAATAGGCCACCACTCCTAGCGCCAGTAAAATACTAATAATTGAAATAACCACCAACAACTCTAGTAAAGTGAAGCCTTTTCTTGTTTTTTTGTTTAGCATCATGTGTATTAAATAATTAGTATACAATTTTGACATTAAAGCTAAAAAAACTTCAACTATTTTTTAGCTAGACATCCTGGACTTGAACTTTAATTGTGCTCTGTGGTGATTCCAAGGACTCAATACCATCTTCTTTTTGCACTCTTAGTTTAGCATGATATAAACAGCTATTGCTAGCACAATCATATTGATGCTCGGTTTGGCCTCGCAATCCAGCAAACTCCTCTACATTGCCGTCTCCAAAATCCAAAAATACCTGTACTTGCTCATCTTCAGGCTGGCGCGTAAAAATCGTATCAATCATGGCAATGATATTTTCAACTAAATCATCACTCTCGCCATAAGTAACATAGCTCAAATCAAAACTTTGATTGGGTGTAACCAAATAAGAGAAAACCACAGGCTCGCTGGCAGAGACCTGCAAAGTGCGAGTAATGCGGTCGTAATAAGGTTGAGTGGTAAAACTTAAAATCAAAGGACGCTCTGAGCAGATTTCATAACAGCTTTGTGGGCAATCTAGAGCATCAGTAATTTTATCTCCTGTTCCGATCTGAGTATCTTGATCGCAGCACTGATAGCCATAAGATAAGCAATCACTAGGTGGACCCTGGTGGCTGGCGACCTCAGTAGGCTTAAGAGAAGTCACAATCATACGATCAATAATTGAAACTGAAGCAACTCGATTAAAACTAATAAAATTTAAACCAGCATCTAAACCCCACCTTATGCCTGACTGACCAGGCTGGGGAACAACTGCTGAAGGCAGTTGACCCCGTTCCAACTCTATAGGATTGTATTCCATCTGGTTGCAAACTACCTCAACAATATAATTTCCTTTATCCAAAAATCTTAACTGTGTACTATGAGCCTTTCCTTTATCATCTCGACTACTGCCACGACTCATGCATTCAGTCAAATAAGTTTGCTTGGTATCAACAGAACGTACTTGTGTTAGGCTTTTTTTTACTCTAGAAATAGTGATTAGTAGCAATATCTCCCTCATTATTAAAAAACCTATACCACCAACAACAGCCAAGATTAGTAGTGAAATTCCCAGATTTTTTAAAACTCTCATAAAATTTTTTTATTTTTTTAATTTATCCAAATTTTTTTTGCTTAAACTCAAGATTATAAAAATTGCCAATACCAAAGCCAAAGCTGCTCACCCCAGGCTAAAGCTATTAAAAACCCAAGAGCAAGAAAAGGACCAAAAGCAATTCTTTGACCTAACTTTTTCTGTTTGAGCGTTAACAAAATTATGCCCCAAATTCCGCCAAGAATAAAGGCACAAAAAACACCAACCAACATTTGGGGCCAACCTAGTAACAACGATAGGGGAGCAATCAACTTTATATCTCCTGGACCAATACCATGTTTTTTAAACAACAAATAAGGAATTTGCCTTAAACCAACAAAAAATAGCAAAAAAACTAAAGACAAGATTAATTCTAAGACAAATTTATTTAAATTAAACGAAGAGCCTGCTATCAAAATGATTTGCCTGAGTAAAGCCAATGCTAAGGTTAAACCAACCAATTCATCAGGGATAATGCCTTGTTCAAAATCAAAGAGCAAGATTAACCATAAAACTGAAACGCTGACTAGTGAAAAGAAAAATGCCATCACTGCTGGCCAATTTTGAAAAAAAACGCTATTAAAAGCCGTGTATCCTGAAAAAACAAATATCAAGCCAGTTAAAAGCTCTGCTAGCGGATATCGCCAGCTAATTCTTCTCTGGCAATGCCTGCATTTACCCTGCAGGGCAATAAAAGAAAATAAGGGTAGATTATCAAACCAGGCAATAAGGTTACCACATTCATCGCAGCAAGAACGACCCCTAAGCCAGCTCTTTTTTTCCTGACCGCAACGCTGAACAACAACATAAAAAAAACTGCCAAAAATTAAACCAAACACAAATAACACTAAATAGAGAAGGGTAGGGCAGAGATAAAATATTGATAGGGCAGGAATTGGCATAGTTAAAACAATGCTTGGATTAGTGTTTGGCTTACGAATCTTACTGGTTAAATTGTCCAGATTAAACCTAACACTAAATATTTAGTTTACCAGGTTCTTAGGTAATAAAAAAGCTCCGGGCTTTCAGCCCGGAGCAGTTAGTTTTAACTTAACTTAGCAAAACTATTATGGAAGGCAAGACATTGGAACGCCTTCTCCTTCACCATCAGGACCACACAAAAAAGTCACTGCTGCTGCTCCAATATCATCTGGCAAACCTGCTCCACATCGATCTGAAGCTGCAGTCTCAAAAGCTCCTGACCTAGGAATAAAACAGACATAAGTGCTTCCACCGGAAGTACCAGCATTATAAACATATAATTCTCTAGTACCTTCATCTAGTAATCTATTAACAAAACTATCTTTTATCTCTTGCGCTCCTCTACAATAAATTGGGTGGTTATCTTCATCTCCAGTAGATAATCTTGTTAAAATATGACAATCACCTGCATCTCCTTCTCCATCATCCCAAAAAGCAGCAACTTCATCGCTTGAAACCATAACTGGTAAGCCAACATCAAAGTTTCCTGAAGCTGCAATTCTCTCTCCTTCTTCGTCAACCATAATACTTGTGTCTAGCTCATCTGCATTTAACTGCCAAGGATAATATCCCTGAAAAGCATTATATCTATCAATAGCGCTCAACAGCTGTTCTGCGTCAGACTGAGAACCAGTGTCCCTGCCTCTGTTGATCTGCTCAATCGGATTAATGGCAGACAACACAGCTACGGCCAAAATACCAAGAATAGTTATTACAATAAGTAACTCGATCATAGTAAAACCGAGCTGGGTTTTAAGTTTTTTCATAATGCTTTATAAAAAATAATAATTTTTAATCAGTAAAAGTTAACTATAATTCAATTTATAATACTTTAATAAGGGTTGGCAAGTATCAATTGCTCAAGTAGAGCCGTAAAATCATCTCAAAAATCCTCAATCTATATCAAAGCATCTAAAGAATAATTTTCTTTTTTAATAACTCATTAAAATTGAGTAGTTAGACTGTAAATTGGCATCATAATCGACACCACCATAAAGCCCACTCCCACACCTAAAATAATCATAATCACTGGCTCCATAACAGCAGTTAAATTTTTGACTGCATACTCACTTTCTTTTTCATAATATTCAGAAAGTTTTAATAAAATCTCATCCATCTTTCCTGTTTCCTCACCTACAGACAACATCTGAGGCAAAATCGCAGGAAAAATTTCATATACTCCTAAAGCTGTTGACATTGGCACACCCTTTTCTACCTCATCCTTAGCATCCAACATAGCCTGCCTAAAGGCATAACTATTCATTGCTGAACCCACAATGTCCATAGCCTCCAGCAAAGAAACACCTGCATGAATTAAAAGAGACAATGTTCTTGCAAATTCAGTTAAAACTAATTTGGTCCGTAAAGAACCAATGATTGGAATCTTGAACAAAACTTCATCTAAAAACTTTTCACCAGGTTCTGTTTTGGACCAAGTTCGCAAACCCAGAAACAGAGCAACTGCGCCACCAATAAAGACCCACCAAAATTTAACCATAAAGTCTGAAATAGCAATCAAAGCCCTAGTGGTTAAGGGTAACTCAGCTCCAAAGTCACGATACATTTCTGTTAACTGAGGCATGACAAAAACCATCATAATAAAAGCCACTACAACCATAGCAATCAAGACAATTACTGGGTAAATCATGGCACCCTTGGTTTTGGCTGAAAAATCTTTTTGCTTTTCCAGCGTGTCAGCCAAACGCTCTAAAACATTTTCTAAAATACCTCCTATTTCTCCAGCTCTTACTAACTGTATATAAACTCTAGAAAAAACATCTGGGTGTTCTTTTAAGGCTTTGGCAAAAGTACTGCCGCCCTCAACATCTTGCAGTACTTTTGCAATCACAGCAGACATAGCTGGACTACTTTGGTCTTGCAAAATTGATAATGAAGTGGATAAGGGCAAGCCAGCTCCGCTCATAGTTGCCAGCTGACGAGTGAAATTAACCAAATCATCAGCCTTAACTCCAACTAATTTTCCCTGTAAATAGCTAAGTGAGGTTTCTGTAATAGGGGCAATATCAATCACTAACAAATTACGACCAATAAGTGCTGAGGCAGCATGGCTTTTATTTCTTGCTTCCACCTTACCCTTAACAGACTCCCCGTATTCATTTTTAGCTGAATATTTATAAATTGGCATTGCGGCTCTTTAATAATTTCCAATTAATCTTGCCATTTCATTTGGCCTAAAAGCCTGTCTCACGGCTATTTCTTTGCTAATTTGCCCCTGCTGGACAAGTCGGGCTAGAGAATTTTCCATCAGTATCATGCCCTGTGATCCTGAAGTTTGCATGACATTGTCGATTTGATAGGTTTTTCCTTCACGAATTAGGTTGCGTACAGCATCATTAGCAAACATTAACTCTACTGCAGGAATACGTCCGCCGGATAATCTAGGCAATAGTCGTTGAGAAGCTACTGCAATAATGGTTGAAGCTAATTGTTGTCGAATTTGACCCTGCTGTTCAGCTGGAAAAACATCAATAATTCTATCCATAGTTTGAGAAGCTGAACCCGTATGCAGGGTGGCAAAAACTAAATGGCCTGTTTCTGCTACTGTAATGGCAGCAGCGATTGTTTCATAATCTCTCATCTCTCCAACCATAACAACATCTGGATCTGCACGCAGAGCAGATCTCAGGGCAACAGACCAATCCTTGGTATCCTGATTCATTTCTCTTTGAGAAACAATGCTTTTAATTGGCTTGTGGACATACTCAATAGGATCTTCAATCGTTAAAATATGCTCAGCCCGAGTTTTATTAATCTCGCTAATGACTGAGGCCAGAGTAGTAGATTTTCCTTCACCAGTAGGGCCTGTTACTAAAATAAAACCCTGTTTGTGTTGGGCAAAACGATGGACTTCTTGAGGCAAATTGAGCTCTTCAACAGTTAAAATCTCTGCCGGCACCAAACGCAGTGCTGCTGCCAACATCCCCCGGGTATGATAAACGTTAATCCTAAAACGACCCTTTTCTTGATACTGATAGCCTAAATCAAGTTCTTTGTTAACCTCCACATACTCTTTTTGCTCTTCATTGAGTAAAGGCTCGATTAAAGTCCGGGTGGAGTCGACCGTTAGCACCGGTCCATTTTCAACAGGAACTAACTCTCCATCAACACGAAAATAGGGTGCTGAACCCTCAACTATATGTAAATCCGAACCCTTAAGTTGAATGAGTTGGTCTAAAAGGTCAAAAATGTTCATAGGCAGTTTAAGAAGTTGTTGTTTGATATTTAGTATATATCGTGTATTTAATATTTAAAAACTAAATGCTTTATCGGCCCACTTTCTTCATATTCCCCATACCAAGCGTCCAAATAGCGCTTACTTAACTTCTGCTACTCGCAAGACTTCTTCTATAGTTGTTGTTCCTTCCAAAGCTTTTAAATAACCATCTTGCTTCATTAACATCATGCCACCCTTCATTCCCACCTCATTAATTTGGGCAGCTGATGCTCTTTTGTTGATTAAAGACTTGATTTCGTCAGTAATATTGAGCACTTCAAAAATACCAGTCCTGCCTTTATATTCTGGCTCTGTTTGAGGTCGATCCTTTTTGGCCCTATAAAGTTTTATTTCATCAGGATTTTGATTATGTTGCTGACACCAATCATCAAAATATTTTCCCAAAACCTTTTTAATATCTGCTATTATTGCTGCATCAGGTTTATAGGCTTCTTTATAATCGGGATTGATTACTCTCACTACACGCTGAGCCATACTCAAAATCATAGAAGAAGATAGCAAAAAAGGCTCAACCTTCATATCAGATAATCTAGGCAGTGACCCAGCAGCAGAGTTAGTGTGTAAAGTGGAGAAAACTAAATGACCAGTTAAAGAAGCTTGTACTGCCAGCTCAGCAGTTTCAGTATCACGAATCTCTCCCACCATAATTATGTCTGGATCTTGACGCAAAAATGACCGCAAACCATTAGCAAAGGTCAAACCAGCCTGAGGCCTAACTTGAACCTGAGTTATACCCGGCATTTGATATTCAACTGGATCTTCCAAGGTCATGATGTTAACCTTGGGAGTATTAATAATCCCTAAAATCGAATATAAAGTAGTGGTTTTTCCAGAACCAGTGGGCCCTGTCACAAGAAAGATGCCATGAGGGATGCGAATTAGTTTATTAACAGTCTGTAAAGCCAACCCCCGCAAACCTAACTCTTCCAAACCTGGAACAGCCTGGCTTTTCATTAACAAACGCATCACCACCTTCTCACCATGAGTACTGGGCATGGTTGAAACACGCAAATCTACCTCTTTGCCAGAAGAGCTATAATCAAACCTTCCATCTTGAGGAACTCTTTTTTCATCAATTTTTAAATCAGATAAAATTTTAACTCTAGAAACAACAGCATCATGAACTGATTTTGGTAAAATTAACTTTTCCTGCAAAATGCCATCAATGCGATACCTAACTCTAGTTTTGGCTGCCATAGGCTCAATATGGATATCAGAAGCCCTTGATTGCAAAGCATAATCTATAGTGGTGTTAACAATTTTATTAATAGGGGCTGCTTTAATAAAACCACCTCTTTGAGTTTGGGCCAAATCAAGTTCTCCTGAAGTTTTTACAGAGCTTGTTTCTTCTATGGCAGCAGAAACATCACTAGAAAGGTCTTGAGCATATCTCTCGCTAATTAAACGCTTAATCTCAGAAACAGTAGCATAATAAGCCTCAACCTTAAGACCAGTTTTTTGTTCTATAAAACTAATGGCAGTGACATCTAAGGGATCGGCCATAGCCACCTTGATCACGCCTGATTCCTGGTCTAGAGCAAAGGGTAGCGCTATGTAACGTTTGGCCACACTTTCGTTAATTTTATTCAAGGCCTCTGGGGCAAC
>Ga0334887_1003785_pt1 | contig 14513 bp, 13 predicted proteins | sample GraSluR1_MG_10_FD_207217 | JGI IMG/M metagenome (GOLD analysis project Ga0334887, IMG submission 207217) | Sludge microbial communities from methane-producing bioreactor in Wageningen University, Netherlands - Granular Sludge_18_07-R1 | ecosystem: Engineered > Bioreactor > Anaerobic >...
CGTGTCTATCCGTGTTTATCTGTGGTTACTAATAAAACAAGGACCGCAGGTCCAAAAATAAAACAAGAAGGAAAACGAAGTTTTCCCACCAAAATTACTAATTATTAATTATTAATTACTAATTAAAAAAGTGTAATCCGTGGTTAAAAAAAAAAGATTTGGAGAAAGGCTTATGGGAAAAAAAGGCTTTGTCTATCTTATCGGAGCAGGTCCGGGAGATCCCGGACTGTTTACCCTGAAAGGAAAAAGCATACTGGAGAAAGCAGAAGTGGTAGTTTATGACCGCCTGGTTGGAAACGAGATTATGTCTTATGCCAACCCACAGGCAGAACTTATATATGTAGGCAAAATATCAGGGCAGCATGCCCTTTCCCAGGAGCAGATAAATGAATTGCTGGTCAAAAAAGCAGGAGAAGGAAAAACAGTAGCCCGCCTGAAAGGGGGAGACCCCTTCCTTTATGGCCGCGGGGGAGAAGAAGCCCAGCATTTAAGGGAACATGGCTTTGACTTTGAAGTAGTACCTGGTATTACTTCAGCTATTGCTGTTCCTGCCTATGCAGGCATCCCGGTTACTCATAGGGATGCTACTTCCAGTTTTGCTGTAATAACCGGTCATGAGAAGCCAGGTAAAACCGAATCTTCTATCAAATGGAAAGAAATTGCCAATGGTATCGGCACCCTGGTTTTTCTCATGGGTGTGGAAAACCTGCCCTATATATGCGAGAATTTAGTAAAAAACGGGAAAGATCCCCAAACACCTGTAGCACTTATCAGGTGGGGGACTCTGCCGGAACAGGAAGTGCTCACCGGAAGCCTGGATAATATTGTAGAAAAAGTCAGAAAAGCATCATTCAAACCACCTGCTGTGATAGTTGTTGGAGATGTGGTTGACTTGCGGGATGAGCTTAAATGGGTTGAAAACAAAGCCCTGTGGGGCAAGAGGATTGTTGTGACCCGATCCAGAGCCCAGGCAAGCAAGCTGCTGGAGAAGATAAGAGAATTGGGCGGGAGTGCTATTGAATTCCCTTCTATAATAATACAAAAGGAAAGCAAACTGGACTCGCTCTACAATGCCTTCCATAATATAGGAAGCTATGATTGGCTGATATTTACCAGTGTAAATGCGGTAGAAATCTTCTTTGAGGAATTGCTGAAAAAGGAATTGGATATACGCAATCTGAAAGGTATTCACCTTTGTGCTATTGGACCGGCCACCAGAAGCAGCCTGGAGTCCAGAGGCCTGAAAGTGGATGTAGTACCTGACGAATATCGTGCTGAAGGGATTATCGAAGAACTGGGTCAGCGTATACGCCCAGGCCAGTGGGTGCTTTTGCCCCGGGCCAGGGGAGCCAGGGGGATACTGCCTGATACTCTGCGGCAATGGGGTGTTCATGTCAACGAGGTCCACCTGTACCAGGCTGAGGCTGCTAAAACTGTAAGCAAAGAGACTCTGGACAAGATAATTGCCGGAGATATTGATTATTTGACATTTACCAGTTCATCAACGGTCAGCAATTTTGTTAAAATAATTGGCAGGGAAAAAATTCCCGCCTTGAACAGGGAAGTAAAAGTAGCCTGTATTGGCCCCATTACCGCCAATACTGCCATAGAATACGGCTTTACAGTAGATATTATGGCCAGAGAATATACTATTAACAGCCTGCTTGAGGCTATAGTGGAAGACGCTGCAAAAGCTGGATGCCAGAAGCGAGACGCTAGACGCTAGACGTCCGCAGGATTAGAATGAACCACAGATACACACGGATAAACACAGATGTTATTTAGTTGTTGGTGTTGTGGTGTTGCAGAAGCAGATGGCTGTGAGAGAAAAACAAAAAGAACCGCAGGATTAGAATGAACCACAGATATACACGGATGAACACAGATTATATTTAGTTGTTGGTGTTGTGGTGTTGCAGAAGCAGATGGCTGTGAGAGAAAAACAAAAAGAACCGCAGGATTAGAATAAACCACAGATATACACGGATGACCACAGATGTTATTTAGTTGTTGGTGTTTGTGGTATTACAAAAGCTGAGCTGTGAGAAAAACAGGTAGCATATAATAAGCGCTAAAAAAGAGCGAGCAAAGCGAGCTTTAAAAAAAGGCCCGCAGGGTCATAAACCAGAAAAGAAAAATCCGTGTCTATCCGTGTTTATCTGTGGTTACAAATAAAACAAGGCCCGCAGGTCCTCCCGGTGAGCGAAGCTCACCAAAACCAGAAAAGAAAAAAATCCGTGTCCATCCGTGTCTATCCGTGGTTACAAAAAAAGGGACCGCAGGTCCAAAAATAAAATAAGAAGGAAAACGAAGTTTTCCCACCAAAATTACTAATTACTAATTATTAATTACTAATTAGAAAAGGGGTGTACGTATAATGGGGTTTCCGATTAACAGGATGAGAAGGCTGCGCAGTAATGAGACCCTGCGTAAAATGGTCCGCGAGACGAAATTGTCGATTGAGGATTTCATATATCCGCTGTTCATAGTATATGGTAAAGACAAAAAAATTCCGGTCAAGTCCATGCCAGGAATTTTCCAGTTATCTGTTGATCGATTAAAAGATGAGATACTGGAAATAGATTCCCTGGGTATACCCGCTGTTTTACTCTTTGGCATACCGGAGAAAAAAGACAGTATAGGGAGTTCAGCCTACGATGAAAATGGAGAAGTACAGAATGCCACCCGTTTGATTAAAGATACCTGTCCTGATTTGATGGTGGTAACTGATGTATGTATGTGCGAATACACCGACCATGGACACTGCGGAGTAGTTGAAGCAGATGGCAGGGTAAACAATGACGCTACCCTGGAATTACTGGCGCGGGAGGCCTTATCGCACGTTAGAGCCGGTGCTGATATTATAGCTCCTTCAGACATGATGGATGGGAGAATAGGATATATACGGAACTGCCTGGATGAAAACGCTTTTCAAAATGTTCCCATCATGTCATATGCAGCTAAGTATTCTTCTGCATTTTATGGGCCTTTCAGAGATGCTGCAGAGTCGGCTCCCCAATTCGGGGATCGCAAGACTTACCAGATGGATGCTGCCAATATTGAAGAAGCTCTCAGAGAGGTCAGTCTGGATATCGAAGAAGGTGCCGATATTGTGATGGTTAAACCGGCCCTGGCATATTTGGACGTAATCAAGGCCGTGAAAGAGCAATTTCATTATCCTACAGCCGCCTATAATGTCAGTGGGGAATATTCCATGATAAAAGCCGCTGCTGCCTGCGGATGGCTGGATGAAGAGGCAGTAATGCTGGAAGCACTTACTTCAATCAAGAGAGCCGGTGCTGATATAATATTAACTTATTTTGCCAAAGAATGTGCACGCCTGCTCGCAAAATGAGAATCGGGAACATTTTCGTATATGTACAGGCTCAAGTGATATTATCTTTATGATGAATCTTTCAAAGATATTATAGAATAAAAGAACCGTTCCTATCTCAGACAAGGAGGTGAAAGTTGATAAGTGGATTATTAAATAAACAACCAATATCCAGTTATCAACTGTAATATATGCTCATATCCTGGAATACTACCAATCAATGCAATATGTTCTGTGAACACTGTTATCGGGATGCAGGGGCAAAACTATCTGAAGAACTCTCAACTGCTGAAGCGAAAAAACTTATTGATGAGATCAAAAAAGCCGGTTTTCGGATAATGATATTCAGTGGTGGAGAACCCCTGATGCGGCCGGATATTTATGAACTGGCAGCCTATGCCGGTCATAAGGGATTGAGACCCGTTCTGGGCACCAATGGAACCCTGATAAGTCCCGAAGTAGCTCGCAAAATCAAAGAAGCGGGCATAATGGCTGCGGGAGTCAGCCTGGACAGCCTTTATCCAGATAAACATGATAAATTCCGCGGGATGGACAATGCTTTTGCACTTACTGTAGAGGGTATGAAAAATCTTCGGGAAGCGGGAGTTCCCTTTCAGATTCATACAACAGTAATGAATTGGAATGTAGGGGAACTGGAGTCTATTACAGATTTTGCCATTGAAATTGGGGCCATGGCTCACCATGTATTTTTCCTGGTACCTACCGGACGTGGAATAGACATTGAAAAAGAAGGCTTGAGAGTTGCCGAATATGAAAAAACCATAAACCGCTTGCTGAAGAAACAAACGGAAGTCGATATTGAAATAAAGCCAACCTGTGCACCGCAGTTTATGCGTCTGGCTGACAAAAAAGGTATTCCCATGAGATTTTCACGCGGGTGCCTGGCAGGTATCAGCTATTGCATAATTAGTCCCAAAGGAGATGTACAGGCCTGTGCTTATTTGGATGTCCCCCTGGGCAATGTCAAAGAAATCCCTTTTGATAAAATCTGGGCAGAAAACGAAACCTTGAAAGAATTAAGGACTATGGACTATAGAGGTAAATGTGGTATTTGCGAGTATAAAACAAAATGCGGAGGATGCCGGGCCCGAGCCTATTATTACAGTAATGGGGACTATATGGCTGAAGATGAATGGTGCCTGTACCGACCCGGGGGAGACTCAAAATGAACAGGCTGACTACTCTGGAAAAAGAAATAATAAACAAACTGCAAAAAGATTTTCCCCTCAGTAAAGAACCATTCAAAGAGATAGCTGAAGAGTTGAATATTCATGAAGATGAATGCCTGAATATCATTGCTTCGATGAAAGCAAGAGGAATTATTCGCCGGATTGGAGGAGTCTTTGATTCTAAAAAGATGGGCTACTATTCTACACTCTGTGCCTGTACAGTTCCCGAATCCGATATTGAGAAAACTGCTGCCCTGATAAATGCTCAAGAAGGAGTAACCCATAATTATCTCAGAGATCACAGCTACAACCTGTGGTTTACCCTGACAGCCCCTTCTTTTGAAAAGGCAACAGAAATATTGGAAAAGCTGCAAAATGATACTGGAACAATAATTGTAAGCATGCCGGCAACAGAGGTATATAAGATAAAAGTTACCTTTGAAATGGGGAAGCAAGATGGCATATGATCATATTGAACGGGGAATAATAGAATTCTTACAGGCGGATATCCCATTGGCCCCCCGGCCTTATAGATATTTGTCTGAAGAATTGGGTTGCAGTGAAGAGGAAATAATCTCCCGAATCATAAAAATGAAAAACAGAGGTTTAATCAAGAGGCTGGGGGCTGTACTTCGCCACCAGAAAGCCGGCTTTACCGTAAACGCCATGGTAGCCTGGAAAGTGGATGAAAACACTAAAGACCAAGCAGGACAGATAATGGCGGATTTTAATGAAGTAAGCCATTGCTATCTCAGAGAAGTCCCCGAAGATTTTGGCTATAATCTCTTTTCCATGATTCATGCCCGCAGTGAAGAAGAATTATCTGAACTAATTGATAATATTGCCAGGCAAACAGGACTCAAAGACTATATAATTATTAGAAGTGTAAAAGAGTATAAAAAAACCAGTATGAAATACTTTTGATAATTACTAATTAAAAGAGAGGGCCGCAGGTTCCCCGGTGAGCGAAGCGAACATCGGAGGGAAAATCTTAAGATCCTTCGGCTTTGCCTCAGGATGACAGTACTAAAACACCTGACTAATGATAAGAAAAAGCTAATTATGCAATATGCTCAATTTGAATTTATAATTATGAGTTTTGCGTGATTCAAAAATCTAACATGTCATTCTGAGCGTCAGCGAAGAATCTATAAAAAAGAAAACGCCAGTTTTCTTACCTGAATTACTAATTACTAATTATTAATTACTAATTAAAAAAAGCGGAGGTTTTTTATGAATACCAGTAAATCTCGGGAACTGTTTGCGAGTGCCGAAAAGTATATACCGGGTGGAGTGAACAGTCCGGTAAGGGCTTTTAAATCAGTGGGTTTAAAACCACTTTTTATTGAAAAGGCCAGTGGCTATAAAACATTTGATGTTGACGGCAATGAGTTTATTGATTATGTATGTTCCTGGGGGCCGCTTATACTGGGGCACAGTCATCCACAGGTAGTGGAAGCCATATGCCGGGCAGCAGAAAAAGGCAGCAGTTATGGAGCACCCTGTCAGCAAGAGATAGAACTGGCTCAATTAATATGTGAAGCTATCCCTTCCATCGACCTGGTACGTATGGTGAATTCAGGAACCGAGGCAACCATGAGTGCTATTCGCCTGGCCCGTGCCTGTACCGGCAGAGATAAAATTGTCAAGTTTGAAGGCTGTTATCATGGGCATGCTGATAGTTTCCTGATAAAGGCCGGTTCCGGTCTCTTAACCTCAGGGGTTCCCAATAGCCCTGGAGTACCCGAAGCATTTGCCAATAATACCCTGGTAGCCCGGTATAATGATATTGATTCAGTAGAAGAGGTTTTTGAAAAATCCGGCCATGAAATTGCTGCCCTTATTGTAGAACCTGTTGCCGGCAATATGGGCTTGGTACCATCCAGACCGGAATTCCTGCAGGGTTTGAGAAAAATTACCGAAGAATATGGCAGTTTACTGATTTTTGATGAAGTAATCAGCGGCTTCAGGGCCTGTTATGGCGCTTATCAAAACGAAATCGGCATAGAACCGGATTTAACCACATTGGGAAAAATAATAGGTGGTGGTCTTCCCGTAGGCGCCTTTGGAGGAAAGAGAGAGGTAATGGAGCATATTGCTCCTCTTGGTGACGTATACCAGGCCGGGACTCTTGCAGGAAATCCTCTGGCTATGGCAGCAGGAGCAGAAACCCTGAAAATATTAAAAAAAGAGGACCCCTATGATAAGATGGCCAAAATGTGCATATTTTTGACGGAAAAAATAAAGGATGTTTTTGCCCAACGATCCATTGATTGTTCCATAAACCGGATGGCTTCCATGTTTTCTGTTTTCTTTACCGGGAATGAAGTAGTGGATTTTGAATCGGTAATGACTGCGGATACCGAGAAATATGCTCTGTTTTATCGTGAAATTTTAGAGAGGGGTGTGTACTTCCCTCCCTCACAATTCGAAGTTTGTTTTGTATCATCAGCCCATGATTTATACGCTATTGAGAATACAGTGAAAATAGTCAGCGAGGCTCTTGATAAAATTTCATAGGGGGAGGAAATCGTGGAAGAGAATTTTTATAACTGGGAATGGTTTATTCAGAAGTTTGGAATTCTGAGTAAAATAGATTTGACTGCTTATAAAAGGCCACAAATGGAGCGTCGGATTAACAGCTTCATGAGAACTCAAGGGGCAGGTGACTACAAATTATTCCTGGATGTTTTGAATAGGGACAGAGATGTATATCGTAGATTTGTTGAACATATTACTATAAATGTCTCCGAATTTTTTCGCAACCCCAGCCACTGGAAAATAATGGAGGAAGAAATAATCCCTTCCCTGCTAAAAGAACATAAGAGCTTGAATATATGGAGTGCAGGATGCTCCAGTGGAGAAGAGCCTTATTCTCTGGCTATGTTGTGTAAGGAAAAAAAATATCCCCTGGCAGGCAGGATCCTTGCTACAGATTTAGATAAGGAAGTCTTGGAAAAGGCGACCATAGGCCTGTATTCTCAAAAGGCTCTTGAGGGCGTGCCTTCAGTCTTAATTAAAAAGTATTTTCAAGAGCAGGGCAAGTTCTATCGGATTAGCGATGAACTGAAAAAAATGATAGAATTTAAACAGCAGGATCTTTTGCGGGATTCTTTTTCCCAGGGTTTTGATCTAATACTATGTCGGAATGTAGTAATCTATTTTACCGAAGAAACCAAACAGAAATTATATCGGAAATTTGCCAATGCGATGAGAAGCAAAGGGGTATTGTTTATTGGGAGTACAGAACAGATTTTTCAAGCCAGAGACTTGGGACTAAAATCGGTTGCTACCTTTTTTTATCGGAAAGAATAAAAAAAGACTCAACAGAAAAGCAAAAATTTTGTCAATCATTTCAAAAAAGCAGGAAATGAAATAAATATATAGAAATGTTATTGTTGAGACAAAACATTTCTCTCAAATGACATTCAGATCTCAAAGGGTACAATCCCAATCAAATTAGTAATTACTAATCAGGAATTACTAATTATGGAAAAATGGACGGTAAAGTTGCCGTAGGCAAAAAATATATATATCAGTTCATGGGGGTGGTGAATAAGAATAGCAGATTCTGCGAGCTGGAAAATTATCATGAGTCCCAAAAACTATTAGATGAAAAGGAGGAATGAACTTGAAGGTTCTAGTATGTGTTAAGCAGACATTTGACACAGAAGCCAAAATTGAGATTAAGGATGGCAAAATAGCAGATGCGGGTATCAATCTGATTATCAATCCGTATGATGAAGTAGCTGTAGAAGGTGGCATCCAGTTAAAAGAAAAGAAATTGGCTGACGAAGTAGTCGTATTATCAGCCGGTGGCGACAAAGCCATGGATGCTATTCGGACAGCCCTGGCAATGGGTGCGGACAGAGGTATACTCATAAAACAGGATACTGCTGCTGATGAATATGCCAGAGCAGTTGTTTTGGCTGCAGCCATCAAAGATGAAAACCCTGATCTGATTCTCGCAGGCCATGTTGCTGCTGACGATGGTTCTTCTCAGGTTCCCACCCGTGTTGCAGAAATTCTCGGATTACCACATGTCAATGTTATTACCAACATTGAACTGGCTGACGGCAAAGCAACCTGCAGCAGTGAGGCTGATGGCGGAACCCAGGTAACTGAAGTAAGCCTTCCGGCAGTTGTTTCCAGTCAGGTAAGCTGGAACGAACCCCGCTATCCTTCCATGAAGGGTATTATGCAGGCTAAAAAGAAACCGGTAGCGACTGTTGATGCTGCAGCTGCTGATAATAAAGTTAACATCGTGGAATTCAGCCTGCCGGCTGCCAAACAAGCTGGTGTTAAGATTGAGGACGAACCCGAAGTATGTGCTGCACAACTGGCAGACTGGATGAAGAACACTGTCAAAGTAGAAGTTAAATAGTTATTAAACTATATAAAAAAAGGAGGGTAATTGATGGCAGGAACATGGATATTTGTTGAACAGAGAGACGGTAATATCCGTAAAGTTACGTTTGAAATGCTCTCAGAAGCCAAAAAATTTGGTGATGAAGTTAGCGCAGTAGTATTTGGTAAAGGCGTTGCAGGATTGGCTCCTGAGTTAGCAAAATATGGTGCAGATAAGGTTTATGTAGCAGATGCAGATGTGTTTGCCAATTACAATACCGGTGCTTATGTAGCACAGATGGCTGCTATGATTAGTGAATTCAGTCCCAATGCAGTTCTTTTTGCACATACCTTTAATGGCAGAGACTTTGCCTCCAGGCTGGCTCAAAAGCTGGAACTGGGACTGGCTACCGATGCTATTGCTCTCGAACTGAGTGCAGGCAAAGGTGTATTTACCAGGGCCATCTATGCTGGTAAAGCTATTGCCAAAGTTGAAGTGGCAGGCGCTCCCGTACTGGGAACCATTCGTGCCGGTGTATGGGAAGTTGTTGAAGCTGCTGGAGCTGGTGCAGTTGTTGAAGCGGCTGTTGCTGCAAGTGATGCTGATGTATATCAGGTGGTTAAGAGCTTCGAACCTACTGTTTCAGCAAGACCGGACCTCAGTGAAGCTGCGATAGTAGTATCAGGCGGACGTGGCTGCAAAGGTCCTGATGGCATTAAACTGGTTGAAGGATTGGCTGACCTTTTGGGTGCTGCAGTCGGCGGTTCCCGTGCATCCATCGATTCCGGATGGCTGGGACATGAACTTCAGGTAGGACAAACCGGTAAGGTTGTATGTCCGAACCTTTATATAGCATGTGGTATTTCTGGAGCCATTCAGCATCTGGCTGGAATGTCTTCATCTAAATATATTGCAGCTGTCAACACAGATACTGAAGCCCCGATCTTCAATGTATCGGACTTTGGAGTAGTTGCTGACCTTTTCAAGGTTATTCCGACTCTAGTAGGTGAACTGAAGAAATAGTTTGCTCAGGGGGGAATGGTATTACTGGATATACTTTTTAAGTATATCCGGTAATAACCTTGTTATTCGTTTAAGGAGGGAATTTGTTTAATGATTTTTGGATTTCATCCATTAGAAGGTGGCTACGATGTCCCAATGCGTCACGTTGGGGCTAATATTCCCTACGAATGGCTTATTTATGTTATTATGTTTATCCCCATTGGAATTTTTCTCTATGGTTTCTGGAAAAAAGCGGAAGTATGGTTGCTGGCAAAAGGTGAATTACACCGGAATGATAAGATAGGTCAGCGTGTTCTATCCTGGATTACTTTCTCATTTGCTCAGGCAAAGGTAATCAAAAAACCACTGGCTGGCTTTATGCATGCCTTCTTGTTCTGGGGTTTTCTGGTACTGTTTCTGGCAGCAGGCCTGGATGCATCCCACCACTGGTTGGGCTTCCCTCACCTTGAAGGTAACATTTATATTGGGATGTCCTGGATAGTTGACGTTTTAGGCTTTTTAGCATTGATAGGTATTATTGTTCTGGCATTTATCCGCTATGTTCAAAAGCCGGATCGTCTTAATGATACGAAATCATCCGATGGGTGGGTTATACTTTTAATTTTTGCTATTCTTTTAACTGGTTATGTTATTGAAGGTGCCAGAATAGGAGCCCAGATAAAATTATCAACAACCATGTCACAGATTGCTTATGAACAAGTAGCTTCTCCCATAGGCTGGGTATTTGCCAGTATCATGGGTGGTGCTACACTGGATTCCTTGCTTATGTGGCATCGTCTGCTCTGGTGGTTCCACATGGCTATAGCATTCCTCTTTATAGCAATAGTGCCGTTTACCAAACTGTGGCATATTTTTACCAGTATGATCAACTATGCATTCAGAGATCTGGAACCTTCTGCCTGCCGTATGGTGGAAAATATCGAGGAAGCAGAAAGCTTCGGTGTTGAAAATATCGAAGAATTTGGCTGGAAGGACTTGCTGGATCTGGATGCTTGTATCAGGTGTGGAAGATGCCAGGAAAACTGTCCGGCATATAATACTGGTAAAGCCCTTAATCCCAAGCTGACTCTCATTCAGGCTATGAACGAACACCTGAATGCCAAAGCCCCCTATCTCCTGGCTGCCAAAGCACACGGAGAAGAGGAAGTTGAAATGGCAATGACCGAAGAGGCCGAAGCCGAAGCAGTTAATCCCATGGAGCAGAGTTTGTTATATGATGTTGTTACTACTGAAGTTATCTGGGATTGCACCAACTGTCGCGCCTGTATGGAACATTGCCCGATGTTTATCGAGCATATACCCAAGATTGTTGAAATGCGCAGAAACCTTGTTATGTGGCAGGGTGATATGCCTGGTGAAGCTCAAATGGCCTTTACCAACATGGAACGTAACTACAATCCCTGGGGTGTAGGCTGGGCAAGCCGTGCTGACTGGTTAAACGAAAGAGGCGTAAGGGAAATGGTTAATCTCCTGCCTGAAGATGGCAAGGAATTTGAATACCTGCTCTATGCCGGTTGTGCCGTTTCCTTTGATGATCGTTACAAGAGAGTCGGCGAAGCTCTGGTAAAACTGCTCAATAAAGCAGGAGTAAGTTTTGGATATCTGGGAACCGAGGAATTCTGCTGTGGTGACTCAGCAAGAAGATTGGGGAACGAATATCTGTATCAGACCCTGGTGCAGCAGAACCTGGAATCATTCAATAACTACGGCGTGAAAAAGATAATTGTTGTATGTCCTCATGGATATACTGCTCTTAAAAATGAATACCCGCAGATGGGCGGCAAATTCGAAGTATATCATTACTCCGAAATTCTTGCCAAGCTGGTAGCCGAGGGCAAACTCAAACCGAGCAAATCCCTGGGTGTAAAAACAACCTATCACGATTCCTGCTTCCTGGGAAGACACAATGGTGTCTATAATGATCCCAGAGCGGTTATTAAGGCAGCGGGTGCCAACCTGGTGGAAATCGAAAAAGCCAGAGAATTTGGCTTCTGTTGCGGTGCCGGCGGCGGACGTATGTGGCTGGAGGAAGACGCAGTAGAAGGCTACAAGCGTATTAATGATACCAGAGCCGATCAATTGCTGGAACCCAATCCAGAAATGATTATTACCAACTGTCCGTTCTGCTTGACCATGATCTCCGATGGAGTCAAAGCTGCTGAAGCAGAAGAAAATACCAAGGTATTTGATCTCGCTGAAGTATTATGGCAGTCCATGGAATAAAGCAAGAAAGCTGAGATCCAAAAAGAACCCCGTCAGGGGTTCTTTTTTTTTAGAAATTTCTTTATAAAGCTTTTTTAACAGTATTTATACGTGTTAAAATACGAATGGTAAGCAATATTCGGTGTTTTGAAAGGGGCGGATACCTTGAAACTAGCCATTTATCCAGGTAGTTTTGATCCTGTAACCAACGGGCACATTGATATCCTGGAAAAAACCAGCAAAATATTTGATAAAATTAATGTAGCTGTTATTCACAATGTATACAAACAGGCACTATTCACATTGGAAGAAAGGGTTCAACTAATAAAGGAAAGCACCCGGCACCTGGATAATGTAGAAGTCGATTGCTTCAGCGGTTTATTAGCCACCTACCTGGAAGATAAAGAGGTATGTGCGATAATTCGTGGTCTGAGAACGGTTACTGACTTCGAATACGAAATGCACATGGCCATGATGAACAAAAAACTGATTCGCGAAATAGATACCATTTTCGTCATGTCTGATACAGATTACATTTTCGTCAGCTCCAGCGCAGTAAAAGAAGCCGCCCTCTTAGGCGGAGACGTCAGTTCCCTGGTCCCCCCAGCGGTCAAGATTGGGTTGGAAGAAAAATTAAAGGCCAGACGTGAAACGTAAGACGTGAGACGTAAGACGTGAGGGGTGAGGCAGCCCCAAAACAAAAAAGAAAACATCTGTGTGTATCCGTGTGTATCCGTGAGTTACTAAAAAGGCCCGCAGGACTGGAATGAACCACAGATATACACGGATGAACACAGATGTTATTGTTGTTGATGTTGTGGTGTAACAGAGCCTGACGGCTGTGACCAAAACCCATTAAGTGCTTAATAAACAAAAAAAGAGCGAGCAAAGCGAGCTCAAAAAAAGACCCGAAGGGTCAAAACCTAACAGAAAAAATCTGTGTCTATCCGTGTGTATCAGTGGTTACGTAAAAAGGGACCGCAGGTTCCCCAATAATTACTAATTACCCTGAAACTCAATAGTGGGCCCAAATATGATAAAATAGGCACAATAGTCGTTTGACTTTTGTGTCTATGCGTGCTATATAATGGATATTTGTAGTGTTGCAAAGTCAGATGGCTGTGAGAAAAAACAAAAAAAGGCCCGCAGGTCTGGAGAGAACCACAGATACACACGGATGAACACAGATGCTTTTAGTTGTTGCTGTTGTGGTGAAACAAAGTATGATGACTGTGAGAAAAAACCAGTAGAGATTAATAGGCAAAAAAGAGCGAGCAAAGCGAGCTCAAAAAAAGGCCCGCAGGTCCCCCAAAACCATAAGAAAAAAATCCGTGTTCATCCGTGTGTATCCGTGGTTACTAAAAAAAGGCCCGCAGGCCCCAAAAACCATAAGAAAAAAATCCGTGTTCATCCGTGTGTATCCGTGGTTACTAAAAAAAGGCCCGCAGGCCCCAAAAACCATAAGAAAAAATCCGTGTTCATCCGTGTGTATCCGTGGTTACTAAAAAAAGGCCCCCAGGCCCCCCAATAATTACTAATTATTAATTACTAATTAACATCGAGCGCAAAGCGCGAGATGAGCCGTGAGCGCAGCTCACCCCGGCCCGCAGGGCAAGCAAAATAAAATAAGAAATCCCGCCCTTAAAATGATATAATATTGACATAATAATGGCTTAAGAGGTGAACATATGAGTCGGCAGGAAAATATTATTACCAACATCAAACCTTCCACAGCTATTCGTCATGATTATAATTCTTTTTCCAGGCTGTGTCATGAAACCCAGAGTCCAGTAATTGTCACCAAGAATGGTGAAGCCGATCTGGTGGTGATGAGCCATGAAGCCTATCAAAAAATGATAGCCAGGCAGCGCTTAGGGCAGATGCTGTCTGAGGTTGACCGTGAAATAGCTGCAGGAAAACCCATGAGGAATTTTGAGGAAACCTTTAAAACTATAAAAAAGAGGATAGAAAATGAGTAGGAAAATTGTATTATCGGAAATGGCCTATTACGATATTGACAGCATTTTTTCTTACATCTCTCAAGATAATAAACAAGCAGCTGAAAAATTGTTGGTCAGCATTTATGAAGGTATCAGAAAGCTATCAGATTTCCCGGAAATGGGGGCAGTTATTGCTGAAGAAGATGCACCTGGAGCACAACGTGGATACAGGCGTATTGTAGTAAGCCCGTACAGTATATTCTATAGAGTGATGGAGGACCATATTGTAATTGCCAGAGTACTACATGGAAGACAAAACTGGATGCAATCAATATTTGATTTTTAAAAAACAGCTCCCAGGTCTGGAAAGAACCACAGATATACACGGATGAACACAGATGCTTTTAGTTGTTGCTGTTGTGGTGAAACAAAGTATGATGACTGTGAGAAAAAACCAGTAGAGATTAATAGGCAAA
>Ga0334887_1003787_pt1 | contig 14503 bp, 4 predicted proteins | sample GraSluR1_MG_10_FD_207217 | JGI IMG/M metagenome (GOLD analysis project Ga0334887, IMG submission 207217) | Sludge microbial communities from methane-producing bioreactor in Wageningen University, Netherlands - Granular Sludge_18_07-R1 | ecosystem: Engineered > Bioreactor > Anaerobic >...
TAATAGGTAATTGAAATGTTTTTCACCTCTGCATGCTTTTTCCATTCCCCCCTCTTTTCTTGATGGTACATTAAGGAACCCATTAAATGAGTGGTAAGGGTATCAACTATGGCTAAGGTAAGAGAAACATTTCTGGTTTCACCGTCCTTAGAATAGTACTCAAATTTTTCGCCAGTCCTATAACCTTCTGTTGTCCTATCATCGTAATAAAACCAAGCAGCCATGGCAGGAAACATAGATTCATCTTTCTGATAAACCGTTACATCAGCGTTGATGATATACTCACCATAACCTTTTAGTTCAATTTTAAAATCTATGCTTCCTTGCTTGCCATCGTTGGGTAATCTCCAGGTTTTTTTACCTTTCCAAAGATTTTTTAAATCATCATCTGACTTTTTTTGCTTTAGACCGGTCAACTCTGTGTTTAATTTTGTTTCTATTTGCGACAATTCATTGATGACTTTATCCAGCAAATGGTCAAGCATTTCCGGGTTTTTAATGTAATGGTTTATGGTTTTTTCAAATTGATAGGTTGAGTAACCCATTGGTTCGTAAATGCTTTGGTAATATTCTATGCTATCCTTTTTTTGGAAAAGACCACCAATTTGAGGAGTACCTACTGTAGCATCGGTTAGAAAAACACGAACCATAATAGTAACCATATCCTTTTCGGGGATTAATTTATCCTTACAACCCCCAAAAAATACTGCCATAAAAATCGTAAGGATCTGAAGAATTTTTGTTTTTTTCATTAAAATCATAAACAGTAGAAAAAAGCAAGCAGAATTTGCTTGCTTGTTAAACATTTTAGATCAATTCAACACAAAATTTTGTTGTGCATTTATCATCATTTCAACTTATCAAACAGTACGCCAATCATAATTTCATGAGATCCTGCGTTATGCTTTCGTACCTCTGTGAGTGAAAAATCAAAGGAATACCCAAAAATGTATTTTTGATCGTAATTATAACCCATTAAAATAGAAATACCATCCTGCCAGCGAAGCGATAAGCCACCCCAGAACTGCTTCCTATAGGTAACTTTGGCATTTAAATCAATCTGAACGGGGGCGTTTATCATGTACTTCAAGAGTACTGATGGTTCCAGTTCATAGTCTCTGTTCAGCATAAGCATGACACCTCCACTTAGCATGTAGTGTTGCTTTAGCTTATTTAACCCATATATTGTATCCTGAAATTCCTCTCTGGGCAGTAAGGTTCTGTAAAGTCTTTGTCCAAAAAGTTGATGAACCGAGGCTCCAAAGAAGTAAAGAGAAGTATAGCAGAGGACTCCTATGGAGGCATCGGGGGTAAACTTGGATTTTGTCCCTCTAAAAAGCGCTTCATCGTTATGATCGAAATTCTCACCAAATTCAAACTTTGAGGCATCGGCCCTAAACATCAAGCCACCCAGCGATATACCACCCGACATTCTCAGTCCGCTTTCATGGATTTGCATGTTGTACGCATAGGTGAAGAGAGCACCCATACGACTAGTCGGTCCAGTAATATCACTGTAAAGGTAGCCACCAAATCCCATGTCCTTTGAAGCATGTGGACCGTATGCACTTAAAGTATTTGTAAGTGGTGCATCGGGAACCCCAACCCACTGGTAGCGGTTGTTCATCCGAATTTGATAATAGTTATGTGTTCCAGCTACAGCAGGGTTTATCATGTAGTTGTTAAACATGTACTGGGTGAATTGGGGCAATTGCTGACCAAATAATTCGAAATGACCCATGCATAGCATGGCGAATGCAAGGGTTGATATGATTACCTTTTTCATGGCTTAAAGGTTTTTATTTCGTGCTTTATTGTTAATAGCTTCATTATTAAAAATCATATGGCAAATGTTATGCTATCTCACTATAGTAATCGATCCAGATACTGGTTTCCATTTGCTGGTTCCTTCTACGTTGAAATTGATAACGTAGTAGTACGTTCCCACAGGCAAATCCTTGCCATTCTTATTCTTACCATCCCAGCCCCTGGCTGCCTCTGAGCCTTTTGCTGACCATACAATTGCTCCCCAACGATTGAATACTTTTATCTCAAGATTTTCGAACAGGTCTGCGTAGGGCAATACCCATCTGTCATTAACCCCATCATCATTAGGTGTGAACACATTAGAGGTTGCAATCTTATTAAGGATTCTTGCCTTCAACTCAATATCCTCTCTACAGCCATATTCCGATTGAACCATACCGGTTATGGGAATATACTTCTCATCCTTGTTTGTAATGGGGTTGGGTATTGTTGGCCCATTTTGTAGGATTGACTCGTAAACACCTGTTGCGAAAATCATTGTGGGAGTACTAGAGTTAGATGGCTCAAAGAAAATAGCAGGATCCCACGAATAGGTAAGTCCAATACCAGAACTTATCGTAAACACTTCAACAGGATAGTCGGTATCAGCAAGAACCGAAATCACAGTCGTATCACCGAAGGTGACAAGGTCAGCATCGGAGAAGAATGAGTGTAGTGAACGCGGTAAGTACGGTCCAATCTGTGGATATGTATTTAAGGTATCCCTGCGGTTTTCTCTACACCCAATGGTGCTCAATACAACCAAATCAATAACCTTATCTTCATCAAGAGGATAGGTAATGTAAGTGTCAGTTGTGCTGACAATGGTATTGGGATCGTCGGTTACATTATACCATCTGTAGATTGGGTTATTCCCAATATTTCCTTCAATTACATCAGCACTTAGGTGTGCACTTTCGCCCCAGCAGAAAATATCCTTTTCCTTTTCAATCCTTAAAGTGAAATTGTTTGCCTCATCAAATGGAACGTGGAATAACGTGGTATCCCAACACGAAACACTTGGATTGCTGTACGTTGGGTATGAAATACGAGCGATGTAATTTCCTGATTTCAGATCATTAATTGTCCAGTGTCCATTTAAGTTGGGTAAGGGTTCAGCATAGTTTTGGTAGTACCACCTAACATCGTAACTGGAGCTAAAAATTCCGTTGCCTCCAATCACATCGTATATCTGAATGGCTCCCACATCACCTCCTGGCGCTACCCTACAATTTGCAATGGTAATGTTTGTTAAATACTCTGGCTCACGAGGACCAGGTATATCAACTAAAAGTGATTCAACACAACCATTTGCATCCGTAACTGTAATCGTATACTCGTTTGGAGTTGCATTGATCAGATTCAGGGTTTGCTGCCCATTGTCCCAAAGGTATGTGTAGTTTGGCGTCCCTCCTTGCACCTGAAGAACAACTTCGGGTACGGTAAAGTAATGACATTCAAGCGCTTCGATAGGCTGTAATGTGCTAATAATAATTGGATCAGGCTCGTTAATAACAACCCTATTACCTTCGGGGAAAGTGAAGTTACAACCAAGGGCATCAGTAATAAAGAGGTCGTAAAATCCTGCCGAAAGGTTTGTAAATATCCCATTGTTATTCGTTAAAACAAGACCATCAGGACCATAGATGGTGTAGTTTATGGGCTCAGTTCCGCCCTCTACCCACATTGATATTTCACCTTTGCCATCATTGTGGCATAACAGGTCGTAAACAAAAAGGGAAGTTAAGTTCATGCCCACTGGGTCAACTATGGTTACCCCTTCTTCCATTATGTAAATGCAGCCATTTGCATCGGTAATTGTAAAGATATGTGTGCCAGCACCCACGTTAAACAGGGTGTCAACTACAGCAACTCCGCTAGGATTTTCGGCCCAACTTATCCAGTAGTAAGGGTCATCACCATCCATGAATGGGGTACCACCACCCAAATCGAAAACAACATACCCCGAATCATCACCATAACATTGTGGGTTGGTTACACTGATTACGTCAACGCTTATCTGGTCAGGCTGTGTTATAATTACTGTCTGCATTATGGAGTTTCCATCACTTTCAATAACAGTAACCTCGTAGGTGCCCGCTTTTAGGTTTGCAAAGTCTTCGTGGATTCCCCAGCCTTCCTCAATGTGCTCATCACCTTCTAGCCAGTAGATATCGATATCGTAAGGTATATTTCCGCCATAGAACATCAGAGATATATATCCTGTTGTGTCACCATAGCAGGGGACAGAATGGGGAACAAATTTCCTGAATCGCATGGTCTCAATATCGCAGGCATTCTGATCGGTGATATGAACATAGTAGTACCAGTTGGCTCCAAGCTCATCCAGATTTGTAAATACGCCAGTTGAGCTATTTTCAACAAATTGAACATCTCCTCCATTCTCAATGTAAAGATCATAGCTAAATGTAGAGCTGACCGGTAGAGTTATTACTTCAATCTCATTAACCGTGGAGTATGAATAGTTTAAATTGTAACTAATGGCTTCGGGATTATCGAGAATGAATTCATCCGTATATTGGCAGCCATTACTATCCTCAATCAGCAGACTGTATATTCCCTCTCCTAATCCTTCGTAAAGCCCAGGACCAGATTCGGGAACATCAATACCATAAAGTGTGAGAGAAATGGCATAGGGTGGAGTACCACCTTGAGGTTCAACAAAGATAATCCCATCGGTACCGTTATGGCAGTTTGGTGCATTAATGAATGAACTAGCCGAAATGGTTAGTAGTTCAGGTTGAGTTATTTCAATAAATGCAGTTGCCTCGTTATCATCAATATCAGTCGCAAAAGCAACGTAAAAACCAGCACAAAGATTTATATAAATATCATTTATTGCATCGTAATGAACGTTCAACATTTCATCAGTATAGTCAACGCCATCAAGTGTCCATGTTATCGAGGCAATGGCACCGCCAAATGTGTTTACTGTTATTGTTCCATCGCAACTCTCAAAGCAAAGGAGGTTTGTTCCGGTTAAGCTAATGTTAAACTTGGAAAGTATAACCTCTTCCATGGCAGAGCAACCATTGGCATCGGTAACGATAATTCTGTATTGACCCACACCAAGATTGGTGAATGTATGCTCAGTCAACGCAGTATCATCCTCATTTCCAATAAGAACCCAGTCACCTAGATCACTGTCCCAAATGAATAGTTCGTACCAGAAATTTGGTGTTCCTCCAGAAACATTTACTGTAATGGAGCCATCAGTATCTGCTGCTGTTGAGGGTGGAATATTGGTTATCAGTAGTTCAAGCAGATCGGGCTGATTTATGGTGACCTCTTGGGTTATTATGCAATTATTGTCGTCCTTAGCCCTAACGGTGTATATCCCGGCAGTTAAACTAGTGAATAAGTTACTTGTTTGCCATTCTTCATAACCTGGTATAAGTGAGAACAATGGGGTACCAAGTGCATTGGTCACCGTTACCTCAACTTCGCCTGTATTATCTCCGTAACAGCCAACATGAGTTAAATTGAATGAAACGAATTCAATATCTGTTGGGTTGTCAAGTGTGATTATACCTGAAGTTGTGGGGCCACAATTATTCGTATCGTATACTTCTATGTAGTATTCACCTGAGGAAAGACCAGTGAATAATCCAGTTGAATTCTCAGTTAAATAAATCCCATTCCGGAAAAGCATATAGTTGAATGAACCAGTGCCTCCTATAGCTTCAATAACTATTAACCCTGGCGATGAGTTTCCATCGGGATCGCAGGATGGGCTCTCGAAGTAGATATCGCTTATTACAATTGGATCGGGATCCTCAAGAATAACAGTGTTTGAAGCAGTACATCCACTTCCATCCAGAACTGTAACGGTGTAAGGTCCAGCTATTAACCCTTCAAAGGTTCCTGTAGTGATCCATGGTCCTGCTCCGTTGAGTTGGTATAGATATGGAAGTATACCTCCCGAAGCAGAAGCGAAGATGATGCCGCTGTTGTCCCCAACACAGAGAGGTTGTTGTAAAATCGTTAAGTTTAGAATAAGCTCGTTGGGTATATCAATGGTTTCAATATGTGTAGTTTCACAGGAACTATTATCCCTAACAATTATAGTAATATCAACGCTAACTCCCCCTTCAGTTGGAATGAAAGTGTAAACATTGTTCCCCGTGAAGGGACCTCCATCAAAAGAATACTCGTAGCCACCTGTGCCTCCAGCTACATTGGTAACGGTAACGGTAATCTCATCGCCAAAGCAGGTAAGCCCGCTAACCTCAACATCGAACTCAATGGCATCGGGTTCGGTTAGGTCGAATGGACCAGCTGTAGGACCAGGACAAAGGTTGCCATCGGTTATGGTAACTGTGTATACACCTGGAGGTAAGTTGCTAAATATGCCATCGATATTACTATCTATAAAACCGATAACATCTTCGTAAAGGGTGTAGGTTAGAACTCCCGTTCCACCACTGGCAACAATTGTTATTGTCCCATCATCTTCTCCATTACATGAAATAGGGGTGAATACCTCACTATCTATTACAATTTCATTGGGTTCGGTAAATGAGATATCATAGGAATTAATTGTACAGCCCCTGTCGTCAGTTACAACAACAACATACACGTAAGCAGGATCGCCTACATCAAGGTTATCGAACTCAACCTCCACATCTGCGGCAACGCCGGCAAATGATGCTACCTCAATGGCATCACGCAGGAGGGCAATGGTATAGGGAGCAGTCCCTTCAGTGGCGGATGCAGCAATGTAACCATTATCGCCGAAGCAGGAGAGATCAACCACGTTCAACGATAGCTCAATGGCATTGGGCTCGTTCACCACCAGCTCGTCCGACAGGATTGGTCCGCAACCCTTCTCATCGGTAATGGATACCACGTAGGTTCCCGGTGCCAAGGGGCTAAAGGTGCCGTTGTCCTGGGGTCCTAAAATGGGGGCTCCACCCTGAAGCAGGGTGTAGTAAAGGTCACCAGTGCCACCGGAAGCGGTTAGCGAAATGATACCGTCATCGTATCCAGAGCAGGATATATGTGTTATGGATATGGATAGCGGATCAATTATGATGGCAGGGGGTTCGGTAACATCAAAGGGTGCTGTAGCAACAGGTCCGCAGAAATGGGCATCATCAACGGTAATATAGTAGTTTACTCCTGCAGCAACACCGGTAAATTCAACCCCAACATTATCCGAGAGAGCGTCAAGTGCTATATCATTTTCATCGTAAAGGGTGAATGTGTAGGGTGGAGTTCCTCCATTGGCGCTTATGTAAATTTTGCCATCGAGTACACCGTTACATACCAGATCGGTTATAACCGGTAGGTTAATGGTAAGCGGATCGGGTACGATAACCTCCAGCAGACCCGAAGCAACCGGACCGCAGGTGTTGGCATCGTCTATTTCAACCTCATAGTCGGTACCGGCAGCAAGTCCGGTAAACTCACGCCAGACGTTTTCATCAACACCTGTAAATTGTGCTTCTTGAATTCCACCCTTGTACAAGGTGATTATGTATGGAGCCGTTCCGCCCGTTCCACGAGCACGAATAATGCCCTCGTCGCCCGAGTCGGAGCAAAGAATATCCACAACTTCAGTTTCAAGAAGCAGCTCATCTGGGCTGGTAATCGTAACGGTTGAATCGAGCAAACAGCTATTGCCATCAAAAATCTCGATCAGGTAATCGCCTGCAGGTAATCCTGTCCAGCTACCCGTACCATTGGGTGATCCACCGTTTAGATAGTAGGTTAGGATGCCCGTACCACCTGAGGCGGTAACATGGATTTCTCCATCGGAATCGCCAAAGCAGAGTAATGGATTATTGATCAAATCAATGTTTGATATTACAATAGGCGGAGGTCCGGTAATCTCAACCTGCTTTGTTCTAATACAACCATTCTCATCCTTTGCATAAACGGTGTAAATCCCAATTCCCAGATTCATGAAAGTTCTTGGGAAGCTATACCAGTTTACTCCATCAATGGAGACCTGTTTCACACCATATCCACCTGAGGGAGTCCTAGCACGGAACCGGCCATTGGTGTTATACCAGCAACCGGTAACATGAATAATATTGTCGATGATAAAATCAATTTCCTGGGGTTGACCAATTTCAAGTGAAATACCCACATACTCAGCAATACATCCTGTTTCCTTATGGCGTACCTTTGGATAGTATAAGCCTGCAGCCAAACCCTCAAAGCGATTGTTATCAACCCAATCACTCTCGGCAGGAACCTCTGTAAGGGTATACTGATACAGATCGTAAGGCAGCGGGTATGGTTTGATGTCAATAACACCGTTGGTGTTTCCAAAGCAGCCCGTTACAGGGAGCACCTCGTTGAAACCAACGGATATTTCGTCGGGTTCGCCAATATATATTGAGTTCCCTGCATATTCTGCAAGACATCCGTTGCTGTCCATAACCCATATCTCGTAGCTGCCTTCACCAACCATGAATTCGTTATCGGGAACGAATGGACCGCCATCGCCATCAATTGAATAGAAGTAGGGTGGCGTTCCTCCCGATGCAGTGATGGTTATTGTTCCATTCTCCTCTCCGTAGCAAAGGGCATCGGTAATTGCTACATTATCAACAACCAACTCATCGGGTTGTGCCAGTATTATATTGCTCTCAATAGCTGGAGTACAAGCATTTGCATCAGTTACTTCAATTATGTAGTTATCGCTGGCAATTAAACCGCTAAAGATTGCTGGTGCTGGGTGAACTGGAGTTTGACTCCCAACCAAAGCAGCTCCTCTGTAAAGGGTGTAGGTGTAATTTGGGGTACCCCCAGTGGCGCGTACCTCAATGCTGCCATCGGCATCGCCAAAGCAACCACCCAGGTCAACAATACTGGTAACAGTGTAGTAATCAATTTCAATGGGATCGGGTGCGGTTAGGGTAACCGTATTTACACCGGATGCAGGGCATCCAAAATTATCGGTAACGGTAACGGTATATTCAACTCCGGCTTCAAGGTCAACAGCCCTTTTGCTGGTTTGCCCGGTGGGCGACCAGCTGTAATTATAGGGAATGGTTCCTCCAGAATGGTTAACCTCAGCTTCGCCATCATCGCTATCGCTACAAGAAGGACTAACGGTATCAAAACCGGTTATTGTAAACTCAGGGCTTACGGTAATCATTATCACATTGCTGATATGATCACTGCAAGGAGGCGATGAAACCACCCTGCGGAACCAGGTGTTCTGAGTTAAGTTACCGGGTTGATAGTTTTGATCTTCAGCACCTACTATTGGTGCAAAAGGACCTCCAGCACCTGCTGTGCTGCTCTGCCACTGATAGGTGTATAAACCATTGCCATTGGTTGGTTCTAAACCGGTAAGCTCATCCGGGGCGGTATCGTAACATATGTTTTGGTTGTCAGCAATGGTGTTATTGTCAATGGGTTGATTAACCTCAATCTCAACAATATTGCTTTCATGGGTACATGGCCCAGATTTTACCTCGCGGTAGTACCAAGTGGTTTCGGCTAGAATAGGGGGGGCATAGTTCTGGTTGGTTGCCAGCGCTATGGGATTGAAATTTATCTCATCATCGCTACTGTACCACTGGTAGGTATAGGTTCCTGGTCCATTACCACCTGTTGGCTCTAAACCGGACAACCCTAAAGGTGCTGTTCCAGAGCAGATAGTCTGATCAGCCGAAATAACATTATTCCCAATTACCGGAACCTCTGTAACATCCACCGATCCCAACATCATGTTTTCACAATGGGTTGTGTTGTTCTCAGCATGAACGGTATAGGTTCCCTCGGCTGTTTGTAAGCCAAAGCTAATGGCCGCTCCTGTTCCCGAAGCAGTTGTTCCAGTTGGGTTTCCATCAAGCAATAGGGTGTAGGTAACATTGCTCTGCGAGCCATCGAGACCCACCAAAACTCCCACAGAACCTTCGCAGTACTCGCCACCTCCGGTAACGTTATATTGCAATGGAAGAGGATGTACTGTTATGGTTATTTCGTTGGAGTAGCCATTGCCGCAGGAATTCTCAGCCCAACGACGGAATATGGTAGTTTGGGTTAGTGCCGGAACGGCATACGAAATGCCTACTTCGCCAATAATCTCTACCCAGCCCGATCCTTCATTCTTGTACCATTTGTAAGAGGTTGCACCTGCTCCCCCAGTGGCCGGTTCATCTTCGTTAATTGTGCCGGGCGATTCGCCGTGGCACACCTCTGTGTCGGCTATGGTTATGCTACCGGGGAAGAACTCGGGGTGAACGGTAACGGTAACGGTATTGGATATGCCTACAGGGGTTGGACACTGGGCATCGGTTGCCACACGGCGGAAATAGGTGGTAACAAACAGGTTCCCCAAATGGGTATAACTGCTGTTGTTCACAAGGATATCGGTCCAGTCAACCCCATTCTCGCTGAACTGCCATTTGTAGCTAAAGCTATTGGAACCACCCGAGGGTAATACCACGTTGTTAAAGCTAAGGTACGGTGCATCTCCGTAGCAAATAGTCTGATCTCCATTTATCGTACCGCCAGCTATATCGGCATGAACCGAAACGGTAACATGGGTTGTTGCCACTGGACCGCACTGCAAAGAGGTTGCCACCCTGCGGTAATAGGTTTGAACGGTGATTGGATCAAGGGGGGTGTAGTCCAAATCATGCGCTCCAGCAATGTCAAACCAGTCAATTAAGTTTGTACTCCATTGCCATTGATAGGTAAAATTGTCATCACCGCCCGATGCAGCAGAAGTGCTGCTAATGTTACCTGGAATAGTGTTGTAGCAGATTGGCGTTGAGTTATCGTAGGCTATGGTTCCCGGATCGAGTTCGTCCCATACCTCCACCATAACAGTATTGGAGTATGTATCGCCACACAGATTTGTGGACATTCTGCGGTAGTATGTTGTTACGTATATTGGATCGGCAGGAGTATATTCATTACCAAATTCGCCTGCAATTTGGGTCCAGTCTATACCATTGGTACTGCTGTACCATTTGTAGCTCCATGCTCCATTGCCTCCAGTAGGGCCATCAACCTCGGTTATGGTAGAAGGCGTATCGCCGTAACAGATGGGCTGGTCGGCCTGAGCCTGAATGGTTCCTCCAAACATCTCATCGTAAACGTTGATGGTAACAATATTGGAGTAAAGGGTTTTACAGCTATTAATTTCTCTACGGCGGAAATCGGTTGTGATGTAAAGCGGGAATGGCGAACCCGGGTTATATGCTGCTAATGTTGCACCAGCAATATCCTCCCAGTCACCGCCATCCTCACGGCGCTCCCACTGGTATGTCCAGCCATCGGGATGCCCACCTGATGGAGTAGTCTCGCTTACAAATGCCTGAAGGTCTTCACCGTAACAGAGGTTTAGCTTGGGATTGCTGATTGTGCCGGCAACTTCTTCGGCATATACGGTAACGATTACAAAATCGGTATTCACCGTTTGCCCGCAGTATGGGCTTGTGGCGCGCCTCCTGAAATGGGTTAGGGTGGTTAATCCGGCTGGTGGATCGTAGGCAGGGTCCGTTGCCCCGTCAATATTGCTCCAGGGTCCATGGCCAGGTCTGCTTTGCCACTGGTAGGTCCAGTTTCCGTCGCCACCCGAAGGATCTGTAACGCTAACAATTTCGTCGGGGTCACCGCCGTAACAGATGGAGTGGTCGTAACCAATCCCTCCTGGATCCAACTCTTCGTAAACCAATACAACGGTTTGCGCAGTGCTTTGACAGGTATTTACATCTTCAACCAGAACCGTATAGGTTCCCGAGTTGTTGGGTGTTGCGCTGGGTATTGTAGGATTCTGATCGGAAGAAACAAAAGGTGTTGTTGCATCGGTTGTCCAGCTGTAGCTAACCATAAGGTCAGGACCAGAAGTTAGATTAATGGTCTGACCGTAGCAGTAAGGGCCATCGTTGCTGGCGGTTGCTGCAGGGAGGGGATGTACTGTTACGCCTATTGCGTTGGAGTTTAAAAAGCAACCAGTACTCTCGTAGCTTACCCTAACTCTATAGCTTCCAGTTTGAATAGCAACATATGTATCGTTTGTTTCGCTAGGAATGTTTACCCCATTTCTCAACCATTGGTAGCTTACGCCAACCTGATTATTGGTTTCCTCCAATTCCACAGAACTTCCAAGGCAAAATGCCGTTGGTCCATTGGCAACTATGTTTGCCAGTGGCCTTGGGTTTATTATTACGGTTACGACATCTGATCCAGTGAATCCCGAAATATTATCTTCTACATCAAGGGTTACAGTGTAAGTGCCAGCAGGAGTGGCAGAACCAAAAACGGCATCTTCGTCCAATGGGAAAAATGTTCCAACCACCGGATCACATGTCCATGTATAGATGTAATCACCAGAGCCATTGAAAACCTCGGAATTTAAAATGGTATTCGACCCAAAGCAACCATCAAAGGGATCAACCTCGGATCCGTTGTAAGTTATTATTACATCGAGCTGTCCAAAAGAGTGGCTAAAGGATGTGATGGTAATAATGGCCAGCAAGGCCAGCGATCGGGTGATGAATGCGTAAACCTTTTTCATCTTATAATATTTTAATTATTAACTAGTTAATTAACAGCAATCTCATCAGAGGTTGCTCTGCATCCATTGCTGTTGGTTACCACAACCCTATACCAACCCGGTTTGGGGTTGGATAGATTATTGCTGCTTTCGTCGGGCAACACCTGCCCGTCATAAATCCATCGGTACGAAACTAAAGCTTCGTTCTTAACCTCGGTTGCAATAATATTTTTACCCTTTCGGGATAGCTTTACACTAGGCTTGGGAAGAATGCTAATGCTTATCGTTGTATCCAGCTTGGTTAGTGAATCTATATTCAGCGTAAACTGAAGGATTTTCTCCCCTGGGGTTTCGGTGTTAACAATGGCAATATCGTTTCGGATTTCTCGGTAGTTTTTGGCATCGCCTCCCCATTCAAAATTGCTGTAGTTTTGGTATTCGTCGGTAAGGGTGGCGATAATTCCCAGAGTTTTACCCTGGCAAACATTACCTTCCGGGCCAATTAGCTCAAAAGTCACAAATGAGTTTTGTCCATTACCCCATAGAGGGAACAGAAGGACAATAATTAGAAAAAAATATATCGCGTAAGTTTTTACCATAGTCAACTAATCTGCAATAAGAGAGCACCTATTCGGGTTCTTGCTAAAAAAGCCCCCTTTTTTTGACCAACCGCCGATGCTAAACGGCGAAAGTATACATTTTTTATCTAAAACCAAAAACATAGGCCTAAAAGTTAGGATGTTAGGCAACTCTACTTAATCCATTTGATAATTCATTCTGCCCGGTTACAATCAATAATATTTTGTAACATATTGATAATTAAATAAAAAGATAATATTTTTTTGGTTTCGAAAATTGTTTAACTCTTGTACGAGAAATTGGTGTTAAATGTTTTTCAGCTTTATCCATTCTTCAAGCTATCTAAAAGCCCAATAATTGCCCGATTTCGGGCAAACGAATGTGAATTCAATTGGACTAACATCCAGAAATTCAAAAACCTTGCCATGCGAGTTAACTAATTGAAAATTTGATTAATGGATGTAAATAGGTGACTAATCAATAGCCGAAAATGGGCAACGGCTTTGGCCGGGGTGTTTTCTCCTCATAATTGTAACCCTGACTTGTCGTTGAGAAGTTGCTTTAATATTCAACCCCTTCGGGGTTGAAGGCTGGCACGCTTGCCTTTTCTCACGGGTTTCACCCGTGGTGATTGGGATTTAACCGCTTCGCGGTTATTTTAAGAAAACCCGTCCGGTTTTTCCAAGCGATAAGCAGTGAAAAAGCAATCACGAAGTGATTGAATTTGAAATTAGCCGCAGGTACAACCTGCGGCTAATGAAAATGGGAGGAAAAGAACCCCGAAAGGGGTTCAATATCATCTATTTCAAGTATATTGCAAAAAAATTGTCCGACCATGTCAACCTACACCCAAATTCTTTACCAAATCGTTTTTTCAACAAAAAATCGAGAGAAAACACTTTTTGAGAAAAACCGTCAGGATCTATTCCATTACATCTGGGCTGTGCTGAAAAACAAGAAGTGCTTCCCTTACCAGATCAATGGCGTTGATGACCATATTCATATAGCAACGCATATTCATCCAACCGTTTCATTATCATCTCTGGTTAAGGATATAAAAGTCTCCTCATCGTTATGGATAAAAGACAAAAAAGTATTTCCTGATTTCACTTCGTGGCAAGTGGGGTACGGTGGTTTTACTTACTCAATTAGGGAAAAAGAAGTGCTGGTTCGATATATCATAAATCAGCAAGAACACCATCATAAGAAAACCTTTAAAGAGGAGTTAATTGAGCTGCTTGAAGAGCATGGTGTTGAATATGATGAGAAGTATATGCTTTAATATTCAACCCCTTCGGGGTTGAAGGCTGGCACGTTTGCCTTTTCTCACGGGTTTCACCCGTGGTGATTGGGATTTAACCGCTTCGCGGTTATTTTAAGAAAACCCGTCCGGTTTTTCCAAGCGATAAGCAGTGAAAAAGCAATCACGAAGTGATTGAATTTGAAATTAGCCGCAGGTACAACCTGCGGCTAATGAAAATGGGAGGAAAAGAACCCCGAAAGGGGTTCAATATTCAACCCCTACCTGAACTGCCCCCACGGCAGGCAGACCTTCAGAAAACACGTCAGACCGATCAAAGCGGTCAGACAGGTAAACGAACCGTTACAACGCTTGAGGACACGCGGAGT
>Ga0334887_1003788_pt1 | contig 14501 bp, 13 predicted proteins | sample GraSluR1_MG_10_FD_207217 | JGI IMG/M metagenome (GOLD analysis project Ga0334887, IMG submission 207217) | Sludge microbial communities from methane-producing bioreactor in Wageningen University, Netherlands - Granular Sludge_18_07-R1 | ecosystem: Engineered > Bioreactor > Anaerobic >...
AACTATTTTACTGAACCTTCCTCACAATCACATACTGGTCATGATGCCCCACCACGCCGGACTCAATCACCTCAAACCGTTGCGATAGGTAAGCCACAAATTCACCCTGCATCCATTCATGCACATGCCAGCGGAACATAATTGTAGTGACCACTTCAGTGGTCATCCCCTGCAAACCATAACAAGCGAAGCATAAGAATGGTATCGATATTACTCAGCCTTCCTCATAATCACATACTGGTCATGATGCCCTAACACACCAAACTCGATCACCTCAAAGCGCTGCGACATATAAGTCAGGAATTCCTCCTGCGTCCATTCACGCACATGCCAGCGGCTGCGCGGACGGAAGCGTGCCGAAAGCCCCAACCGCCCGCGCTCCGGCGTGCTGAGCAGGAAATAATCACAATCCACACGCATCAAGAACTCCAGCAGGGCGTCTGGATCAAGCAGATGCTCAATCACGTCCGAACAAATCGTCAGACCAAACCTGCCCTGCGGTGGATTGGCGAAATCCGACAGCGCCCAGGCCCGGTCGGGATATTTCTCCTGCAAAAAAGCCAGGGGGTCCGGCAATTCCAGGCCGAGGGTCTCCTCATCTACGAAATACTTGATCAGCTTGTACCCTGAACCGCAGCCCACATCCAAAATGCCATGCAGTCCTCGTTCATCTGCAAAACGCCGCGCAGTCTGGTAAACCTCATTCTGAAAGAAATCGGTGTTGGATCTGTCATCGAAGGGCACAACCTTCCTGTGCGGCAGGTAAGCCGTGGTGATGCTATAGTCGTCTTTGGTCTTGCCCTGAAAGCCATAATACAATGCCCGCAGGTACGCTGCCACAGCAAAGAAAGGCACCAGCGGCAGAAGCAGATGGTGCTTATTCAACCGCCGGTTAAGTTTCTCGAGCCGCCCTGAAATCTTTCCGGCCAATGGCTGCCAGTCTCCTATTTGTTGGCGCAGGGCCTGCACCAGCGCATCGGACTGATCAAATTCTGCCTGCATATTCAACGAACGCTGGATAGCCTCCTGCAAGAATGCTGCCGTTAACTCCATCACCAACACCGCCCGCCCCTGGCGGTCCAGTTCCGTAGCCAGCTCGATCTGATGATCGGTATAGTTCTCGCCGTATGCTTTCAGCCGCGGTGTGACCACCAATGGTTTGCCCTGCTGCAAGGCCGTGATAATCGTGCCTGCGCCAGCCTGGGCAATCACTATCCGCGCCTGACTGATCCAGTCGGCCATCTCCTGCATGGTACAGAAGTCAAAATAACGGGCATTCTGTGGAACAAACGCCATCACCCCGCGCTGGATGACGACCTGCTCGTCCATCACACCAGCCAGCTCGTCCGCGGCCTGCGCCAGGCGGTCAAAACCTTGATGGTGGGTACCTACGGTGACAAAGATCATATCACCCCGCCGTGATATTTCGCTTTTGTTCCGCAGGCTTCCAGCAACTGCGGCCACTGCACCCAGAACTCATCCACCAGCGGATAGGCCAGCCTACCCGTGCGGGAGAGGCTGTACACGCGGCACCAACTCTCCAGGAAGATGGTTTTCATGCCCAGCACCTTGCCCCACAAGAAAAATGGCAGGGCAATCTCTGACCCCGTGCTGAAGATGACCTGCGGGCGCTCCCGCAGCAGGAGGCGCAATGCCCACCCAAAAGTACGCAGGAATACCAGCGGACGCTCGCCGATATTCGCGCAGAAATAAGACGGCGCAATCCGGCGCAGTTCTTCATCCCGTGGGCTGAAATGCGTGACGAAGAATACATCATGCCCCTCAAATGCATCCAGCACCTGCAACGTCTCGGTCAGGTGCCCGCCCTGGGTACAAACCAATGCGATTTTCAACGTGGATTCTCCATTTTCATCAACCCTATCGACGATAAAAATTCACCCAATCCATGGAAGGGACGATCAGCGTCCGGTGCTTTGCTGGATTGCAAATCGCCCCTACCATGAAAATCTCACCGCCTCTGAACACGATACACCCCCAAAATCAGCGCATTATGCAGCCGGTGCAGTTGCACCACCAGCGGAGAAGAAAACCGTCGGCATACAGTCATCTCCTCTGCAAATTGCTCTTCGTACCCGCCGCCGGACTTGGATGCCGCATACAGCCGGAACCCTGCCAACCGCTGACGCAGGGTGTGCAAGCGGTACCGCTGCCCGATGCGCAGCCAGTACTCGTAATCCATCGTAAAACGCAGGTCTTCATTTAAATTGCCAACCTCATCCAGCAACCCGCGCCGCCAGAACGTGGCTGGCTGGGAAATATAATTGAGCACTTTCAGCACACCATAGCTGCGGAACGCCAGCCACAAATGCTTATAGGCAGTGATCGCTTTGCGTATCTCCCGCCCGCTCTCGTTAACAATGATACATCGCCCGGTCAACCACTGCGCCTGCGGGTGCTCTGCAAAATATGCTCCCACTGCGTGCAGCGCACCTGGAGCATAGACATCGTCCGAGTTGAGGAAAGCCACAACTCCACCACTGGCAAGCGCCAGCCCCTTGTTGATCGCATGTGCCTGCCCGCGGTCCAGCTCGCTGATCCAGGTCAGGCGGTCATCATATTGCCGTAAAATATCCAACGTCCCATCCGTCGATCCCCCGTCGATAACAATAACTTCCAACGCAGGGTATCCCTGTTCCAGCACGGACAGGATAGTGGTTTCAATGAACTCCGCCTGATTATAAGAGGGGATAATGATGGAAATACTTGGAAGTGGCTTCATCGGTTGCTCAACCCCTATTTCTTTTCGAGAAGCTCAATTAACAAACCGCGCACAGAATGCAGGATAAACCCGGTGGAGATGAGGATCATCCCGACAATCGATAACAAGACGCTCGCCAAACCAGAGCCTAAGGCCAGCTCACTGGTATCAAAGAAGATGCGCACAAAACGCAGGCCGATCAGCACCCCCGCCGCCATCACCACGCCGCCTGTGCCGCCGAAATACAGCAGCGGACGATACTGGCCGGTGAATTTGATCACCCCGCTCAGCACGTCCATCCCCTGGCGCATCACCGGCCGCTTGGGCTTGTCGAGATACTGGATCGTCACCGGCACCTCCTCAACAACCAGATGCTTCTCATGCGCCCAAAACTGCATTTCCGATTCGACGCTGAAACCCGTAGAGGAAAAACGGATTTCGTCCAGCGCGCGCCGCGAGAAAGCGCGATATCCGCACTGCGAATCACTGACGCTGACCCCGGAAGCCGCCCCGGTGATGAGATTGAAAAATTTGTGCCCCAGGATGCGGTGAACAGGCACCTTGCTGCCCTTCGCGATATAGCGCGAACCAACGACCACATCCGCCCGCCCCGCCAGCACTGGCGACAGCAAGACAGGCAGCTCGCCAGGCAAATGCTGACCGTCTGCGTCAATTAACACCACGGCATCAGGCTCATAATCAAGCGCCTTCTGTACGCCGGCATTCAGGGCTGCCCCCTTGCCTTGATTCTCTGGCAGGCACACCACCTGCGCCCCGGCGCGGGCAGCCAGGTCAGCGGTCAAATCTGTCGAGCCGTCATCGACCACGATCACAGTCACCGGATAACACAACGTCTTCAATACCACACTGCCAATCAGACGTTCTTCATTAAAAGCAGGAATCACAACAACCACAGTCGATTGTCCGAAATCAGATAAACCGGGCGCGGTACTCCTCTTTTCGTCCATTCCTTCATTCTCCAGGGGGCCGTGCAGCATCGCGATATTACCCCATAGCATTGTGCAAGAAATCATCCAAAGGATATTAAAAAGGAAGCCCTTACAGCAGTATTCTCCGCAAAGGGCTGGTGAAAATTTTCCGTATGAACAGTATAGCATAGAGGCGATTCTGATGAACCTTCTCATTACACATCATCATACAATTTATGCTAGAATTAGTCATACGATTTATTAACCCAACTCACAGCGAGGTGACGTCTGAACACTCAGGAAATTGCACATCAAATTATCAATGCCCTGGAAGAGAAACAAGCAGAGAATATTCTCTTGCTCGACATTCAGGAAATTGCAAGTTTTACCGATTATTTTATCATTTGCACTGGCAGCAGCAATCGCATGCTCCGTGCCCTGGCCGATGAAATTGAAAACAAGGCCCGCACTGAATTGAATATTAAAACCAAAGCCCAGGGGCACCCTGACAGCGGCTGGATTACCCTCGATTTAGGGGATATTGTGGTACATTTCTTTTCCCCCGAACAGCGCGAATTCTACAGTCTGGAAGAGTTATGGGACGAAGGCAAAGCCCTGGTACGAATGCAGTAATCCGTGCGTCTTTCGTTAAGAAAAGCGGCCTTGGAAACCTTGCAGCCTGCTGCAATCTATGCTAAAATCGCTTCGTAGTTAAGTTGTAATCTATGAAGAACGCACCGGAAAGTGGGCAACGCCCCACTTTTCTGCGTCTAGGGACCTGTGTCGGAGAAAAGAAGCAATGAAAAATGATTTTGTACTGGCATTCAATGAAGTAATCGAAGAAAGGCAGCTTCCCAGAGAAGTGATCCTGCAAGCATTGGAATCCGCGATGGTATCGGCATACCGTCGTTCGGTCAATGCTTCCAACGCACAGCAAGTTGAAGCCAAAGTAGATCAGGAAACGGGTGAAGTGATCGTTCACGCCGAAAAAGAAGTGGTAGAAACTGTCCAGGATGAGCGCACCGAAGTTTCCCTTGAAGAGGCCAAACAGGTTGCCCCTGAAGCAGAAATCGGCTCGATGGTGATGATTGAAAGCACCCCGGAAGATTTCGGGCGCGTGGCCGCCCAGACAGCACGCCAGGTCATCCAGCAGCGCATCCGCGATGCTGAACGCCAGTTACAGCTTGATTTCTACGAAACCCAATTGGGCGAAATCATCAGCGGTGTCGTCCAGGCGATCAACTCGCAGGGCCTCACTATTGGCCTTGAAATGCACGCGGAAGGCACCATGCGCCGCAAGGATATGATCCCCCGTGAACGTTTCCGCATTCATGACCGTGTCCGCGCCCTGGTAGCTGAAGTAAAGAACACCCCGCGCGGCCCGCAAATCCTGCTCTCCCGCACCCATCGCGACTTCCTGCGCCGTCTGCTCGAAAACGAAGTGCCCGAAATCTACCACGGCGTGGTAGAAATCCGCTCGATTGCCCGCGAACCGGGCGAACGTGCCAAAGTTGCCGTCTCGGCCACACAGGGCGGCATTGACCCCGTGGGCGCCTGCGTTGGCATCCGCGGTGTGCGCATCCAGGCCATCGTCAAGGAACTGCACGACGAAAAAATCGATGTGATTGAATGGAATCCCGACTCAGCCGCTTTCATCGCCAAAGCGATCAGCCCGGCGCGCGTGCTGGGTGTTTACCTGAATGAAACCCCCGACACAGGCCGCACCGCCACCGTTGTCGTCCCCGAAGACCAGCTCAGCCTGGCGATTGGCCGCGATGGTCAAAACGCCCGGCTGGCAGCCAAGCTGACCAACTGGCGCATTGACATCAAAAGCCTCTCCGAAGCTGCCGGTGATGTTTTGTACAAACTCCAGCAAAACGAAGCCCTTGCTGAACTGGCCGAAGCAGAAAAAGAAAATGTCATCCGGGTTGAAGAAATGCTGGCCCGCAAAAGTGAAGGCCGTCCGCTCAGCCCTGAAGACTACGACTTCATGTCGAAATTTGTGGATCGCATCGAAAAACAAACTACGGTGCGCATCGCAGCCCCAAAACCGGAAGTACCCGACACCGTTGCAGAAGACCTGCGTGCGGCTATACCCGAGAAATACTTCGCAGAGGACCTGCTGGAAGTTGAAGATCTGCCCGAACACATCGCCAATATCATTCAGGAAGCGGAAATTCGCACAATGGGTGACCTCTTTATGGCAATGCACAAGGACCCCGACCAGATCCTGAAATTGCAGGGGATTGGCCCGCGTTCGATGGAGAAGATTGAAGCGCTGGTTGCAGGGGTGGAAGCCGAAATGGCCCCCGCTGAAGCAATGGAAACAGCCGCTGACGTCGTATCAGAAAGCGAAGCGGTCGCCCAACCTGTTGCCGACGAGACCGCTGAAGCCGTTATCGAGCCTGCCGCGGAACCAGACTCCACAGCAGAAGAAGTCGTAGACGCCGCCGTGGTGGAAGAACCAGTTGTGGAAGAACCGGCTGCCGAAGAAACCGCCGCAGTGGAAGCACCTGCTGAAGAGGAAAAAGAAGAAGAAATGTCCTTTGAAGACCTCTTCAAGATGCAGTCTGAAGCCATTATCCCCGACCGTGTCGTTGAAGATGACGAACTGGAAGACGAGGAGCTGGGCGGTAAAGGCAAAGGCAAAAAGAAAAAGAAGAAACGCGGCGAGATCGTTTACGATCCCGAAACGGATTTGACCATTCGCAAGAAACGCCACAAACGCGGCGAAGATGATTGGGGTGACTGGTAAGAACCAGCTTGCCGCAGACAGGATGGTGTGGTCATGACGAAAAAACACATACCGCAGCGCACCTGTGTAGGTTGCAGGCAAGTGCTGGCAAAACAGAAAATGACACGCATTGTTGCCACCGCTGAAGGTGTGCAGGTAGACCTTACGGGTAAAAAAAATGGCCGTGGAGCCTACCTGCACAACCTGAAAGCCTGCTGGCAAAAGGGGATCAACGGCTCCCTGTCTGGAGCTTTGCGCAGACCATTGACAGACGAAGACCGTCAACATTTGACTGCATACATGGAAACGCTGCCCTGACACTCACCAAAACGGGCAGCCATTCACGTAAAGACGAAATTGCTGGATTTTCACGAATCCATTATTCTAGGGGGGACTCTTGAGGAGATGCACATGAGCGAAAACGGGCAAAAAAATATTGAGCTGCCTGCCAGTATTGTGGTGCGTGATCTGGCACAAACGCTGGAAGTCAGTCCGATTAAGATTATCAAGGCTTTGATGGACAATGGGGTTATGGTAACGATTAATCAGGCCATTGATTTTGATTCTGCTGCCATTGTGGCTGCAGAACTTGGGTTTGAAGCTGTACCGAAAACAATTGAAGAAGAAACGCTGTCACCCGAAGGCAATATCCCGCTTTGGCGGCAGATGCTGAGCAAAGAAAAAGAAGAAACCCTGGTCAATCGCCCGCCGGTGGTCACCATCCTGGGTCACGTCGATCACGGGAAAACATCCCTGCTGGATGCTATCCGGCACACGGATGTTGCCAGCGGCGAAGCTGGCGGCATCACCCAGCATATTGGCGCATATCAAATTGAACACAACGGACAAAAGGTCACCTTTCTGGATACCCCCGGCCACGCGGCGTTCACTGCCATGCGTGCCCGCGGCGCCCAGGGTGCCGATATCGTCGTGCTGGTAGTCGCTGTTAATGACGGGGTCATGCCCCAAACACGTGAGGCAATTGCCCACACCAAAGCGGCCCAGGTACCGACAATCGTTGCCCTGAACAAAATTGACCGCCCCGACGCCAACCCTGATTTCGTCAAGAATCAACTGGCCGAGGCTGGCATGGTCCCCGATGAATGGGACGGTGACACCATCATGGTTCCGGTATCTGCCAAAGACAAAACTGGCATTGAGGACCTGCTGGAAGCGATCCTGCTGGTTGCCGAAAGCAAAGAAATCATCGCCAATCCAAAAGGCGAAGTGTTTGGCTCGGTAATTGAAGCTGAAATTGACAAAGCAAAAGGCGTTCAAGCCACCCTGCTGGTACAAAACGGCACCCTCGAAACCGGCGATATTATCACTGCTGGCGAAGCATCAGGCCGCATCCGCGCCATGTTCGATTTCCGCGGCAAGCGCATCCGCAAAGCTGGCCCTTCCACCCCGGTGCAAATTATGGGGCTGAAAGGTGTTCCCGCTGCGGGTGATGTCTTCCAAACCTGGGAAACAGACCGTGAAGCACGCCAGTTCGTTTCAGACTACATCCAGGCCCAGGCCGAAAAGGCCGCTTCATCTGCCCAGAAAACCAGCCTGGAAGACCTGTTCACCATGTATCAAGCCGGTGAAGTCAAAGAACTGCGCCTGATTGTCAAAGCAGACGTGCAGGGTTCTCTGGAGCCGATTACCAATTCGCTGGAAGAACTTAAGGAAGGCGACATCAAGGTCAACGTGCTGCATGCCTCTACCGGGAACATCAGCGAAAACGACATCATGCTCGCTGCTGCTTCAGACGCGTTTGTAGTTGGATTCAACGTCAAGGCCGATACAGCCGCCCGCCGCCTGGCGGATCTTGAAGGTGTCTCCATCCGCATTTACGAGATCATCTACCGCCTGTTGGAAGACCTCGACAAGGCACTCAAGGGCATGCTGGAGCCGGAATATCAGGAAAAAGTGATCGGCGAAGCCGAGGTACTGGCGATCTTCCGCGTTTCCAAGGTTGGAAAAATTGCCGGATGCCGCGTCACAAAAGGCGAAATTCGCCGCAATGCCAAAGTGCGCGTCCTGCGTGACAAGGAAGTCCTCTACGAAGGAGAGCTGGCCTCTCTAAAACATGAAAAAGATGACGTACGCGAAGTACGACAGGGATTTGAATGTGGCATGGCCTTCAAAAATTTCAATGACCTTGAAGAAGGCGACACCATTCAATGCTATACGCGGGAATTGTTCGGCGGTTAGTGCTGCCCGGCATTGTAAAAAGGAGATCGTAAAGTATGCCATCGCCAATGCGAATAAAACGGATCGAAGATCGTATTCAACAGGATCTTTCAGAGTTGCTGTTGTTTAAGATGCAGGATCCCAGATTATCCGGGGTTTCGGTCACCGATGTACGGGTAGACCGCGAACTTTCCTATGCCAGCATCTATGTCTCTTCTCTGGAAGGTTCTGACCAGGCAAAAGAAGTCCTGGACGGGCTGGAGTCTGCCAAAGGATTTTTGCGGCGCGAGTTGTCCCAGCGCGCTCAGCTTCGCTACTTTCCGCAATTGCGCTTCCACTGGGATCCAACCCCCGAACGGGCTGACCACATTGAACAACTGCTGAATCAAATCCGCAATGAGCCTCCATTGCCAGATCAGGAAGATAATGACGAGTAAGAATAGCACCCATAACACCATCCGGGAATTACTACACAACGCAGATAACATCCTCATCACTTCACATATCCGCCCGGATGGAGACGCCGTTGGCTCCCTGCTGGGCTTGGGGCTTGCCTTAATGGCAACCGGTAAAGATGTCCAACTGGTACTGTCCGATGGGCTTCCCGCCACATTCAAGCATCTCAGTGGTGCTGATCAAGTGCTCACAGATGCCAAAGAAGACTATGATCTCGCCGTGACAGTCGACTGCTCCGATCTGGAGCGCACCGGCGGCACCCTCGGCGAGCGCCAGCCCGATATCAACATTGATCACCATGTCACCAACCTTAACTATGCCCGTCACAATCTGGTCGAAGACAAAGCCGCCACTGCCAGCATCATTGCTGAACACCTGGTGGACTGGGACTTGCCCATCACCACCCCGGCGGCCGAAGCCTTGCTGACCGGCATCATCACCGACACCATCGGATTCAGCACTTCCAATATGACCGGCAGCTGCCTTCGGACTGCGGCCATGCTGGTAGATCACGGCGCTAACATCCACGAACTGTATAATCAAGCGCTGGGTACACGATCCTTCTCTGAAGCAAAACTGTGGGGAATCGGACTCGGCCGCATGCAGCGAAAAGACCGCATTGTATGGACAACCTTGACGGATGAGGACAAAAAGATAGCAAATTTCAAAGGCAAGGGCAGCGCTGACATCGTCAATTTACTCACCGAAATCAGGGATGCTGACATCGCCATCGTTTTCCTCGAATCGGAAGACAACCAGATCAAGGTGAGCTGGCGGGCCAAAATGCCGTATGACATCTCCTCCCTGGCAGTATCTTTTGGCGGCGGCGGACATCCAGCTGCGGCGGGTGCCGACATCTCCGGCAGCATGGAAGATGTCAAACAAAAAATTATTCGCGCGACCATGGATTATCTTGACAAAGAAACGAATCCTGAAAAATAGTTTTCTGGTCTATAATCAATTCAGAAAGGAAGCCTTTTACACTCCACGGGGAAAAAATTATGACAAACAACAGTAATATTAACATCAAAAACGCAATTTCTGGTGTGCTGGTGATCGACAAACCCGTCGGTCTTACTTCTCACGATATTGTACAGGTGGTACGCAAGGGCACTGGCATCCGCCGTGCCGGCCACACAGGAACCCTGGACCCGCGCGCCTCCGGCGTACTGGTTGTTCTCCTCGGCCCGGCAGTCCGCCTGAGCGAATACGTTTCCGCTTCTGACAAACGCTACCAGGCCATTGTGCGCCTCGGCAGCAGCACCGACACCTACGACGCCGAAGGCGAAATCACCCTTACTGCCTCGCCGGATGAAATTTCCGAGGAAATGTTTGAAAATGCTCTCAGCAATTTCATCGGCGAAATTGAGCAGGTTCCCCCACCCTATTCAGCCGTCAAGGTCAAGGGACGCAAAGCCTATGAAATGGCCCGCAAAGGGGAAGAGGTCGAACTCGAGCCGCGCATCATCCAGGTGCACAACCTGGAATTGCTGGAATGGGCACCTCCGGAAGCCGTGATCGACGTATATTGCTCATCCGGCACCTATGTGCGCTCCCTCGCCAATGACCTCGGCAACGTACTCGGCTGCGGCGCCCACCTGATCGGTCTGCGCCGCACCAAAAGCGGGCGCTTCACCCTGCGAGATTCCGTTCCGCTCAACAAACTGCGCGACGCCTTCACCGATGGTACCTGGTACCAATACTTGATTCCGGCTGCCGAAGCACTTTCTGACTGGCCTTCCCTTGAACTGACACCTGACCTGGTGGATGCGGTCCGTCATGGTCACCGTATTCCTGCCCCCGAAAAACTGGGAGACCTGGTAAGCGGAATCAGCGAAATGGGCGAACTGGTTGCCCTGCTGGAATTTGTCCCTGAAACTGACGAGTGGCAGCCCAAAAAAGTTTTCTTCTCTTAATTTTTGGACAGCAACTCTAAAATCAAAAACTCAACCGCAGCTCAACCTGCGGTTGTCTGATAACTATGGAACATTACCGCTCACTGGATTCCCTACAACTGAAAAATGCCTGCGTAACCGTCGGAGCTTTTGATGGCATTCACCTCGGCCATCAGGAAATTATCCGGCGGCTGGTGCAGGAATCGCGGCACGCCGGCGTGCCTGCCGTCGTGATCACCTTTTTCCCCCACCCTGCCGCCGTCCTCGGCAAAAACGCTGGCGCATTTTATCTGACCACCGCCGAAGAACGCGCGGATATTCTCGCCTCACTGGGCGTAGACATCACTGTCACCCTGGAATTCACCCGCGAACTGGCGCAGCAAAGCGCAGAAACATTTGTCCAGAACATCGTAAAACATCTTCACCCGCATAAACTGATCGTTGGCTATGATTTTTCACTGGGACGCAACCGCCAGGGTAATATCGCCACCCTGCAAGAACTTGGCAAACAGCATGATTTCCAGGTAGAAGTTGTCCCGCCCGTTACCCTGAACGGGGAGAAAATCTCTTCCAGCCGGGTGCGCCAGGCGCTGGAAAACCACGATATCGAAACGGCAAACGCCCTGCTGGGACGTGCCTATGCTGTACATGGCAGTGTCACCTATGGCGACCGCCGCGGCGGCAAGCTGGGGATCCCCACCGCCAATCTGGAGTATCCCAAAGACCGCCTCATCCCGCCCCGTGGCGTGTATGCCACCATTGCCCATCTGGACAATCAGCGCATCGCATCCGTCACCAACATCGGCGTACATCCTACCTTTGACACTGGATTAAGTATCCCCACCATTGAAGCCCATTTACTGGACTTCTCCGGCGATATTTATACCGACGAATTGACCCTGGATTTCATCCACTTCATCCGCCCCGAACAAAAATTTGACTCCGTTGCCGCCCTCCTGGCGCAAATTGACCAGGACATTCAAACCGCACGGGAGACTCTGCGCCATGCAGCCTGAACGCCGCATCTACCTGCTCGAACCCAAAAAATACAGCCCCGAGACGATTGCCGTCACCTTTGCCAAGACATCCCGCTCCCCCCTCTCCTTCGGCGAAATTGCCGAAGAATTGACCAGTGAACAAAGCGCCAAATTCCATGAAAAATGGGTGGTCGGTTATGGACATTCCTCGGTTGCCGAGCATGCTGTCCTGCATATCGCCCTGGAGAACGTCTCCCGTCTGGCCGTGGAAACCATCGAAGCCAACCGCCTGGCCTCCTACACCGAGAAATCCACCCGCTACCAAACCTGGAGCGCCAGCGAATTCTTCATTCCGGCCGAGCTGGACAACCACCCCTTGCGTGATACCTATACGCATGCTTGCCAGACCCTCTTCCAGACCTATCGCGATTCGCTGCCCCTGGTCAAAGCTCTCGTCGAACAGGAGAACCCCCGCCAGCCCGGTGAAAGCGACGCCCGCTACGAGGGCCGCATCCGCTCGCAATACGTGGATAGCTGCCGCTACCTGCTGCCGGCTGCCTCCATGGCCAATGTTGGCATGAGCATCAACGCCCGCGCCCTCGAGCACGCCCTCTGCAAAATGCTCTCCCACCCCCTCGAAGAAGTACGCTCCATCGGCGAAGAAGTCAAAGCCGTAGCCCAGGCCGAAGTCCCCACCCTGATCAAATACGCCGCCTGCAATCCCCGCTGGCAAAATGCGGACGCCGACCTGACCAGAATGGCACAGCACATTCTCACCGCCCCTGAACCACAGGGCTGGTGTCAGCTCTTCCAGTACGATAAAGAAAACGAGCTGCACATGCTGTCCGCCGCCCTGTACAGCGCCAGCGGGCAGCCCTTCACGGACTGTATAGCCCATGTACGGTCTCTGGAAGCCGCAGGACGAACGCAGCTCGCCGAGACCCTGCTGGGAGACCTCACCCGCCACGACATCCCGCCACGTGCCGTAGAACACGCCAGCTACACTGTAGATCTGATCCTCGACCAGGGCGCGTATTTTGAGCTCAAGCGCCACCGCATGATGACCCAGACCCCGCAAGCCCTGACCACACACCTGGGCTACGCCACCCCTAAAGATATCCAGCGCGCAGGCTTTCTGGAACCTTACCAGGCTGCCATGCAGGCTGCACAGGAAGCCTACACCAAACTGGCCGCCTTCAACCCGCATGTCGCCAGCTACGTCGTGCCGAACGCCTTCAACCGCCGCGTGCTGCTGACCTTCAACTTGCGCAGTGCAGACCACCTGATTAACCTGCGCACCGCCGAAAACGCCCACTACGCCATCCGCCGTGCCGCCTACCGCATTGCTGAACAGATACAGAAAGTCACCCCCTTATTGGGCACTTACCTGCGCGTCACCCCCGGCGAAACTTGGCAGAGCATTGAAGAGAAGTATTTTTTAAAGACAAAATAAAGCCAGCTTGCGATACGGACAGGTTTACAAACCTGTCCATACCTTGCCCGGTTTCCATTTATCACGGTCTCGTCCATAATGATTGTCCCCTTGTAGGGACAGGTCACCGACCTGTCCGCGCCCACCCTAATCACCCCCCATCTATCCAAATCCGACACCGCCCTCGTAGTAGCGAAGCATGCCTCGCCAGTGCCGTGCCGGATGTTTCGCCCGAAAGGACGGGCCTGGCCCGTCCTCCCTGACTGTTCGCAACCCTCATCAACCCAACCCGCTTCAACTTTTAAGCTATAATCCATTAGCGGGAAGAATTAACGGATAAGCTCCAGCATCCCACCATACACCTAGAACTTGTGCTGATAATCCTCTTCTGAGAGATATTATCCGAATCAAAATGAGGTTCAGATTTGGATACTATCTCTTTACTTAAAGCCCCACACTGCAAGTGACCAATCAACCGTGCCTGGGAACAATAATAGACGAATAATGAGGAAGGAAACCCCCAATATGAATACAGAAAATCTAACTGTAACCATCGTAGGCGGAGGAGCAAGTGCCCACACATTGATCCCCCTGCTTTCCGCTGCAAAGTATCATGTCAATCTCTTGACCCGAAAACCGGCCCGCTGGTCACAGCACATTGAATTGCAATACCAGTCCACTGAAGGAGAGATCATTAAAACCTTTCCAGGCAAAATCGCCAAAATCAGTTCCAGCCCCAAAGACGTCATCCCGGAAGCAGATGTAATCATCCTGTGCATGCCGGTGAACCAGTATCGAAATGCCCTGCATCACCTCGGCCCCCAACTGAAACCTGACAAAAAAATCTATATCGGTACGGTGTACGGTCAGGCGGGTTTCAACTGGATGGTGGATGAACTCAAGCAGGATTTTGGCCTGCAAAAAATCGTCACCTTCAGTTTCGGCTTGATCCCGTGGATTTGCCGGGTCAAAGAATACGGCAAAACAGGCATCACCTATGGCATCAAGCCGATCAACGTCGCTGCCGTAGAACCCAAAGGTGAATTTGACGAATTGAGCCGGAACATCCTCGAAAAGGTTGTTGTGGGCTGGTTCGGCAAGAGTGAAGTCCGCCAGGCAGACAATTTCATCTCGTTGACATTTTCAGTGGACAACCAGATCATCCATCCGTCCAGATGTTA
>Ga0334887_1003799_pt1 | contig 14456 bp, 9 predicted proteins | sample GraSluR1_MG_10_FD_207217 | JGI IMG/M metagenome (GOLD analysis project Ga0334887, IMG submission 207217) | Sludge microbial communities from methane-producing bioreactor in Wageningen University, Netherlands - Granular Sludge_18_07-R1 | ecosystem: Engineered > Bioreactor > Anaerobic >...
ACCTGTCGTACTCGTTCCAGCTCCGGCTGGCCGCCACGGTGAGCCGGTGGTCCGGATGCGGCTGCCAGCGCAGGCCCAGTTCGAGCCCGCGGTGCAGCGTGGTCTGGGCATTCGTGCGCAGGGTGCCCCGGTCGGGATCGTAGTAGCCGGTCGGGACGATCTCGTTCTGGAAGTCCATCCAGTAGCCGTTCACCGTGACGCTCGATCGGCGCGCCCGCCAGGCCAGACCCGCCTCGTAGTTGACGACTTTCTCGGGCTGGATCAGCGACCCCTCCCAGCGCGTGAAGAGCGGCTCGCCCTGCGGGCCGGTCACCAGCGTCGCGTGCGTAAAGAGCGGCGCGACGCCGAGATCGTCCGGGCCCGCCCAAGCGCCCCAGTGATCGCTGTCGGCGGGTTCGCGCTGCGCGACGCCCAGGTGCCCGTAGAGCCCAACCTCACCGCCGGCCACGGTCCACGGCGTCTGCCAGAAGAGGCCGCCCTTGGGATTGAAGAATTCGTGGGTGAGGGTGAACGTATGGCGGTCGGCGCCGGTGAAATGGCCCACCTCGGCGTGGCGGAATTCGTAGCGGCGGTGCTGGTACTGCAGGTCCGCGAGCAGCGTCAGACCGCGCACGAACTCCCAGCGTTCGTTGACGAAGGCCGACCAGGCCCGCTTGTCGCCGGAGTAGGCGTAGTACGTCAGGCCGCCGGGGATGTCGTCGGGCCGCAAGGCGGCGCCGCCGGAGCCGGCCGCCGCCTGCAGCACGTCGCCCCAGTGGTTGCTGTGAAAGCGATAGCCGTCGCCGCCGATCAGCGTACGCCCGCCGCGATGCTCCCAGCGCAGCGTCGGCGCCCAGCCCGTCTGATCCTTGCGGACCGACTTGGTGCGCACCAGATCGACGCGGTCGGCGGCCTCGTAGCGGTCGGGGAACGCGGCGTCCAGGCTAAAGGCCCCGGCATAACGCCGCGCGCGGAAGTTCTCGTAGAAGCCTTCGCCGTGAATCGTGTAGACGCTCTGCCGCAGGTGCAGATTGGCGGCGAGGTCCCACTCCCAGTGCAACTGGTACTGCGGCTGGCGGAAGTCGTCGACGGCGTTCCAGTAGGTCTCCGGGTTGTGGCGGCGGTCGCGCGCGAGCACCGACGCGGGCGCGGGGTCCCAGGCGTGCTGGGTCAGCTCATGGCCGGTCAGGACGACCGCCTGCACCTGGTGCGCGGCGTTGCGCCAGCGTCCTGTCCAGAAGCCCGCCCACTGGTCTGTGCCGGCGCGGTCGCGGTAGCCGTCGCTCTGCTGTTGGCTCAGGCGCAGGCCCAGGGCGAACCCGCAGCCCAGGTCGCCGGTCTGGTAGCTGAGCATACGGCGGCCGGTGCCGAAGCTGCCGAACTCGACGGCGGCGCGCCCGCCGGGCTCGTCGCCCAGCAGCTCGGTCACCAGGTTGACCGTGCCGCCGATCGCGGTCACCCCGCCCACGCTGTTGGTGACGCCGCGCTGCACCTGCACATCCTGGAGGCTCGCGGCGAGATCCGGCAGGTTGACCCAGTAGACCTGGTGGTCTTCGGGGTCGTTCAGCGGCACGCCGTTGACCAGCACACCCACGCGCCGCTGATCGAAGCCGCGGATCTTCAGGTACGTGTAGCCGAGGCCGTTGCCGGCGTCGCTGTAGGAGAAGATGCCGGGGACGTCGGCGAGCAGCATGGGCAGCTCGAGCGCCGTCTGGCGCTGGAGCAGTTCGCGCCGCGAGAGATCGGTGTGGCTCAGGTGCACGTCGGTGCCGTAGCGCGACGCGGTAACGACGACGCCTTCCTCGCGGTAGGTGGGCGCGCCGGCGGTGTCGGGCGGAGCGACCGCGGCATTCTCCGGCGCCGCGCCGGGCGCCGCCGCGGCCGCCGGCGATGGTCCGAGAGACCAATGAAAGCTGACGCAGAAAACCAGGACGAGCGACAGGACATGCCATCCCGCCGCCGCCGGACGGTGCAGACGTTCGAACATGGCGAACCTCGCAGGTCGGACGGTGGTCGGGAGCCGAAATAAAGAAACCGGCTCCAGGTTGGGCCGGTGGCGGAAGAAGAGATCGAGCGGTTCCGTTTTCCTACGCCGGTATGACCCGGTTCAGGTGCGGAGGGTGTGATCTCAGGCTTGCCAGCCACCCCTAACGGATAGGCCAACCGTAAGGGCAGGGTGCGCGCGTGTCAAGCAACGTGGGCGAGCCGGCTGGCCGTGCGCCGGCGCAATTATTTGACGATTTATTTTCAAAATAGCCGAACTCGAACGCACCCTTGCGCCGGCGCAACCCGACGGCGAAGATGAGACGGAGTCAGCGGCGCGCAGCCGCCGCGGAGTCCGCGGCAATGATCGGGAGGATTCATGCGGACCGAGTTGGACGATCTACAACGACCGCTCGATCTGCCCGCCGGCACCATCGCGCTGGACCGTGATGCGCGGCTCTTCGCGACCCGCCGCGAGCTGGCGGCGCGACTGCGGCGCGAGGCCGTCGTGGTGCAAATGGTGCCCGACGAATTGCTACATCCACAGCCGCCTTGCGACCTCGTGGTCCGCCGCGGGATCCTGCGCGCGAGCGAGTTGCTGGCCGACGGCCGCGAAGTCACGCGCGCGGTACTGCAAGCCGGCGCCGTCTGCCGCGTGCGCGCAGCGGCGGGCGACGCCCCCGCGGACGGATCTGTTGGCGGCGCCCTGGCTTCGCCGCTATATAACCTCGCGAACACCGTGCTGATGGCCCTGGCCGAGACCGAACTCTGGCACCTGCCCGCCGGAGCGCTCGGTCCCGCTTGAGTCCGCACCTGCCGGGAGCATTCCCTATGACCGAACATCCCCGCCCGCGCGTCGTCCTGTGCATCCTCGACGGGATCGGCCATCGCTCGGGCCCTGGCAGCGAACACGGCAACGCGGTCATCGCCGCCGCGCCCGCGTACTTTTTCAGCCTGTTCGAACGTTTTCCACACACCACGTTGAACGCCTCGGGTCTGGCGGTCGGTCTGCCGGAGGGCCAGATGGGCAACAGCGAGGTCGGGCACCTGACCATCGGCGCCGGCCGGGTGATGTACCAGGAGTTGGTCCGCATCAGCAAGAGCCTGGCCGAGGGCGATTTCGCCCGGCGCGACGCCTGGCGCTCGTTCTGCGAACGCGGACGGGCCGGCACCGGCCGCCTCCACCTGCTGGGCCTCGTGTCGCCCGGCGGCGTGCACAGCCACACCGATCACCTCTATGGCATCGTGCGGGAAGCCAAGGCCGCCGGTTTCACCGACATCTGCATCCACGCGATGCTGGACGGGCGCGACACCGATCCGCACAGCGGCCTCGGCTACGTGCGGGAACTGCTGGACAAGCTGAACGAAATCGGGGCCGGCCGGGTCGCCACGGTCATGGGTCGTTACTACGGCATGGACCGCGACAAGCGTTGGGACCGCAACGAGAAAGCATGGCAGGCGATCGTCGAGGCGCAGGGACCGCGCGCCGGCGACCCCCTGGCCGCCATCCAGGCCAGCTACGACGACGATGTGTCCGACGAGTTCATGTTGCCGGTGGTGATCGCCGGCCAGCGCGTCGAGGACGGCGACAGCGTCTTTTTCTGGAACTTCCGCGCCGACCGCGCCCGGCAACTCACCTGGGCCTTCATGGCGCCGGAGTTCGAGGGCTGGGGCATCGCGCGCCGGCCGCGCGTCGACTACCTGACCATGACTCCATATGACGAGAAACTCGCCGGAGTCCCGGCCCTGTACTCGACGGAGCAACCGCGCAACGGTCTGGCCGAGATCTTCGCCGAGCACAAGATCCGCAACCTGCGCACCGCCGAGACCGAGAAATACGCCCACGTGACGTACTTCTTGAACGGCGGCCGCGAAGAGCCCTGGCCCTACGAAGTGCGCAAGTTGATCCCGTCGCCCAAGGTCGCCACGTACGACTTGCAGCCGGAGATGGCGGCGCCGGAGGTGGCCGAGGTCGTGGCCCAGGCCTGCCGCTCGGGCGACTACGACGTGGTGATCGTGAACTTCGCCAACGGCGACATGGTGGGCCACACGGGCAAGTTCGAGGCGGCGGTGTCGGCGGTGCGCACACTCGACCGCTTGCTGGCCGACATCATGCCGCCGAGCCTGGCGGCCGGCGCTACCTGGCTGGTGACCGCCGACCACGGCAACTGCGACGAGATGCTCGACGGCGAAGGCCGGGTGCTGACGCAGCACAGCCTCAACCGCGTGCCGTTCATCGTCGCCCGCAACGACCTCGAAGGCCGGTGCGACTTGATTCCGCCGGCCGACTGGGGATTGGCCGACATCGCCCCGACCATCCTCTCCCTGCTCGGTCTGCCCAAGCCGGCGGAGATGACCGGACGGCCGATCATTTGAGCGGCGCAACATCCGCGCGCTTGCGTGCGTCTTGAGCCTGTTACAGCCGACGCCACTGAGCCCGGTTACCCTTGTCCCGGAGGTCCCGTATGTCCGGCCACGGATTCTGCAGACGGCTGGCCCAGTCGGTCGCCAGCGTTCTCTTGACCATCGTGATCGTCGTCTTGATCGTGGTGGGAGGCGCCTATTTGGTCCTCAACAAGAAGACGCCCATCAAGGCGGAAAGCTGGCTCGTGTTGGACCTCGCCGGCGATCTGCCCGCCTACGCGCCCGCGGGCAGCCTGCCCGGCAGCCTGCTGGCCGGCGACACGCTCACGCTGCAGGACGCCCTCGACGCCATGGGCAAGGCTGCGCTCGATAAACGCGTCTCCGGCGTGGTCTGGAAACTGGCCGCCGGCCACGGCGCCGGCTGGGGCAAACTGCAGGAACTACGCGACGGCATCACCGCCGTGCGGGACGGCGGCAAGCCGGTCTACGCCTGGGCGGAGACGCTCGACCTGCCCACGCTGTACCTCGCGGCCGCCTGCGATTCGATCTACCAGCCGCGCGGCGGCTACTGCGAGGTCCGCGGCTTGATGCACGAGAGCATGCACGTGCGCGGTCTGCTGGCCAAGCTGGGCGTCACGCCGTATGTCTCGAAGCTGCGCGAGTACAAGTCGGCGGCCGAGATGTTGACCGAGACCCGCATGACCGCGCCGGCGCGCGAGCAAGCGCAGAGGCTGCTCGATCACGTCTGGGAAGCCGCGGTTGCGGCCATCACCCGGGAGCGCGACCTGTCGCGGGAGCAGCTGCTGGCGTTGATGGAGCAGTCGGCGCTGCAGCCCACTGAAGCGGCCGCGGCCGGCCTGATCGACCGGGTGCTCTACTGGCAGGATCTCGAGGCCCAGCTCCTGGCCGGCGCCAAGGGCAAAGGCAAGGACAAGGTCAAGATGCTGCCGACGATCTCGCCGGCCGCTTACCGCGACGTCGATTGGTCGAAGCTCGGGCCCAAAGGCCGCGAGACCGTGGCCGTGATCCATGCCCAGGGCATGATCGGCGGCCGCGAAAGCGGGATGAACCCGCTGCTCGGCTTGACCATGGGCCACGAATCGATCGTGCGCGAGCTACGGCGAGCGCGCCAGAGCGAAAAGGTCAAGGCCATCGTCCTGCGCGTCGATTCGGGCGGCGGCGAATCGCTGACCAGCGACCTGATCCGCCGCGAGGTCGAACTCTGCGCGGCGGCCAAGCCGACCGTCGTCTCGATGGTCGACGTGGCCGCTTCGGGCGGCTACATGATCAGCTACTGCGCCACCAAGCTGCTGGCCAATCCGCTGAGCGTCACCGGCTCGATCGGCTCGATCAGCGCCTTCTTCGACGCGAGCGGCTTGTACGAGCGGCTCGGGGTGGGCAAGGACGCGGTCACGGTCGGCCCCATGGCCGAACTGGGACGCGACGCCCGCGCCCCCACCCCCGCGGAATGGCAGGCGTTCGAGCGCGCGCATATCGCCGGCTTCGAGGACTGGATGCGCGGCGTGGCGGAACACCGGAACCTGACCTTCGCGGAGGTCGAAAGCCGCGCCTACGGCCGCGTGTTCACCGGCGCCGAAGCCGCGGCCAACGGACTGATCGATGGCGTCGGCAACCTGCAGGCCGCGGTGCGCGAAGCCGCGTCGCTGGCCGGCATCGCGCCGGAAGTGCCGCTGAAACTGGTTCATTTGCCCGAGCCGACGAGTCCTCTGCAACAGATCCTTGGCGGCGGCCGCGACAGCGGGGGCGAACTGTCAGCAGGGCCGGCCGCAACGGTCGCCGCGTGGCTGCGCTGGGAGCTCTACCGCCTGGTGCGCCACGATCTGTTGGCGACCGTGAGACTGCTGCGCAGCGGCAGCGGCCTCGTCGACTGATCCCTCGGCGTGGACGCGCGCGTTCCGGCGCGGGTGGTTCCCGGACCACCCGCGCCTCTGCTTCCCCCTGGCGGCTTCCTTATTTCCGACCGAACATGTCCACTCACTTTGTCGGTCGGGCCGGTCCGGCCGGCCGGTGTCTTACCGGGGAGCGTCATGGCCAGTTCGTTTCAAGAACTCGATTTTTCGCTCGGGCAGGACATCGACCTGTTGCGGGCCCATGCACGGGAGTTCGCCCGGCGCGAGATCGCGCCGTTGGCCGAACGCATCGACCGCGAGAACGCCTTCCCGCAAGGACTCTGGCGCAAGCTGGGCGAAACGGGCCTGCTGGGCATCACGGTCGGCGAAGACTACGGCGGCGCCGGTCTAGGCTACCTCGCACATGTGATCGCCATGGAAGAGATCAGCCGCGCGTCGGCGTCGGTCGGCTTGAGCTACGGTGCGCATTCGAACCTCTGCGTCAATCAGATCTACCGCAACGGCAACGACGCGCAGCGCGCGAAGTACCTGCCGAGACTGGTTTCAGGCGAGCACGTCGGTGCGCTGGCGATGAGCGAGACCGGCGCGGGCAGCGATGTCGTCGCCATGCATTTGCGCGCCGAACCCCACGGCGACCACTACGTGCTCAACGGCACCAAGATGTGGATCACCAACGGCCCTGAAGCCGACACCCTGGTCGTCTACGGCAAATCGGCGCCCGACCGCGGCGCCCGCGGCGTGACGGCGTTCCTGGTCGAAAAGGGAATGCCCGGCTTCACGACGGCGCAGAAGCTGGACAAGCTGGGCATGCGCGGGTCGCAGACGTGCGAGTTGGTGTTCGCCGATTGCCCGGTGCCCGCCGCGAACGTGCTCGGGCCGGCCGATCGCGGCATCGAGGTGCTGATGAGCGGTCTCGACTACGAGCGGGTGGTGCTGGCCGGCGGACCGCTGGGCATCCTGCGCGCCTGCCTCGACCTGGTGGTCCCCTATCTGCACGAGCGGCGCCAATTCGGGCGCGCCATCGGTCAGTTTCAGCTCATGCGCGCCAAACTGGCCGACATGTACACGCAGACCAACGCCGCCCGGGCTTATGTCTATACCGTGGCGCGGGCCTGCGACCGCGGCGAGACGGCGCGCAAGGACGCGGCCGGCGCGATCCTGTTCGCCGCCGAGACCGCGACGCGCATGGCTCTGGACGCGATCCAGATGCTCGGCGGCAACGGCTACATCAACGAGTATCCGGCCGGCCGCCTGCTGCGCGACGCCAAGCTTTACGAGATCGGCGCCGGCACCAGCGAAATCCGCCGCCTCTTGATCGGGCGCGAGATCTTCGAAGAGACCCATCCCGAGGGAGCCCGGGCGGCCAAGGCCCGCCGCAGCGAGGGAGGCGGAGCGTGAGCGTGATCCAGAGCCGCGTGTTGACCCGCAGCGACCGCTTCCGCGAGAACGACCAGGCCATGCGCGACCTGCTGGCCGACCTGCGCCGGGTGCTCGACGAGGCCGCGCGCGGCGGCGGCCAGAAAGCGCAGGCCCGGCACCTCGCGCGGGGCAAGCTGCTGCCGCGCGACCGCGTGCAGGCGCTGCTCGATCCGGGCTCGCCGTTTCTGGAGCTGAGCCAGCTGGCCGCCTACAAGGTCTACCGCGAGAGCGTGCCGGCGGCGGGTCTGATCACCGGGATCGGCCGCATCGAGGGGCGCGAGTGCATGGTCCTGGCGAACGACGCCACGGTCAAGGGCGGTACCTATTACCCGCTGACGGTCAAGAAACACCTGCGCGCCCAGGAGATCGCCGCGCGCTGTCATCTGCCGTGCGTCTATCTGGTGGATTCGGGTGGCGCCAACCTGCCGTACCAGGACGAGGTCTTCCCGGACCGCGATCACTTCGGCCGCATCTTCTACAACCAGGCCGTGATGTCGGCTGCCGGGATCGCCCAGATCGCGGTCGTGCTCGGGTTGTGCACCGCCGGCGGCGCCTACGTGCCCGCGATGGCCGACGAGGCGATCATCGTCAAAGAGCAGGGCACCATCTTTTTGGCCGGCCCGCCGCTCGTCAAGGCAGCCACCGGCGAAGAGGTCACGGCCGAAGAACTCGGCGGCGCCGATCTGCACACCCGCGTCTCGGGCGTGGCCGACCACTTCGCGCAGGACGACCGCCACGCGCTGGCGCTGGCGCGCCGCGCCGTCGCCAATCTGAACCGCCGCAAACCCACCCAGCTCGAACTACGCGAGCCAACGCCGCCGCTCTACGATCCCGCCGAACTCTACGGCCTGGTGGGTTGCGACCTGAAGCGGTCGTTCGAGATCCGCGAGGTCATCGCCCGCCTGGTCGATGGCTCGGACTTCGACGAGTTCAAAGCCCGCTTCGGCGAAACGCTGGTTTGCGGTTTCGCTTACTTGCACGGCTATCCGGTGGGCATCCTCGGCAACAACGGCATCCTGCACAGCGACTCGGCGCTGAAGGGCGCGCACTTCATCCAACTCTGCTGCCGGCGCGGCATCCCGCTGTTGTTCCTCCAGAACATCACGGGGTTCATGGTGGGCCGCAAGGCCGAGACCGAGGGCATCGCCAAGCACGGCGCGAAGCTGGTGAACGCCGTGGCCTGCGCCCAGGTGCCGAAGATCACCGTCCTGCTGGGCGGCAGCTACGGCGCGGGCAACTACGGCATGTGCGGCCGCGCCTACGATCCGGCGTTCTTGTGGATGTGGCCGAACGCCCGCATCTCGGTGATGGGCGGCGATCAAGCGGCCGACGTGCTGGCGATGGTCAAGGCCGAGGGTCTCGCGCGCGAGCACCGGAGCTGGTCCGCCGCGGAGGCCGAAGAGTTCAAAGCCCCGATCCGCGCGCGCTATGAGCAACAGGGGCATCCGTATTACGCGAGCGCCCGCCTCTGGGACGACGGTGTCATTGACCCCGCTCAAACCCGCGACGTGCTCGGCCTCAGCCTGTCGGCGGCGTTGAACGCGCCGATTCCGCCGACGGTGTTCGGGGTTTTTCGCATGTAGGCGTCGGAGGAGCCGTGGAACTGAAACGCACGGATTGTCGGGCCGACATCGACGCGCGGGGCGTCGTCACGTTGACCCTGGCCAGAGCCGAAAAGCACAACGCGTTATCCGGCGCCATGGTGCGCGAACTGGACGAGCTGCTGCGCTGGGCGGGCGAGCAGCCGGGCGTGCGCGCGTTGATCGTGCGCGCCGAAGGCAAACACTTCTCGGCCGGCGCCGACCTCGCCGACATGCAGAAGATGGCGGTCGCCGACCGCCAGGAAAACCTCGACGACGCCACCCGGTTGGCCAAGCTGCTGCGGCGGCTCGATACCTTCTCGCGGCCGACCTTGGCCGTCGTGCAGGGCGCGGCGTTCGGCGGCGCGGTCGGCCTGTGCTGCTGCTGCGACTCGGTGATCGCCGGTCCGCGCGCGAGCTTCTGTCTCAGCGAGGCCAAACTGGGGCTCGCGGCGTCGGTGATCTCGCCGTATGTGGTGCGCGCCTTGGGGCCGCGCCGCGCGCGGCACGCCGTGCTTACGGCCGAGACGCTCGACGCCGCAACCGCCCTGCGCGACGGCCTCGCGCACGAAGTGGCGGACGATCTCGAAGCGGCCGCCGCGCGCTGGACGACGCACGTGTTGGCCGGCGCGCCGGGCGCCCAGGCCGCCGTCAAGGAACTGGTGCAACGTATCCACGGACATCCGGTCGACGACGAACTGATCCGCGAGACCGCCCTCTTGATCGCCGAGTTGCGCGGGCGACCCGAAGGCCGCGAGGGCCTCGCCGCCTTCTTCGCGAAGCGTCCGCCCGTCTGGGCCGAACCCAAGGAGTAGACCTTGCTGCGCAAGCTGCTGATCGCCAACCGGGGCGAGATCGCCGGCCGCATCATCCGCACCGCGCGCCAGATGGGCATCCGCACCGTTGCGGTCTATTCCGACGCCGACGCCGACGCCTGGCACGTGGCCCTGGCTGACGAGGCCGTGCGTCTGGGGGCCGCGCCGAGCCAGGAGAGCTATCTGAACCAGGAGCGTATCCTGGCCGCCGCGCGCCAAACCAACGCCGACGCCGTGCACCCAGGCTACGGTTTTCTTTCCGAGAACGCGGCCTTCGCCCGTCGATGCGGCGAGGCGGACCTGGTGTTCGTGGGCCCGCCGCCCGCGGCGATCGACGCCATGGGCAACAAGAGCCGCGCCAAGGCGATCATGGCCGCGGCCGGCGTGCCGTTGCTGCCCGGCTACCATGGCGACGATCAGGACGACCAGGTGCTCGCCGCCGCCGCCGCCGAGATCGGTTATCCCCTCTTGATCAAAGCCGCGCTGGGCGGCGGCGGCAAGGGCATGCGCGTGGTCGAGCGGTCGGAGGACTTCGCGGCCGCGCTGGCGCTGGCCCGCGGCGAGGCCCGCAGCGCCTTCGGCGACGACCGCGTCCTTCTCGAGCGCTACCTGCCGCGGCCGCGCCACGTCGAGGTGCAGGTGTTCGCCGATACGCACGGCCACTGCATCTACCTGGGCGACCGCGACTGCTCGATCCAGCGCCGCCACCAGAAGATCGTCGAGGAAGCCCCCGCGCCCGGCCTGACCGACGGTCAACGCCGCGCGATGGGCGAGGCGGCGGTCCTGGCCGCGCGGGCGATCGACTATGTGGGGGCCGGCACCATCGAGTATCTGTTCGGCGACGACGGCGGCTTCTACTTCATGGAGATGAACACCCGTCTGCAGGTCGAGCATCCGGTGACCGAGATGGTCACGGGCCAGGATCTGGTTCGGTGGCAGCTCCTGGTCGCCGCCGGCGAACCGCTGCCGTTGCCGCAGGACGACGTGCGCATTCACGGCCACGCGATCGAGGCCCGCATCTACGCCGAGGACCCCGACGACGATTTCAAACCGTCGCCCGGCCGCATCACCTACATGGCCGAGCCGGAAACCTCGCGCCACGTGCGCGTCGACAGCGGCGTGCGCGAGAACGACACGATCTCCAGCCACTACGACCCGATGATCAGCAAGCTGATCTGCTGGGACGAGCAGCGGCCGCTCGCCATCCGCCGCATCAACCGCGCGCTGGAGGAGTACCGTATTGTCGGGGTCGCGCATAACCTCAATTTCTTGGCCAACATCCTCGACTCGCGCCCGTTCACCTCGGGCGACCTGTCCACCCGTTTCTTGAGCGACCATGCCGCGCTGCTCGTCGGCACCAATGGCCTGTCGCCGGTGCGGTTCCAGGCGCTGGCCGCGCTCTATCTGGTGGAATGCCGGGCGCGGCGGGCCCGGCAACGCGACAGCCTGACCCATGATCCCCATTCGCCCTGGTCGGCGCTGCCGGCGTGGCGGCTCAACGGGCCGGCCCGCGATACGGTCCGTCTGCTCGACCACGAAGGGCACGAGATCCTGATCGGCGTGGACTGCGACGGCTCCGGCCGCTACCGGCTGGACGTGGCCGACCGCGAGATCCGCGCCACCGCCCGCCTGCAGGGGCGGCGACTCTTCGCCGAACTCGACGGCCACTCGCTCAAATCGACCGTGACGGCCACGCCGTCGGCGGTCACGGTGCACTTCCGCCAGCACGTGCACACGTTCGCGCTGCCGGCGCCCGCGCACGCGGCCGAGGAGAACGCCGGCGGCGGCCGCCTGACCGCGCCGATCAACGGCATCGTGGTCGGGGTACAGTGCCGCGCCGGCGAAGAGGTTCAGCGCGGCGCCGCGCTGATGGTGATCGAAGCCATGAAGATGCAGTACAACATCTGCGCGCCCGAAAGCGGCACGGTCAAGGACGTGCTCTATAGCGTGGGCGACCAGGTGCTCGAAGGGCAACCGCTGTTGGTTCTGGAAGGAAGGGCCTGATGCCTGGGCAGCGAATCGCCGCGCCGGCGGCATTGCCGCGCCGCATGATCCGAATCGGCAACGCCGGCGGCTACTGGGGCGACGACCCCGGCGCGCTGCGGCGCCAACTCACCGGCGGGCCGCTCGACTACGTGACGCTCGACTATCTCGCCGAGGTGACGATGTCGATCCTGCAGGCGCAGCGCGCCCGCAATTCGGAACTCGGCTACGCCGGGGATTTCCTGGCGCAGATGCGCGACTGCCTGCCGTTGCTGGTCGAACGCGGCGTGACCGTGATCACGAACGCGGGCGGCATCAATCCTCTCGGTCTGGGCCGCAGAATTCAGGCGCTGGCCCGCGAGTTGGGTCTGGCGGTCACCGTAGGCGTGGTCGACGGCGACGACATCCTGCCGCGCTTGGGCGACCTTGCCGCCGGCGGCGACCCGCTGGCCAACATGGAAACCGGCGCGCCGCTTGCGCCGGTGCGCGCGCGCGTGACAGCGGCCAACGTCTACCTCGGCGCCGAACCGGTGGTGCGCGCGCTGCAGGCCGGCTGCCAGGTCATCGTCACCGGGCGCGTCACCGACACCGGCATCACGCTGGCGCCGATGATCCACGCCTTCGGGTGGGCCGCCGACGACTGGGATCGCCTGGCCGCCGGCGTCGTGGCCGGCCACATCATCGAGTGCGGCGCCCAGGCGTCGGGCGGCAATTTCACGGACTGGCGTACGGTGCCCGGTCTTGCGCGCGTCGGCTATCCGATCATCGAAATGAACGAGGACGGATCGTTCGTCGTGACCAAGCACCGCGGCACGGGCGGACTCGTGTCGACCGCGACTGTCAAGGAACAGCTCGTCTACGAAATGGGCGACCCCCGCGCCTACATCTCACCGGACGCCATCGCCCGCTTCGACACCATCGAACTCGCGCCGGCCGGACGCGATCGGGTGCGCGTCAGCGGCGTGCGCGGCGCGCCGCGGCCGGAACGGTTCAAGGTGTCGATGGCGTATGACGACGGCTGGAAGGCCGCGGGCACGGTGCTGATCAGCGGTCCCGAGGCCGTCGCCAAGGCCCAAGCCGCCGCCGCCATCTTCTGGCGGCGCCTCGGCCAACGCTACGCCGCCGCGCACACGTCGGTGGTGGGCAGCGGTTCGATCTGGCCCGCGAGCCTCGGCCGCTGCGAGCCCGACGAGGTGCTGTTGCGCCTGGCAGTGCGCGACCCGGACCGCGCCAAGGTCGAGGCCTTCGGCGTGCTCCTGCCGGCCTTGATCCTGTCTGGACCCAGCGGGATGGCGGTCACGGGCGGGCGGCCGAAGCCGACGCCGGTCGTCGCCTACTGGCCGGCGCTGATTCGGCGCCGCAGCGTCGCGGCGCGGGTCGTGGTGCTGGCTGCAGGCGGCGGCGAGACCGCACAGACGATCGAGTTCACCGACGCGGCTCCGGGCGCCGCGCAAGCTCCCGCGCCGGCCGGACGCCGACCGCGCGTACGCGCCTGGCCGGGACGCACGCGCCGGGTCAAGCTCCGCACGCTCGCGCACGCGCGCTCGGGCGACAAGGGCGACACCTGCAACATCGGCGTGATTGCTCGCTCGGAGGCAGTCTACGACTGGCTGCGCGAATCGCTGACCGCGGCGGTCGTGCGCCGTTTCTTCCGGGGTATCGTCAAGGGCAAGGTCGTCCGGCACGAGGTGCCTAATCTGCTGGCGCTGAACTTCCTGCTCGAAAAGGCGCTCGGCGGCGGCGGTACTGTGTCGTTGTTGCTTGATCCGCAAGGCAAGACCCTGTCGCAGGCGCTCCTGGAAATGGAGGTCGAGGCGCCCGCGCGAATCGTGCCCAGAGAAAGGCGTGACAGACCGGCGGCGCAGTGCTAGAGTGCCCGCGCCTCGACGTGGATTCCCCAGGGGAAGGAGGACCCTCCATGAAGAAAATCGTGTGCGGATCCTTGGCTCTGTTGCTGCTGGCCGGAGCCGCGTTCGCTCTCACGCTGATCGTGTCGGTCACGGCGGCTCCCTACACGGAGGTCGCCGGCAGCGGCGTTGCCGATGGACCGACCCACCTGTACCTCTCCATCTTGCCAAGCGCCGAGATTCACAAACCGACGACCATCGCTACGGTCTACGAGGGCAATCAGGTCATCTGGACCGGTCCCGCGGTGGCCGTCAAGGAGTTGAAGATCAAGAGCTACACCGCAGATGCCCTCCGCCGCTACACGGTGGAGATCCAGGAGACGGACGGCATCACCGTCACGGCGCAGCTTCTCTACGACTGATCACGCTGCCATGACAGCCCGCTGACCCCGAATGGTCGAGGCTCGGGGTTTGTCCGCCGCCGGAACGAACCGGCGACCGGGTCGCCACGGGCATGTCGAGCCCGGGCCGGCAACGGCCCGGGCTTTGTCGTCCCGGATCATTCAGGCGCGCGCGGGCGGGAGTCGGGAACCGTCCCGCCAGATGCGCGCCTAG
>Ga0334887_1003802_pt1 | contig 14452 bp, 14 predicted proteins | sample GraSluR1_MG_10_FD_207217 | JGI IMG/M metagenome (GOLD analysis project Ga0334887, IMG submission 207217) | Sludge microbial communities from methane-producing bioreactor in Wageningen University, Netherlands - Granular Sludge_18_07-R1 | ecosystem: Engineered > Bioreactor > Anaerobic >...
AAGAGAATGAAGAGCAAGTGCACGCGCTTTTGGCTGAGTTTCCGCTGATTCATGCCAAATTGCTTGATTACTCGGTAGAAGAGCTGCATGCCTATACTGGACTCGAACGAATCTTTGACCCGACAGAGCGGGAATGAAATCCTTTTTCAACTCAAACCGCCATCGATCTGTTGCTCCTGAATCAAAAAAGAAGGTGTATGGTTTTTGGGATCCTCTGGAAAACCCAGCAAATGGAACACCTTGAGAGCGTTGCGCATTCTTGAATGGTGGGACCGAAAGTAATTTATGTCAGATCATTGCAAGGAAAAGATGAATCGGGATCACTTTAATCATCTGGTCCATATCCATTGTCTGCTTCGAAACAACAATCCCTCGTTTGAAGGTTCTGCCTATGGTGGATAAGTCACTTCTTTGGATATGGTTTTGGCGTTTCAGCTCGATCGGGACCTTGTCAATCAACAGATCCACTTCATGACCTTCTCTTGAATACCAGTATCCGCAACCGATTAGCTCATCAAGACCATTCTCGAGAGAATGGTTCAATGCGAATAGACAGTTTGCGGCAAACAGGTTTTCGATGATTGCGCTCTTGCTTAGTTGAATCGCCAGTTTCTGCATCAGCACATCGAGAAAAAACCGATCGCAAAAGTATAGCTTCTTCTGTTTTTTCTCAGCAGGGAAACCTGTGTGTATATCCAAAGCTTTCATTGTGATCAGAACGAAGTTCTTCCCCAATGCTTCAACATATTTTTGGAAGGTTTTGGTATCGATTTCTATCTCGGAAGCAGCTCCATTCCATGATAATCGGCTGGTAATCCTTCTTCCGATATAGGTAAGTACTTGGATCAGTTTGGACCGGGATAGTCCCAGTCTTTCAATATCGCCAATGAGGATATCCCAGAATACTTGGATCAGAGGCATGGTATCTTTTCCTGTGAAACAGGCTTCGATCACTGAGGGAATGCCACCAGATCTTTGGTACTGCGTCCATTCGACCTTCAATTTCTCTTCAATCAGCACCCATTCCATCATTTCCTCTTGAGAAAGGGTGAGAATATCGTTCAGGCTTTTTCGGGGGGGCAGTGGTTCTATTCTATGGGACAGGTATTCTCGAAAGGTAAGGGGAAGAAGGACATGGTCGGATTGAATATCGCCTTTCCTTCCTGGTAATCGCTCTGAATCGCGTTTCAGATCCCATGCTGAAGAACCAGTGAGCACAAATACTTCCTCTGACATCTGTGTATTATCACGGACCTCTTTAATCGCTCTCTGCCATCGATCCACCATCATAATCTCAACGATGAATATGTATCTTTTTTCCTCTTTCTGGGAAAACTGAAGAAACTGCAACAATAGAGTCCGGAGTTGGGAAAAGGAAGAAACTGTATCCAATGGTAAATACATCACTGCCCTTCTCGGTTGCATGCCGATCAAAGAAGCAATAGCGGCTTTCATCAGGGTTGATTTGCCAATCTGCCTTGGCCCTCGAACGATCGTCACTCCATTTGAACTCAAGTCAAGACGGTTCATGTAATCCCTTTGAAACAGCTTGCCTTTGATCCCTTTCGTAAGCATAGTATTCAAGCTCTCCGAATCGCTATCTGTACTCCACCAAGGGTTGTACAAAGCCAAGGTTGAGAAGTCCACTTCCTCCCCTCCTTGTATGATTATCCCACGAAATGCTATTATATGGATTGATAATCCATAAATATCCTACTTTTTGTGGATTGTTAATCCGCATAATGCTTGTATTTTCCAAAACCAAATCCAACTTAGCCATTGCGATCGGAACAATCCATGGTATGATAGAAAGGGCGGATTCGATGAACATCAATGCCGGAACCCGATACAAAGGAGCTGACCGAAAGTGCAAAACCCAGAGGACTATTCTTCGGATATTGAATTAATCCTCGAAAAGAGATATGACAACGGGTGGGATTTTTGGACAACACCGGATAAGCGATTGAGCAAAGGCGGTCCTTTTTCCGCTCTTGAGAGCGCTCTTCTTCTCAATGAACTGGGTGTGCCCTCTTCGAATCCGATTTTGCAATCCGTTGCGGGGTTGATTTATGATTGTTTGCGCAAAGATGGGCGGTTCAAGCTCTCCCCGAGTGGAGCGATTTATCCGTGCCATACCATTCACGCGGCTAATGTTTTGTGTAATTTGGGGTATGCAGCAGATGAACGACTTCAACAAACGATTCAGCATTTGCTCGATATTCAAAACAGCGATGGGGGTTGGCGCTGCAACAAGTTCTCCTATGGTCGGGGACCGGAAACCGAATCCTCCAATCCTTTTCCTACATTGATTGCCCTGAATCTTTTTCGATTCACGCCGTATGCGAATCAAGAACCGGCTCTTGATAAAGCCGTCGATTTTCTGCTGGACCATTGGGTAATTCGCAAGCCGATTGGCCCGTGCCATTATGGAATGGGGACATTGTTTATGCAGGTAGAGTATCCTTTTTCCAATTATAACCTGTTTGTGTATGTGTACGTTTTGTCTTTCTATCATCGTGCGAAGAAAGATCCTCGGTATCTGCAAGCGTTGCAAAGCCTGGAGTCAAAAATGATTGCGGGGAAGATCGTCGTTGAGAGAGTGAACCGGAAACTGGCTCATTTTTCCTTCTGCAAGAAAGGGCATCCAAGCGTCCTGGCGACAAAACGGTATCTCGAACTGAAAAAGAACCTAACTTAAGCGTAACGGACCGAAAACACAGTGGTTTTCCTGTTGCTATCACAGGGGAAGCGCTCTCGAAACGCAAAGGAAGGTGAGAATCATGAACGCACGAAAAAAAAGAGTATGGTATGTCTCAATTGCAATTGTGGCATTTGTCTTGGCGTTGGTTTTTCTTCTGAACCGTGATCGGATTGATCTGGCCATTCTGGGAGTGTGGCCTGCTGAAGAAATCCGGTTTTCGGGATTCTCCTTGGAAGCCAAAGACTATGTGGGAGAACTGGAACGAACACTGAAAGCCATAGACCGTTGGTATGGACTGAAAGAAGCCAAAGGACTTCAGATCGAAGCGCTCCGAAACGAGTTTGTTCCTCTCATGAAAGAAGCGCAGAAAGAAGAAGAGTTTTTCAAGGTGATGACAGCATTGTTTGCTCGACTAAACAATGCACATTCAAACTATCTCTTTCGTTCCCTAATGACAGGGGTCCGGATCGATGCACAACAAATTGAAGGAAAGGTTGTCGTGGTAGCGAATCGGGAAGAACAAGAGACTCTGGGCGCTTCCATACAAGAAGGCAGCCAAATTGTCGAAGTGGATGGAATGCCAATTGACCGGTGGTTGGCATCAAGGAGGCAATGGATCTCTGCTTCGACAGATCACTGGTTGGCCTTCCGAGCTACGGAGGAGCTCTTTCAACGATATGCCTTTGAAGAGATCGTTCGAACCTACCGGGTTCTGCTTCCTACTGGGGATGAGAAAGTCTATTCCGTAGCGCTCAATCGTCCATTCGCTCAAATATTCTCAGACCAAGAACTGCCAAAAGTCGTTTCAAAAGGGTATGGGGAGATCGCTTACATAGCGATTAACACGATGGAAGATGGGGTTGTCGAACACTTTGATCACGCTTTGGAAGATTTGCTGGATCATAAATACCTGATCATCGATGTGAGGGAAAATGCCGGGGGCAATTCACTGAACGCCGTAGAAATAGTCCGTAGGCTGATTCAAGAACCCACTCCCGTTTTATGCCCCCACATTACCGTCAAACCATATGACATAGTTAATTTTCCTGGGCGTGTGGGTGTTCTCGTGGGACCCAAAACACTTTCTGCGGCGGAAAGTTTCGTTTTTTCGCTTCAAGAATCGGGTTTGGCTGTTTTTTTTGGAACCCATACGGGTGGAGACTCTGGGGGAGGACCGGTAACTTTTGAGACCGTCAACCGCATGTACTTCCGGTTTCCCACCCGAAGCGCCGATCAAACGTACTCGGGTAAGTCCATGGAAGGATATGGATTGGAACCAGATTTTTTTGTGGAGCAAACTCACTCGGATTTCTTGGATGGGAGAGACACCGTTTTGGAGTACGCGATTGCCTTTTTTCAAGAGCGTACTCGCTAAAGATTTGGTATTCCTGAGGTATATGAGGGTTCAGCCCGTTTTCAGTTGTCTGGAGATATCAGTAATGTCTTTCAATTTGTGGCGTTTGATAAATGAAGCGATTCCGGACAAGATTGAAGTAGGTAACTCCGGATTAACCAAATTCATCGTACCAATACCGATTGCCCTCGCCCCAACCATCAAATACTCAATCGCATCATCTGCGTATGCTATACCTCCCATTCCAATCACGGGAATATCGACAAACCGAGAGATTTCATATACCATTTTCAAAGAAATCGGTTTAACCGCAGGACCCGACATACCCCCCGATAGAGTTCCGAGAGATGATCTGAATCGATTAATGTCCAAGCTCATCGCAGGGATGGTATTGATCAAAGAGATAGCTGAAGCCCCTGCCAGGCATGCCGCTTCTGCAAAAGAATGATCAATGGCCTGGAAAGGGCTCAATTTAGCGATAATCGGAAAAAGACTCAGTTTTGCAGATTGCTTCACAACTTCTCCCATTCGGTCTGTTTGCATACCAAATGCCAACCCTTCGTTGTCGACGTTTGGGCAAGAAAGGTTAAGCTCAATCGCGATTGGCCCATTGAGTGCGTTCAGTTTTTTCACCATAACACAGAATTCATCTACCGAATGACCACTTATGCTAACGATGACCGGGAAACTCACTTCTCCATATATCTGATCATAGCGATCGACAAAGGAATCTATTCCAGGGTTTTCGAGTCCGATTGAATTGATGAGCCACAAAGAACCCTCTCTAAGACGTGGTTGGGGATTTCCCTGTTTGGGAGAATAGGTAATGGTTTTGGTAACAACTGCCCCAATGGGTTGATCGTTTAGGAGCTCAAGATAGGGAATTGGGATCCCAAAGGTCCCAGATGAGATGATTATCGGGCTTTTAAGTATCCCCAAATCCCCTAGATCCGTAGGAAAATCACATTGCATTCCAATCCACTTCTTTCATTTCAAACACCGGCCCATCAAAGCACACCCTTTTCCCCCCCGATAGTGTGGTGATCGTGCATCCATAGCAGACTCCCAACCCGCATGCCATCTTTGCCTCAAGTGAAACCTCCGTACATCGTTCCGAAAGAAATGGAACAAGTGCTTTCAGCATGCTTATTGGCCCACAGCAATAGAAACGATCGTAAAGTTGGATCGGTATTTTTTGAAGCTGATCGATCACATTTCCGGTTTTTGGATGGCTGCCGTATTCAACGGTTGTTATCAGCTCTGATGCGGTCTGGGAAAAAGTGCGGATAACCTGAATCGGGATATCTTCGACCTTCCTGAACCCAAATAGCGCATCTACCTTCTCGTTTTTTTGATGAAGTGCCTTTGACAAAAGTTGAAGAGAAGCCAAACCACACCCGCCTCCAATCAGCAGGTTTCCTCGTCCCTGTCCAATTGAAAATCCTTTGCCTAAAGGGCCAATCATTTTAATCTGTTTGCCTACCTGGATATCGTTGAGCCAATTCGAACCTTTCCCCGCCCGTCTGATGAGTAATGAAAGAGTTGATTGGCTTGAGTCATATATCGAAAAAGGCCTATTCAGCAGAAGTCTTTCCGGGTCACACGACACTTCCACAAATTGGCCAGGAACAATGTTCCTAGCAATCTTCTCTGAATGGAAGACCAACACATGCATGTCCGAGCTGACGGGTTCATTGCTTAGAACTAAACATTCTTCAGCAACAATACTCATAGGGTTCCTTCAAAAGGGAAAACCATTTTCCCCGATGCGATCGTCGCTTTGATTCGTCCGGTTAGGCGCTTTCCTAAAAAGGGCGTATTCTTTCCATTTGAGTGCATAACAGAAGGTTCAACCATCCACTTCTCTTCTGGATCAAAAAGGAACAAATCCGCTCGTTTCCCTTCTTGGAAACACGATGGTTCCATACCCAATAATCGGGAAGGGTTTCGGTTCAGCAAAACAAGAAGCTTATCAAGGGGCATTTTCTCCGATCGAACCAGATAATCAAAACAAAGTGGGAATAGGAGTTCAACCCCGGAAAAACCCCGGGCGGGTTTATCAGTCATTTTATCCTCGATTGTGTGAGGAGCATGATCTGAAGCGATCATATCAATCAAACCTGAAGCGATTGCTTTCAAGATGGCTTGCCTGTTGTTCGCATCACGAAGAGGGGGATAGACCTCATATGCTCCTGGATTATTTTGAGGCTCGACTTCGATAAAGTAATGTGGGCATGTTTCTGCTGTGAAAGGGATATGCCTTTGTTTCGCTAAATCCATCCACTCTACAGATCTGGAGAGACTCACATGCTGGAGGTGTAAGCGTCCTCTAACTTTTTCATTTAGGAAAAGGTCTCTGAGAATAACAACCGATTCTGCTTGATCTATTCGCTCGTCCATACCCCTGCTTTCAGGATGATCAGCAATAACAACCCCATGGTTCCTCGAAAATGATAAAATCGCTGACAAATCTGACATGGAATCGATGGGATAACCATCATTTGTAAAAAAAGACGCCCCCATTTCTCGTAAGCTTTCCCAATCGCTTCTTTCCTTGGTAAGGTCGCAATTAATTGCGCACGACTGGATGATCGAAATAGGAGCATCCTTTTGATACGAACGCACATGCTGAAGGGTTTCCGGGCGGTCTGGGCATGGGATCAGATTGGGCATCGCACAAAAAGTGGTAATGCCTCCGGCAACAGCTGCCTTAACAGCCATCTCGACAGTTTCTTTGTAGTCATATCCTGGTTGCCGTAAATGGACATGCACATCAACGATACCCGGAATCGCCCATAATCCTTTAGCGCGAATCGTTTGGGCTCGGTCATTCTTTATATGACTACCTATTTGGGTGATCTTTCCATCGACGATAAGCAGATCGTATGGGGATGGATCTGTTTTTTTTCCGTCAGGAATAAGAACATTGCGAATCAGTAACATGGTGCCCTCCAAAGAAGGTTGAGAAGAAACCGATCAACTTCGAAAACACATCCAAGTCCAAGCTTTCTTTCAGCGAGTGACTTTCTCCTGATTCATTCGGAACAAACAAAAGATTCGCCGGGAAATAATGAGAGACTTCAGCAATGTCGTGCCAGGACATGCTTGGCATGAAAACTGACGAAATGTCTTCCTCTTGAAGCGCTTTTTGAATCATCAGCCCACAATCCGAATCCATGATTGCGACATCTTGCTGGGATATCAAGGCTGATTGCACATCAATCCCTTTATTCGAAAATGTTTGATCGCACCAATCCTGCAAGTCTCTATGATATGCATTCAGATATCTACCGTTAATGCCGTGAAACCAGAGATCATATTCATCACATTCGGTTTGTTGTCGATCTGAGTGACTGTACCCACCACGTTTTCTGGTCCATACTTCTCCACCAGTTCTCTAACCTTCATAATCGCACGGGAGGCTGCGAGCAACGAATCCTTTCTCTTGGAATGATCCATCAGGCTTGAATGGCCTGTTTCTCCATTGAATGTCAGTGTAACTCGCATCTGCCCGGCAATGGTGTTCACGATTCCAACCATGGATTGCGCGTTGTGTAACACCTGAGATTGGTCGACATGTACCTCATAAAAATGGGCACGGTGACGGATTTGAGGTCTATCGACCTGAGAAAGGGAAGCATATTGGCTTTTTTGGATCAGTGAACTGAGTCGATCTCTTTTCCCGATTCGCGCAGGTAGGTCATGGACGCTTTCTAGACCTTCGAAAAAGGCTTTTGAACCAACCGAAGCTTGGCCAAATAAAGATGATTCTTCACAGTTAAACGCGATGAGGTCTACATCATTCCTCGCTTCGGGTTTCAATTGTTCCAGAAGGATCAACCCAAATACAATTCCCGCAATCCCGTCATACCATCCTCCCTGGGGAACAGAATCATAGTGTGAGACAAAGTATGCTTTCTTGTTGTCAGAAGATACCTCTTCCCTGTTTGAGCTGAACACATTCCCCATCGAGTCGATGGAAACCATCTTGCCTAAAGAATTCAGAGACTGCTGTAAGTATTGAATACACTGATCATTCTCCTTGGAAAAAGGAAGGCGCGTAACTCCTATCTGAGAAGATGAGATTGCAGCAAATCTTTTAAAATAGTGAACAGCCCTTGCTTTAATCTGGTTCAACATAGGATGCCTTAACTAGCGGAAGATTCATGCCATGTCAATAGTTTTTCCTGAAGCTTTTTCATGCCCACATCCAGAAAAAAACTCAATAAACTGATAACGGTGATCACTGCGATAAGCAAGGTAATATCATACATCTCGTTGCCGAGGATCAACAGAAACCCAAGACCAGCTCTGGAGCCCATCATTTCTCCAATCACGGCTGCTGTAATTGATAAAACAAGAGCAACACGCAAACCAGTCATTAAGTAAGGAAGCGAATTCATCATTTCCAGTTTTATCATGACTTGCCAGGGTTTTGCCCGTAACACTTTCATCAGATGGTAATAATTCTTCTCGGTCGATCTGACACCCAGAATCATGTTGATCATGACTGGGAAAAGCGTAACCAATGCAACGAGTACCACTTTTGACCAGATGCCCAATCCGAACCATAAGACAAAAAGAGGGGCCAGGGAGATTTTGGGGGCAGTTTGGAATATGAGGATATAGGGAGAAAACGCCTTTTCAAGAATTTCCGCCTTTGCTAGAATATAACCGAAGACGACACCCAAGCCCGCTCCAATTGAAAAACCATATACAATCTCTTCCAAGGTTGCCAAAAAATTTCTTTGAAGAACAGACGTTTGAACCAATTGGATCAGTTTAAACAGAATGTCTTCTGGAGGCGGGAGGATATGGGTCGGTGTATTGAGCATTGTCACCATCAGTTTCCACACGACGATGATGCCCAGAAAAACAGCAAAACTTAGAAATCCAGATCGTGCCCTTATTTTCATACCTCTCCCTCCGACTCTTGGATTCAGGTTTTACATCCTTGGAATGATGAAATCTGCGGCATTAACTTTTGTGGGGATTGTTTGATACTCCAACATGATATCGATGGTTTTCTGCCATCGGTCAATATTACCAAAACCAAAGCCAAAGGGTTGTGTATCTTCGCTCACCCATAAGTAACCAGCATAGATATCGGTAAGGATCGCAGCCATATACTCTTCCCGGCCTACATATGTGGGGGAATACTTAGCAATCGCTATATAGGTGGCTTCCAACATGTTTTCTGGATCAGAAAGATATGCCATAATTCTGCTGAACGCACGGGTAAACTTAATGGCAAGTTCTGGACGTTCCTGCAGTAAACGATCTCCTGTAATAATCACATTTCCGAATGAGGGTAAAAACTCATCGGATCGGAATTCTCCCACTTCAATTCCCTGATAAGCCAACTCGAAGGTCCTCAGCATAGAAAAGCAAATCGCATCGACACGTTTGTTGACAAGGGCTGGTACAATGGCTTCCGTCCCTATGATTTCCAAGTGAATATCGTTGAGGGTCATGTCATTTTTTTGTAGTAAAACTTGTAACTGGACAAAGTTCGGGCTTCCATAAGCCGTGATCGCAATCCGTTTTCCTTTCAAGTCTTGAGGAGTCTGAATGCCGCTGTCTTTAAGGAAGATTGTAGAGCCTAACCCATGCTGATATGTCGTATGAATTACATTGACTGGGATGCCTTGGGCCCTGGCTGTAATTACGGGTTCGCCGTTGGGGAATCCAAACTCAACATTACCTACTGCTGTATTTCTGATCACGTCAGATGCGCTACCAAAAAGATAATCCACCTCTAGGCCTTCTTCTGCAAAGAATCCCAGTTCAATACCCATATAGATGGGTATGTAGTATGGAACAGCCGACCCTTCGATTTGGATCGTCACTTTTTCTGCAAAAGCAAAAACAGCGACTAACAATACCATCACCACTAATACTGCCTTTTTCATAACTATCCCTCCTTAATTTGGGTGTAGTTCAAAAGGATCGCTCTTCAAAATTGGTTTGAAGCGCGATTTTGATCGTTTTAAGTTGCATAACCCGATAATCACTCAACCATAGATTGGTTGATCGATTTCCGTGAACAGCAAGAATATTGGCTGCTTTCATTCCCATCAGACTAGCAAGGGTGTATATGGTCTCGGTTTCCATATCAAAGTTGATGACACGAAGTGATTGCATCTTTTGGATCCAGCCGGGATCGACCAGATTTGCAATGACAGAAATCGGTCTGCCCTGTCCTGCATAGTACGAATCGACAGTTGCTCCGATCCCTACAAAAGGGGTGTGGCCGCTTTCTAGGGCGCTTTTGAAAAGGGCTACAAGCAAAAAAGGGTCGGCAACTGCAGGGTACTCTGGCATAGCATAGGTTTTTGAGCTTCCGCCAAGGCGGATGGCCCCTGAGTTCATAATGATCTCCCCACAAGGAATCCTTTCATCCAAAGCACCACAACCCCCTACCCTGATTACCTTATGTACACCCAACTCCCTCAATTCAACCATTGCGATCTCTGTTGAACCTCCACCGATGCCTGTTGAGCAAACGCCAAATTCCTTCCCTCGATATGATCCGATCCCTATTGAAAATTCTCGATTTTCACTGAGGATCGTGAACGAATCGGCCAACTCCGCAAACAGTTTTAGTCTTCCTGGATCACCAGGGAGGAAAAACAAATCAGGAACCTCCGTATTCACATGAACTCTCAGATGGGGCAACAACCCATCCACGATGGGATTTTCTGCAATGCGTTTCAGTGGAGCTTTACTCATCACGTACCCTCCGTAAAAGCGAGTTTTGATTCATGCCAGAAAAGCAGTTTTTTCTCCAGAAACTCAATACTCCAGTAAAGGATCAGGCCTAGAAATGTCGTTGCTAAAATCGAAGCCATAAGCAGGTTCGCATCATACATAGCACTCCCAAAGACCAATAAATATCCCAAGCCGTTCTCACCCGACATCCATTCAGATACAATCGCCCCGATGACCGATTGAACCATAGCTATTTTTAGTCCAGCCATAATCAGAGGCGTCGCCAAAGGAATCTTCATTTTCAAGACTCTTTGCCTTTCTGAGGCCCCGAGAACGGTCATCAGGTTTTCATAGTCTTCAGAGACTGAACGCATACCCAGAATGGTGTTGATCATGACAGGGAAGAAAGCGGACAAAACAATTAAAAGAAGCTTCGAAGGCATACCCAAACCAAACCAAATGACAAAGAGCGGAATCAATGAAATTTTGGGTGTAGCTTGAAGAAGCATAACATAGGGCGAGACAATCTCTTCAAAGGTTCTGTTTCGAGCGGAGAAGTACCCCGCAAAAAACCCGAGAACTGAACCAATCGAAAAACCAATCACAATGGTATAGAGAGTAACCCATCCGTGGCGAAAAAAAGTACCATTCGTCAGAAGATCCCAGAACTTCTGTCCAACCGTTTCAGGAGAAGGCAATATATAGGCCGGTACATTTTGGATGATGATATATCCTTTCCAAAACCCAAGAAAGAATACAAGGAACAGGATGGAAAGCGCGGATATCAAGATTTTTTTGCCCACCAAAACCACCTGCAATCTTTTATTTAAGGAGTTCTCTTAGTTCTTTCACCAAACCATAGAATTCTGGAGAAAGCTTGGTATCTTCCGTTCTTGGTCGCGGGAGCGTAACGGCCAGATCTTTTAGCACTCGACCGGGCTTTGTTCCCATCACAATAATCCTGTCAGAAAGGTATAGAGCTTCACTGATGCTGTGTGTGACAAAGATCACCGTCTTGCGGGTAGACTCCCAAATTTCCAAGAGCACATTGTTCAGATTATCTCTTGTAATGGCGTCCAAAGCACCAAAAGGTTCATCCATCAAGAGAATCGGCGGATTGTAGGATAAGGCTCGGACAATGGATACTCTTTGTTTCATACCACCTGAAAGCTGACGGGGATAGGAGTTTTCAAAACCCACAAGTTTTGCCATCTGAAAGAGTTTTCTGACATGCGCTTCGTCTGTTTTTTGACGGTTTCCCATAATTTCGAATGGAAACAAAGCGTTATCAATAGCAGTTCTCCAAGGCAACAATACGGAATCCTGAAATACAAAACCAAATGGGGGTGTTTGATCCTTTCTCGAAGCATCAATAGAGACTTCTCCGGAAGTTGCCGGTAAAAGATCGGAGATAATCTTCAACAAGGTGGATTTTCCACAACCAGAAGGGCCTAAAAGCGTAACAAACTCCCCTTTGGATACGGAAAAAGAGATATCTTCCAGAGCTACAAATTCCTTTTTGGTTTTTTTACTTCCACTGAAAAAAGTCCTTCTTACATGTTTCACATCTACGATCATTTCGCTCATAGCGGCTCCTAATAACTATATTTGCTGATTTCCAATGCAGCTTGCCTAAGGAACTTAATAATCGGATCTCTGGTTGACTTTTCTATGAACCGTTGACCCGGGGCAATAGATGTAATGCTTGCAGATACATGACCTCGGCGATCAAATACAGGTACAGCGAGCGCCTGTAAACCAGGCTCGTATTCTTTATCGCAAAAGGCATACTCATCTACACGTACTCTTTCAAGTCTCTTTGAAAACACTTCAACTGGACATTCAACAGCAAGAGGATCCTCATTTCGGTGGGAAAGACACATGAGTTTTTCTGCTTTAGCCGGATCAATGTATGCTACTATGGCAAGACCTGCTGCAGTGCAGTGTACAGGTAGATATACCCCTGAACGAGCGCGAAAGCGAAAAACCCGATTGCTTTCTATGGCCATGATCGATGTTACGCCATTATCCGTTAACTCACTCAAAAAGACAGTCTCGTTGATCCTGTCACGCAACTCGGTTAGGATTCGCTTGAGCGTATCAAGATTCATCTTCCAGTAGATTTCCTGAACAAGAGGAACGATTCTGGGGCTCAATCGATATTTTCTGGTTTCATCGTTTTTGGTTAAAATATCACATTCGACAAGATCATTAAGAATCCTGTGAGAGGAAGACATTGGAATGCCTGATTTTTCAGACACTTCGATTACACTACCTCCTGTGATATCGCCTTGAGCAACAACACTGACCACAGTAAGCACTTTTCGAAGATAGTTCATATTCCACCTCGCGGAATAGTGATTCTATAATATGGGATGATTCTATCTCATTTTGAAAAAAAGCGCAAGTGTCGTTATCGGTAGTTAAGAGTGAATAATCGCGAAAGAATGGAGAAAGCGATCATTTTCGGGGATTATTGCAAGGATTCTTCGCAATTCGTACTTATTATAATCAAATATAACCCATACGAAGGGAGGAAACAAAGATGAGTTGGGGGGGAATGCCAAATGAAGAAAAAAACCAGATCTGGATTTCGCTAATGATGATTCCAAATCGTTTAAGGAAAATCCTAAGCTCCTGGTTTGCTTGGGGAAGTGGATGATCCCTTTGATCAATCCAACAGGTCCTTCGAGGTCTTCTTCAAGGGGCGATTAGGAATGCCCGAATCCGTTGGATCACGATTTTCACATTTTCGATCGATTGCTCGAGGTTTCCCCGAACTTCGAAGGAATGGCCACAAGCGGGTAATTCCATTACTTCCAGGCGATTGGCGCTTATGATTGTTCCTGCGTCTTCCGGAGAAAACCTTGGATCTGCCGTACCGTAGATTAAAAGGGAACGATTGGGCAACTGCCGGGCGTAGGCATAAAAGGATTTGATCCCGTCCGCTGGGGTTAACCAAACAAGTCGATCCGTTTCGCGAATAACCCCTTGTTGAATCTGATTTTTCATGTGATAGGTGCCAAGAGATTTTCCGATGAACATCGCCTCTTTATAGGGAGCAACCCATTCTTCCACATGATCTCCAATAATCTGGGAATCAGTATTCAACCACTTTTTCCCTTCTTCCTGCGAAACGCCCTTCATTGATTCTGCATATCGGAGGTCGATTCCGTAGCTGTCTATCTTGAGCATTTCCAGCATAGGGAAGAGATAGAAGAAGATCGGACAAGTCAGGGTGTACCCAAACCCCGGATATACAATGCACAGCTTTTCTTTGTGATCAAGAGATGTGCGCACAGAAATCGGATGGTCCTGATACCCCATTATCGTCATAAACGGTCCTCCATTCATGTTCGCGCCTGCGCTGTTGTTGATTCCCATTCCACTGCGTATGTATCTAGATGCATTTTAGCCCATTCTATGCCGTTTCTTACCTCTTTTGGCCATGGCACCAACCGTTCCTCCTCTTCAGGGTGATCGTGAATGTACTGGGTAAAGAGGGCGATAATGGTTGCGGAATCTTGGTGGGCCCACTTCTGCCATGTATCCATCCCCATACGGTAATACATTTTGGATCGAATATGATCCAAATTGCTTCCCATCCGGTAGAAATCGCACATACGAACCATTTCATCGACTGCCCTTCGATCGAGCCTCATTTGGTCAGAAAGGCGGGTTCGCTG
>Ga0334887_1003806_pt1 | contig 14444 bp, 9 predicted proteins | sample GraSluR1_MG_10_FD_207217 | JGI IMG/M metagenome (GOLD analysis project Ga0334887, IMG submission 207217) | Sludge microbial communities from methane-producing bioreactor in Wageningen University, Netherlands - Granular Sludge_18_07-R1 | ecosystem: Engineered > Bioreactor > Anaerobic >...
GAACTGGTAGACCGTCTGGGCCAGCGTCGCCAGCAGCGGCGGGGCCAGGACGTTGGCGCGCTGCCCGTCCAGGCCGGGCCGGGCGTCAATCCAGCCGTCGTCGCGCTGCACAGCCAGGAAGTTGCGCACCATGCCCTGGGCCAGCTCCGGCGCGGCCAGCGCCACCGTCCCGGCGATGGTCAGCGCGTCGGGAACCGTCTGCCCGCCCCAGGGAGAGGCAAAACCGCCGCTGTGCGCCCCGCCGAGGGCGTAGCCCTGGTTGGGCTTGCGCGTGCTGACGAACGAGGGATGGGGCAGGCTCCCCGACGCTGCCAGGAAGCCGCGCAACACTAGCTGCTGGCTCCAGGCGAGGGCCAGGTCCCAGTCCGCGCGCCCCGTTTCGACTTGCGGCGCGGCCTCAGCGCGGGCGTGGATGGCGGCCAGATGCGCGTCCCAATCCTCAACGACCAGCCAGCGGTGAGCCAGGGCCAGGTTCTCGTCGCGCAGGGGGCGCGCAGCCAGCACCCAGCGGAAGGTGACCGCTTCGCCCGGCGGGACGGTCTGCGCCCGGCTAAGCTGGGCGGTCGCGCCCGTCTCGCGCGCGCCTTCCAACAGCAGCACCGGCTGCAGGTGCGGCAGCCGGCCCATCTGCAGGGCGACCAGGCCGCCCTCCAGTGTCAGGAAGAGCATGGGCAGTGCCTTGTCCTGGCGGGCGACCTGGGCCGTCAGGTCGAGGCGCAGCGATTGGGGCCGGTCGCCGCTGTTGCGCACGGTGAAGCGCCCGCCGACCGCCTGCGACTCCATCGTCCAGAATTCGGCGGTCAGGGCCAGGGAGGAGGTCAGCCCGGCGCGGACACGCAGCAAGTCCGGCGCGAAGGCCGCGAGCACAGGCGGGGTGTGATATCCCTGTGTCTCGTAGACCTTGCGCCCGCCGACGCCCCACACGGGCACGATGCGCGCCAGACCCACGCGCCCGCCGTAGCGCGTCTCCAGGCTGAGCGCCGGCTCGGTGGGGCCGCCCAGGCGCAGCCCCCAGACCTGATCATCGTGGTAATCGGTGCGGCCGGCGCGGGCGTCCGCCGCGATGCGGGGGGCCATCGGGTCGCCGGGCTTGAGTTGCCATTCGCGCATGAGAACCTCGTTGAAAAATGGTTATTGGTTGTTGGTTATTGGTTGTTGGTTGCTGGCAGGGTGTCCCTGAGACGAGGCTGTTCTTACCAATCACCAAGAACCAAGAACCAATCACCAACGACCAAGAACCAATCACCAACAACCAGCTTCTCCCCTACCTTAATACAAACCAGCAGCCGGGGAAAGTGGGCGCGGCAAGCTGTCGGGGGAATGTCAGGGTGTGCGGGGAAAAACAGCAGGCGAACCCTGGTCGGTCCGCCTGCATGGTGATCGGCTCGGAGTATGCGCGACTTACGATGCGGCGGTCATGCGCCAGGTGCCGCCCTGGCAGTCGCCGCGAATGTTTGCCTCGAAGAAGGAGATGCTCTCGTGGTAGAGCGTGGTCAGGCGGTGCTCGCCGGGGCCGGGCAGGTATTGCCCGCCCTGCACGTACCCGCCCGCGATGTAGGTGTAGTTGCTGGTTAGCTCGAACTCCGGCGTGATTGCCCAGCCGAGCGCATTCTTGAGATCGTCGCGCGTGCGCCACAGCTTGCCGAAGCCGCGCCGGGGCTGGAACGTGCCTTCGGGCGGGACGAGACTCTCGTCAATCTCGGCCTCGCCTTCCTCGAAGGTGTCGTTGTAGCAGAACCAGTCGCCGCCTGTGCCGTTGTCCTGCGGGACGTTGACCATCACCCAGATCTGGCGGGTGTGGCGAATCCAGAACATGCGCCCGTGCTCGAAGACCTGCTCGGCGATCTGCACCTCGGCGGCGACGTTGGTTGGGAAGCCCGCCGGCTGCGGCGTGGGCGAGGGCAGGGCGGGCGACGGGCTGGCCGAAGGCGCTGGCGTCGCGCTGGGGGCCAGGGTGACGGCTGCCGTTTCGGTCGCGGTCACCGTTGGCGAGGCGGCGGGCGTCTCCGTCCCAGGCGTCTCCGGCGTCGGCGAGATGACGATGTAAATCTGGGTGGGCGGCGGCTCGTCGCCACACGCCGCCAGGATCAGCCCGGCGACGAGCAGACCCAGCAGGATCAACGTGGTACGCATGGCATTCTCCACGATAGGTATCTGGCGGGACGAGGCGGGGATTGTAGCAGAGCGGCGCACGCGCGCAAAGACGCGCGCGCCGATCATGGGCCAGCCGTCAGCTAAAAGGCGGGCAATCAGTGTGGGGACTCGTCGCTGGTCTCGTCTTCCTCGATGATGATCGCCTGGTACGTCTCCACCTGCAGGCGCGGGTCGCGCCAGGCATCCGGGTCGGCGCCCATCTTCTGCGCCAGCAGCATCAGGAAAAGGCGCGGGTCGGGATAGTTCTCCCATACCTGGGGCAGGAAGGTCGCCCGACGGCGATCCAGGCGCAGCGTGACGCCATCCACGCCGGGGCGCAGCTTGCGCAGCAAGTCATCCGGGTCGGAGAAGTCGAGCGGCTGCGAGGGAGTGAGCACGCTGATTTCCAGGTGCAGGCCGGGCACTTCATGGGCCTGCACGGGCGTGAAGCGCGGGTCGTAGAAGGCGGTCTGCACGGTCATGCTCACCACTTCCTCAGCCAGCGGACGGCGGGCGACCAGCGTCCCCGTGCAGCCGCGCAGCGCGCCATCGTCGCGTCGGCGCAGGGTGACAAAGCAGGCGCGTTCCTGGGCCAGGGCGGGCGGCAGCGCGTCTAGGTCTACATCGGGCAGCTCTTCCCCGGCGGTGATGCGTGCCAGCGTCTCGCGGGCCAGCGCCAGCAACAGGCGTTGCTCCTCGCGCGTGTATGCGTCAGGCATTGAGTCCCCCTGGGCGGTCATGTCGTTAGCTCCAGTATAACCCCAAAATGGGTGGCACTGGTGCCCGTGTGGGGGCTGTTGGCGGCGAATTGGCTAGGTGCGGGCCTGGAGCTGAGCTTTCAAGCGCGGACAGGCGTCGGAAGTATCTGGAACTGGAGGCAGTCTTCACTTTACCTCACCCCCACTCGGCGCTGACGCGCCTCGTCGCCCCCTCTCCGCCGGCGGGGAGGGGGTGGGCCAAGCACAGCGAGGCCGGGGGTGAGGTCAACCAGCTGGCGTCGGCGAGGCGCTGCGCACCTGGCTACTCGTGGGGCGTCAGCAGCCACGTCCCGACCGCGTGGGCGCGGACCGCTTCCGCGCTGAAGTGGTGCGCGTGGTACTGCCCGCTCGACCACAGCGGAATCATGTCGGCATAGTGTTCGCTCTGCGGGCTGCCGCTCTGACCGGTAGTGTGCACCATCCGTGAGTTGTCCCAGTCGCTCAGGTCGAGGATCATGCGCATACTGGGCAGGCTGACCAGCGAGAAATCGCCCGACCCGACGCGCCAGCCCGTCGCGTTGATGACCTCCGGGCCGCCACTGGCCGGGGTCTCGCGGTTGAAGACGGCGCGCAGCACGGGCAGCGCCTGATCCAGGCGCGGATCAAGCCCCTCTGGAAGCTGGCCAATCGGCGCGGCCTGGAAGCGCGCGACGTGCAGATCGCCCCACTGCCACGCCATCCAGTCAGCCCCGTAGGTGCCCTCCATGAAGTCCAGCGCCTCGCCCAACGCCCCCGCGACCAGCGCCGCCGGATCGCTCTGGCCCGTCTCCGCGTTCGCCCACAGCGGACTCGCCGGATCGTCCAGAATGAGCGAGAGCCGGTAGATGGTGAAGGATTCCTCCCAGAACGGTACCTCGTCGAAGACCAGGGGGACGAAGCGATCCCAGAAGGCGTTGAACAGCGCCGCATGGGGGCTGTCAGCGTCGTTCTGCAAGTCCCATTCGCCCAGCCAGGCGACCGCTTCCTCAAGCCGGGCATCGCCCAGGTCGAGCGCGGCCAGCCAGGGGACGGTCAGCGCCGCCGCCGCGCTGTGGTTGTCGAACTGAATGGCGGCCAGCGAGTCCAGCGTGTGCGCGTCCTGCGCTTGCAGCAGCGTTTCGATGCGCGCTGCGCGGTAGCCATACGACCATTCCGAGGCGATGGTGAACGGGAAATCCTCCGGCGCGGCAACGGCGTTGTTGGCGGTGACGATATATCCGGCGGCGGGGTTGAACAGGCGCGGGTTGTCGAGCGGGTCTACATAGCCCCGCCACTCGTAGGCGGCGGAGGTGCCCGGCACGGGCCGCGAGCCGTCGTGCCCCTCGGCGCGCAGGGAGATGCGCCCGGAGGTGATGTAGCCGATGTTGCCCTCCACATCTGCGTAGACGAAGTTCTGCGCCGCCAGGTCGAAGAGGCTCACCCCCTGCTGGAACTCATCCCAGTTGCGCGCGGCGTTGATGGTCAGCAGCGCGCTGAAGTTGCGGCTGGGGTCGGCGGCTGCCCAGCGCAGGGCCACCGGCTGATCGGCGCCGATCACCTCAGTGACAACCGGCCCGAAGCGCGTTAGTTCTACTTCCAGCGTGACCGGATCGGCGTCGAACGGGCGGATCGTCTCGGTGATCACCTCCATGTCCAGCCACTCGCCCTCGTAGCGGTACTGGCGCGGGTTGGCGGGGTTCAGTTCGAGCAGGTAGAGGTCCTGCACGTCGGTGCCGACGTTGGTCACGCCCCAGGCGATGTCGCGGTTGTGGCCGATGACGATGAAGGGCACGCCGGCGAAGCTGAACCCGCTCACGTCGAAGGGGCAGGCGTCGCTGATCTCGACGCAGTGCAGCCCCACCTCGTACCAGATGGAGGGCATGAGGATGGGCAGGTGCGGGTCGTTGGCCAGCAGCGGCAGCCCGCTGGCCGTGCGCGCCCCGCTGACGACCCAGTTGTTCGACCCCAGGCCCACGTCGCGCAGGGCGGCGACGGTCTCCAGGCCCGGCAGCGTTGCCAGCGCGGGGAGTGGTTCTGCCTGATGCGCCGTGACGGGCGCGGGCGTCCAGCCCGGCTCAAGAATGAGCGGCTGATGGGCGTAGTCATAGCTAGGGGCGAGCGTCGCCAGCGCGTCCTCGCCGAACTCGTTGATCAGGCGCAGGCGCAGCAGTTCCGCGTCCATGTTCGCGCCCAGGCCGAGGGCCATCACCTGCAGCCAGGTGGCGCTGTTGAGCGGCGTCCACGGCTCGATGGCCGTCACCGGCGGCGCGCCCAAGCCCTCGCGCAGTTGGTTGGCGACGGTGTACTCGATGGCCGCGTCGCCGGGGGCTTTGCCCGCCAGCCAGGCGTTCACGCCGTCCGCGTAGGCTTGCAGCAGGCCCAGCACGTCGTCTGGCAGGTGGTCGAGGTCGTTCTGCGCGTTGCGGGCCAGGCCCAGCGTGCGCAGGTAGCCATCTGTCTCCACCAGCGGCGATCCGCCGATCTCCGACAGCCGCCCGCTCCCCTGGGCGCGGAACCACTCCATCTGCCACCAGCGATCGGCGGCGTGGACGTAGCCCTGGGCCATCACCAGGTCGTGGGACGTGGTGGCGTAGATGTGTGGCACGCCCAGTGCGTCCCAGTGGATGGTCACGTCGCCGTCCAGCCCCGGCAGCGTGAAGGCAGTGGCTTTCTGTTGGGCGCGGGCGGGCGCTCCCGCCGTGCCTGTCACGATCATCGCCAGCACCAACAGCAAGGCGAGTTTGCGCAGCATGAGATCACCTCCTTGTAGCACACGCCGACCTGCGGCGTTGTTTCCCAAGATTATGCGCGAATCCTGGTAATTGTCACGGGCCGGGCGCATGTGGATTTGGGGGCAGAGCCTCACCGCAGAGACACAGAGAGAGCAGAGAGCGCGGAGAAAGGCATAGTCCCCAGTTCTCCTCAGATGGTTTTCTCTGCGTCCTCTGCGCCTCTGCGGTGCAATGTCTTCCGCTCCGGGCAGGCCGCGTTCCCTCGGCGCGAGCCGCTTTGCGCGCGTGTTGGCGAGGCCGTATAATGGCGGCAACTGTCCGCCGCACGGGGAGGTATGCACGATGAGCGCCAACGATCTCGCGGCCCGCGCGCGCCCAAAGCCCTTGACTGACGAGGAAGCGACGAACTTCGAGGAGCTATACCTGCTGCGCGCGCGCATCCTCGGCGTGCTCATCCGCGACGCGCGCCAGGCGGCGGCGCTGGGCCTGGAAGCGTGCGCCCAGTGCGCGGGCGTGACGCCGGAGACGCTTGAGGCGTGGGAGTTTGGGCGGGCCATGCCCAGCCTGCCGGAGCTAGAACTGCTCGCCTACCGGCTGGGCGTGCCGGTCAGCCATTTCCTGGCGGCTGACGACACGCTGGAGCAGGAGCGCCGCCCGGCGGTGGATCGGGGCGAATACCTGGCCCTGCGCGACCGACTGATCGGCGCGTTGCTGCGCTCGGCGCGCGAGGAGCGCGGCCTGGCCGTCGAAGCCCTGGCCGACGAAGCGGGCATCTCCGCCAGCAGCGTCACTGCCTACGAACTGGGCCAGCGTTCGATCCCGCTGCCGGTGCTGGCGTCACTGGCCTCGGCCTGCCACGTCCCGCTGTCGTACTTTCTGGAGAGCAGCAACCGCATCGGCCAGTTCCTGGCGCTGCAAGAGGATTTGCGGCGGCTGGCCGATCTGCCGGAGGAGATGCGCCGCTTCGTCAGCGCGCCCACCAACCAGCCCTACCTCGATCTGGTGATGAAGCTCGCCGCGATGGAAGGCAGCCGACTGCGCGGCATCGCTGAGGCGATCCTCGACATCACGCTGTGAGCGCGGCGCGCCCGCGCCATTTCTGGCCGCCCCCGAACGCGGTACAATCGCGCCCCATGACTGCTTCCCCACATTCCGCACGCGCGCGCTGGATTGGCCCGGCGATGCTGGCCGTGCTGCTGCTCGCCGCATACCTGCGCATTCACGACCTCAACGCCCAGGGCATGTGGGGCGACGAGGGCTGGTCTATCTGGCTGGCGCGCGGCGACACCCCGCGCGACCTGACGCTGACGATGGTCGCCGACCATCACGGCCCGGTCTATTCGCTGCTGCTGCGCGGCTGGGGCTTGCTGGCCGGGGAGAGCGTGCTGGCCCTGCGCTGGATCACGGTGATGTTCTCCATCGCCAGCATCGCGCTGATCTACGCGCTGGGCCGGGCGCTGTTCAACCCGGCGGCGGGCGTGGGCGCGGCGCTGGCCTTCGCGCTGATGGACAAGCACGTGGTGCTGACCCAGGAAGTGCGCGACTACCCGATGATCTTCCTGACCATGATCGCCATCGCGCTGTATTACGTGCGCTGGCGGCGCAGCCCGCGCGGGGGGAATGCGTTCTGGTTCGTGGCCTGGTCGGTGGTGGGGCTGTACCTGCACTACTACTGCTACATGGTCAACCTGGCCATTCTCGTGCACGCCGGGCTGACCCTGCGCGAGCGGGCGGCGCGACGGCACTTCCTGGCGCTCAACGGGCTGATCGCGCTGGCCTTCGCCCCCTGGCTGCCCATCGTCGTCCACCAGTACGTCGGCACGCCGGTGGACAGCGAAGTGCTCAACATTCACGGGATGCCCTTCGACCGCCACACGATTGAGTACCTGGCGACGGAATCCTTTGGCAAGCCGGTGGCGCTCTACGCCCTGCTGATGGTCGTGGGGGCGTGGGGGCCGCTGTCGAATCGTCTGCCAGGGTCGCTGGGGCGCATTCCGCGCGACCGGCGGCTGTCGGGCGCGCTGCTGGCGGTGCTGTGGTTTGCCGTGCCGCTTCTGATCACCTGGACGCTGCACACAGGCTACCCGCTGCTCACCGACCGCAACATCTCGGTGATCATGCCGGCCATTGCCCTGCTGGTGGGCGTGGGCCTGACGGCGTTCGAGCGGTTTGGAGGCGCTTTCCTCGCGGCGTTGATCCTCGCCAACGGCCTGCTGACGACCAGTTCGTACTTCGACAAACCGCCCTGGCGCGAGATGGCCGCCGACATTGGCGCAGCGTACCCCGGCGGCGGCGAGCCGGTGCTGCTGGAGGTGGAGGGCGCGCACGCCGCGCTGTGGTATCACCTGACGCTTGAGCTGCCGGTTGACGTGGATCACGTCGTCAACCTGCTGCCGCCTGAAGCCGAGGGCGAAGACCTGGCTGTGTCGCTCTACGACCTGCGCAAGCGTTACCGGGGCGATTTCATCCCGCGCCTGCAGCGCATCCTGGCCGGGACGGACGGGCTGTGGCTGGCCTACTGGGGCGACGAAGCCAAGAAGCACGACGTGCTCGATGCGCTGGCGGCGGCGGGCTTCGTCCGCACGGGGACGCTCGCCTACGAGCATCACGGCAACCCGATCTACGCCTACCGCTACGACCGGGCGGACTCCTTCGGCGCGCCGCCCGCTGAGTACGGCTCCATCTCCTTGTGCCGCGTCGTCCTGCCCGACGCTGCCCACCCCGGCGAGACCGTTCACGCCCTGCTGTGGTGGAGCGCCGCCGGACCTCCGCCCGCTGACTACACCGTGTCCGTCTTCCTGCTCGACGCGGCGGGGGTGCTGCGCGCGCAGCATGACGGTTTCCCTGCCGGGGGGAGCCGCCCGACCTCGGCCTGGACGCCCGGCGAGATCGTCTTCGACGCGCACAGCCTCCGCCTACCCGCTGACCTGCCGCCCGGCGAGTACACGGTCGGCGTCAAGCTCTACACGTGGTGGGACGGGGCGATCCTGCGCACAGCGGACGGGGCGGAGTACGCGACGGTGGGGACGATCACCGTGCGCCAGTGAGGAGAAGCTCATCGCAGAGGCGCAGAGGACGCAGAGGACGCAAGAAAAGGGAAGATTCGGGTGAAGAACACCTCTCCCTGCGTACTTTTCAGGGGCGGACAGGTGTTGAGATTGGGCTATAGTCTGGGGCGACTCTTCACTTTACCTCACTCCCGCTCGGCGCTGGCGCGCCTCGCCTCCCCTTCTCCGTTAACGGAGAGGGGGAAGAGCCGAGCGTAGCGAGGCCAGGGGGTGAGGTTAATCGGTCGCCATCTCAATGCTTCCCACGTTGCTGTCCGCCCCTGAACCTGCATACTCCTGAGGGTGCGGCAGCTTTTCGTCCTTCCTTCAATCTTCCCTTGTTCTTCTCTGCGCTCTCTGCGCCTCTGCGATTCAGAGTCCTTTTCTTCGAGTCTGTGACATCCCCGCGCTGGCACGAGTCGGCGAATGCGTGTACAAAGAGCGCAGTCAGGCTTATGGTGCGCATGACACGAGGGGAGATTGCCACATGCCAACCGCCGAAGAACTGAAAGACCGGGGCGTTGCCGAGTATCTGCGCGGCGATTACGAGCTGGCCGCCGAGACCTTCCGCGCGGCTGCGGCCCAGTACGAGGAGGACGGCGTTGCCGATATGGTCGCCGAGATGCAGGTCAACCTGGGGCTGGCCCTACACTCGCTCGGCCAGCACGACGCCGCGCTGGAACAGATGACCCAGGCCCACGCCGTCTTCGTCCAGATGAACGATGCGCATCGCACCGCTCAGGCCCTGGGCAACATGGCCCGCGTTTACGCCGGGCAGGGCAACAGCGAGCAGGCGATCACTAACTACCGCGAGGCGGCGGCCATCTTCAACGAGCTAGGCGACGAGGAGAACTACGGCCAGACGGTGCTCGCCATCGCCGACTTGCAGTTGCGCGGCGGCCAGATCATGAAGGCTGCGGCCACCTACGAGGCGGGGCTGGAGCACGTCAAGAACCCCAACGCGCGCCAGAAGCTGATGAAGAAGCTGCTCGGCCTGCGCAGCCGCCTGGGCGGCGGTTAGCCGATTCAAACCGATCTGTGCAATTTCGTAACAAACCCTAGCAGCGTCTTTACCGTCCGCCGTCGCTGGCTGTGCTAGACTGAGGAAGGGGGAATGAGCACAAACCGGCGCATGGCGATGAACGACGATCTGATTGGGGGAGCCGTTGGGCCATACGAGCTGGTAGACCGGCTGGGAACTGGCGGCATGGCCGGAGTCTACCGGGCGCGGCTGCCCGGCGATGGCCAGGCGGCGCTCGCCATCAAGGTGCTGCCGCTGCGCCCCACTGACCGCGCCGCGCAGCGCCAGCGTTTTCTGCGCGAAGCGCAGATGACCTCCCGCCTGCGCCACCCGCACATTCTGCCCGTCTACGACTACGGCGAGAGCAGCGGCAAGCTGTACCTGGTGATGAAACTCGTGCATGGCGGAACGCTGGCCGAACGGATCGCGCGCGGTCCGCTGGAGCCAGGGGAGGTTGCCGCCATTCTCACTCAGGTGGCCGGGGCGCTCGACTATGCCCACGCGCGCGGCGTGATTCACCGCGACATCAAGCCCCAGAACATCCTGTTCGACGCGGGTGGCGACGCCTATCTGTCCGACTTCGGCATCGCTCAGCCGGGCACCTGTGCCGGGCCGGAGGAAGCGCCGGGCTTCACCGGCACCGTCGCCTACGCTTCGCCGGAGCAGTGCCGGGGCGAGGAGCTAACCCCCACCTCCGACCTCTACGCGCTGGGCGTGGTCGTCTACGAGATGCTAACCGGCACGCTGCCGTTCCAGGGCAGCACGCCACTGGCGGTGATGCGCCAGCACCTCACCGAGCCGGTTCCCGACCCGCGCGCGGCGAATCCTGCCCTGCCGCCTGGCGTGACTGCCGTGCTGGACAAGGCGCTGGCCAAGCGTCCGTCGGCGCGCTACCGCTCAGCGGCGTCGTTCAGCGGGGCGCTCAACCGCGCGCTCTACAGCCAGCTAGATCAGCCCTCTGTCGAGCGAGTCGCATTGGCCGCCCCCACGCGGTCTCCTGCGCCGCCCGACCCCGCGCCGGACGCGATTCGCTTCCGGGTGACGCGGCGGCTGCTGGCGGTCGTGGCGCTCCTGCTGGCACTCCTGGCGGTTGTCGCTGCGCTGATCCTGACGCTCGTCCGCTGAGGCCCGGAGCCAGCATGACCAGGCACCTGCGCTATGCGCGCTACGCCATCGAGACGCTGCTCGTCAATGCCCTGATCGGCTCGACGCTCTACCAGCTTGCCGTGTACCTGGCCAACCGGCGCTTCTGGCGGCAGTCTCCGCCGCCGCCCGCTGAGAGCGCCCCGCCGGTGAGCGCCGTCGTCCCGCTGCGCGGCAAGACGCTCGACACGCTGGCCCTGCTGCACCTCATGGCCGTCAGCGCGCCGACTCCCGACTACGAGCTGCTCCTGGTGCTGGAGAGCGAGCGCGACCCGGCCTACGCTGCCGCGCAGCAGGTCGCCGAGAGCTATCCGGGCCGCGCGCGCATCGTGCTCAGCGGGCCGGCGGGCCGTCACGTGGACAAGCTGCACAAGCTCAACGCGGGTTACCAGGCGGCGCGCGGCGACCTGATCGCCTTCATTGACGTGCAGGTGCAGGTCAGCGCCGGGCTGTGGCACGCGGCCCTGGCCGCCCTGCAAGACCCATCGGTGGGCGCGGTGTTCGCCCCGCCGCTGGCCGTCGAGCCAGAGCACCGGGGCGAAAGCGGGCTGGGCGCGGGCGGCGAGATGCTCAGCGCGCTGCACCTCAATCACGCCCAGACCGCGCCGATCCCCTTCGCCGCCTTCGGTAACCGCCTGAACGCGCTGGCGAACGGCTTTATGGTCGTGCGGCAGCGCGCGCTGGACGAGGCGGGCGGGATGCTGCACCTGCTCGACGAAGGATCGGACGGGATCAGCCTGGGGCGCGCGCTGCGCGAGACCGGCTGGCGCATCGCCGCCGTCCCCGTCCCGGCGCTGATCGTGCCCGAACAGGAGAGCTTCAACGAGGCGGTGAGCCGGCTGCGGCGGCACCTGATCGTCAGCCGGGCCTACAGCCGCCCCACGTTCATCGCCTGGCCGTTCACCAACCCGCTGACGGTCGGCTTGCTGCTGGGGTTCATCACCGAGCGCGAGGGGCGCTGGTGGGGGCGGCGCACGTGGTGGGCGTTCGTGACGCTGCGCCTGGCCATCGCCTACGAGCTGGATCGGGTGCGCTTTGGGCGCGGGTTCACCTGGATGGCCTACGCCCAGTTGTTCATGCTGGACACATTCATCGCCCCGGCGCTGTGGGCGCGCGCCCTGTTCCAGCGCACCTTCACCTGGCGCGGGCGCACGTATCGCATCACCCGCGGTGGCAAGGTCACGGCGGAGGAGTGAGGGCGGCCATCGGGGATCGGCGGACGGCGTTGAGTGGTGGCTGGCGCTCGCTTTGCCAGGCACAGCACGCAAGAGAGGTGGGCGAAGTCTGTCAGGTAGGGGCGCTGCGCTCCTGCACCCCTAGGGGCGTATCGCCATATGCCCCTGCGAGAACGCCACCAGCCGCACGTCCATGCGCGGGCCGCTGCTTACCGCTGCTCGTTGAGATACCAGCGGATGACCGAGGCTCCCTGGCGCATTCCCTGAGCCTTGCCGCCCGTCTGGATGCCTTGCATCATGCGCGCGATACTGCTGCTGAAGCTGGCGAGGAGCTTCGCGGGGTTGAACAGGAGCGCAAGGTCATCCTGGGATGCGCTTTTCACCTGCGCTTCTAGCTGCTGTGCGTCCGCCTCAAGCTGATCGACCAGGGCGCGGAGTTGCGCGCGCACGGCCTCCGGCTCCTCGATCCCCGCGCCGAGCAGCGCCACGACGCCGCTCTCGACCTCGCTCAGTCCTTCGAGCATTCCCTGGGTATGCTGAGCCGCGCCGACTTGCTCCGCTTTGGACAGCGAGAGCCGCCGGAAGTCCGCGATCTGGTCGCGAATGGCCTCAAGCAGCAGCGGCAGCTTGTCCACCAGCGCCTGTGGCGGATCGCCGGGCTTGACCTGGCGCGCCTGGGTCACGTTGATCAGGCGCTGGGACTCGACCTGGGCCTGCATCATCTCCCAGAAGGATTCGTAGGGGGCGGCGCCCGGATTCCAGTCCGCGAAGAACCATGCTTCCCATTCGCCGTCCGGGCCGGTGACGCGCGGGTTCAGCAGGAAGATGGCGCCATCACCCGCCTCGCTGACGGCCAATGTGTCGGCCAGGTGGCTGTAATCGGCTTCGCCTGGCTCAGGCGGGCGCGGCGGCGCGGCGGCCTGCCCAAACAGGTCATGGCTGGAGCCGGCGGTCCACGCATCGATCCAGTCCTGGTGATGGGCGCGGAACCAGTCAATCTCTTCGACCGGAAGCAGACGTCCCGCAAAGCCGCCTGTGAACGCCCAGCCATTGCTCACGCTCAGGAAAGCGCGGTACGACGGCGGCAGCCTGACGCCCAGGCGCGCTTCAGTCGCGGCGATCTGTGGCTCGGTCGCGCCTGGATAGCCCAGCCACCCCTCGGCGACGATATGCGGCGGCAGTCCCGCCGTCGCCAGATCAGGATCCGCCAGAATCGTCTGGTTCCACGCCTGGAGAAATGCGCTCCAATCAAAAGCTGGCATGGGGTGCCTCCTGTGCCCGCGATTCCTCTCCATTGTAAAAGAAAAGGCGGAGTCGCGCTGCCGCAACCCCGCCTTGCTCTCCCTGCGACGCAGCCCGCTGTCCGGGCTACGATGCCTCTTCCTTTTCCTTCTGCGCCTGGGCGACGATCTCCGCCTGCAAGTGCGCCGGGACGCGCTCGTAGCGCAGGAAGTCCATCGTAAACACGCCGCGCCCCGCCGTCATCGAGCGCAGGTCGTTGCTGTAGCGTTGAATCTCGGCCAGCGGCACTTCGGCGGTGACGATGCTGCGCCCGGCCTCGCTCTCCATGCCTAGAACGCGCCCGCGCCGGGTGTTCATGTCGCCCATAATGTCGCCCATGTTCTCTTCGGGCACGGTCACCTTGACCAGCATGATCGGCTCCAGGAGCACGGGGCCGGCCTGCTCGAACGCTTCGCGGAACGCGCCGCGCCCGGCAATCTGGAAGGCGATGTCCTTGGAGTCCACCGGGTGCATCTTGCCGTCGTAGACGACCGCCTTGACGTACTTGACCGGGTAACCGGCGATGACGCCCTCATCGAGCACCTGGCGCACGCCCTTCTCCGTCGAGCCGATGAAGGCCCCGCTGATGGCCCCGCCGAAGACCTCGTTGCCGAACTCGAACTCCGGCACTTCCTCGTCGCCGCTGGTGGGGGTGGGCAGCGGCTCGACGCGCAGATGCACCTCGGCGAACTGGCCCGCGCCGCCGGTCTGCTTCTTGTGGCGGTAGACGGAGGTAGCGGATCGGGTGACCGTTTCCTGGTAGGGCACTTTGGGCACGCTCGTGTCCAGGCCCACGCCCATGCGCTCGGCGCGCTTGATGGCTACGTCGAGGTGCGTGCCGCCCATGCCCTCCAGCACGGCCTGCTTGATCGCGCCGTCAAAACGCCACTTGAGGGTGGGATCGGCGTTGGTCATGGTGTTGAGCACTTCATTCATCTTGGCGCTGTCGCTCTGTGTGCGCGGGTGCAGTGCCACCGCATAGATGGGCATCGGGAAGTGAGGCGACGCCACCTGCTTGCCGAACCCCTTGCTGGCCAGGGTGTGGCCGGTGTAGGTTTCGCGCAGCTTGGCCACCACCGCGATGTCGCCCGCATGAATGGTCTCCAGCGGAATCTGCGTCGAGCCGCGCATGGTCATCAGGCTGCCCATGCGCTCTTCGTGCCCGCGCGTCACGTTTTGCAGTGCGTCGTTACCCT
>Ga0334887_1003809_pt1 | contig 14440 bp, 12 predicted proteins | sample GraSluR1_MG_10_FD_207217 | JGI IMG/M metagenome (GOLD analysis project Ga0334887, IMG submission 207217) | Sludge microbial communities from methane-producing bioreactor in Wageningen University, Netherlands - Granular Sludge_18_07-R1 | ecosystem: Engineered > Bioreactor > Anaerobic >...
GGTGGACAGCCTGATCGACAACGGTCGCCGCGGGCGCGCCGTCAGCCGCAGCGGCAAGCGCAAGCTCAAGAGCCTGAGCGATATGCTCAAGGGCAAGCAGGGCCGCTTCCGCCGCAACCTGTTGGGCAAACGCGTCGACTATTCCGGCCGTTCCGTGATCGTGATCGGCCCGACGCTGAAACTGCACCAGTGCGGCCTGCCCAAGAAGATGGCGCTGGAACTGTTCAAACCGTTCGTCATGCGGCGGCTGGTGGAATACAGCTACGCGCACAACATCAAGAGCGCCAAGCGCATGGTTGATCGCTCCAGCCCCGAAGTGTGGGATGTGCTGGAGGAGATCTGCAAGGAGCGGCCTGTGCTGCTCAACCGCGCGCCGACGCTGCATCGCCTGGGCATTCAGGCCTTCGAAGTGGTGCTGGTCGAGGGCAGCGCCATTCAGTTGCACCCGCTGACGTGCGGCGCATTCAACGCCGACTTTGACGGCGACCAGATGGCCGTACATGTGCCGTTGAGCGAGCAGGCAGTGCAGGAAGCCCGCGAGTTGATGCTCTCCAGCCAGAACTTGCTCAAGCCGAGCAGCGGCGATCCCATCGTCGGCCCGTCGAAAGACATGGTGATGGGCGTCTATTACCTGACGGTGTTGGATGAGCGGCTGCGCAAGTCGCGCGGCGCCAACGGCAACGGCGGCGATCCGGCGCAGGGCGACGAGGGCCTGCCCACGTTCTCCACTATGGAAGATGCGGAATATGCCTACGATATGGGCGTGATCCGGCTGCGCGAGCCGATCCGCGTCTGGTTCACCAGCAGATACGACTCGGTTTCGCTGGAAGAATTGGCGATCGGCTCGGAGCGCATGGCCGCGTATGGCGAAGATGTGGGGCTGAGCGAGCGGGTACTAGATTCAGTTGCCGACCACGGGCTGCGTTCGGTCGGCGACCTGATGGACCTCTACGCACGCGGCGAGTCGAACATGGTTAAGGATGTGACCGGGTTTGGGCCTGCCGCTTTGGACGAAACGCGCGAGGTGTTGCGCGTGATCGGGCTGTTGGGGGCGTCTTGGCCGGCAGAACGGCTGATAACCACGACGGTGGGGCGCATCATCTTCAACCGCGCTCTGCGCGACGAGCTTTGGTTCGTCAACGAGGTGTTGGATCGCAAGGGCGTGGATGCGGTTGTGGCGCGCTGTTATAAACACCTGGGCCGCGAGGTGACCGCCGAGGTAGTGGACAACATCAAGGACCTGGGCTTCAGCTACGCCACGCGCTCGGGCATAACGATTGCGGTCAGCGATATCCAGGTGCCCGAGGAAAAGGCGGAGATTCTGGAGCGGACGACGCAGGAAGTGGAACTGTCCGAGCAGCAGTATCGCCGCGGCCTGATCACCTCTGAGGAGCAGTACAACCGCATCGTCGAGTTGTGGACGCGCGCGACTGATGATGTGACCGACGCTGTGAAGGGGCTGCTCAATCCGGTGGAAGGCTTGGGCGCGATGGCGCAGTCGGGCGCGACCAAGGGCGGCATCAATCCCATCCGCCAACTGGCGGGCATGCGCGGTCTGATGGCCGACCCGAACGGGCGCATTATCCCGCTGCCGATTCGCTCCAACTTCCGCGAGGGCTTGACGGCGTTGGAGTACTTCCTGAGCACGCATGGCGGCCGCAAGGGTCTGGCCGATACCGCGTTGCGCACGGCCGACGCCGGCTATCTGACGCGACGTTTGGTCGACGTGGCCCAGGACGTGATCATCACCGAAGAAGACTGTAACACCACTACCGGCATCTGGGTCGACGAGAGCCAGTCCATCTCGGTGGGGGCGCGTTTCTTGGAGCGCATCGCCGGCCGCTATCTGGCGGGCGATATTTCGGACCCGGAGACGGGCGAGGTGTTACTGCCCGCCGGCACGCTCATGACCGAGACGGCGCTGGCGACCGCTGCACGTCACAACATCAAGCGCGCTTTTGTGCGCAGCCCGCTTACGTGCGAATCGCGCTTCGGCATCTGCCAAAAGTGCTATGGCGAGGACCTGGCCCGCGGCGGCCTGATCCGCATGGGCGAGGCCGTGGGCATCATTGCAGCGCAGTCCATCGGCGAGCCGGGCACCCAGTTGACGCTGCGCACCTTCCATACGGGCGGCGTGGCCGGCAGCGATGACATTACCCAGGGCCTGCCGCGTGTCGAGGAGTTGTTCGAGGCGCGCAACCCCAAGGGTGAAGCGGTTATCGCCGAGATCGACGGCAAGGTCGATATCTACTGGGAGGGCGAGGTCCGCATGCTCAAGGTGAGCCGGACCGACCTCAAGACGCGGACTATCGAGATTCCCGCCGGCCACAATCTGTTGGTGGCGGATGGAGATCGCGTCCAGGAGGACACGATCATCGCCTTGCCGCCGGAAAGCGCAGAGGGCGCCAACGGCCATCTGGACGAGACCGAACTCGAGGCGACCGCTATCATGGCGGGCATGGACGGCGAAATCTATCTGAACACCGAGGGCGGCGGCGTACAGGCGACCGTGCGTCGCGAGGACACGCTCGTTTGGGAGACGCCGATTCCGGCCAACGCTCGTTTGCGTGTGGACAAGGGCGCAGAGGTGCGCGCCGGCGATCAGCTGACCGAAGGGGCCAAGAACCCGAAAGAGATTCTCCGCATCCAAGGGCGCGAGGCCTGCCAGTTGTACCTGTTGGACGAGGTGCAGAAGGTCTATCGCAGCCAGGGCGTGGCGATCCACGACAAGCACATCGAGGTCGTGTTGCGCCAATTGCTGCGTCGCATTCTGGTGCGAGCCACAGGCGACACCGAACTGCTGCCGGGCGAGTTGGTTGACCGCTTCGAGTTCGAGGACATCAACGCCGAAGTCGCCAAGAAGGGCGGACGCCCCGCGCGTGGCGAGCCGGTGGTGCTTGGCCTGACCAAGGCCGCGCTCAACACCGAAAGCTTCTTAGCTGCAGCCAGCTTCCAGGAGACGACACGCGTTCTGACCGAGGCGGCCATCCGCGGGCAGAAAGACGACCTGCGCGGCTTGAAGGAGAACGTGATTATCGGCAAGCTGATCCCCGTCGGCACCGGCTTCCATGCCCGCCGCCGGATGGCCGAGGAGGAGCAGGCGACCGACGAAATGTTCCTCGATACGGAGTTCTTCGAACTGATCGACGAGGACGAGGAACTGGAGTTGGACGATCTCGACCTGGCCGATCTGGAGATAGGCGATCTGTCGGGCGTGATGGAACTCGGCATGGAGCCGCTAGGCCTCTCCGATTCCGGCGATGAGGACGAGGAAGAGGAAGACGCCGACATCGACTACGAGTCCTACCAGGCCGACGAGAGCGACGAAATCGACGTCGATCTTTCGTAAGGTCCGAGCCGTCGCAGCCGGCGGTTGCTAGGAGAAAGCAACAGGGAGCGGGGGGATATCCTCTCGCTCCCTGTTTTGATTGCGCGTTGTATTGGGGTTCGCTAGCCTAGTTGTTTGAACAGCCGCACGTATTCGCGGTAGGGCGCGAAGCCGAACTTGCCGTAGAAGTCGACGATCTCTGTCCAGTCGATCACGCAGCCGTTGACGCCGTTGTCGTGCAGACGGCGCAAACCTGCGTCGAGGACTGCAGCGCCATAGCCGCGGCCGCGACGGTCTTGGCTCACGCCGATTGGGCCGAGCTGGCCCCACGGTCGCGGCAGGCTGTACGGGTAGTAGCGCTCCATCGGCCGCGGCGAGTCTTCGAGCGTAAGCTGGCAGAAGCCGTCGACGCCGCGCTCGGTCCAAAGGAGCATGACGTCGGAGATACGCCCACCGCCGTGCAGGTACTCCTCCATTTCATAGCGCCACCGCCCGGGGAACTCGCGGCGGAGAAAGGCCAAGAGGGCGTCTTCGTCGCCGGGGCGGGCAGGGCGCACCGCGCCGTCGATCTCGCGCACGCTAGGCGGCGACGTGTAGCCCGCCAAGCTGGCCGACACGTCCCAGACGGTCAGACGCTTTTCCTCGCCCGGCGGGTTTGTATACCTGCGTTTGGTGAAGAATTCCTCGCTGCGCAATTCGACGGGCAGGCCGGGCGTAAAGGGTTTGATGCTGCTGCCGAGGGTAACGGCGGTGCAGCCCTGTTCCGCCAGCCATTGCTCCGCCCACTCCAGTAGATGCGCGCCGATGCCTTGCTGCCTCGCTGCGGGGGAGACTGCGATGGCGTCCACCCAGCCGAGGGATGACGGCGTTACGAGCGGTTCGCCTGGCAGAACGCTGGCCAGGATGAAGCCTGCCGGATCGCCGTCGAATAGAGCAATGCGACCTTCTTGGCGCACGCCCGCTGCGGGCGTGACGTTGAAGGCCAGAAAGTCGTCGGAGATGGTGAGGCAGACGTTAACGGCGCTGTTCCATACGTTGGCGGCGGCGCTGATTTGTTCCGGGTCGGTGTGGTCAAAGGGCTGCAATGCAAGGGGTTGGGGCATGGTTTACTGTCCTTCTGTTGTCTGAGGCGATTCGCCTGCGGGTTCTTCTTCAAGGAAACAGAGTACGCTTGCGGCGACGCCGCGCGCCGCTACTTCGGGGCGTTGTGTCAGCAATTCCTGGTCGCCGCCGAGAAAGCCAAGTTCCAGGATGGCGGCGGGCGTATGCTGGTCGATCTTGCGAAAGGCGTGGTAGGCGGTCATGTCGACGGTAACCGTGTCGGGGTCGTGCGCCAGGCCGGTTGCGGCCGCGTAGTGGCGGTCGATGCAGCCCAGAATGCGGTCGCCGATCGACGGGATTTGGCTGCGCTCGTAGTAGGCGGCCTTGTAGCCGCTGGCGAGTATGCAACTGTCTGCGTGGAGGCTGAGCAGAATGTCGGCCTGCAAGCCGTCCAATCGTGGGTCATACTCGTCGAGAAGCAAGACTTCGGCGCCGGTGCGGCGCATGCGTTGCGCGGCCAGGTCAGTGATGCGGGCGACCGTTTCCGCTTCGGTCAGCGTGACCGTCCCATCCGCAGCGGTGCAGACTGCGCCGGAGTCGAAACCGGCGTGGCCGCTGATCAGTGCAATGCGCGGGGCTGCTGCGCCCTGGGGGATGAGCGCAGCCGGCCATTCTGGAGCGTAGCCGAAGATGCGCGCGACGATGGCGAAGATACCCAGCAGCGCGGCGAAACTGATCGCGCGTAAAATACGTTGAATACGACGGACAAGCGTATGGCGCATAGTCGAAAACCGGCATCCGCCGGTTGCAATGCGAAACAGCAATGCGAATAACTGGCAAGTCGCCCCGCTCATTGTAGCCGCGCGGGCATGGCTGTCAACTCGACGGGGCAGTCAGCCGCAGAAGAATGGCCGGGGCGAAATTGACAAAGACCCATGCGCACGCTAGACTGACAACGTGGATTTCGCCGCCGGCCAGATTGTGTGCGCCGCTCCGGCGAGTCGATTGAGTTGTGCGGATATGATGGGCCAAGTCCGCATCTTAGGCGGCGGAAGCGCCGGGATTTTGACCAATCGCCGATGGTGGATAGCAGCACACGCAGGGCTTCACGAGTCGAATCTTTGGAACATAGCGCTGCGCCGCGCGAGCGCGCGGCGGTCGCTCAGACCTTGGGCGCTTTGCTGCGCGAGCGACGCGAGGCCATGGGCGTGTCTCTGGCCGAAGTCGAAGTCGCGACGCGCATTCGCCAGAAGTACCTGGCCGCGATTGAGTCGGACGAGTGGCATTTGTTGCCTGGCGAGGTCGTCGGACGCGGCTTTTTGCGCAATTACGCCGAGTATCTTGGGCTGGAATCGCACGAGGTCAACAACCGGCGCCGGGCGATGACCGACCCCGGTCTGACAGCCGCCCTCTCCGCGACGAGCGCCGGCGCGCCGCTGCCCGCAGAACGCCAGGTTGATTATCGCCCGAAGGAAGTTGACCTAAAAGACGAGGGCGACGGAATCGAGCGCAGCGAGATCAAGCTGACGCCGATCTTGTCGATTGTGGCGGTCGCCGCGGTCGTTGCTTTGGTTGCCTGGGGCGCCATGCGGCTGCGCGAGCCGATCGGAAATCTGTTTGCCGGCATGCAGGCGCGCGTGGCGCAAGTGACGGCAGGCGATTCGCCTACGGCCACCCCGTCCCTGATCGGCATTGTCAACATGGAGAATGTAGACGCACCGGAAGCGCCGCAGGCCGGCGATGAGGGCGTCGTCGACGGCGCCAATGAAGCCGCTGGGAACGTCGACGAAGGAGGCGCGCCCCCCGGAGGGATCGGCGGTCCGGTCTCGGCCGGAGAGGGGGGCGGAGCAGCCTCCGCGGCCGCGCCTGCATTAGTCCCGACAAATACGCCCACAGAGGCCCCTCCGCCGCCGACGAATACGCCGGAGCCGCCGACGCCGGAACCCACAGCGACCGAAGCGCTGCCGCCAACGGAGACCTTCACGCCGGAACCGCCTACGCCAGAGCCGCCGACGCCTACGCCGGAGTTGCCGACGGAGACGCCCACGCCGGAGCCGCCGCAGGTCGTGGCGCCCGCCTGTTCAGACCCGCGCTCCGCAATATTCTCGCCGGGCGTCAACCAGGCCGTGGCGGGTGTGATCGGCGTGAGCGGGACAGCAGAGATCGACGCGTTCCAGTATTACAAGCTGGAATATGCGCCGGGCGCAAACGCCGGCGGCGGATTTGTGTACTTCGACGGGCGCAGCAACCCGGTTTCCGGCGGGCAGTTGGGCGCGATGGATACGGCTGCGCTGCCCAATGGCGAGTATACGCTGCGCCTCACGGTGGTGGATCAGACGGGCAATTACCTGCCGCCCTGTGACGTGTCTATCATTATACAGAATTAACGCGCCGGCGCACTTACGGACAAAGAAAACGGCGGGAGATGTGTATGAAGCGCATCTCCCGCCGCTGTGTTTTCAGGTATGCGCTTGGCTAATCAGCCGGCAGTTCCGCCTCTACCGGCACGGCTACGATTTCCCCGTCCTCGTTTTCGCGCAAGTGGTAGATCTGCTCCGCTTTGTCGGTCATCAGCACACCTAGCAGGTGATCGATCTCGTGCTGGAAGATGCGGGCCAGCCAGTCGTAAGCCTTGATGCGGAACTCCTTGCCGTTGCGGTCCTGCGCCCGGACGAGGACATAGGCGGCGCGGTTCACGTCCGCCGCCACGCCAGGGATGCTGAGGCAGCCTTCCTGCCCAATTTCCTCACCCTTGCGGCGTATGATCTCCGGGTTGATCAACTCGTAGACCCGCTGCGTGTTTTCCGGGTCTTCTTCGTCTTCCGGGTATTCGATGACGATGACGCGCTGGCTGACGCCGACCTGCGGCGCGGCCAAGCCGACGCCGGGCGCAGCGCGCATGGTCTCGAGCATGTCGTCTAGTAACTGGTGCAGCGCAGGGCCAAATTCGCGCACTCGTCTTGCCGGCTGGTGCAGCACGTCGCTGGCAGAATCGCTGACCGTAACGATGTTTAGAATCGGCATGAATCTTCGCTCTTTCGTCTTGTGCCTGTTGCTCGTCGTACTGCGACAGGCGGCGCTTGATCGGCGCCCGCCCAAAATGGTATGGGAATCGGCATGGTTTGTCAAACGATCTGGGCTGCGCAGAATCGTTGGCCGATTTATTGGTCCCCATGCTACACTTGGTTGACGGAGCGAACAGGCTTGCGCCCAGGATGGTTATGAGGTCATCAGCTTAGGTTTCCATAGCCAGGCGCTCGTCCGTTCTTAGTGATCCGAAACCCGCCACATCATAGACGCTAGGAGAAAGCATGAAACTGGTAACGTACAAGCCGACGGGCGCCGGTCCCCAGTTGGGCGTTGTCGTCGACGGCTATGTTGTCAACTTAGCTGAGGCGAGCAGGGGCAAGCTGCCCAATGACATGCGCGCCTTTCTTGAATTGGGCGACGCCGCCATGCAGACGGCGCAGGCCGCGGCGACGGAAGCCAATGCCCGGCAGTTCGGCGTTGCGCTCGACGATGTGAAACTCATGGCGCCTATCCTCAACCCGTCGAAGGTCGTCGCTATTGGGCTGAACTATATGGACCATGTGCGCGAGTCGGGCGGGAGCGTGCCCCAGATCGCAACCATGTTCGCCAAGTATCCGAGCGCCATCATCGGCCCCGGCGACGCTATTCGCTGGGACCCAACCGTGACGAGCAAGGTCGACTTCGAGGCGGAATTGGCCGTTGTGATCGGCAAGCCGGCGCGCAACGTGAGCGAGGCGGACGCCTTCGACTACATCGCCGGATATACGAACTGCCACGATGTCAGCGCGCGTGACTTGCAGATTGAGCGCGGCGACCAGTGGATCATGGGCAAGTCGCTGGACACCTTTTGCCCGCTGGGGCCGTATCTGGTGACGCGCGATGAGATCGCCGACCCGCACAGCCTGCGCGTGCGCTGTCTGGTCAACGGCGAGGCGCTGCAAGATTCCAATACCAAAGAACTGATCTACAAGATTCCGTATCTGATCGCCTACCTGTCGCGCGGCTTCACGCTGCTGCCGGGCGACGTGGTCACCACGGGCACGCCGCATGGCGTCGGCGCATTCCGCACGCCGCCTGTTTTCCTCAAGGATGGCGATGTGGTCACGGTGGAGGTGGAGGGGCTTGGGCAACTGACCAACCCCTGCGTCGAAGAGGGATAGCGATGGCTGACGAGACTTTCTTAGTGACCGGCTCGCTGGGCTGCATCGGGGCGTGGGTGCTGCGCAACCTTGTGGCAGAGGGCGTGCGCGTGGTGGCGACCGATGTCGCCGCCGACCCTGTGCGCCCGCGCTTGTTGATGAACGACGAAGAGATCGGGCGCATCCGCTTCGAGACGCTGGACGTGACTGACCTGGAGCGGGTGAAGGAATTGGTCGCCCGCCATGCCGTAACGCACATCGTACATCTGGCCGGTTTGCAGGTGCCATTTTGTAAGGCGAACCCGGCGCTGGGCGCGCGGGTGAATGTCGTGGGCACGGTGAACATCTTCGAGGCGGCGCGCGCTCACTGGGGCCAGGTGCGCGGGTTGGCATATGCCAGTTCGCTCGCCGTGATGGGGCCCGATCACCTCTACCCGGAGAAGCCGGTGCGCGACGACGCGCCGCTGCATCCGCAATCGCTCTACGGCGTGTATAAGCAGGCGAATGAGGAGACGGCGCGCATCTATTGGCAGGACTGGGGCATTCCCAGCGCCGGCCTGCGCCCCTGCATCGTATACGGCGTGGCCCGCGACCAGGGCATGACGTCGGACATTGCCAAGGCTATGCTGGCTGTGGCCGCGGGGAAGCCGTACCACATACGCTTCGGCGGCCCCGTGACGTTGCAGTACGCCGACGACGTGGCGCGGCTGTTCATCGCCTGCGCCCGTTCCGGCTATCAGGGCGCGGCGGCGTGTAATATGCGCAACGACGTGACCGAGGTAGAGCGCTTCGCGACGCTGCTCAACGATGGCTATGCGGGCAGCCGGATCACATGCGCGGAGACGCCGCTGCCCTTCCCCGCGGACCTGGACGATAGCAAGCTGCGCAGCATCGTGGGCGGCGTTCCGCATACGCCGCTGGCGCAAGCCGTCGAAGAGAGCGTAGGTCTGTTCCGGCGGCTGCTGGACGAGGGGCGCGTCGACCTGAGCCAGTTGGATGCATGAAGCCTGCAAGCGGACCGTATCACCGAACTAGGCCATGCGAAGGGGAGGCGGTCTCTTGCGAACGGCCATGAGCCTGGCGGCGCTTGTTTGCGCAAGTTACGCCCTGCTATGCCTAGCCCTCTATCTTTTACAGGAGCGGCTGATCTTCTTCCCCGAAAAGTTGCCGGCGGGCTATGCGTTTGACTACGATATGCCCTTCGAGGAAGTGACATGGCCGGTCGACGGCGCCGAACTGCATGCGCTTCACTTCCGCGTAGATGATCCGCGCGGGGTGATTCTCTACTTCCACGGCAACGCCGGTTCGCTGCGCGGGTGGGGCGATGTGGGCGAGGAGTTGGCCGGCTACGGCTATGATGTGGTGATCTCGGATTATCGCGGCTACGGCAAGAGCGGCGGCCGCATCACGGGCGAGGCGCAATTGCTGGCCGACGCCGAGGCGGCCTATGCCTATGTGCGCGAGCGCTATGCCGAAGAGCGCATCGTACTCTACGGTCGCTCGATCGGCAGCGCGCTGGCGACGTATTTGGCGGCACAACACCGGCCGCGGCTGCTGATATTGGAGGCGCCGTTCTACAGCTTGCACGATCTGGCAAGCCGCGTGATGCCGCCGATCGCGCCGCTGGGGCTGCTGTTGAAGTATGAATTGCCGGTGTATCGCTGGCTGGGCGAAACCGAGTGTCCGGCCGTCATCTTTCACGGCACGGACGACGAGGTGATCCCGTTCGATTCGAGCCGTCGCTTGCTGGCGCATACGCGTTCGCCGGCGACCTTCGTACCGGTCGAGGGCGGGCGGCACAACAACCTGGAACGCTTTGAAGCCTATCAGGCCGGCTTGGCGGAGGCGTTGGGGAACTAGCCGGGCAACGCAGCAAGAGATTCTCTTTGATTGCGACGAGATTCTTCAGCTCGTAGCGGCGCTCGCTTCAGAATGACAGACTCTTGGCGAACACATGACTGAACACAAGGAGAGACTACCTGTGACAGACGAGAGCGTGCGCAACTGGGATGGGGGCGTCGTGCGCTACCCCGACCCGGCCATCGAGGCGATCGACCCGCGTTTCGAGAAGTACCGCATCGGCAACGCCGCGGTCGAGCGGCTTTGTACCGGCATGCGCTGGTCCGAGGGCCCGGTGTGGTTCGGGGATGGGCGCTACTTGCTGTGGAGCGATATTCCCAACAACCGCATCATGCGCTGGAGCGAGGAGACCGGCGCGGTGAGCGTCTTCCGCAGCCCGTCCAACAACGCCAACGGCAATACGCGCGACCGACAGGGGCGGCTGGTGACGTGCGAACATCTGGCGCGACGCGTGACGCGTACGGAACACGACGGCCGCATCACGGTGGTGATGGACAGCTACGAGGGCAAGCGGCTCAACGCGCCCAACGACATCGTCGTCCATTCGGACGGCTCGATCTGGTTCACCGACCCCGGCTACGGCATCCTGCTCGACTATGAGGGAGAGACAGCGGAGTTTGAATTGCCGACCTACGTCTATCGCGTCGACCCGCTCACGGGCAAGGCCGCGGTCGTGGCGGATGACTTCGACCGGCCCAACGGCCTGTGCTTCTCGCCGGATGAGTCGCTCCTCTACATCGTGGATACGGGCGCGCCGTCCGGTGCAGGCGGCCCGCCGCATGTGCGCGTCTTCGACGTGGTCGACGGCGTGCGCCTAACCAATGGCCGCGTGTTCGTGGATATGAAGCCCGCCTCGACGGACGGCATCCGTACGGACGTGGACGGAAATCTGTGGGCGTCGGCGGGCTGGGGTTCGCCCGACATGGACGGCGCGCATTGTTATTCGCCTGAAGGCGAGTTGATCGGCCAGATCCATCTGCCGGAACCGTGCTCGAACCTCTGCTTCGGCGGGCTGAAGAAGAACCGGCTGTTTATGACGACCGGGCAGTCGGTCTATGCCGTCTATCTGAAGGCGATCGGCGCGCAGACGCCGTAGCACGGCTAGTCGGGCTACGGCGGGGCTTGCTTGCTCCCGGCGCGCTGCCGGAAGCGGGCGCGGTCGACTAAGACGCGGCGATGGACGCCGCGCCCGATCTGTTCGACCGCGTCTGAAGCCATGACTTCGAAGGTGACGGTGCGCCCGTCGACAGTGGTTACCGTGGCCTGGGCGTTGACGGCCATGCCCGGCGGGGTGGCGGCTAGGTGATGCACTTCCAGAAACACGCCGACCGAGGTCATGTCTGCGGGCAGCGCGCCGGTGAGCGCGGCGACGGCGGCTTGCTCCATCAGGGCGATGAGGGCGGGCGTGCCGAAGACCGGAACGTCGCCGCTGCCGAGCGCTTCGGCGGTGTCGGCGGGTGAGACGATGCGGCGGGCGAGGCCGGTCAACCCCGGCTTGAGATCGGGCAGGTCCATGCGTTCGCTCCTGTCTAGATGCGGTCAAACGGTTGCGACCACAGGCAATCATACCCGCGAACAGTGCGAAGGGTGTAACGCGCCATGATGGCGGGCGGCGATTGCCTGCGCCGGGCAATGATGCTAGACTGAGGCTAGAGCGCTGTGTATCTGCTCTTTCCCCATGAATGTGTCGCTGTTTTCCTGTCCGCTGCAAAGCGCGCCCTTGATCGCCATTCTGCACTAGAAGGAACGTTTTCCATGCGCAAGAACAAGATACGCCAATTGCTCAACGAGGGTAAGCCCACGCTGGCTACACACGTACATTCCACTTGGCCTTCGGTGATCGAGGCCATCGGTCACACCGGCATTTACGACTACGTGGAGTTTGTGGCTGAGTACGGCCCGTATGACCTGTATGATCTGGACAATATGTGCCGGGCCGCGGAGTTGTACGACCTCGGCATGATGATCAAGGTGGACTATGATCCGCACCGTTTCTATGCGCAACGAGCGGTTGGCTCCGGTTTTGGGGCCGTGCTCTTCGCGGATGCGCACAACGTGGACGAAGCGCGCACGTGTTTACTGTCGGCGCTGCCCGATACGCCGGAAGACGGCGGCGGGTTCGGCGTCGGCATGCGCCGCCATAGCTACATGGGCTACGGCGGGTCTGCCGAGTACGTGCAGGCGCTACGCGACGTGGTGCGCGTGCTGATGATCGAGAAGCGGGGCGCGGTGGAGCAGCTTGAGGAGATTCTGGCGCTGCCCGGGCTCGACATGGTGCAGTGGGGGCCGGCGGACTACAGCATGAACATCGGCAAGGCCGGCCAGCGCGGCGCGCCGGAAGTGCGCGAGGCGGAGGATTATGTAACCAAGAAGGCGCTGGAAATGGGCATCCACCCGCGCATCGAGATCGGCACGCCGGACCAGGCGCGGCGTTACCTGGACCAGGGCGTCCGCCATTTCTGCATGAACACGGACCTCGTCATTCTCTTTTCTTGGCTGAAGCAGAACGGCGACGAGATGCGTAAAGCGTTGGAGGGTCACTAGGCCGCCGCCGGACGTGATCGATGATTGACTGTGAAAGCCTCCGGCTTGTTGCCGGGGGCTTTCGTGTCTCTGAACCGGCTGTAGCGGATGAACAGAATCCTATCATGTTCAGGCGCCGTCGCGGCGCAGAAGGGGGCAGCCATGCCGGTGGTCACGGTCTCGCGCGAACTTGGTTCGCTAGGCACGCGCATTGCAGAGGAGGCGGGGGCGAGGCTGGGCGCGCCCTGCGTAGACAAGGAAGTGCTAGCCGAGATGGCGCGGCAGGCGGGCGTCCCCGTCAATGAGATCGTCGAGTCGGAGGAGAAACTGCTGTCGCGGCCGATGGTGGTGAGCGAAGAGATGCGCGCCTTCTTCTCGCGGCGCGGAGAATCGGGGGTGTTGACCGCGGAGAACTACGTGGAGCGCATGTCTGCGGCGATTCGGGCGCTGGCCGAGCAGGGCGATGCGGTATTTGTGGGGCGAGGCGCCCAACTGATCCTGGCGGGGGAGCCCCGCGTGTTGCACGTCCACATATTCGCTTCGCCGGAGATCCGTGCGAAGCGAATCCAGGAGCGGCGCGGGCTGACCGATGAGCAGGCTGCGCTACAGATTGTGCGCCAGGCCGACGAACGGCGCCGCACTTGGTTCCGCCGCTTCTTTACTGGGGCGAACTGGAAAGACCCGCGTTACTATGACCTGATGATCAACACGGGGCGTATTTCGGCGCAAACCGCAGTGGAACTGATCGTGGCGGCGGCGCTGTCCGAGCCGGAATAACACAGCGCCGCGTGCCGGCTTGACGAGCTAGGAGAAGCCGTTTTCGTGCAACGCCACGCCGTCCTGAACGTAGATCGCTACGGTCAGCAGGGTCGCAATGGCAATCGCTACGACGCCGATGAGAACTGCGAAGATGGTGAATACTTGGTCCGCGCGATTTTGGACGGAGGCAATTTCCGGCTCTATTTCGTTGCCTGGAAGGGGGACCGAGGCTTCCGGTTCTAGCATGGTCGCCACTTCGCCCATGTTCTCCTTCAGCGCCTCCAATTGTTGATCGACCCCTTCCAGCAGTTCGGCGATGTTCTCCGTCTTTTCTGCCGAATTATCGGGAGCAGTGCGCAGATCGAGCAGTTCGTCTTGGATTTCCTCCGTAGTTTGCTCCAGGTCTTCGAGATTGACCTGTACATTATCGCTCAGACCGGCCAAGTGCTGTTGCAGCCAAATTTCACGGGCTACCAGTGCGGCTAGTAAAAGGCATACCACAACGAATCCCGTCAGCGCGGCCACAACGAGCCGGTTGAGCAACGCATCCGTATCGGAGTTCATGCTCGCCCCTCCTCAATCCGCTGTTCGAGCAAGCGGTCTTTGTTATGATGCCTTAACCGCCGCCCGTTTTGTAAGACGGCGCTGTGCCGGGGGGCTATATCATATTGGGGGCAAGCTGCCATGTGGAGCGCCGGCTGTCTTGCTGCGCTCAGGTTCACTGTCGCGCTTTCCCAACCAGAAATGCACCCCTGTGCCA
>Ga0334887_1003811_pt1 | contig 14434 bp, 11 predicted proteins | sample GraSluR1_MG_10_FD_207217 | JGI IMG/M metagenome (GOLD analysis project Ga0334887, IMG submission 207217) | Sludge microbial communities from methane-producing bioreactor in Wageningen University, Netherlands - Granular Sludge_18_07-R1 | ecosystem: Engineered > Bioreactor > Anaerobic >...
TACTTCGACGTCCTCGACCGGATCTCCCCGCAGCATAGATACGTCCTCGACTACGTCTACCGCTACGCCGGGATCGGGGGCGGGCCGGTCCTCTACGCCCGCAAATCCCAAGCCCCCCCCTACCGGAACTACTCCGAGTACGCCGCCGCTTCCCCAGACAGGCGGGCGGAGAGGGAGGACTACTACCTCCGCCACCTCGCCGCTGACGGGTCGCCGGAGAGCTTCTTCCAGCTCGCCCTGCTGCGGATTCAAGGCGAGCAGTTCTACCAGTTCTGGCACGACGCCTACAACGACGACCGGATCGTCTCCGACCTGGAGGAGGCCAGGGCGGGCCTGGGAGGCGGATTCGGCGCAGACGAGGGCGTCGTCGAGAGGCTCCTCTCGGACCTGGCAGAGTACGACCTCGCCCCCACCATCTCCATGAATGGGGACCTGGTGAAGGTGGAGGCGGTCGTCTTCACCAAGTGGGGCGGCTTCGTCAAGAGGTCGATGTTGATGGAGAGGGAGGCTCCCCACCTGATCCTCGCCGAGAGGTCGGAGGTGCTGGTGGAGTACGACTGCGGGATCATGTTCTGAGGGAGAGGGGGGGAGGGGGCGCCCTCTCTCAATATCCTAGGTTGGTAGAAAAACTTGTTATGAGTTCTCTATTACAGCTCATTATGATTCGATTAATAGAAAGATTTTGCCCGTCAAAGTCGTTTGAATCTGTTTTTTCTTCCCCACTGGAATTACATTTAATGCATTGAGATCGACTAGTCTTCCGACCTGTCTAGATATTGTGCTCTCGGATGAATCGAGCCTTTCTGCCATCTCGGTAATGGTGGTGGGCTGGTTATCGCGAACATCTATTAAGACGGCCTTCGACTTTTCTTCGAGGCTGTGTATGATCTTGGGGAGGTCGATCTCCCTCATCACCCGGTCGATGTCGCTATAGCTCGTCGCTTTTAGTATCCGCTGGGATTGGGTGAGGCAAGCGATGGTAAAGGCGAGGAAGATCTCCCGGGGGCCACCGGAGATGTTAGCTAATATCTCCCCCTCGGAAGTCTTTATGAGGTCAATAAGGGAAAGTAGCATACTCTCAAAATCCTGGTGGTCAACCCTATGAATTTTCACTTTTATTGAGCTATCGATCTGCCTTGAAAGATCTCGAACCGCCTGGACGGTACCCTCTCCCCTGGCGTCGGTCTCCTTCTCGGGCCTGATGAGGATGATGCTGTCGTCCCCTTGGATTCCATATTTGACCATCATGGAAAGTATCTGAGAGGTATCAAACCCCAAGAGGGAGATGTAAGTCTTCATTTGTCATCCCATTTTATCTATTGCATAAATTCCTTTCCCACCCTGAAATATGAGGATACCGAATATCAATTGCGAAATAATGAAATTAATGCACCAATAGAAAGGTTTATACATGGGGGTGTAATAGGGACTGTCAGAGATGCCCCAGAAGATTTCCTTCATCACAAGACCTAAAGCAGATTTCGAAATCCCGTCCAGCGAGGGGTATCAACTTTACTCGTCGATCCTTGAAGTGATGCGAGAGGGCGATGATGCGATCAGCCAACACGCCCACGACTCGCCCTTGAGCTCCGTCGTCGTCAGCCCCCTTTGGGGGAGGTTTGGAAGGTGTGATCGCCCCCATCACAAACTTGTCCTATCGGGGGAGAGGTACGAGCTGAATGTTGGCATCACCGACCCGAGGGAGGTGGAGATCTTCAAGTCCATCATCAGCCCTCTAATATTCAAGGAGAAAGATATCATCCTCCACAAGGGCGACCTTTTGATAGAAGAGGTGAAGAGCACCTCCATCAGCTTTCAGGAGCTGATCGACTCCGCAAAGGGCATCGATGACCCAGAGGTAGAGTTCTGGTTCAAGTCCCCGACCTGCATCCAGTATAGGAACAGCAAAGTTTCAGAGATGTTCCCCCACCGAGAAGCGGTCTTCAACTCCCTCGTCGCCAAATGGAACGCCGTCTCCCCCGATGGGCTCAGGATGGGGGTCGAGAGGGACGATATCGGAAGGCACGTGATCGAGAAGCCCGACCCGCGCTCCTACAGGACTCACAGCGTCGTCGTCAACACCGTCATCGACAACGTCAAGGGCCACCCAAGGCCGATCTTCAAGCAGGGCTTCTCGGGGCGGTGCGGCTACTCCTTCGCCAAGGGGGCGCCGGAGGACGTAAAGAACGCCGTTCTCATCCTCTCCCGGTTTGCGGAGTACAGCGGCGTAGGGAGCGCGGTGAGTCGAGGGTGCGGGTGGGTAGAGGTGACGGTGGGGGAGGTGGGGAAATGCCAGACGATGCGCTAAAAGACATGCTTAGGGATCCTGACGGGTTAAAAGAACTGTATTCTAAAATCGATCAGATGTCCACAAAGCCCAAAATGGATCTTTTCGAAGAATATCTCAAAAAGGTAGACGTTCATCTCGTTGAGGAGGGTATGGGCTTCAAGGCCGCAAAGAGCGTCGAGTTTGGGAAGACGGACCAGAGCATGCTCAACCACATACGAAATGGGATTCTCTTTCTGCTTCGGTTCAACGCTGCCCTTGAAGAGCTTAATGTTCAACATCTTAACGAGCGGGATCTCAGGGATATCATTGCGCTCTTTGTGGTGCATGATCTCCACAAACTTGACGAGAATCGCGACTATATGGAGCTTGAATTCGACATTCCTGTGGAAACCGTCGAAGCTTTCGTTGATTTGGTGGGCTTGAAGAATTTCACTCCAGATTTGAAGGTTGAAGACTACCACTCGGCTGCGGTCTCCCTCCACAAGAGTGATTTCTCCCGGCCTGGCTCGCGAACTTCACGTTTCATGGATACGGAGCCATTCTTGTATCTGATGGATAACATGTCCAGCTGCGCATCTCCCGAGGAAGCCGTATCTTCTAGGTCTCTGCGGGCGCTACGTGATGGATTTCCCCAGGATTCACAGGAAGGGCAGTTGAACCTTCATTATCACAGGCTGGACGACATAAAAGGCATCCTTTCTGGGATAATCAACAAATCCGTAGCCGATGTGATGCAAGATAACGGACTTGTCATGCTCATGGCCTACCAAGATGGATGCGTGTATCTGGGCCGCGGAACGAGACGAATTTCTGTATCGGATGAGACGATCGAGAGGATATTCGACGCCCTTGTGAATAATATTCAAGGATTACCAGCTTTGAGCGACCCTGCTAATTTAACTAAAAAGCTTAACACGCCTAGACTTGGCTACTATGGATTGACCGACGAGTACTACTTCTTCAGCGGTCCCGAAGCGATGATCAGGGCGTTTATTGATGCATCAATAACTTTTGCACATGTTGAAAGCAAATGGAAGTCGACGGATGACATCATTAAAGGCATCAGCCGAGTGGATGAAGTGGTTCCTATTGAACTAGATCGAACCGAAATAGGCCAAAGGATCCTTGTTGGTTTCGCAAGGGCAGTGGCCACCATTCATAAGTCCTTTATCTCAAAGATGATTCCCGATAACAAAGAAGCTCTTTTGAAGACGTGTGATATCTGGAAGGTGCCTGAAGACGTGACAAAGGCCCTTTTAGAGATTATGAAAAATGATCCCAACCACCTTGCCAGCGGAGGCAAATGGGAATATTCCTATGCCATCGGTCAATCTGTTATGGATCAGGCGCTAGATGGGGTTAAGCTGAGAAACGTTGGCGTATTGGAGGCCGTCAATTATCTCGTTGACTTGGTAGAGAGTGGCCTTTCGGGGATGGAGGAATGGAGCGCCCATGTCTCCAGAAAAACAGACATTTATCGCATGGAGTTTATTGAATATCTCCATGAAATCCTCTCGATAAACGGGACCATTTCGAACCTTGAAGAATCATGTCTTAGCGATAATTTTAAGGAATATATGGCGCGCGGAAAGACTTGTAATCTATGCAACCGTGGAACATTATTGAATAAGGATCAGATGAAGAATTCAAACTCCTTTTTATCCTATAACTTTACCAACAGGGTCTTTGTAGGAAAGACGAAGCCAGATAACATCTATGCATGCATACCCTGTGGTGTTGAACTGGTTTTGAGAAAGAACGGCTTCAACATGTCTAAAGCCAGAGATGATCTATTGTATTTCCACATAATACCCGACTATTTTTTTACGCCGGAGTCATGGGAGCTTGTTCATTCGATCCTTCTGAAATTCAATAAGGATGCCAGGATCAGAATGGCCGCCCTCGCCGGAAAAATCTTCAATTCGACTTATGCTGGCAAGTCCTCCGAAGCAGAGGGCGACTTCGATCCCCACGATAGATGGATCAAGGACTTAGCCGCTAAAGAGGAAGACGATGGGTCGAGAGGAATGGACGTGGCCCAGTATATGGCCCAGGGATACGGAAATCTCATAGGCAATGCCAGCATCGCCTTCTACAAGCCCTCGGATAACGACACAGAGTTTCACTTCTTTGGAGTCTACGTTGCCTTGGTCATTGCTGCCTATACGGGAATGAGAGTGGTTGTTAGCCACTCGCCGATTCCCTCCATCCGTGGGAGGGACTTCAATGAGGTCATGGCCCTCGACTCGGTAAACTCCCATGTGACAGACTTCTACGGCAAGTTCGTATCTCTTTCCAATCTGGAAAGGACGTTGAAATCGGCCAGTGCTCTGATCCGTCTAGGATACAACACCAAATCGAAATTGAGGGACTCTCTTTTCCCCAAGTATCTGAGGGTGATGAGGGATGAGGTGCTTCCAGGATCTTATCTTCTGAAGATGGCTTACAGGGGCCAAGAGGTTGAAAGCAACGTTTACAACTTGCTGGACGAGGCCCTCTTTTTGGATGAAATTAGACCGAGGTGAAGCGAAGATGAATGAATCGGATAAGATCAATCATCTGGCAGAGCTGGGCTTTGAGATCGCCCAGCCAAAAGGGTACAAGCCCCATGCCGTGGAGAAATTGTTTCGGGAATCTGTGAAAGCGGTGATAGGATTTCGTGGGATGAGGCTTTCCAGCAGCGATTACAAATCGGCCGTCTCTGGGCGCATCCAGAAAACCATAGATCGGATGGGGGATGATCAGGCTTTCATTCCTGGGCGGAAGGACATTGACGCAAAGGCCGATGAGTTTGCGGGCTATTTCGTGGATCAGATCTTGAACGAAATATGCGAGGGCAAACCGGGGCGGCTGAAGAAGCTCTCTAACAACCTTGCTGATGGCTATTATTCGGCAACATTGCGCATTCGTCGTGAGTACTGGAAGGATAGGAAACTTCAGAAAGAGGGGGCGGAATAAATGGGCATTGAAGATATCAAAAAGAAGTTATCGTCAGGTCTAGTGGAAGAGTTGATCAACGAGCCAAGTGCGCATTATGTCCACATCTTGTTGCTCAGGGAACTTCAGTCCAGCGCCATTTTCACCACTAATGGGCAAGATGCAGATATTGCCACAGTTGGAATCGGAGCCGAAGATGGGCTTGTGGACTATTCTCCGGTCATGATGTTCAAGCGAAAACAGACTGGCAGCGACCGACGAAAGGGCAAAGAGCTTCAAAGGAATCTCACTGGCATAGAGGACACGATGAACGTCAACGAAATGACCCAGGATTCACCTGAATCGATGCTTTACGGCAGCGCCGCTGGAGACGAAGCAATTTCGGTCACGTCAAGGGTGATGTATGATACGGCATATTCGATAAGGGATTCCAGCGCAATTGTCGAGGAGAAGTTTCAAAATGCCCCTGGTGACCAGTTTGCGAAAGGTGCTACAACGGCCATTCGGGAGCCTGATTTCATCGTTCCTGGAACTGTATTTCCTTGCGTCGTCACGCTGAGGGATGCCACCTTTGACGAGTTGGTCTTTGTTCTAGGGATCACCAAGATGAACAAGCGATACGGGGCAGCGACCTCAAGAATTGGCAGAATGGAGAATCACGTTCTGGGAATATATTGCGGGATCGAAGAGGGACCTGCAAATCTGATCCTATCTCAAGAAGTCGCGCGTCGTTTGGCAATGGAAAACGGCGGTCTGACCTCGGAGAGCTTGAACAAGGTTCTTTACAGTCCGGTTCTCGACATCGCGAAGGTTAAAGAACACATTAAAAAGGCTTTCGAGGATGACATTGAAGACCTCAACGTCGAGGCTCTCACAGACGAGGAGACCGATGAGCTACTTGGATATGTGACATCTGAATCCCTAAAGGAGTCTCTCGAACGGCAGAAGGTCCTTTCCTCCCAGTTCTTCCAAGAGGTGAACGGAGAGAAGAAGGGGCGAGGTAAAAAATGAGCGAGATCCTCCCTATTGTGAAGTGCACCATCGAGACTCTGGATCGGACTCTTTACGCGTCGAGGGAAGTCGGCGATTTAGTCGACACTGGAGATTATATATTGAACACCGCTTTATACTACGCCTTCGGCTTTGTTTCCGGGACTTACGTAAACTTCGGAAACAAACCTTCTTATTTGGATGATACGTCAGAGATTTACAAGGAGTTCTACATAACACCTGCAAAGCCTGAGCCAGCTGAGGAATACATAAAAGAGGTTCTCGGCATCGCTACCGCGTCTCGTGGAAAGAGGGTATCTTTGCCCTATATCGGAGGTCATTCCACGAGTCAGTGGAATGCACGATCCCATCAATATGCAGTAAAAAACTGGAAGGCAAAAGAGTTGCCCAAATCGCTCAAAGGGAAGAACCTGCCGAAGTTCGGCCGTGAAAGGGTGCTCGATCAGCAGAACCTTCTAACCGCATACATCATCCCTTATGAGGTTGATGCCGAATCGATCACGTCTAGAATTCCAAGGTACGCCAGGATCGGAAAAAAACGATCAAAAGTCATGGTCGCAACAAAAATCGTTGTTGGAAGTATCGAAGAGGGTGAGTTTACCACCAACCATCCCTTTGGTATATACGATTACGACGGAGTGCCATTAGGCGATTTGATCTCGGTTCGGATGCGACCTACGCCGCTTATAATTCAGGGTCGTTACAGAGGCAAGTTCGTGAGAATCTCACAAGGCGATGAGTATGAAAGCGTCATTCTTCCGTATAAGCTTGAGCTTTTGAAGGGGAAGAGATGAGTTCTATAGGATCATCTGATGAAAGCGTTGCTGATCACTTTATTCTGAGTCTGGATGGTCTGAGACTCAAATGTCTGGATCAAGAGTACTGTGGAGAGAAAAAGCCCTTCGAACATCAGGTCGTGACCGAGCGACTGATCAAAGACAAAAACTGCAAGTCCCTTTTTCTTTTCAATCATAGCCCCACCGGCTCTGGAAAGACCCTCTCTTGGCTCAAGCCGGTGCTGGACGAAAAGATGAAGGTAGTAGCGGTATATCCCACGAATGCGTTGGTTATCGATCAAGAAAAGCAGGTTATAACGTCGATAAAGTATAACGGATACAACCCCAGGGATTACCACGTCCAGGCGGTCACGAGCGATCTTCTTGACGAAGAGCGGGAACTGTATCCCGATGAGGTCGGACTCAAAAAAGGGCAGCTTCTGAACAGAGTTATCCAAAAGGGGAAAAGGCGGGGTCTGATTCTGCTGACGAACCCCGACATTTTCACTTTGGCGTTGAAGGGGGCATATCGTGATCACAACCTCAGAGAAGCGGTGAGAAGCGTAGACATGATTGTGGTGGACGAGTTCCATCTGGCCTCTGTCAAACAGAGCGACATGTTGCTCTTCATGATGAACGAGATCGAAGATGATCCTAGAAGTCGCCTATCAAAATTCGTCTTCTTGAGCGCCACTCCAAACCAGAAAATTGTCGAGAGGGCGAGAAAAGCGGGCCTGAACGTCGAGGTGCTGAACGATACAAGCACTCCGCTCTCAAGTTCTGAGGGGCGGCCCGTACTGCCCAGGTTGAAGCTTGAGGTGAGAAGCGGATCGATATACAGGACCTATGAGCTGATAAAAGAGGATCTTGAATACTTCGTAACTTTCTGCAAGCGACCACTTACAGACGGGGGAAAGGCAAAGACGGTTTTCATAGTCGACGGCATCTACGAAGTTGACGAGATCTATAAGTCTATTTCAGAAAGATTAGAATGTATGCGAGTCGAAAGAGTGGACGGTTTACATCCGGCTACTCAAGAGAAGCTAGAAAATTTTGACGTCCTCATATCCAACTCTTCGGTGGAGGTGGGCATCGATTTCAACGTGGATCGGCTGGTTTTCACTGGGTATTCGAAAAGCAGCCTTCTGCAGAGGATAGGTCGTCTGAGAAACAAGCCTCATGATAACGTTTGCGATGCTATTTGTTTCGTGCCCGAGACTGTTTTTGATCACCTCAAAGGTCAAGGCGAAAGTTTGACTCGTGAAGGGCTGGTGCGCCACCTGGCAAGGGTGATGGACTCAGAGATCGATCTCTCATCTTACTCGAAGACGTATTCGCCGTTGGAGGCCTTCCTGTATCTTTCATCGAGGATAAGGGGCGATGTATGGAGAGATGAGTCTGGCCGGGAGCATCACAAAAAGGGCATGCCTGAATCGATTCAGGGAGAGGAATGGATCAGGACTCTCGCACTAATTGAGAAACACTTTCTCGATGAAAAGATCGATGGTCAGAAGTGGGAATACCTCCAGTATGAGTCTTCAAGGCTGATAAAGGGGCTTCTAAGTTACAGGGGAGATAGCCTTCAGGCTTTGATGTTCGATAAAAATAATAAAAATGGATCTCAGCTGAAGCTCTACGATCTGATGTATCTTCTCAGGCGAGGGAAAGTCGAGTTCATGTCGCCCCAGAAGTTCGCGAGAAGGTTAAGAGCTACTTTGGGCGAAGATTACGAGTCCATTGTCAAGCCCAAATATGAAGCAAGAAAGCCCTTTGCAGCTGGTTTTTGCTGGTACGAAGGCACCATAGATGAACCCAGAAAGGTCGAATTCAAAGGTGAATCCCCTGCCCATTATAAAGGGATAATGTTCAATTCGGTCGATCACGCGAGAAAACCACGGATTGTCAGCGGTTTTGCTGTGGAGACTGAGCCCAACATCCCAAGCCTTTCTTCTCTCAACGAAACGCTCTCCGAGTTCGAGATCTTCGCTCGTTTGGTAGATCAGAACAGCTTCTCTCTGAAGGCCAAGTTCAATTTGGGCGATTTCTTCTACTTGTATCCGTATTCGGGGAATAAAAGCGTCTGTTTCGGACATAACGCCCTTTACATCGACTGTCTAATAAAGGAGGAGCATGATCGTCGACGATGATCTGGTGAACGTAGGCGACATAAACCAGTTTCTCTATTGTCCTCGTAGGTTCTTCTACATAAATTATTTTGATACTATTGAGATGAACTACTACCTCAAAGATGGTCTGTTGAAGCACAAGAGTCAGTCGAGAAGGGGTGGATGGATTCGGGAGCTTTATCTAAGATCTGAAAAGCTCGGCCTTCACGGAAAGATAGACGTGTTGGAGAGCAAGAGTTTCCTTAGTACTGATCTCGTTTTAACTCCTATAGAACGGAAGCGCGGCAGCTCTTATCACGACAACGACGAAATTCAGCTCGCAGCCTACTGCATGCTCCTGGAAGACCACATCGGCGAGCCGGTGAGGATGGGCTACCTCTATCTCTTCGGGACGAACGAGCGGTACGCCATCTCGATCACCGACTGGCACCGAGAGAAGGTCATCGAGACCGCTGAGGCGATCCGGAGGATGAGCCTTGAGAGGATACCGGACTTCGCCGAGAACCCGAACAAATGCGAGAAGTGCAGCACCGTCCAGTACTGCATGCCCTTCGAGACGAGGATGCTCGAAGTGGGGCGGAGGAGCGGGAGCGGACGCGGAAGAGGAACGAGGAGGGCGAGATCATGAAGGCGAGCGAGGGTCTATTCGACGACAGCGTCGTTTACGTGACGAAGCAGGGCTCGCAGGTGGGGGTGGAAGGCGGCCGGATCGTCGTCTTCGCCGCTGGCGAGGGCGAGATAGGCTCCTTTCCCATGGGCCAGGTGGACACGGTCAACATTTTCGGGAACGTCAACTTCACTACCCCCTTTGTGGCTCGGGCGAACGAGCACGGGATCGTCCTGAACTACTTCACCTCGTTCGGCCGGTACCGGGGAAGCTTCGTTCCCGAGAAAAACACCATCGCCGAGGTCCGCCGCAGGCAGTACGCCCTCACCGAAGAGGAGGGGCTCAGGATCGCAGGCGAGATCGTCCGCGCCAAGATCAGAAACTCGCGGACCTTCCTCGGGCGGAAGGGGGTAACTGTCGAGGCCGACGGCGGGAGGCTGGCGGAGCTGGAGTCTCTCGCCTCCGGCGCCGAGACGATGGATGGCCTGCGGGGGATCGAGGGGGAGGCGGCGCGGCTCTACTTCTCCCTCTTGGACGGCTGCCTCGCCGAGGGATGGACCTTCGAGAAAAGGACCCGCCGGCCGCCGGAGGACCACATCAACGCCCTCTTATCCCTGACGTACTCGATGATGAAGAACGAGGTCTTGAGCGCTCTGCGCCAGTACAATCTAGACCCGTTCCTCGGGATGCTCCATGCTGATCGGCATGGCCGCCCGTCTCTCGCCCTCGACCTGCTGGAGGAGTTTCGGCCAATATTCTGCGATGCCTTCGCCGTCCGGCTCGTGAACAAAGGGATATTGACCCACGATGATTTTCAGGTCGATAACCACCTGAAGGATTACGCCTTCAAGAAATATCTTGAGAAATTCGACGAGTTCATGAAGGAAGAGTTCACCCATCCGAGGTTCGGCTACCTCGTATCGAGGAGAAAAGCCGTGAGGATGCAAGCGATCCTCCTGCGAAAGGCGATCACAGGGGAGCTGAAAGAGTACTATCCCCTGGAGTTCAAACGATGAAGGTGGCTTTATGAGGCTGGCGGTGGCTTACGACATCAGCGAGAACAGGATCCGGACCCGAGTATACAAGATCCTGGAAAAGTATGGCGCCTGGAAGCAGTACAGCGTCTTTGAGCTGGAGATCGATGCCGTCCAGAGGTTGATGATGGAGGACGAGATCAAAGCCCAGATCGGATCGGGGGACAAGGTCCGGATCTACCAGCTCTGCGAGCATTGCGTCAAAAATATCAAGGATATTGGAGAGAAATCTCCCGAGAAGAAGTCGAACGTGTTATGATGGTTCATGGACGTTTATAAACTCAGGGTAGGGGAACGGTCCATGATTAGAGGCCCGATTTTCCGGCCATTAGAAGGCTTTATATCGAGAAATAACCAATTCAGGGGTGCCGTTGCAAGCCACGAAAAAACCCGCCAGGGATTGAAACAGACCCTCGTCGACGCGGGCCTTGACCCAAGCCCTGTTGCAAGCCACGAAAAAACCCGCCAGGGATTGAAACTTCCCGGCCATACCCCACGATGCAAGCCCGTCGAAGTTGCAAGCCACGAAAAAACCCGCCAGGGATTGAAACTTCATAGACCACCCGATAGGGGAAAGTCCGTTTTGTCTGTTGCAAGCCACGAAAAAACCCGCCAGGGATTGAAACATAAATGCTTTGATCACCGACCCCGACGCATAATAAGTTGCAAGCCACGAAAAAACCCGCCAGGGATTGAAACGAATCGGTACATGTCACACTCGTCGCCCCACCAGGGGTTGCAAGCCACGAAAAAACCCGCCAGGGATTGAAACCATTCATGATCCCAGCCGCTCCACCATCCGCCGGACGTTGCAAGCCACGAAAAAACCCGCCAGGGATTGAAACATCCCCGGTGAGAGGGATTCGAGATATCCGGTATCCCGTTGCAAGCCACGAAAAAACCCGCCAGGGATTGAAACGTAATTCGAGCCGTCATAATAGGGGGCGAAATAGACAGTTGCAAGCCACGAAAAAACCCGCCAGGGATTGAAACGAAAGTGGGGGGTCAATGGCACCCTGGAAGAGTACGCCGTTGCAAGCCACGAAAAAACCCGCCAGGGATTGAAACATCTCATCGCCCACCCGGAGGAAGATCCCAGGATACATGTTGCAAGCCACGAAAAAACCCGCCAGGGATTGAAACATGGAGGAGCTTCGGGTCGAGATCTCCAACGCCTACGTTGCAAGCCACGAAAAAACCCGCCAGGGATTGAAACCTTTCGAGATCCTGGGTACTTTCGTCGATTCTGACTGTTGCAAGCCACGAAAAAACCCGCCAGGGATTGAAACAACCTCTTCAATATGTGTAACCTGCCATGCGTCTGAAGTTGCAAGCCACGAAAAAACCCGCCAGGGATTGAAACAGGTCGAGCTGGGGAAGCCTCGATCTATCCGGCCGGGGGTTGCAAGCCACGAAAAAACCCGCCAGGGATTGAAACACGATGGTGTCGATCTGGCCAGAGACGGTCCCGATCGAGTTGCAAGCCACGAAAAAACCCGCCAGGGATTGAAACCCCCACCACCCGATAGAGATTCCTGGGACTGCCACCTTTGTTGCAAGCCACGAAAAAACCCGCCAGGGATTGAAACAGTCCTGTAGTCGCGCCTGAACAGGTTCAGGTCTGAGTTGCAAGCCACGAAAAAACCCGCCAGGGATTGAAACCGGTCGGGTTCGGCTGGTATGGTAAGGTCAGGTCTGGCGTTGCAAGCCACGAAAAAACCCGCCAGGGATTGAAACATACCAGCTTTCAATACTCGTTTGTATGCCTGGCTGTGAGGTTGCAAGCCACGAAAAAACCCGCCAGGGATTGAAACGGTTTCCTTCTTCAGCTTCCGGTACTGGGACGCCGACATGTTGCAAGCCACGAAAAAACCCGCCAGGGATTGAAACTCAGCAGGGCCAGAGAAACCACAGCAGACACATGCAGTTGCAAGCCACGAAAAAACCCGCCAGGGATTGAAACACGCCGCTATCTGGTCGGTGGTCTGACCGGCGGACGCGAGGTTGCAAGCCACGAAAAAACCCGCCAGGGATTGAAACGGATCTCATCGTAAAGCTCCAGGACCTCTACTCGGATGTTGCAAGCCACGAAAAAACCCGCCAGGGATTGAAACTCGGGTACATAGCCGAACCGTTACAGTTCTTGGTAGGGTTGCAAGCCACGAAAAAACCCGCCAGGGATTGAAACAACGTGATAGCGGCTATATCGATGTTCGGGGGAGCCCAGGTTGCAAGCCACGAAAAAACCCGCCAGGGATTGAAACTTTCATCCCCAAAGCAAAGTCCGGGACATATTCAGGCTTGTTGCAAGCCACGAAAAAACCCGCCAGGGATTGAAACATATCCGGTCCCATCGAAATATCCTTGAAGCACACCCCGTTGCAAGCCACGAAAAAACCCGCCAGGGATTGAAACGAGGGCTGAGTCGAAATGGCGAAAGCTGACCGCTTCTGTTGCAAGCCACGAAAAAACCCGCCAGGGATTGAAACTAGGTCAGAGCCTCGTCATCGAAGACTTCGACCCACGGTTGCAAGCCACGAAAAAACCCGCCAGGGATTGAAACCGATGAATATCGGGAGAAGGCCCGCGCCGCCCTCGCAGTTGCAAGCCACGAAAAAACCCGCCAGGGATTGAAACGAGGATGGTGCTAGGTGAGTGGATTCGAAGGTGGTAGTTGCAAGCCACGAAAAAACCCGCCAGGGATTGAAACATGTACCCCCGGAGCCGAGCATCTTTCAGTCTGCACGGTTGCAAGCCACGAAAAAACCCGCCAGGGATTGAAACCCCCCATGGCTTCTAAACCTATCTGAAGCGCCTTAAGTTGCAAGCCACGAAAAAACCCGCCAGGGATTGAAACCCTTTTGGGGATCTCCCCAGCCTGCCAGCATGGAGGTTGCAAGCCACGAAAAAACCCGCCAGGGATTGAAACAACAAGCTTCCGGCAACGGAGTTCGTTGGCGATGTAGAGTTGCAAGCCACGAAAAAACCCGCCAGGGATTGAAACTGAAAACTGTTTTGGCAGAGAGGAAGCGTATCAACTTCGTTGCAAGCCACGAAAAAACCCGCCAGGGATTGAAACCGATCTAGTTCGCAGAGCTCTTCATCTCCAGACGCGCAAGTTGCAAGCCACGAAAAAACCCGCCAGGGATTGAAACTTCATGATCAGGGTCTCGCCGAACATCCCGTTGGCGTTGCAAGCCACGAAAAAACCCGCCAGGGATTGAAACCCCTGAATCTGGTGTTTTTCGGTGGGGGTGGCGGCCGCGTTGCAAGCCACGAAAAAACCCGCCAGGGATTGAAACAACCGGGCCAAGCTTCTGAAGGAAGTTGATCCTAAGGTTGCAAGCCACGAAAAAACCCGCCAGGGATTGAAACCACAAGTAGGCGTACAAGTACATGAAATAGTCGCCGTTGCAAGCCACGAAAAAACCCGCCAGGGATTGAAACCAAGCCCCGCCCCTGGATAGAAGAGTGGCGATCGCGTTGCAAGCCACGAAAAAACCCGCCAGGGATTGAAACTTCCCGTCGCCGAAGAGGACGCCCTCGGATCCGAAGTTGCAAGCCACGAAAAAACCCGCCAGGGATTGAAACCGAGATGGCGTATCACGTCACTAGATCGGCAAGGTTGCAAGCCACGAAAAAACCCGCCAGGG